>WNFU01017430.1_pt1 | contig 10582 bp, 9 predicted proteins | sample 5400121 | NCBI WGS metagenome assembly WNFU01 (sample SAMN13153360, study PRJNA577476) | soil metagenome | isolation source: 100 cm soil or saprolite under grassland replicate 1 | place: USA:California | collected 2016-06-15
TGTTGGGCGCTGTCGATGTTACTGATGTCCGCCACCCAGATGCCGACCGAGATTTGAGTCGGACCGGAATCGGCGTTAGGTCGATCGATCAAAGCGGGCGCTTCCGAACCGAGCGTGAGCCGGATCGACAACGCAAAAAGCACAAGCAACGGAAAACGGATTCTCTTCATGACATCGCTACCGGGAAACGGCCAGATTCAGTTTTAGAATTCGTTCAACTTCTCGAATTGCCTGCGGATTATATTGCGCGCCGTGATAGTCGGCGGCAAGCGGAAAGACTTGTTTGTTCAGCGTAACATGTTCCGCCATCGCCAGGTATTTTCTGGCGGAGTCTAGCGGCTCTTCCACACGTAATCCTGCCGGTAGGTGCGCCGGTTTTGTTTCTACCGTCGCCAGATGAGCGGCGCACCCGCACCATCCAAAAAGAAGCAAGGCGGCGGCAAACCTTGTCACAAATTGCCATGTTCCCTTAAGCGTCGAACTTATGAGTCGTCCTTTGTTATGGTCGTCGATGGTTATTCGGACTGGCAGCGACTTCCCTGAGTGCGTTGACGTGCTCTTGCAGGAATCGCTGCGTGCGCTCATTGGTCCAATCCAGATCGAAACCTGATTTGGATGTTCATATTGGTTCCTCAAGCTTCCGAGGAACGACATTTCAGAAACTTTGATTTTGTGCGCCTGTCTTTTAGGGGCAGAGACGTATCCACTTGAATTCCTCTCGTCGGCGGATGGAATCATTGATTCCGTTGAGCGAATCGTCGGGGCATCACTCTTGAATGGCGGCCTTAACCTCCGCGGTCTTTGCGGTGGCGCATTTTGTACTGCTCGACCCACGCGCGAGCTGCTTGTAGTGGATCGCTGCTATGGCGTTCGATCCAAGCTTGTAGTCCCTTCTCGTCGATCGGAAGGTCGAGAACTCGAGGCCGGCCGAATAGCTTGCCAAATGTTTCCATCACTTTTGCCATGCTGGGAAAAACGATCTCGTCTATCGCTTCCGGTTTTCCCTGGGAGGCGTAGGCATTGAAGTCCACCCAGTGTCCATCCGGACGGAGAACAAACATGCGTGTCTTTAGCAACGAATCGCTCGGCGCGATGCCAGTTTGGGTACACAAATAAGGCCCGCGTTCCCCCCGGATCCGAGATTCAAAATCTGAGAATCCTTGTAGTCGTTGGTGATTGTACGCATCGCTTGCTCCTTCAATGTCGTCCTGGCTTCTGGCTACTTCAGGCATTCATGGATTTTTGAACGTGGAAATTCGTGAGATGTGGATGGGAAAAAGTGCAGCCAGCAAAAGAACTCCACTAACAAGCTGGGCGATCACTACAAGCTGACCATAGCCAGGCGCTGGCGAGTAGTCGGTGAATCCCATGATGAAGAAGCTGATGTAAAGCGCATCCAGCGGCGTCTTGCCGGATGGAAAGACTTCCGCTCCAACATACAGGCCAGCAAAACCAGAAACAATTGCCAGAAAAAGCAGTGCAACGACAAAAATGCCAGTCGTCTTTCTAGGGAAAAAGCGTGTTATCCATGAGTGCCTGCGCAAAAAACCATCGTCATCCGAGCGAAGTGCCGCGAGCAGCAATACGATGGAAAGATATAAGTCCGAAATCACTATCACGATCGGGGCAAGGAACCGACAACCTAGAAAAACGGACGTCATACCCGTTGCTGAAACCAAAGAGAAGATAACAATAAGGACAATGTCCCTCCTTGTTTCCTTGCTCATAGTGAATTTCAAATGCTTACACGACTGCTCGATATATTATCCCTAACGTGGATTCGACTCAATGCGAGCTGCTCGATCAAAACCGCAGGAATCGAGCCCCTTAATCAAGCGCGCCAGAGATTGATCAGAAGAATGACGAGCAGCGTGGTCAAAACCAGCCAGGGGATCATAACGACCTCGATCCTCAATTTGCGAACGGCCGGAAGGTCGTTGTCCACATTCGAATCTCGGTCAAAGAAACGATGCCGATTGAGAAACACGTACGTCCCTCCTAGCAAATTGATCAGCAGGAAGAATGTTGCAGCTATTCGGAGAGCAGGAAGAGCCGCCGGATTGATAAGTGCCAGCATTATTTTGATGTTGTTCTTTATCCTACTTTTTTCTCAAGCGTTAGACTGAAAGGAATTCAAGCGACCAACCGCCACGCCGATTGGGGACCGCGGTTAGCTTCGACTCAGGGTTGGCGCTGCAAAGTGCCCAGCAGAGAATATAGTCTGCGACTTTCTCCCAACCTTTCTGGCCGAGGATGAAATGCGTTTGATCGGGAAATTCCTTGTAATCAGTTTCGGCTTTCGATTCTCGATAGAGTTCGAAGTTCGCTTTGACGAGTGAACTAGGCACGACGCGGTCCTGGCCGCCCGCAACCAGGAGCAATGGCGCGCGCGTGTCGTTGCGAAAGTTCACCGTAGTTGCACTTTGCGGAGTGAAATTTGCGAACGCTGTTTGCACCAGAACCCGATACGGAGCCGGCACGACGTAACGTTTGAAGGCGTCGAGCGATTCGGTTTCCGTCAGCGAGTTTGCAAGCGCGCGATGAAATTGTTTCGGAGTTAGCGAAGTAGTCTCGTGACTATTGAAAGAATTGGCGAGAACTGAGAACGCCAGCTTTAACATAGACAACGGCAGTCGGACAATTCCCCTTACCGGAGCACTGGCGATCGCCACGCCGGCCGCGCCCCAGCCGCGGTCGAGAAGAATTTGCGTTATCAGACCGCCGAATCCGTACCCAATAATTACCGGCGGAGTTTCAAGCTCGCGAATGATTTGCTCGTAATGATCGACAAGGTCTTTCAGTCCAAGCGATGCGAAAGTGCTCGGATCACGGCGAAGTTGTTGGATATCGCCGTCCATGCCGGGCCAATTCGCGGCAATCACGCCATAACCTTTTTCCGAGTAGTGTTTGACCCAGTGCTCCCAACTGAGCGCGGTCATCCACAGGCCGTTGATGAGAACGATCGTGGTGACGTTCATTGCGAAAAGCGCGGGGTGCGCGCGAGCGATTCGCCGGGAAACTCGAGTCTGATTGGGGGACGGAAATTGAAGGCGGCCAAACTGTTGATGAGCAACGGATCGTGTCTGTAGGCGGACCCCCTAACAACTGGCCGCAAAATTCGACGCAACTTCTGAACAAAGACGTTCGCTTTCATGCTAGTCCAAGGCATGCGCTACGAGACCGGCTCAGCGGCGTTCGCGGTGCGTTCGTTTGTGAAAATATTGCTAAGACAAATCTTAAATCTCCGCGCGGCGCGTCCGCAGCGTCGGCTCCAATAACCGAATGCGCCTAACGAGAGGTCGGCGAGCACCTCCTCGCGAACGGTTTCCGGCGCCAGATTCAGTGCCTGGCAAACGTTTGAGAACGAAAATGGCCAGGAACAATCATCGGATATGACCCAGCGATAAGCATCGAGATAGAATTCCCGCTCGATTTCGCTCGTGGCGTCATGGAACCGTCGCAAATCCAGCTCGGCCTGTTTTAGGATCCCGGCCGCCAAATCTTTCCGGCTCGTTTCGAATTGGTAATCGTCGGCAGCGTTCATGTTGTTGTGAATTGCGTTGTCATTTCTTTCTCAAGCTTTCGAAGATCGATATTTTAGAAAATCCTCAGATTTCTTTCGCGAATTTTCCGGCGCGGAGGCTTCTTGTTGGCAGTGGATCGTGGCTATAGGCGGGCTGCCTAGCAACTGGCCGCGAAATTCGGCGCAACTTTATGACGTGTGCTTTCATGTTAGTCCTCGTAAGCCGCATTAGGCCGCGATCGATCGCATCTACCCACCTGGGCCGGAAGAGCGGATGCACTAGCAAGACGAGGTATTTGGGGTTCTTGAGTAGGATTAGGTATTTCACTTGATTTGTTATTTGTTCCTAAACGTTTTGAAGGTCGAGATTTCGGAAAATCTGAGATTTTCTTGTGCCCTGTCTCTAAGGGCAAAGACCTAGCGTTGACTGGATGGCGCCTGAAACGATCCTAAATCTCTGTCTTGGCAGACCTGAGCTACGAACTGGGCGGGCACTTTTCACTTAAAGCAAAGGCCAGAACATCCGAAGGCCAGCTGCGATGACTAATGCGATGGCAAGCACTGGATAGAAAACCTCATTCCGCCGTCGCAGCATGAGATCACTACTAAACAGCAACCGAAGGGATGCAGGATGATTGTCGAAGATCACGATATGTCGGATCGTTTTTTCGCTTTCGGTGACGGGTCTCGACGCGACCACGAAGATTCTCTTCTGTCCCAGCGTTGTGGTATCCGGCCACGTGTCGGTTCGAATCATCATCATTCTTTTTCTCAAGCGTTCGAAGATCGACATTTCACGTAGCGCGAAATTTCTTTCGGAACGTTAAACGAACTCAAAAGAACCTGGATCGTCGCGTCGGGACTAGGCTGGTCAAAAGGCCACAGTCACCCGGCTAAGAAATACATCCGCCCCGTTTTCATGTTTGGACACCTGAGCGGCAATTGGATCCCAGATGTGTTGATAGCTTGGAATGAACCGGATCGCAGGAGTGATGGCGAAATCGTAGAAAATTTCCATTCCCATTTCATCGTTAACTGAAGCCGTGTTGAACGTCAGTCGCTTGATACTGTTCTTTAAGTCATTGCTGATCGCGTTGTAGTAATAGCCAGCGCCAAAACTGTCATACTTCCTCGCCTCGCAGAGACCGTGCGCAAACAGCGCCACGCTGCCATGGACAGTGACTGTACTGGCTTCCGCCGGCGAGTACCCGAACCTTGCGAACATTCCAACTCCGTTAAGCGGCTGGCCACTTTTCAGTTTTTCGGCAATCGTGGCTTGATCATCACTTGTGTAGAGGTACTGCGAAATGTTCTCGATCGTACCCCAGGTAGTTGACTTGTGATTAATCGGGAGCTTCTTATTCGAAGGATTGCCCAGAAGAAGGCCAATCGCGCTTGGAATCTGCGCCAGGGATAATGAGCCAAAAGGTGACTCCAGATCGATCTTTTGCTTGTTGGTCCAATTGTACTGCGGCTGAAACTGGCCCGGCAGACCGCCGACCGTGTACGAAAATATCCACGCGGTATAGAGATTTATCTTGTCAAAGGCGTGAGCGACGAAGTTGCTTGCCTGTGTATTCGGATCAAACACTCCTCCAGCAATGGTTAACCATTTGGTTGGCGTCCACACTCCAGCCGCCGCAATCGTATGCGTATTATAGAAAGTAAGCGCTATCGGGTTCTTGTTGAAATTCAGGTTCGCAAAATAGTATTTCGCGCTGTCGCCGAATAGCGTTTGATCGGCGATGTTGACGATCGTTAGCTTGCCTAAAAGAAGACTGAATTTCGGCGTCAGCGCCTGGACCAGGAAGTATTCCGTCGGATAAATATCGCGGTCGAAGAAAGGACCGGGAAACGCGAGTCCGGTGTTCTGCGGTACCGAGGAACCGACCGTAAAAGTATTTCTCGCCGAGTCCCCAAATCGGGACCCCACGGTAAAGTGGAAAAGACCCCCCGGCCAGAGCCCTGCGCGTCCCGTGTCGATGTTAATAGAGAGCTGAACGTTCTCGACGAAAGAACTGCCGGTTTTCAGACCGCCTGAGGCCACATCTTGGTAGGAGCTCGTTGAGTATAGATCAAAGAAAATGCCATGCTCCGCCAGGCTTGTTCGAAAGCCGCCCCAGTCACCGGTCAGTTGGGTATTTTGCCGAAAGTCGCCGACAACGGTCCCGGGCAGTCCGAATACAGGTCCGTTGTTAAAGAAGGGCAAGAGAACGGGGGAAAGATTGGCGATGGAGGCCTTGTCCGTTTGGACGGGTCCCCAGTCGGGTGCAGCCTGCGTAGCTCCCGGCGGCTCACCGCTAGTATCAATGTGACGAAAGCCCGCGAAATTCTGGTCCCCTTCGGCAATTGCCACCGAGAGCAAACAGATGGCCAGAATGCACAGCGCCAGATGGTTCACACTGCGCCACAACTTCATCGATTGGTTCGGCAGTGTCATACAACCGAGCACGATTGTGACAAACCGTAGTCAACTGTCCATCGCTTTAGGGCGTATCTCCGTATAATTCCTTCAAGCGAGTATGCGCGAAGGCTAATCCTTTGGGCATATCCATTCGTCCGCCGATGACTTCGATGTATGCGCCCGATTTACTTTCGCGGGCTGCTTTCAATGCGGCATCGAGTTCGCCGAGGGTTTCGACGCGCGCGGTAAACCAATCGGTACATCCGAGAGCGTGCGGCACATCTGCGTAACGCCATTTAGCGAGATCGTTGTAGGACCAATCTGGGTTTGGCTCCAGCGCCCGCTCCACCATATAGCCATCGTTGTTGAGACAGAGGATGATGGGATTCGCGCCGAAGCGGCCCATATTTCCGATCTCATTAGCGGTCAATTGGTGAGAACCTTCTCCGGTGATGAGAATTGTTTTCCGTTTGAGATTGGCGAGTGCTATCCCGAAGGCTGCTCCCGTGGCCCATCCAATGGAGCCCCAAAGCATTTGGATGTGGACCTGCACATCATCTGGAAGCGTCATTGGTGGAACTCCGAAGCTCGAACTTCCGCTTTCCAGAACAACGTTGTCGCCCGATCGGATAAACTTTGCGTAGCGCGGATAGAGGGCGTCCATCGTGATCTTGTCCGACGGTTTTCCGTTTATTGACGGATTGCCCTCCGGTGTTCGGTTGTACCGAGGCACGGGCGATTTCAGTTTTGCGAGTGCGGCAAGTGTGTCGGCGAGGCGTACATTCCCGAATATCTGTTCGCCGACGCGGACATCATTGAGCCCTATCGAAATGAACCGCGCGGGATCGAGACGCGTGGAGAAGCCCATTGTGGTTTCGTCGTTGAAGCTGACGCCGCCGATGTCGAGAACCAGTTCGGCGTCTTCAACGATTTTTCTCGTCTCTTCCGCGGACAGCACCCCCGAATACATCCCGGCAAATTGCGGATGACTTTCGCCGATGATGCTTTTTTCCATCGACGTGGTGGCAAACGGGCAACCCAGGCCTTCGATTGCTTCTCGCGCTTCCTTTTGTAATCCGACGCGAGATAACGTGAATGCCGGCAGGGCGACGATAGATTTCGCGTCCTTGATCCGCTCGGTTATAGCGGCGACAGCTTTTTTGAGGGAGACTTCGTTGGACTTCAGCGTCAGAGGCCGCACCTCGGTCGGGGTGACCGGCGCCAGCGCATAATCCGATGGAACGACGATGTAAGCAGGCTGACTGTTGCGCCTCGCCTCTGCGATGACGCGTTCCATTTCTATCATGCAGTTATCCGGATTGATCACCGCGTGAGAGCAGGCCGCTTGCGCGGAGATGTCGATGAACTTGTCAAAAATTCCGTCGCCGAGAGTGTGATGCATCGTTTTGCGCAAGCGCTGATTTTGATATGACGGCATGCCCACGACATGATAGACCAGCGAGCGCTCGGCCTTCGCACCCATGACTCCGTTGATTGCAGATAACTCACCCACTGCATAAGTCGTCGATAGCATGGCCGCGCCCCGAGCGCGCGCGTAACCATCGGCTGCGTAAGACGCATTGAGCTCGTTCGAACAGCCGATCCACTTGATGCTTGGATTGCGATCGACTGCGTCACCGACGGGAAAGGCGTAGTCCCCCGGCACGCCGAAACAGTGTTGGACGCCCTCATCAGCAATTCGCTGGACGATATAATCAATTACCGTAGCCGCTTTCATAGTTGTTATTTCTTCCTCAATCTTTCGAAGATCGATATCTCAGAAAATTTGAGATTTCTTGCGCGATCCTTCAGTGCCAGCTGCGTCCCGACCTGTCCGGCCGAATCGAAGCCGAACAGTAGGATGATCAAGACGAAGACGATTGGCGTTGTGCTCATGGCTTCTTCAATCATCGACAAAAAATCGCCGCAGCTAGGAGGCCCAGCAGAACACCGAGCAAGGGACTTGAGATGGCGAACCAGAAGGAAAAATCCCAACCAGAGTCTTGGGCGATTGCACTTGTCTTCATGCTATTTTTCTCAAGCGTTCGAAGACCGACATTTTAGGAAATTTGAAATTTTGCTGCGAATGCTTGAGGCGCAGTACGACTACTGTTGGGTGCGATCCATGTCCTTTTTAGACTGCGCCTTGATTGCAGTCTTAGAAAGAAGCAGGCACGGCGGAGCTCTCAGTCAACGCTTTGAAACGCGGATCGTTGCGCAGGGGATCAAACATCGGATCGAGTTTGAGTAGCGCTGGTGTGAGTGGGATATGTGAAGGTAACGGCCCCTCGTACGGAATTGAAAGTAACTTCTTTAAGGCGGCGATGGACCGATCGTGATCGCCGGTTGCGGCAGTCACTCGGGCAAACACCTCAAGTGACCAGGGTCCATTCATGGCGTCTTTCTCAATCGGATTCGCGGAGAGCCCGCGGTCGGCGAGGGTCATTGCCAAGGCGGTTTCGCCAAGTTTCATCTCAGTGAGCGCGAGATCTCCAATGAGGGGATAACTTTCGGGTTGTTCTTTAAGGGAAGATTCCAGTTCATTTTTAGCTTGCGTCCAACTCTCGTGCGCACCGGCACGATCGCCCGCAATCTCCTGTGCCCAGCCAAGCCAAAAACGCAGTTCGACCTTGTCAGCATCCGGTGCTGAATCAGGCTTGGAGAGCACTTCTTTTAGCCGGGGAATAATTGGTGCCGTGCGACGCTCCAAAATCGCCTGGTAAACTTGTGTATTCATCGTGCCGCCATCGTCGGCTCTCGAATAGAGTGGAGTTAGGAGCGCGGAAGCACGAGGAAGGTCACCCATTGCTTGAAAAATAGCGGCCTGACGCGCAACGGGCTGGGGATCGTCCGGCGTAATATTAAGAACGTCTTCATACTTGCGCAGGGCGTCGGGAAAGCGACGAAGAATCTTGTACAACAGCGCGTGCTGGCCGATTATGCGAACGTTGCGCGGGTCTAACCGTTCGGCTCGGTTGAAATACGCATCACTTTGGTCCCAACGACCTTGCCTGCGTTCGACAAATGCGAGCGCCTCAGGAATCCGGCTGTCACTGGGTAACAGTCGAGCCGCTTGCTCAAAGTAACGCAAGGCAGTGTCGTAGTCCTTCAGAAAGACGTAATGATAGAATGCTTTTGCCGATACTGCCTCGCCAAGATTGGGCTGAAGTCTAAGAGCCGTTTCGGCTGCTTTACCCGCCTCATCGCGGAGGGCGGTCGTTTGTGGAAGAGTATGAGTTATGTAGCCGGCGGAATCAACGGACGATAGCAATGACCAACCAAGAGCGAACTTCGGATCAATTCGCACCGCTTCTTTAAGATGCTGTTGCGCAGGGATAACGTTGGCTGGTTCGAAGCCAACACTGCTCAATGTATAAGCGAGACCGCGCAAGTAGGCATCGTAGGCTTGGGGGTCGTCGGTCGGCTTCGCCGCAATTGATTGAGCTTCTTCACGCGTGAGCTTTGCACGTAATTGGTCGGCTACAGTGACGGCTACTTCACTTTCTAGGGAAAGAATGTCGGTGAGCGAGCGATCAACCGTATCGGCCCATACGGGAAAATTATTGACGGCTTTGATCAGTTGAACGTTGACCCGCACTGTGCCTGCGCTCTTCTGCACGCTTCCCTCCAGAACGTGGGCAACACCAAGTTGCTTTGCGATCTCACGCAGATTTTCAGGCTTGTTCTTGTAATGCTGCGTCGAGTTGCGCGATATGACTCTTAGGTCCCCAATCTTCGATAAGCGCGTCAGGATTTCGTCCTGTATTCCCTCGGCCAAGTAGGCGTTTTCCTTGTCACCGCTTAGATTTTCGAATGGCAAAACCGCGATCGACCGGTCGATCTCAGCGGAGGATTTGCTGCGTTGAAATAACCAAGCTCCCAAAGCGATTGCCGGGATGAGTAACGTCGTCCCTACCGCAGCCAGGGTGGATCGTCTCCGACGCGAACGTGCTTCAGTGCTGAATTTTGTGTAGCAGCGGTGGATTGCGGAAAGTAGTTCGCGTGCAGACTGCGGCCGATCTTTTGGATCGGGGGCAAGAATCGACTTGAGCAGCGCAAAAATTCGCGCCGGAACGTCGAGACCCTTTAATTGACCAGCTGGTAACAACTCTGCTTGCCTCTCACGAATCTCTTCGAGCGTGCGCCCGACGAACGGCACACGACCGGAAAGCAAATACCAAAAGGTGACGCCGAGGGAGTAGATGTCAGAACGCGTATCGAGCTGCGTTTCTGTCGATTGAGCAAATTGCTCTGGACTCGCGAACGCCGGAGTTCCGATGAAACCAGACTGAGTTTTTTCGGCGTCGCGTTCCACTTGAGCGCCCCCGACCTTGGCAATGCCGTAGTCGATGACTTTAACAATCAACGCGCCGCTCGGATCGGACTCGAGCATGATATTGGATGGTTTGATATCGCGATGAACGACGCCGCATGCTTCCGCCGCCGCCAATGCGCGCGCGGCTTGCTCAATCACTTCGAGTGCCAGCGCGAGCGGCATTGGGCCCTCACGCCGGATCTTGGCCTCAAGCGTTTCGCCCTCGACCAATTCCATAACGTAAAAACATTCACCCTCTTGTTCGCCGTAGTGACTGACACGCGCGACGTTAGGATGACGAATTTGCGCGGCCGCGCGCGCTTCGCGTAAGAAGCGCGAT
>WNFU01010014.1_pt1 | contig 10580 bp, 9 predicted proteins | sample 5400121 | NCBI WGS metagenome assembly WNFU01 (sample SAMN13153360, study PRJNA577476) | soil metagenome | isolation source: 100 cm soil or saprolite under grassland replicate 1 | place: USA:California | collected 2016-06-15
CGCCCGCCTCGTCTCGGAGCACGTGCGTAACGGCCTTCAACTCACCGGCCGCTACCGGTTGCCCTCACGCGTCCGCGCGTTCATCCCGGAGCATCACGGCACCCGCTTGGTGACCTACTTCTATCGCAAGGCCAGCCAGCACGATCCGACGACCGATCCTGAGAAGTTCCGCTACCCTGGTCCAAAACCCCAGAGCAAGGAGACCGCGATCGTTATGCTCGCCGACTCCGTCGAGGCGGTCGTTCGCTCCAGCCGTGATCGCTCGCACGAGCGGATCGGCGCGCTCGTCGACGGAGTCATCGCGGAACGCGTGACCGAAGGTCAATTCGACGAGTGCGACCTGACCATGCGGGACCTCCGCATAATCGGCGAGTCATTCAAGGCCACGCTGCGCGGCATCTACCACCCGCGCATCGAGTACCCTTCGCCCACCAAGGCGGAGCTCCAGACGGCCTCGCACGGTGTCGCCTACCTCAAGCCTCCCGCAGACCCAATGGAAGCCCCGCCCCCCGTGTAGGGGCAGGTTTCAAACCCGCCCGCCGCGGCCAACCGCCCCTACGCACGACGTCTCCCCCAGTACTTAGCCAACCGCGCCAGCGCCCGCACAGCCCGCTCCACGCTCGGGAACACCGCGACGCCCGCCTCAACCAGCCGCTCGCGTGCTTCTGAAACGAGACGCCAGCGCGCTTCGTCGGCGTAGTCCGACGGCCCAAGCACGACCGCGAACGGCTTGGACGTCTTCGCCGCCACTTGCACGAAACGCTCCGTCACCCGCGGCACGATCGCCTCTGCGTTCGGCCGACCAAACGCCCAGGGCTCGCCGACGTTGGCGACCAGCATATCGATCTCCGGGCTTTCGTCGAGCCACTCGAGCACCTGCGCCCCGCCGAGGCCACTGCCCGCCAGGATCGACTGATCGACCGGGTTTGTCACCCAACCTGCCAGGTCCGGCGCGCGTTCGGCCACCTTCCGCTCAACATCCGCGGGCAGCGGCGGCACCGACAGCCCGAGTTCCTCACACAGGTCGGCAGTCAACACCGAGCGGGCACCCCCTGCTCCTACCATAGCGAGGCGCCTTCCAGCTCCTGGTTTCATGCGGTCGAAGGCGATCAGCATGTCGATCAACTCCTCGGCCGTATCGACCGGGAGTGCGCCCGCCTGTTGGACGGCGGCGCTCCAAACGGCGGCGCTTCCAGCCAGCGCGGCCGTATGCGAGGCCGCTGTCCGCTCGCCGGCCCGCGTGCGTCCGCCCTTCAGGATCACGACCGGCTTGCGCGCCGTCGCACGCTTCAGCGCCGCCACGAACGCACGCCCCTCCCGCACGCCCTCGATATACGCGCCGATGACAGCCGTCTCGGCGTCCAGCGCGAAGTAGTCGATGAAGTCGCATTCGTTGAGGTCAAGCGCGTTGCCATAGCTGATCGCCTTCGAGAAATGGAGCCCGCGCGGACCCGCGAAGTGTGTCAGCTCGAACAGAAGGTTCCCGCTCTGTGATAGGAAGCCGATCGTCCCCGCCTCGCGCGCCATGTCCGTGCGGAACGAGATGCCGAGTCGCGGATACAGCAGCCCCATGCAGTTGGGGCCGATGATGCGCACGTCCGCCGCCTTGGCTGCTGCCAGCAGCTCTCGCTCCAGTGCGACGCCCTCTGGCCGTCCGGTCTCACCGAAGCGGCCGGTAAACAGCTGTAGCGCTTTCGCGCCCGCCACTCCACAATCGTCTACCAGTCTCACCACGTACTCATTCGGGATGCACGAGATGACGTAGTCGACACCCCCGGGCACGTCGCGTAGAGATGAGTAGACCGGCAGGCCAAGAATCTCGCCTCCCTTTGGATTGACCGGATAGATGCGGCCCTCGTACCCGAACTCCTGGAGCGAGCGGACGTAGTCGTATCCCGGCGTATCCGGGTTCGCTGACGCCCCAACTACCGCGATGGAGCGCGGGTGAAAGATCGCTTCGATCTTGCCCGCAACTGACTCAGGCGCCGCCTGCTTCCGCATGACCTGAGCGTACTCGGACTGCCGAGCAACGAACAAGAAGCGTTCGTAACGAGCGATGTACGCGGGCGTCCTTACTCTGTGGGGATGCCCAAACATTATTCGGTCCGGGATCAGCGCCGCATCACCCGCCGTGATTGGCTGGCTGTGCTTCCCTGGGACATGATTTACGCCCTCGGCTTCATCGTACTGATCGCAATACTCACGCTGATTTCGTTTGGTATTTCTCAGCTCTTCTAGCCCCTCGCTGGCGGCTCCTGTAACCTAAGCTACGGACATGCGCTTCGCCGTCGTCGTCTTTCCCGGCACCTGGAGCGACCACGACTGTCAGTACGCGCTCGCCAACGTCATGGGCCACCGTGCCGACCTCGTCTGGCACCGCGAAAGCGACCTCTCGTCCTACGATTGCGTGGTCCTTCCCGGCGGCTTCTCCTACGGCGACTACTTGCGCACCGGCGCCATCGCCCGCTTCTCGCCCGTCATGGAGGCCGTCGCCCGTCACGTCGAGGCCGGTAAGCCGGTCATCGGCATCTGCAACGGCTTCCAGGTCCTGTGCGAATCTCATCTTCTTCCCGGCGCCCTAATGTGCAACGACTCGCTGCAATACCGCTGCGAATGGGTATACCTCCGCGTCGAGAACGCTGAGACGCCGTTCACGAACGGCTGCGAGCCCGGCCGGGTGCTGCGAATCCCCATCTCCCACGGAGAGGGCCGCTACTTTGCCGACGAAGCCACGCTGGACGGATTGGAGGCCTCACGGCGCGTGGTTTTCCGCTACTGCACAGCCGAGGGAGACGTTACGCCCGAAGCGAACCCCAACGGCAGCGAGCGTAATATTGCAGGCATCGTCAACGAGCGCGGGAACGTCCTCGGCATGATGCCGCATCCAGAGCGTGCCTGCGAAGCTCTCATGGGCGGCGAAGACGGACTGCTCATCTGGCAATCGATCGTAGAGTGGGCGAAGCGGGGGGTTCTGGTGTAGATGCGCCCCCGGCGGGGCGCAGTACCGGCAGTGAAGATTCGCCGGCATAAGCTGGGGCCTACGTGAGACCGCCTGAAGAACGTTTCTGCCACAACTGTGGCGCACCCAATCCCGCCGAATATAACTTCTGCCCCAACTGCGGCACACGCATCAACGTCCTGCGCCCGCTTCCGGCTGTCGCCGGTGCCTATCCGGTCCGTTTCGACGTCGCATATCCAGAGAAGCTCTCCCGGCTGAGCACTCTCGTCCGGCTGATTCTCGCGATACCTCAACTCCTCATCATCTACGCCCTGGGCACCGTCGTCAGCATCATCACGTTCATCGCTTGGTTCGCCATTCTTTTTACGCGCCGTTACCCGAAAGGGCTGTTCGACCTCGTTGTCGGCTTAAACCGCTGGACCGTAAACGTCTACGCCTACATGGCTCTGCTCCGCAGCGAGTACCCGCCGTTCTCGACGGATCCCGGCCGCTATCCGGTCACCTACGAAGTCGACTACCCCGACAGGCTGAGCCGCTGGCTTATCTTCGTCAAGTGGTTCCTCGCCTTCCTCCACCAGATTGTGCTGTACGTCCTCGGACTGGTCGCCTTGGTTGCCGAGATAATCGCCTGGTTTGCCATCCTAATCACCGGCCGCTTCCCGCGCGGCCCCTTCAACTACATCGTCGGCGTGATGCGCTGGTACCTCCGCGTATCCGCGTACACATCGTTCATGACCGACAAGTTTCCTCCCTACAGCAGGCGCGCCGATGCCCACCCCGGCACGGGGAGGGCTATCGCGGTCTCCGCCGTACTGGCGATGCCGGCCGCCGTAGGTTTCAGCGTGATCGTGATCTTGGTCTTTGTCGGGATCTTCGGAGCAGCCGGGGCCCTTACGTCCAGCACAGAGGAAGTAAATGTCCGGTACTCCGATATTAGGGCTGGCGAAGCGACCTTTCCCGTCGACATCAGCGGCACGCGGGTGAGCCTTCTCCGAGCGGAGGACCCGTTCCAGTTCCGCGGCGCTTTAGGCGAACCGGCCGCGGGTCACCGCTTCATCAGGTTCGAGTTGGAGGTTACCAACGTCGATGCCGTGTTCACGTCCGCGACGAGAAACACGTTTCGCCTGAAGGACTCACTTGGCCAGAAGCACAAGCCGGTGCTTGTGCAAGGGATTTCGCTGGAGTCGATAGAGCGGGATAGGACAGTCGCCGTTGGCGTGATATTCGAGATCCGAAGTGCCGATCAACCCTCAGAGTTGACTTACTCTCCCGGGTTTCGCGCGTTCTTTCCTTTTGGGGAGAGGGTGAGGTTCAAGTTCATCGAGAGCGAATCGCGCGATCTCTCCACACGAGCGAGCACTACGTCGCCCATTACGTCTCCCCGAACCTATCGCATTATTGCTTCCGTTGACGGAGGCAGCGTCGTCTCAGGGTCCACAGAGGTTGATGTCAGTGGCCTCAGAATTGGGCCAATCGAGGTGGAAGACCCCCACCCACAAGCGGCGCGCGCGCTTCTGGCGGATCGGCCTCCGGACCCTGGCGCGCGGTACATCGCATTCTACATTCCCATCGAGAACGTCGACGCGCCTACTGCGGTCATCGAGCGAACTAATTTTCATTTAGGCGCAACAGGTGGATTTACCTTCGACGAGCCGGACTTCATTACGTTCGGCGGTTACGCACGTGACGCCATGACTCTTGACTCCCGCTTCTCAGCCCTCGTTGGCTTGGTCTATGAAGTAGACAATATGAGCGATCCCGCAAGGCTGACATACTTCCCCGCGTTTGCGGATCCGTCCAGCGGCGGCACCCACGTCGTATACTTCGAGTTCAGATAGTGGCCCGTTTGCCCGGAAAGGAGCTGACCAATGTCAGTAGAAACAGCGGCGGGCGGCGGTGGCGGTTATCCCCTTCGATACGAGGTCGAGTACCCGGAGCAGCTCAACCGCTGGCTTGTTCTTGTCAAGTGGCTGCTGGTGATTCCTCATCTCTTAATCGTCGGCGCGCTCGTGACAGTCGCGTATGTCATCACCGTGATTTCCTTTTTCGCGATTCTGTTCACGACTCGCTATCCGCGCGAGTTGTTCGACTTCGTCGTGAACATCTACCGATGGAACGCCAACGCGACGGCCTATTTCGACTTGCTCAGGGATGAATACCCGCCGTTTTCTTGGGAGCCAGGACAATATCCGGTTATATTTGAAGTGGACTACCCGGAGCAGCTCAACCGCTGGCTGCCGCTCATAAAATGGCTTCTTGTGATCCCTCACTACCTCGTCCTGATCGCATTGGGCATCGCGGCATCGGTCGTATGGGTTATCGCTTTCTTCGCCATCCTCTTCACAGCCGGTTATCCACGCGGCTTGTTCGACTTCTTCGTCGGCGTGACACGGTGGAACAACCGCGTGACGGCCTACGTTTTGCTCATGCGAGACGAATACCCGCCCTTCAGCCTGAAGTAGACCGCACATCGATTTGCAGCCAAGCCGACCCTGGTATACCAGCGGCTGGATCATGATCGCGTCTGGATACGTATTCCCGCCGCTTGGTCTGTATCTGATGTGGCGTTACAAAGACTGGCCCGGCTGGCTGAAAGCCGCGGTCACCGCCTTTGGCCTGTCTCTCGCCGCGGTCTCCAGCTACGTCTCTTCCACCTACGTCCTGCCCCACGTATTCTGAGAGCGTGGCCGTAGACCAGACCACACTCGACACCATCGCCCTCAGCCGCGACGAGTACGCGCTCATCGTCGAGCGGCTCGGCCGCGAACCGAACGAGGTCGAGCTCGGCATGTTCGGCGCCCTCTGGAGCGAGCACTGCGGTTACAAGAACTCGAAGCCACTTCTCCGTCTGCTCCCGGGTGAGGGCCCGTACGTGCTCACCGGCCGCGGCGCCGAGAACGCCGGCGCCGTCGACATCGGCGACGGCATGTGCGTCGTCATGAAGATCGAGTCCCACAATCACCCTTCCGCCATCGAGCCCTACCAGGGTGCCGCCACCGGCGTCGGCGGCATCGTTCGCGACATCTTCGCAATGGGCGCCCGGCCCATCGCCCTCCTCGACTCACTCCGCTTTGGCCCGATCGCGCCATCGAATGTAGCGGAGCCCTTTGGGGAGCGGCCAGGTGGCGAGGGGAGGGCTCCACGGGCGGCCCGTGGGGAGGCCGATATCGCCCGGAACCGCTACCTCTTCGGCGGCGTCGTCTCCGGCATCGGCGGTTACGGCAACTGCCTCGGCATCCCGACGGTGGGCGGCGAAGTCGTGTTCGAAGACGCCTACTCCACGAACCCGCTCGTAAACGCCATGTGCGTCGGCGTAGCGCCGGTAGATAAGCTCGCCAGCGCAAAGGCGGCGGGCCCCGGCAACATCCTGATGCTCGTCGGCTCGGACACTGGGCGCGATGGCATCCATGGAGCGTCCGGGCTGGCCTCGCGCACGGACCCGCACGCTCGCTTCGATGAGCTGCGCCCTGCGGTACAAGTGGGCAACCCCTTTCTCGAGAAGATGCTGATGGAAGCGTGCCTGGACCTCGCCCACAACCACGCTGACTGGATCGCCGCCATCCAGGATCTCGGCGCCGCCGGCCTAACCGCCTCCAGCGCGGAATCCGCCGCGCGAGCTGGCACCGGGCTCGTAATCGATGTGTCGAAGGTGCCGCGCCGCGAAGAAGGCATGACACCGTACGAGGTCATGCTCTCCGAATCCCAGGAGCGCATGCTTATCATCGTCCGCAAGGGGCACGAGAGAGACGTCGCCGGCCTTTTCGACCACTGGGAGGTGCCCTGGGCCGTCATCGGCCACGTTACCGACGACGCGACGATGCGCATCACGGACGGTGATCGCGAGGTGGCGGCGCTGCCTGTCGACATCCTCGTGGAGGCGCCGGAGTACACGCGAGAGGGACGTCGCCCTCCGGAGCTTGACGAGATGCAGTCGCTCGACCTGGCCGCCCTGCCGGACCTCTACGCATCCGTTTCTCCCCTCTCCCGGGTTGATCTTTGGGGGGAGGATTCTGCGGGAGAGGGGTCGGGGGTGAGGGATCCCAACGACATCCTCCTCCGTTTTCTCGCGACGCCGAACATCGCCAGCAAGCGCTGGGTCTATCGCCAGTACGACCAGAGCGTTCTCTCGAATACAGTGGTCGAAGCCGGGTCAGACGCTGCCGTGATGCGGATCAAGCCTGTCCCGAGCGCCCCGACCTCGGTCGGGGCAGTCGAAGGGTCTGACTCGAGTGGAGCCGGCGGAGCGACGCAGAAGGGCATCGCGCTGGCGACGGACGGCAACGGCCGCTATTGTTACATCGACCCGTACTCCGGAGCGGCGATTGCCGTCGCGGAGGCGGCGCGGAACGTAGTCTGCGCCGGCGCCCAGCCCGTGGCAGTGACCGATTGCCTCAACTTCGGCAACCCGGAGCGGCCTGAGGTCTACCACCAGATGCAGGAGGTGATTCGGGGCATCGCGGACGCCTGCTCAGTGCTGGGCACGCCTGTCATCTCCGGCAACGTGAGTCTCTACAATGAGACGGGGGGACAGGCGGTCCACCCAACGCCGGTTATCGGCATGCTCGGCATCCTCGACGATGTCACCAGCTGCTGTCGCATCGGCTTTGCCAATGACCGCGACGAAGTATTCCTCCTCGGCTCGCTTATCGAGCAGCCTGCATCTTCGCTCGCGGGGAGCGAATACCTGAAGGAAATGCACGGCGTGATCGGTGGCCCTCTCACCATCGACCTGGCGCTGGAAGCGCGGGTGCAGCGCGCGGCCCTTGCTCTCATCCGTCAGGGCTTCGCCACCGCCTGCCACGACTGCTCGGACGGTGGGCTTGCGGTTGCGTTGGCGGAGATGTGTCTGGCGGGAGGCAAAGGACTCGATGCCTCCGGTGCAGTTCTGGGCCCCAGGTTGGACGCCACCCTATTCGGAGAGGCCCAATCTCGCATCGTTGTCGCCATCCGCCCTGACCAGCGCGGTGCGCTTGATCTGGTCGCTCGCGCCGGCGATGTACCGTTCGCCTACCTGGGCCGCGTCGTCGCAGGGCCGGTCTTGCGCCTCGGCCCGCTGGAGGTCCCTCTCGACGCGATGCGGGACGCCTACGAGGGCGGACTCGAGCGGGCGCTCCTCGGGTCTCGTTCATCCTGAACCGTGTCGTGGCGCAGCCGAGGCCCAGGGCGAAGGGATGCTTGACGCTTATCGCACAGGCGTTCTAAACTTTGTTGTGAACATCGTTTAAGGCTGGAATCGACATCGCGAATGACCGTCGGTGGAAAACCCTGTATCGTACGTTAGGTCGTCCTACTAACCTGAATAAGGAGATTGCCATGAGAGTCGTTTTCCTGGAGGAGGTCGAGGGCACCGCCCGCACCGGCGATGTAAAGAATGTCGCCGATGGCTTTGCCCGCAACTATCTTCTACCCCGCAAGCTGGCCGCCCCCGCCACCGATCACTACATCAACATCGCGCAGGCGAAGGCAAGCAAGGAAGCCCGCCGGCAGGACAGAGTCGACGAAGAGGCCCGCAGCTACGTTCTCCCCAAACTGGACGGCAAGTCGGTGAACATCGAGGTCCGCGTCGGCGACCAGGGTAAGCTCTTCGGCTCCGTGACGGCGCGCGACATCGCGGAAGCGCTCCACGAGGCCACCCGCGTGGAGCTCGAGCACCGCCAGGTGGACCTGAAGGAGCCGATTCGAGAGCTGGGCTCGCACGACATTACGGTGAAGCTAACGCGCAACGTCCTGGCCACAGTGACCGTCAACGTTGAGGCGCTTGGCGGCGCCGTTGTTGGGGAAGAGACCGAAGAATCACAAGCCGAAGCCGAACCGGAGGCGCCTGCCGGCGAAGAAGAGGCTGTCGAAGAGTTCGCCATCGAAGACGCCGAGGAGGATGCAGCGGTGGATGCGTCTTCGGAAAGTAGCGACGGATCCAGCGAACCGGAATCGGAGAGCGATAGCGAACAGAGCTAGCCTCCCACGCCGGCCCGTCCGTTCTTGCTGAGCAGCCGGCCCCGCGCGGGAGTCTCAAGGGGAGTGCGCGCGCAGTTGGTTGTCGAGGCCGGACGAGCGGAGAGCCTACCTCCGCATGACATAGAGGCGGAAGAGGCGGTAATCGCCTCGCTCCTCGTCGACCCCGAGGCCATCTACAAGGTCGCCCCCAAGCTCAAGAGCGAAGACTTCTTCCGCGAGAAGAACGGTTGGGTCTATGAGACCTGCCGCGCCCTCTGGGACCGCAGCGAGTCCATAAACCAGATCACCGTCTCCCATGAGCTCGCCCGCCGCAACAAGCTGGAGGACGTGGGCGGGGCGTCCTATCTCAGCCGCCTCGTTACAGAGCTACCGACTTCTGTTGGCGTCGAGCAATACGCTGAGATCGTCGCGCGGGACGCGACCTATCGTAAGTTAATCTCCGCCGCTGGGCAGATCGCGCAATTGGCATACCAGGGAGGCGCGGACCTTCCGGACATCCTGGCACGCGCTGAGACACTCGTTGCCGCCGTTCGCCAGGGCGAAACCCTGCGAGACTTCGTCCACATCCGCGAGCTGCTGACCGGCTACCTCGAATCCGCCGCCGCGGGCATTGGCGCTGTCGCCAGCCTGGTGCGAGCGGTCACGACCGGCTTCATGGATCTGGACACGCTCCTGACCACCGGCCTCAAGCGCGGCGACCTCATTGTCGTGGCGGCCCGCCCGAGCCTCGGCAAGACATCCCTCGTCCTCAACTTCGCGAAGTCGGCCGCCGAGCGTCAAACGGCCACCGTAGCCTTCTTCTCCATCGAGATGGCGGCGGAGCAGCTCGTCCAGCGCATGCTTGCTATGGAGTCCGGCGTGGACTCTGCGCGCCTCGCCTTCGGCCAGCACTCAGATCGCGACGAGCGGCGTATATCGCAGGCGCTTGGTGTCCTATCCGACCTCTCGGTCTACTTTGACGACTCCGCGATGCTAACCGTAGCAGAGATGCGAGCCAAGGCGAGGCGGCTACAGCTCGAACGAGGCCTCGACCTCGTGGTCGTGGACTACCTTCAGCTTATGCAGTCCGGCGCCCGCAACGAGAACCGTGTTCAGGAGGTGAGCTACATCTCCCGCTCACTGAAGCAGCTGGCGCGAGATCTCGACGTGCCTGTGGTTGCCTGCTCGCAGCTCTCGCGGGCCGCTGAGATGCGCGCCAGCAACATTCCTCAGTTGAGCGACCTGCGCGAATCGGGGAGCATCGAGCAGGATGCCGACGTCGTCATGTTCATCTATCGGGAGGACAAGTACGTCTCGCGCGAAGAGTGGCAGCGGCAGCACCCGGATCGTCCCACCGACGGCTACCCGGCCGGTATCACCCAGATCGTGCTCGCCAAGCACCGCAACGGCCCGACCGGCACCATCCACCTCCGCTTTCGCGAGAAAATCGCGCGCTTCGAGGACTTGCTTGTGCGCCAGCCCGAGGAGTGGGATGAAGCGCCGGAGCCCGACCTGTGAGGCTAAATGTCATCCTGAGCGCCAACCACATCCTTGTCCGCACGCACGCATCTTCGCGAAGGGATCTTGCGGGCTTGCGGGGTGTGACCGGCGCCTCTTGTCGGCGTGAGTGTTTGGCACCTAGGGCATGACCGGCCTTTCCGAACCGTCTACGGGCTTCCCCAACTCC
>WNFU01020295.1_pt1 | contig 10578 bp, 9 predicted proteins | sample 5400121 | NCBI WGS metagenome assembly WNFU01 (sample SAMN13153360, study PRJNA577476) | soil metagenome | isolation source: 100 cm soil or saprolite under grassland replicate 1 | place: USA:California | collected 2016-06-15
CCGTTGTGGAGGTGTCCACTCTTCCCAGTGATCACGCTCCCGACGTAATCGGAAACATCATTGGTCAGGTAAGAGCTGCTTACGGAGGTGACATAATTCGCCTCGTAACATCCAAACCTTTCTAGGGAATTGTGACAGTAGTCTTCCCAGACTTGACGGTATCCAAGCGTGAAGACCCCCTTCCTTCCCATCCTTACATCGTGCTGAAGGTCATGGATTCCACACCATGCTTCCGATCCGTAATGCCAAGGCAGGGAAACGCGCCCAAGCAGGTGGATAGTGAATACTAGTGGAACTGTCACGCGATTCTCCTCAAGAGACTGTTTCAAGGCAACTCCTGCTGGTATCATATGCCAGTCGTGGGCGTGAATCAAATCGGGAAGGTCGCTACGAGACCCGGTGGCGAGCAGGTAGTCTGAGTAAGTCTTTACTGTTCTGGCGAACAAGCTCATTTTTTCAAACATGACATCGCGATCGTAGAGAGTTCGGTCATCGAGCCATCTGCTTGTTCGTCCATCCAAGCCCTTCACGAGGACATAGTGGACCGAATCTCTGTAGCCCCTTTCAACCCCAGCTAGGTAATGATAGTGGACGCGGTCTGTCCCCGTTCTGTATCCATTCGCGATGAAAGTCGTTTGGTCCTTTAGACTGTAAGCTGTTCTCAAATCCTGGTCCAGTTGCCTCCCATGGCTCGGGAGGAAAACCGTGACTTCTATCTTGGAGTCCCGCGCGAGGGTCCTGGCAAGTCCCGCGACAGCCTCTCCTAAACCGCCAGCCTGTGCGAGTCCAGCGCACTCATAGCTAAGCATCCAAACTCTGTTTACTGAACGTTCCTCCGGACTCAGCGAGGGTTGTTGAGACGTCACTCTCCTCGTCAGCATCACAGACGGTCAATGGCCGCTTCCAAGGGATAATAAAGAGAGAAAGCCTAAAGCGAAACCATCTTCCATCGAACAACTCGGAAGTGAAGTGGATGCCCCGGGCCAAGACTCTGAAGGAACCAGCCAGCGTACTTCGAGATGTTCCGCCGCAGAATGCGTTCTATTTCTATAGATCGATAGGAGCCCCGACAGGGGCGGCGGCTCGAAACTTGTCCGACTTTGTCGGAGTGTTAAGCAGCATTGATATTGCCTCCATCCAGTTCCACACTGGCCGTGGAGATTTCGAGAACTGGCTAAGAATGCTAGGTGACGATTTGCTTGCTCAGCAAATCACGGGCTTGAAGGAGAAGAAGCTCTCTGGAGAACAGTTACGCACTCATCTTGTGGACGTGGTTAAGACGAGAATCAATCAGATTCAGAAGAGAACAATATCGGCATCGATGCCATAGCAAGATAATGTAGCTATGCTTCCTTGAAGCTTAGAAGGCTGAGTATGAACATGGCGTGGGACCATGCCAACGGCGACGCAGAAACAGGCTCTCCGTTCTCTCTGTTTACTTGTTCTGCGAAAAGCTGGAGCTCATCAACATGTTTTGCAGACCAGTCGATCAGGGTCTTGGCCTTCTGGTAGTTGCCAAGCTGGCAATTGTACAAGGCCATCCAGAGTGTTGTAATGAACCAAGGGTTGCCTCCGTGGTAGGCGTCACTCGGATACCTTCCGATCCCTTCGGCGGTATAGCGAAAGGCGTTTTCGATCTGATGAGCCGTACTCAGCATTCGAGGATCATCAGGCTGTAATACACAAAACGGGAAGGATAGTCCTATGATCGCCGTGTCAATGTCACTGTCCACAGGTTTGACTGACTTCAGGAAACGATTATTCTCTTCATTCCAGAGATGCTTCAGAATGGCACTCTGCAGAATGCCATTCTCTTTCTTCCAAGACTCTGCCAGCGCGTCATATCCAAGGACTGACGCTATCCCGGCACTCTCTCTCAGCCCCCCGCATGCCGCTGAGTTCGTGTAGGTATGTAGTGCGCTCTTCTCTTCCCAGAGGTCCAGCGACGGCCCGATAAGACCGGTTTCTTGGTCCCTTCCGGACAAGATATGTTCAACCCCTTTCTTTACCGTGGGCCAAACGTCTCTCAGAAAATCTCGACTCTTGGTCAGTTCGTAGTGCTGTCCGAAGCCCCATAAGATCGTAGCGCACTGGTCTTCCTGCTCTCCCCAGGAAGGGGCAGGAGTCTTTTCAATATTGTACCTTTGATTCCATCCACCGTTCGGCTCCTGAGCTTCTTTGCACCAACGATAGAAGGCTTCTGCGTCTTTGTGATAGCCGCAGCGGTCTAGTGCATATGCGACATATGTCCCGTCTCTGGACCAGACGTATCTGTAATCTGGCTCTAGCGTGGGGGCGGCGACAATTCCTCCGAAATCTGGAGATACAAGTGTTCTCAGAGTTAGAAGAGACCTTCTGAGCAGGTCCTCCCAGGCCTCTGGAACTCGGGCAACTTTGGCATTTCTAAGCCAGTCTTGACAGTATTTGTTGACGTCATTAACCATCTCCGGAATCGAACTCTTCCTCGCAGTATCGATTAGAGACAACGCGTCTTGTTTATTGTGTGCAAAGCACATCAAGAGAACAAGTTGTTCCTTTACGCCTGGATTCAGACTTCCAAGGTCCCACTTGAGACAGGAATTCACTCCTCTCGTCCCTGAATATAGGGCAAGAGAGTTTCCGGACAGTTTGCCATCTTTTGCATCAACGAAGGCATCTGATAGCTCTTCGTGGACCCCGCATTGATGTGCGGAGGAGCGTCTCTCACCTCCAAAAGCAAACCAATAGTTTCGCTTGTAGGAGACGATCGTGTCAGATCTCTGGTCGTAGTAGCAGGCATCACCAATCGGGGTTTCAGCTATGTCGAAATCGTTGTAGTAGAGGAAACTTGTGTCAATGGGAGCCAAGTTCTTGTTGACTATCTCGAAAACTCTGACGAGAGCATCCTTGCTGGGCAGGACGAAATCTGTGGCTTTTACTTCGAAACCATTACGATCATCAGTGAAAGTTGTTTCGAGAATTGTGCTGTCGGGAAGATATCTCTGTCTTCTTGTCCAAGGATCGTCTGTCAACCAGCTGAAGGATTCGTTCTGACCCTTCCCGCATATGATTCCCGGTAGAGAGCCCCGAACATGCTGAGGATAGTTGTATGTAGGCCAGAAAAGGTGCCTAAGTTCTCCGTTCTTCCCAATGGTAATCAGTGTAGAACGATTGCCCATAGGGGCTTGCTGACTTGTCGAGAGCAACTGCAGTGCCTTTCTTTAAGAGGGGCCGGTCTGCGAACCTTAAAGGGGTTAGGTATCGCAACCATTTCAAGTGAAGGAACAGCGATATTCCGCATTCTGTAGCCTTCTCCTGCAATACCAACGATGAATGGTCTTCGTTCGACGACGATCCCGCTATTAGGTGTCGATCTCCAAGGACGCGTTTCACATCCCTTAGGCTTCACGGTTGTCTTCTCATCGGTTAAGATCGTATATCGTGGTGGCTACTCCCCAAATAACCCCAAGGTCACAATTGTTGGATTGCAATATCAAGGCTGGCACTACGAGCGTAATAGATTGGTGGTCAGAGCTTCCCTCGCTCCACCTTCTAGCCACTTTATACGTAACTGGCTTCAGTCTTCTATGGAGGCTGGACGCGAGTATCATTGATCTAGAACTCGCGTGAACCTTGAAGGCTGTTGTTCTAGCCGGGGGTGAAGGAACCCGTCTACGGCCTCTCACCTTTACCCGGCCTAAGCCAATGCTTCCACTTGGTCCCAACCCAATAATCCACTACGTACTCTCTCATCTTTCCTCGAACGGGTTCCACGACATTATCATCATCGTTGGCTATCTCAAACATCAACTGATGGGCTATCTAGGAGACGGCTCCCAGTTCGGGGTCAGAATCACATACGTTGTCGAACCGGAAGGAGTCGCATTCGGAACCGCTGGAAGCCTGAAACTGGCCGCTCACCTCTTGGACGAAACATTTCTTGTCGTCCAGTCCGACACAATCAGCGAAATCTCCCTAACCGAAATGGCTCACTTCCATTCGGACAGGGGAGGAGAAGTCTCCATCGCTCTGACTGAAGTAGAAGACCCATCCCTCTATGGAGTCGCGGTTCTGGGGAAGAGAGAGGAAATCATCAAGTTTCTAGAAAAACCGGCACCAGGCGTAGCGATTGGTAGCCTTGCGAGCGCTGGTTTCTACATTCTCGAACCCGAAGTCGTCGATTACATCGAGGATGAAAAGTGGGACTTCGCTCGCGACCTGTTCCCTTACCTAATGCGAGTAGGTGAGCATCTCTTCGGGTTCGCCTCCAAGTCATTCTGGGTGGACGTGGGAGAACTGAAAGGCTACTTGAGAGGAGCTGGCTGGGTCCTGCGCAAGCTAGATCAAGATGCTCCTACAGACGCGAGGACGCTTGGCAATTCTGAACCACCGGTTTTCGTAAGGGGAAACGTCAGGATGGGTCAGCGCGTTCAGATTTCAGGTCCATCATGGTTCGACAACGACGTCGTGATTGGAGATGATGTTAAGATCCAGCCTGGAACGGTTTTGAAAGAAGATTCCCAGGTCCGCTCAGGAACATGTATTGACCAAACGGTGGCGTTTAGTCATACGGAAATTGGAAGCAATTGTTCCATAAAATCGACAATAATCGGTGAACGAGCGATGGTCGGCAACAATGTAACCATTGATAGAGCCATAATCGGGCAGGGTTGCACGATCGGAGACCGAGCGGCGATTTTGCCTGGAAGTCGACTGTGGCCTAATACTAGGGTCGAAGCGGACGCTACTGTGGATGGGATCATCGCCGTCCCGAGGGACAAATCATTCTACTTCGACACTGGTCTCGGACAATATTCGGGAATACTCGCCTCCTCAATTGGAGAATTCCTGGAAGCTCTCAAAATCGTGCCGCTAGAATCTCTGGAATACCATATTGGACGGAGGGACTTCGAGAAATGGATGAAGGATGTGTTGGGTTCCATTCAACTGGCCGATAATATCAGGACCCTTAGACGGTCTCAGTCTAAGGGCGAAGAGCTCCGCGTTCAGCTGATTGACTACGTCATGCAGTGGGCTGAGGAGGTCTCTTCTCTACGAGAAACTTCTGGCCAACAGAAACGACCTAACTGGCCACTAACTACACTCTAGCAGTTGAGCCGAAAGAATCTATTGGAAGATTTCCATCTCAGAACTCGATAACATCATGCGGGCACTTCTTGTAACAATGTAGATTCTAGATTCGAACCCAACTCTCGGTCGTTTGCGAGAGTCTCCCAAAAGAACTACTTTTCCAAACGATCTTTCTCCAACAATAAGCATGCTTTTCTCGACCCCCCGGGGTGGTCGATTTTCCCGCGCCCCGCCCTTCACGAAAACCTTCCAGAAGATCCATTCCTATAGACTAGTAACCGAGTCTGATACCATTCTCCATACTATCGCCGCGTGGGTAGCGATACCAATTATAAGCCGTTTCCATCAATACTATTTGACGAACAGAACAGCTACGAGCTTGTTTGTTGGCTTAGCAAATGAAGCTTGACCAAGGCCCTTCTGGAGAGCTAACGGTCCTAGACTCAGGATACACAGACCAAGTCCTACTGGATTGTGTGAGCGAGGAATATCTTCGGATCAAAGCGATAATCTACAACTCGCTCAACGACATGAACAAGCTCTTCCTAGTCGACCGAGCACTATACACTAACAGTCCTGAGAGACCTCTTTTCATGGAGTGGACTCCGCAAAACATGTCCGCACTGAGAAAGCCTCTGGTGATCTCAGAGGTCAAACTGTACAGTGTGGAAAGGACTTGGGGTTTAAGCACTCTTCGAATGATGAAGTAGAACTCTTCTACTCAGTTTTGGTTAGGACAATCTCAATGGTGGACACGTTCCGCTGTTCGTCTCCCTCTCCCAGCAGCTCAGTCCCGATCCTGACGTCTTTGATAACGAGCTTTCCCTGAAAGAACCGGTTCCTGACAACTTCCACAACGTCCACGGCGTGGCTGATGGACTGGCCCCTAGCCTTGACGGTGCATTGGCTCGATCCGCTGTTAAAGTGCATCATCACTGCCGTCGCGTACGCCATTAACGGCTTCTTTCCGATGAAAACAACATCTGGGGGAGCCCGGCTCATAGGACGGGTCTCATGAATTCTTTCCGGAACCCTTTCTGGAGTTCTTTCCGGTGTTCTTTCAGTATGCGCGGGACGTTTCGGTTCTGTTTTCTCCACTTGCAAACACTAGCCTCTTTGAATCCTTACGGTAAGGAGCGGGAAGGGTTCTTGCGACTTAAGGCTTTGCTAACCCTGACTTAAAAGAAACGGGGAAAAAACGTGAAGGGGAGTTTGGGGGCGTCAGCGCCGCATTTTGGACAGACTACCTTGTAGAACTGGCTTGGCAACTGGAGGCTGGATTGGGATATGTCTGGTCCTGAGGGTATGCCTGGAATATTCTCTGTGCCTGGAATGCTTGGCTGAATATCTGTCTCCGTTGTGGCGATTGCCGAGGAAGCATCTACAATGGGCATGTCATCGACGACTTTGACCACGAGTGCATCTGCAATATCCTCTACGTATTCTTGCGCTGGGGCGTTCGTGAATGAATCATCAACGATGGAAGCGCTTGCTTGCGTCAGTGGGACGACTGGGGTGGCGACGATTGGATCAGCAGTAATCGGTGATACGGGTAGAGCTTGTTCTGGGATTGGTGCGATTACTGGGGCCGGTGCCGATACGGGGGCGCTGGCTGGTGCATAGGACGGTTGCGGTGCCGCAGACGTTACGGGCGGAGCCCATGGTCTCTCGGAGACAATGGAACTTGCAGCAAATTTGACGCTTGGCGAAGTCGGTGTCGTGGCGGGTGCCTGTTGCGAGGCAGCTGGTGCTTGCTGTGGAACGGCGTTCTTCGCCCATTCCTCGATCAGGGTTCGCGGGGCTGGTGGATTTGCTTGTTTGAAGTCTGCTGATGCTAGTGGCCTGGTCTCGATGTGAGTTAGAACTTCGATCATGTCTTTGATCTCTTCAATGCTGTGGAGGTTTCGTTGTAGCAGGCCCTTGAACTCTTCTCGCTGTCCGCGGTATTCTTGTTCGCTGACTTCACCCGTCACGTATTTTGTTTCAAGGTTCAGCAATCGCTGGGGTGTGCTGCCGATCTGGTCTTTGGTTTCTTTGAGGTGCTCGTTCAACGTGTATCCTAGCACGTTGATTCTGTCTTGGAGGTCTTGTGAGGCTCGTCCATATTCCTCGTAGATGGTTCGCATTTTTTCTTTGTATCCGTTGATCTCGCTGACTAACTTCTCTAGAGTTAGATCGTTTAGTACCATTTTTTTCATCCTAGGGAAGCGACTTCTATGAGGTAAAATGGTAAAAGCGTTCGACCGCAAAAACCCTGCAAAACGGGGCGTGTAAACCCAGAATCAGCAATTTGGTAGAAACAAGACTGTCAATGATGCCTGTTGAATTGTATCGTTTTTAACTAGCAATGCTAAACTGGGATTGGGGAAAACACAACTTCCTACCATTTTTCCGACACCGCATATAAACCAAAATCGTCCTGTGGCCCACACAACATACCCGGCGAATATCTGTTGACAACATGCAACCTATTGCCTGAGCTAGAATTTCTCTAGCACGCAGAGCACCAAATAATACCCTAACGTGTCAAGAACTCACTTGGAACCCGTCCCAAGTAAACCAGCTTTCAAGATAGAAATGTCATACAAGTCCATGAAGAATTGGGACCGAGAGCAAAGGGAACCCTTACTCTCGAAGGTCACCGATCGCATCCACCACCAAGAACCACTCAAAGAAAAGATCTCCCAGTGTGTCTACAAACTCAAAGTCCAACAGAACAGGCTCGAAGGCGCTAACCTCAAGACACAGCAACACGACAAGTCACTGTTCGACAAGTGCGTCCAAGCTCAGATGGCCAAGGACACAATGCGAAGCGCAATGTACGCCAACGAGATCGCTGAGATCCGGAAAATCGCCAAAGTCACTCTCAGAAGCGAACTCGCCCTCGAACAAGTCGTACTACGACTCGAAACAATCCAGGAATTCGGCGACGTCGCAGCCATGATGGGCCCAGTAGCCGGAGTTGTACACCAAATCAAGAACCAGATCGCAGGAGTCATCCCACAAGTCGGATACGAACTAGGCGAGATCTCTGACACACTCAACAGTGTAGTCATGGAAGTCGGCGAAGCAACAGGACAAGGCTACGACCTGGAAGCATCGGGCCCAGAAGCTTCGAAGATCATCTCTGAAGCCAACACCATAGCTGAGACACGGATGCGTGAAAAGTTCCCGGAGTTACCCTCTCCAACCGCCACCGCAGAACACGAGACAGTGATTCCAAGGTAGGAGTAACTCCGACAGCATTTTTTTGGTGCAAAATCATGCCGATAACACTTGAACAGGTCCGAAGATTCCTCGGCAGAACCCTCCAAGACCCCTACGGCAGAGCATTCGGCAAAGTCGTAGGCATCTCCGCCAACCTCAGAGACGAGGTAACCGGAGTAGGAATTGAAGAAGGCAACGGAGAATTCCTCCAATGCCCCGGCGATAGGGTCACCATAACCGGCGACACCCTCGTCCTGGCGCCGGCCTGGAAGGTCGAAGCAGAGGAATTCCGCAAGGAATTCGATATCGTAACAAGACGGCTCCGAGCTCTAGACGAGCTATTCAGCGTCGGAGACATCCAGAAGGACGTCTACGAGGACCTAAGGAAGCAGCACGAGGATGCGATCAACGAGCTGAAGGGCAAAAGGAAGGAGATAATCGACACCCTTAGCCAAAGAACAAGCACTCTCAACACCCAACTCCGACAACTACAGACACATCTCGCAGGGAACAAGATGCTTCACGCGTCCGGGGAGTTCGACGACATGAACTACAAAGCAGCCAGCGACGCCATCGACAGCGGCCTCGTCCGCGCGATGGCCGAGAAGAAAGACGTCGAGAGCATCTACAGTTATCTACAGAAGCTCGACGCGACCCAAGGACCCCCCGCTGCACAACAGCCCCAACCAGTATCTCAAGCTCCTCAACCAACCCCATCGACAACCTCTGCCTCGAGAGATCCTGTTCTAGTACTTCACGTGAGGGAGACTTAGGAGGATTCAAGGGCTGTTCCGAAAATTCGAGGAGAAAGTCCATCCTATTCCGTTGAAAGAGCGCATAGCGCAAGCTCTGTTCCGGCTGGGATCCCAGAAAGAAAAACTGGAGCATATGTCCGCCAGGCTCCAGCAACGCGACAAGGAAATGTTCCAGCGCTGCATTGGAGCTCAACTCTCCAAGGACCCAGCCCACGCTGCTCTTTACGCTAACGAATGCGCGGAGATCCGGAAAATGGCTCATCTTACACTCAGCAGTGAACTAGCCCTCGAGCGTGTTATCCTCCGAATGCAGACAGTAGAAGAGTTCGGCGACATAATGGCTCAGATCGCGCCAGTCATCGGCGTAGTGCGCGAGACCCGTGGCAGAATCGCAGGAGTCATTCCCGAAGTAGCCAACGAGCTTGGCGAGGTCAACAACATGCTCAGCGACATGAGCATGGAAACTGGTCAAGTCGGTGAAGACCAAGGCTTCGATATGAGCGCCTCAAGCACCGAAGCACGCAAAGTACTCGAAGAATCCAGCGCCATCGCATCCCAACAAATGAAAGAACGGTTCCCAGAGCTTCCACTACCTGAAGCCCGCCAACCTGTCCCAGAAGCCGCAACAAGAGCGCCCGAACAAAGAATCCCCATAGCGATCACCACATCGGGATCAGAAGAGGCTCCGCTGGAGGACAGGCTCCTTGATTACATCAAATCGCACAATGGCGAGCTAAGTCTCAACAACTGCTCCTCAGAGCTGCTGGTCCCAAGCGATGACATTAGACGCTCTCTACAACGGCTCAAGGATGACGGAAAGATAGTCATGGACTAGACGGGAGACAAGTGCTCCCGTCCAAGCCCTTCAGTGTCACAAGGAGGGACAAGAAATCTCGGCATCAGAAGAACTCGAATCGCTCGCAGTAAAATACGCGAAAGAAGCCATCGAGCTAGAGAGAAAAGGCTCCAAACGCCTCGCCGCCACAAAATACCAACGAGCCATCGAAGTCCTCCTCAAACTGTGCTCCCTCTACCCAGCCGCGCCCCAAAACAAAGTCTACACCGAACACGTAGAAGCCTACAAAAAACGAATCCAAGAACTCCAATCTGACGAGCCGATAGCTCACCTATTGGATTCCACTGAGACTCGAGACTCGAAGACTATCAAGCTCGACCAATGGGTCCTAACCGAGAAACCGGACATCAGCTGGAGCGATATCGCAGACCTAGAAAGGCCGAAAAGGGCGATCGAAGAATCGATAATCTTCCCGGTACGAAGACCGGATCTCTTCCCCCTCGGGTGGCCGCGAGGAATACTTTTCTTCGGGCCCCCTGGTTGTGGAAAGACGTTGCTCGCTGCTGCTATCGCGAGCGAGATCAAGGGGATGTTCTTTTGTGCCGACGCCGCCTCTCTAATGTCAAAATGGCTTGGAGAATCAGAGAGAAACGTCTCCCAACTTTTCAGCAAAGCGAGGGAGGTATCTGAGAATGGACAGCCTGCGATCGTTTTCATTGATGAAATTGACTCGCTAATGGGTGTCCGGGG
>WNFU01010529.1_pt1 | contig 10575 bp, 6 predicted proteins | sample 5400121 | NCBI WGS metagenome assembly WNFU01 (sample SAMN13153360, study PRJNA577476) | soil metagenome | isolation source: 100 cm soil or saprolite under grassland replicate 1 | place: USA:California | collected 2016-06-15
CACGCCGGTTCACTGATCGTGCCGCCAAGAGCGTCAATACCCCACGGCACCTGCGAGTCGGCCATGAACGCGGCCTGTTCGGCCGGGATGTCGGCAGCGAACGAGTCATGGAACTTGTCCCGGTCCAAGAACAGGAAGCCGTCCTGCGGCGGCAGGATCGGCGGCACGGGTGCCCCAGGTGGCGGATCGGCGATCAGCGTGTTCACCGACTCGCCCGCATCTGGCGCGAACGCCGCGATGTAGACGAGCGCTGCCACGTTCGGATCGTTGCCCGCCTCGGTGATCACGGCTCCGCCGTAGGAATGGCCGACGAGGATGACCGGCTCGACCTGCGTGTCGATGATGCGCCTGACCGCTTCGACGTCACCTTCGAGTGACAGCGTCGGGTTTTGGACGATGCTGACGCTGTAGTCGTGCTGCTTCAGGAGGCTGTAGACCTCCTGCCATCCGGAGCCGTCGACGAAACCCCCATGCACGAGAACGACGGCACCTGCTCCGCTCATGATGGCCTCCTTCGGAGGGGTATGCCGAGAGACCAGGCATCCTACGAAATCGCGCGAAACGCCTGGTCAACACGGTCTCCCCGGGACGCTGCTGGCCCACCGCAGGGGCGTCTCTCTAACAGACGCCCGCGACCACCCGGGCGTGGGCGCGGAGCGCGCTTCCACCGCCTGCTCGCGTGGACGAACGGGCAGGCGTGCGCGCATACTTTGGATCAGTCTCACCGGCTCTTCCAACATGTACGTCGGCTCGCCCGGTGGCCTGTGACGCCCCGCGCTCCCGTCTCTGACGAAGCGGATGAAGATGAGCAACCGTCACGAGCGCGTTCTTGGCGTGGCGCCGGAGCGGTCGCCGCACTCGTCGCCGACTTCGAGCGGGTCTGGCCGACACAGATCGCGCCCGCGCCGCGTCGCCGCGGACCGCGCTCATTCGAGACGGCAATGATGCTCTGGGAGGAGGTCGATCGTCCGAGCGCAGTCCGCGCCTTCCGCGTCGTCAGTCCGAACGAGTTGCAGGCGGAGCACTGGTTCGAGATCGAACCGGTCGGTGGCGGGACACTCCTCCGCCACGCGATCGACGGTGAGGCGTTCGGAGAGTACGAAGAGATCTGGCGCGAGCGGATCGAGCCGGGCCACGACCGCGTGATCGAGGCGCTCTTCGACAAGATCGAGGCGACAATCCAGATCGGCATGAGGCTTCCAAACAGCGAGCATCAATCCTCCCGCTGGCGTATCGCCGAGATCGCGCCCGACTTCAGGCTCGAGCATGTCTGGGCGCTACCGGCGCGAGGCGGTGCCGAGGACTTCGGAGCGTTGCTTGAGGTGATGGCGTCCCTCGACCCGGCCCACGGAGAGTCCGCGGCGACCCGCCTGCTCTTCTCTATTCGCTTCCGCCTCGGCGGCTGGTTCGGCTGGGACGATGCCGCACGAGAACTCGCGATCCCGGGCAATGCTGAAACGACGTTGAGCGCCCGGCTCCCCCTAGATCTGCGTAACACGGCCACGGACCTGGATCGGAGCTCATACGGCTTTCGCCCCCTCTATCGCACCGACGACGAGTGGGCCGCGGAACTCTCGAACCGGACGGTTCACGCCGTGATGCACCTCGCCTGGGTCGAGAAGGGAGAGGGCTGCTATCAAGGACAGATGGGTGTGTACGTCAAGCCTCGGGGCAAGCTCGGGGCTGCGTACATGGCACTGATCAGGCCATTTCGACATCGAGTCGTCTACCCGGCGCTGATGCGGCAGATCGAACGACCCTGGAACGCCACACTCGCACAGCGGACCGAGTGATCACGAGTCCGCGCGGCCGACGGAATCGGCCGCTCAGCGCACATGCCCCTCAACGTCGCCGACCGCACCGCACGCTGAACCGGCAGACGTGCGCCAATACTTCGGACCAGCCACGCGCGTTGACGTTGGCTATGTCCCACTCGCTTCACCGCGTCTGATGAACGGCGAGAGGCGCTCAGGCGAGAGCACGCTCGCTCACCCAGCGGTGCTGCACGTCGCCGTGTCGTCTGGGCGCGCTGGCGTCGTGGCGGAGATCACCCCGGACCAGGACAGAACTGCCCCCGGGGTGTCGATCAGGTGGCCGTGACGCCGTCGCGTGCGCGCACGGCGTGAAGCGGAAGCCCCTCGATCCTGCTCGGCCAGGGAAGCTCGGCGGCCTCGGCCGCGCCGCGGAACTCCGCGCTGGTCGAGAACCGCTCGAACGCCTCCTTGGTCGGACAGGCATCGTAGATCGTGATCCCGTTCTCGCGGACGGCGCAGGCGTGGAAGTCCACCTGATCCTCCGGCATCCCAGCCATCAGCCGATCGTAAGCTAGAAGCAGCTCATCGGGATCACCGTCGATCTCGTAGATACCGAGGTACATGATCTCTCCCTTCTCGTGCTCGACGGCATGACCGTATGCCAGCCGACTCCCCTCGTCCACGCAGAGCGCCCACTCAGGATCGAGGGCTTCCTCGGCACGAGGGAACATTCCCGCACGCTTTGAGTCCGGCGTAGACCGAGCCGGGTGAGAGCGTGCGTGGTCTGGTCCAATTTCCGGTAACGCGGTCAGTAAGCATCGACCATGCCGAGCTGAGCGACATGGAGCGACATAAGCGCGGGCCTGGGTTGTGTTGTGGGAATGGCTTTGTTCCCCGTGTTGCGGCGCACTTCGCGGCGATCGTCACATGTTAATTTCGAGTGGCTTTAGGCGGAAACGACGTTTCGCCTTTTGGGAGGTATTAAGCGGAAAGTCGGCTTGGGTGCGAGCGGCGAGCCGAGAGGCCGATCGGCAACAGCGACGGTCGTACTCATTCTCTTCATGAACGCCGGCCAGCTCGCGGTCAGCCCCTCGCCGTGAAACGTCGAAACGTATTTCGATGCCAGCAATCGACGACATTCGCGGCCCGACCCTGCTCCCCGGGAAACGCCGAAACGCAGACCGCCAGCGGCCAAGCCCGCGAAATCGTCGCCGTCCCGCTGCTGTCGCGTTTTGGCGGAGGTGCGACACGAACGGGTACCGCCGACGCGTTGAGAGGGTCGCATGCCGCGATCTCGGTCCGGCTCGATTTAGGCCGTTCGGCCCATTGAAACTCGAGCCGCCGGCGTCGCGGGATGTTCGGAGCGCGCGTCGGCGCTCGGGTTAAGGGGAGACGCAGGGTCCCGACTGCGGCCTAGCTTTGAGAGCAGCGCCGACGGGCAGGATCGCCTGCGCTTAGAACGCGGGGCGGCCTGGCCGAAGTGGGCCGTCACTCCGTCGATCGGCTGGGTGTAGGAGGTGGAGCGAGGTCGGCATCAAGAAGCGCGGATTGCAGGCGCTGCAACTCCTGGAGTGCACGGAAAAGTGCTCGCTCGATGTTCGATTCGTACCGAGCCAACTTGGTGAACGCATTGGTGTCGCTGGCGTCGATGCTGAAAGCCCGCCCGAGCGTGCCAAGGGCTTCGTTGCGGAGACCGCCTGCCTCCGGTTCGCTGCGAACCGCTGGCGAGTCCCGGCGACCATCGACCACGCGTGGAGGACCCTGGATGGCCTGCTGGAGTGCGAGCAATTGGTCGTCGGTGGTCTGTTTGGGCTCGAGGGTGATTGCGTACTTGAGCCGGGCCACGAACAGGCCGGCCCCGACTTGAAGGACGCGTCGCAGCCTCCAGGCGCAGGTGGTGATCCGATTCGCGGCGGCGGCGCGGTGCGGTTGGCGATCCGCTTTGGCGCCGACGAGCGATCGCGCAGGCCGAGCTCGCCCTCGCCGCGGTAGCGGCCCACCCACTTGCGCCCACAGCGGACGCTGACGCCGGCCGCCTCGGCGGCCGCCCTCAACGTCCAGCCCTCAACCACGACTCGTTCCACCAAAAGACGACGACCGTTCCAACTGAGAGCCGCGTTACCGTGAAGCTTCATCCGGGTCCTCCTTCGGACTGAGTGGGCTTGGCAGCTCTCAGCCTCCAAGGAGACCCGGATGAACCAACGTGCTCAGGAACTACACCTAGGAAACCCAGGGCGCTTCACTTTCACCGTCTGCCGAGCTACCTCAGCCGGTGTGCGCGCCCTGGACGGGCAGCGGCCGTAGGTTGAAGGGCTGACCTGCCAGGTGCACCATAGGGGTCGTGGGACAGGTTCTACCCGCTCAGGTCTCCGGCACCTCGAGTGAGCTGCTCGAGCGCGCCGGCGAGCTCTCGACGCTCGGCAAATCCCTGCGGGCCGTGCAGGGTAGCTCGCGGGGGCACGTCGTGCTCGTCGGCGGCGAGGCAGGGGTGGGGAAGACTGCACTCCTGCGGCGGTTCTGCGATGACCGCCGCGAGTCGGCCCGGATCCTCTGGGGCGGTTGCGATTCGCTCTTCACGCCGCGTCCGCTCGGGCCGCTGCTCGACATCGCCGAGGGCACGCCTGGTGAGCTGCAGGAATTGCTGCGGAGCGGCGCCAAGCCGTACGAGGTCGCCTCGGGGCTCATCCGCGAATTGGCAAAGGGAGCGCCGACGGTTGTCGTCCTCGAGGACGTGCATTGGGCGGACGAGGCGACGCTCGACGTCCTGCGCATTCTTGGCCGCCGCGTCGAGACGGTTCCCGCTCTCGTTGTCGCAACGTACCGCGACGACGAGCTCGACTACGTTCACCCGCTCCGAATTGTGCTCGGCGAATTGACCGCGGCGCCAGCCGTCGGTCGGATCTCGCTGGCGCCGCTGTCCCCGACCGCTGTCGCTCAACTCGCTGAGCCGCACGGCGTCGACGCCGACGAGCTCTACCGGACAACGGGCGGGAATCCTTTCTTTGTCACGGAGGCGCTCGCCGCTGGAGACGAAGAGATTCCACGGACCGTGCGCGACGCCGTGCTCGCGCGTGTTGCATGCCTCAGCGACGAAGCGCGCCCCGTCGTCGAAGCGGTCGCCGTCGTTCCGCCGCAGGCGGAGATGTGGCTGCTGCAGGCCCTCATGGGTGACGCGGTCGAGGGACTCGAGGAATGCCTCAACTCGGGCATGCTCAGCGCTGAGTCGCAGGCGGTGGCATTCCGACACGAGCTCGCGCGCCTTGCGATCGAGGAGTCCCTGGCGCCGAATCGGAAGATCGAGCTGCACAAGAGGGCGCTCGCGGCGTTGGCGGAGGGTGCGAACGGTGCTCCCGATCTTGCGCGGCTGGCGCACCACGCAGAGGCGGCGGAAGACACCGAGGCTGTCTTGGAGTACGCGCCGGCGGCCGCGGCGCGTGCGGCGTCCGCGGGAGCGCATCGTGAGGCTGCTGTGCTTTACGCACGCGCCGTGCGCTTCGTGGACGAGCCGTCCGCCAGAGGTGACCTTCTCGACGGCCAAGCGCGGGAGGCTTATCTCACCGGGGACTTCGCGGAGGCGTTCGAAGCGTGCAGTCAGGCGCTCGCCTGCCACCGCGCCGCCGGAGCTGTGCGGAAAGAGGCGGCTTCGCTGGGGCTGCATTCGAGTCTTCACTGGTACCTCGGCCGCGAGGAGGACGCAATCGCCGCGGGTGAGGCGGCCATCGCGTTGCTCGAGACATTGCCGCCGGGTCGTGAGCTCGGAGTCGCATACGTGAACCTCTCGCGGCTTGCGATGAACCGCGAAGACGCTCAACAGGCAATCGCCTGGGCGCGACGCGCGATCGCGCTCGCGCGCCACGGCGGTGACGGCGACACTGCCGGGCAGGCGGTCGTCAGCATCGGCGCGATCGAGGCGCTGCACGGCGACCCCGCAGGCACCGCCAAGCTCGAGCACACCTTGGAAGCCGCGATCGAGGCGGGATTCGAGGAGCTTGCGGCACGCGCCTTCGACTACCTCGTGCTCGCGGCCGTCCGAAGCCGGCGTTTTGCGGCGCTGGAGCCCTACCTCGAGCGTGGAATCGACTACTGCAACGAGCGCGATCTCGGTACCTGGCGTCAGTCCCTCGTCGCGCTGGGGGCGCGCGCCGACCTCGACCGCGGACGCTGGACCGAGGCCGCCGCTGGCGCCGCGCGCGTGCTGCGAACGGCTCGGACGCAGGCACCTGCACCGGCGCTTGCGCGCTCCGTGCTCGCCGTCGTCCGTGCTCGGCGCGGCGACCCTGGCGCAGACGATGCCCTCGAGCACGCGGTGCATCCCGACGACGCGAGCGCCGGTCTCCTCCGGGCTGCACCCGCCGCGCCTTTACCGAGCAAGATGTACCTGGCCGCCGCGCGGGCGGAGATCGCGTGGCTCAAGGGCGATCCGGCCACCGTTGTCGCGGCGACCGAGGCGGCGCTGGACGTCGCGGTTCGCGCGCGCGCGTCGTGGATTGTGGGGGAGCTCGCGTACTGGCGCTGGCGCGCCGGACACCGCGAAGAGATCCCGCCGAGCGCGGCCGAGCCGTACGCGCTCCAGATCAGCGGCGAGTGGGCGCGCGCCGCGGAGTTGTGGGCGGAGATCGGCTGTCCCTACGAGGCCGCCCTCGCGCTTGGGGACGCAGACGAGGAGGCCCCGCTACGTCGTGCGCTGGACGAACTCCAGCGGCTAGGGGCGCAGCCGGCGGCGGCCATCGTAGCGCGCCGCCTGCGCGGGCGCGGCGCACGCGGTCTACCACGTGGGCCGCGTCCGTCTACGCAGAAGAATCCCGCCAACCTGACTGCGCGTGAGCTCGAGGTGCTGGAGCTCGTCGCGCAGGGGCTCCGCAATGCGGAGATCGCCGAGCGGCTCTTCCTCGCAGAGAAAACGGTCCACCATCACGTCTCGGCACTGCTTCGAAAGCTCGACGTCCGCACACGCGGCCAGGCGAGCGCCGAGGCCGTGCGCCTCGGCCTCATCACGCAAGACAGGTAGCTCGCGCTCCAATCTGGACAGTTAGGCGCGGCCCGCTCCCCGCGCAGCGCTCCACAGCCCGGCTCGAGGGCGCTGGCGTACCGATCTTTCCGAACACCCGCGAGGGTAACGCCGAGCGGCTCGCCTACTACGAGGCCCGCAAGCTCAACCACCTGCCGGACTTGCTGCTCGACTACCACGACGTGATTCACGGCCGCGAGACGCCGGCCGAGCACCGCCCTCGCGAACGGCGCGACACCGGCCGCCCCCGCTAAGCGCGGGCAGACGCCGCAATGCGTGTCGCGTTTCCGCCAGAAAGCGACATGAACGGGCGCCGGCGGCAGGTGTCAAGAGACTGGCAGCAGCAAGTCGATCACGTCGCGCCAGCGGTAAAACTCGATGCTGGGACGGCTTGGATCGGGGTCGACACGCGTTGCCAATCTCTCAAAGGTGGGCGCGATCGGGTCGTAGACAGCGAGCGGAGGCCGCTCGGGGACTTGATCGGCGACCCGACCTAATTCCGCACTCGAATTCCGGCCACGCGTAAAGAGGGTGTCGGGGCGGCGCATCAGCGGGCTCGTGGTACGAACATCTCAGCCCGCGCGGTGAAGCCGACCAGATCGGCGGAGAGCACGGTCACGACCTTGCGCTCGCGGCGGCGCTCACTCATGCCGACGCTGCCAAGAGCTTCTCGACCTGGCTGATGTACTGTGTGGCGCCCGCCTTGCGCCAGTACTCGAGCGAGCGGTGAAGCTGCGCGTCGGCTTCCGCGCGCTTCCCCTCGGCGACAAGGCGCTCCGCCGCGCGCAGGCGCGAGTACGCCTCGAGGAATCCGGCGTCGCCGATCTCGGCGAACGCGTCGGCCGCCTCAACGAACTCGTCCGCGGTGTATAGCTGCAGCGCTTGATTCAGACGCGGCCGCAGGCGGCCGCCCGGCGCGCGCAGAACCGCGTCCGCGCGACCGAGATCGACGAGCGCCAGCACTGCGATCGGATTCACTCCGCCTAGCCGCGCCGCCTCCGGCATCACAGCCACGAGCTCGTCCGCCAGACGTTCAGCCTCGGCGCTTGCACCGCACTCCGCCAGCACGAGAACGTTCAGCGCGAGGGCACCGGCCAGGAACTCGGGCCGGCCGTGGCGCCGAGCGTCGTTGAGTTCACGTTCTGCGGAGGCGCGAGCCGCCTCCAGATCGCCGCGCGCCAAGCCGATCCGCGCATGCCACCAGTCGTCGGCGTCAGCCCGCGCGAGCAGCTCGTCCCACCGACCGGATTCGAACAACCGGCCGCGCTCCTGCATGCCGAACCAGCGGATCCAGTGGGGGCTTCCGAAGCGCTCCGCGACGCGGCGCCCCTCCTCGAGCAGCGCTTGCCCGCGTTCTTCATCCGGCTCTGCGGTCAGACCGGCCGCGATGCCGTTACCGAGGTTGTTGTACGCACGCGCGGCCTCGTCGAGGGCGTTCGTTGCCAGCGCGAGCTCGATGCTCCGTTCAAGATCAACGATCCCGCCCGGGTCACCGAGGTACATCCGCGCGGAGCCGACGTTGTCGAGTGCGTGGGCGAGAACGCGGTGGAGGCCGAAACGCTCGGCGAGTTCGATCGCCTCTTGGCCGCTCGTGACGGCACGCTCCTGATCGCCGGTGAACGTGAGGATGCGCGACAACGTCGAGAGGACGTACGCCTTCTCGGCGGACGCGGGCGCGTCCCCCAGCAGCTCCGCCGCATACTCAATGTGGCGGCGTGCGGCGATGCCTTCGCCGCTCTCCCAGAACAGCTCGCCGAGCGCAGCCTCGGCTTCGGCCGCACCCTCGACGTCGCCGGCCGCGAGGAGTGCTTCGCGGGCGTTGCTGAGCGCGTCCTCGCCGCCCGCCTCGGCCTGCCGTAGCGACTGGCCGTAGCGCAACAGCTGCCGCGGGCGTCCGGGATCGCCTTCCGGCCATAGCTCGAGCGCCCGCCCGTACCAGCGGGACGCCTTCGCGAAAACGTTGAGCGCGAACGAGCGGTCACCCGCGTCCCGGAACGCGTCCCGGGCACGCGCCGCGAGATCGTCGGTGCCATCGGTCGCGCGCGCGAGCTCGAGTGCCTGACCGTAGTGCTCCGCGAGCAGCTCGACATGGTCGTCGCGGTCCTGCGTCAGACCCTCGATCCACTCGGCGGCGCGCCGGTGCCTCTCCGATCGGGCCGCGCGCGGGATCTGGCCATACGCCACGTCTCGGACCAGAACATGGCGAAACGCGTACTCGGTTTCGCCCGCGACCGAGGGCCTGCGCTCGCGCCGCACGAACTCTTTACGCTCGAGCGCGTGGAGCCGCTCGTCGACGGCGAAGCGGGCCCTTCCGCTCATCGATGCGAGCGCTCCCGTCCAGAACACCTTTCCGACGACGGCGGCGTTCTGCAGCAGATCCTTCTCGACGAGTGAGAGCGCATCGAGCCGGGCCGCGATGATGCCGTGCACCGACGGCGGCACGTCGAAGAGGTCTTCGCCGCGCCGCTCGGCGACGATGCGCGCGTACTGCTCGGCGTAGAGCGGGTTCCCTCCCGCGTGTGCGAGCAGCGCCTGCTGCATCTCGGCGGGAAGTAACGACCGCTGAATGAGCGCGCTGAGGAGCCGCGCCGTCTCCTCGTCAGAGAGCGGCGCAAGCGCGAGCGTGGTCGCGTTCAGCTTCCCGCCTCCCCAGGCGGGACGCCGCTCCAGAAGCTCCGGTCGGGCGGTGCAAAGCACGAAGATCGGAACGCCCGAGGCCCACTCGACCAGGTGGTCGACGAAATCGAGTAGGTCGTCGTCGGCCCAGTGCAGGTCTTCCACCACGAGTACGAGCGGCGCCTGCTCGGCGAGCGCCTCGAAAAAGCGGCGCCAGGCGGCGAACGTCTCTGCGAGGCGGTTTTCGCCGCCCGGTTCCGGTTCGCTCAGGCCGACCAACGGTCGTAGCTCCCTCTCGACCCAGGCCGCCTCGTCCGCATCGAGGATCAGCTCGGCCACCGCCGTCCGAAGCTTCGCCTCGGCCTCTTCAGCCGTGTCCGACTCGAACACGCCGGCGTGCGCCTTCACGATCTCGCCGACCGCCCAGAACGCCACGCTGTCGCCGTACGGAAGACAGCGGCCCTGTCGCCAGCGAACGCCGTCACGACCGCCGCCGACCGACTCGAACAGCTCGTACGTCAGCCGACTCTTCCCGATCCCGGGGACGCCCACGAGCGTGACGAGCTGCGGCGATTGCTCGGCCCGGACGCGCGCGAGCGTGTCGCCGAGGAGCGCGAGCTCGCGCTTCCGGCCCATGAGCTCCGTCCGGCCGCGTTGCACGACGTCGACCCCCACGGCCGAGCGGTGAGCGACCGCCTGCCAGACGGAGATGGGGCTTGTCTTGCCCTTCGCCTCGACCGGCTCTGCCCCGCGATAGCCGACCATGTCGCGCGTCATGCGATACGTCTGTTCGCCGACGAGGATGCCGTTCGGAGGTCCCGCGACCATTCCCTCCCCGTGCGCGGCCTGGGCGCCGATCGTCACGAGCGCCTCACCCGTGTTGACGGCCACTCGCAGCTCGACGTCGGCCTCGTCAAGCGCCCAGTCGCGGATAGCTAGGGCGGCCCGCACCGCCCGCTCGGCGTCGTCCTCATGCGCCGCCGGCGCGCCGAAGACCGCGACAACGGCGTCGCCGATGAACTTCTCGACCGTGCCTCCGAAGTGTTGGAGGTCGCTTCGGAGGTGCTCGTGGTACTCGCGAAGGACCGCGCGCACGTCCTCGGGATCCATCGATTCCGACCGTTCCGTGAAGCCGACGAGATCGCAGAACAGCACCGTCACCACCTTGCGCTCCTCGCGCACGGGCACCGCCGGGAC
>WNFU01012495.1_pt1 | contig 10575 bp, 9 predicted proteins | sample 5400121 | NCBI WGS metagenome assembly WNFU01 (sample SAMN13153360, study PRJNA577476) | soil metagenome | isolation source: 100 cm soil or saprolite under grassland replicate 1 | place: USA:California | collected 2016-06-15
TGAATGCGCTCCCGGTCGAGGTCGCCAAAGGCATTGCGCGTTGCCGACACCGAGGCGCCGCACAGCAGGCGGAAATGCGAGTCGCGGGCGGGCTTGAACTGGGCGCTCCGTTCCTGTGTTATCCGCTCGACGTCGCTCATCGTGAACAAGCCGTGCAGGTGATCCCGCTCATCCACCACCAGCAGCTTGTGGATCCCCGGATGGTCGGTGAAAAACCGGTCGGCACAGGCGATGGGATTGGCGCCCAAATCTTTCTGATTGACGGTGTGGACCTGACTGCGAGGGGTGAGGGCGTCCGCGACTCGGCGCTTCGCGTAGCGCGGTTTGACGACGTGTCCCGAGAGCAAACCAAGCAGCCGTCCGGTTGCGTCCACCACCGGGAACGTGCTGAACGCGAACCTCCGCTTTTCGATCATTTCAAGGACTTCGCCAATGAGCTGTTCGGGCGCGACCTTGATCGGGTCCTGAATTAACCCGTGCACGTGGTTCTTGACCCGATTCAGTTCCGAGATCTGCTGCCTTTCCGGCATGTTGTAATGGATGAGTCCCAGCCCGCCATTAAGCGCCATTGCGATCGCCATGCGCGCCTCGGTCACCGTGTCCATGTCGGCGGAGATGACAGGAATGTTCAGCCTGAGTCCGTCGGCCAGTTGGGTTTCGAGTTGGGTGTCGCGCGGAAGGATATCCGAGTAAAGCGTGGCCAGCGTAACATCGTCGTAAGTCAACGCCATGTGGCTCTGCGCCAAAAAAAAGGCGTCGGCCGGCTGGAAGAACTCGGTGTCAATGGTGTTGAGGTGTCGCTTATCTGCCATGACGGATGATGCAGGTCAGCGGCTTCGGCTGGCAAGGCGAATTCAACCTGCCCATTCGTGATGAATCCGCTTCCACCGTGTCGCCCGGGCGCGAGGGGGAAAGGGAGCGAGGGAGAGCAAATCCCACGGCATATCTTCCGCGCCTGTCACACTATCCGCGCGGCATTAGTGGCTTGCGCCACTCACCAACATTTTCTAAAAACGCCGCATGCCTGCGACGGCCACGAGGGTTGGGGCGCGCCACGGGAGTTCGTTCGATGTGCGCGATTACCTGACGGAGCGGACCGAAGCGCTCAATCGCGCTTTGGATCGCTTTCTTCCCAACGCGGGCACGAAGCCGGCGACCATCCACAAGGCGATGCGCTACTCGGTCTTCGCCGGCGGAAAGCGACTGCGACCAGCCCTGTGCCTCGCGGCGGCGGAGGCCTGCGGAGGTAGCGCGAAAGAGGCGATGCCACTGGCGTGCGCGGTGGAGTGCATCCACACCTATTCGTTGATCCACGACGACCTGCCGGCGATGGACAACGACGATTTCCGCCGCGGGAAGCCGACGAGCCACAAGGTCTTCGGCGAAGGAATGGCGATTCTGGCCGGTGACGCGCTGTTGACCCAGGCCTTTGAGATTGCTGCCCGCTGCACGGGCTGGTCGCGTTACTCGCACCAGGACATTGTGCTCGAACTGACTCGTGCGGCCGGTTCGCGGCAACTCATCGCGGGCCAGGTGGCGGACCTGGAAGGAGAGGGCCGGCCGATTTCGCCGGACCAACTGAAGTATATTCACGAACGGAAAACGTCGGCGCTGCTGGGCTGCTCCGTTCGGCTCGGTGGCATGAGCGCCAATTGCACCGCGGTGCAATTGAAGGCGTTGACCGAATTTGGCTACCACGTCGGTTTGGCCTTTCAAATTATCGACGACATCCTCGACATCACGCAGACGAGCGAGCACTTGGGCAAGACGGCGGGCAAGGACGCGGCCGCGCGGAAGGCGACCTATCCCGCCATCGTAGGGTTGGACAAATCGCGCCGGATTGCACAGCGGCTCACCCACCGCGCCTTCGCGGCGCTAAGAACCTTTCGCGGAAGAGCGGTGGCGCTCGAAGCACTGGCGAAGTACTTATTGCAGCGTGACAGATGATGCGCGGGAAGCTGGCTGGCTACCGCAGAGGCCGGGAGGCGATGGATCCGCCCACTGGAGTTCTTAGGTCGCGCCGCTTCTTTTAGCTGACTGCGAAACCCTACCTTCCGTTGGCACTCCGACGGCTCTGACCGGGTCGGGGCGCAGACGCCGGCTCAATGTCCGCTCGAGTAATGGGCATCGACCTTTGCCGCCACGTCCTTGTAACCGCTGTCCCGCTCGTAAATCAGTTTGAATTGTTCGATGGCTTCTTCACGCTTTCCCATTTTCTCGAAGACCGAGCCGAGCTCGTAAATCAGGTCCTTCTTCTCGTCGTCGAAGACCACCTTTTCCTTCAGGGCGTTCTGCAAGGTGCGAGCCGCGAGGTCATTCATCCCGCGCCGCGCAAAGCACTGGCCCAGACAGTTGAGCGCCCGGATCCGCTTGTGCGGATTGTTCTGGGCCTTTTGAAATTCCTGGATGGCCTCGCTGAACTTGCCCGCCCGGAAAAAGAGCTGTCCCATCTCGAACCGGATTTGCAGGTCGTTCGGGTACTTCTCGACCCGTTTCCGGCACTCCTGCAGTTCGTAGGCGTCACGCTCGGCGTTGATTTTTGCGACCTGTTCCGCGTAGTCAGGCGTCGCGGGATCAACCTGGGCCGACTGACGTTCGAATTTTTTTAAAGTGGTTTCGGCGATCACCCGTTCAAGTGAGGGATCCGACGCGCCTTCGGTCCTGACGATGCGATCGTAGTACTCCAACGCCCGATCGTACTGGTGCTTTCGCGCCCAGAGCTCGGCGGCGGCGCGAAGCAACCTGAGGTTTCCGGGCTCCTGAGCGATTCGCTGCTCGGTTTCGGCGAGCAGTTTTTCCGTGACGTCATCCGTTTTGACCTCGCGTGCTTCCTGTTCGAGCGACACCGCCTCTGCCTTATCCTTCAAGATGTCGCGGTAGGAACCTCCGCCCCCCGCCAGCGCTTCGTAACCGCCTTCGCTGAGGGTTCGCTTGGCGGAAACGTTCTTGAGCGCCTGGGAAATCTCCTGGTCGTTGGGAAAAGTGTCCGCCAACTCGCTCAGGATTGATTCGGCGCGCTCGGCCTGTCCGGCGCGGGCCAGCGCGACGCCGAGCTTGAGCGCCAGATCGCGATCCGGCGCGTTCTTGAACAAGATTTCGAGCGACAGCGCCGCCGTGCGGGGCAGGTCCGCGGCCAGCGCGCCCTCTGCCAGCAATTTGTGCGCGGCGTTGTTGCCAGGGTCCACATTCAGGATTTGTTCGGCGACGTTGATTGCTTCGATGGGGTTGCTACGAAGAGCGATTTGGGCCTTGGCCAACAGCGGCGAATTGCTCGCGGTGCCAAAGACCTTTTTTAGAAGGCTACCCTTGCCGCCGGACTTCTTGAACTGCGTGGCCCGAAGCGCCTCGCGACAGGCGTAGAAAGCCGGTTCCTGTTGCAGAACCTGGGTAAAGATGGCAAGGGCATAGTCCAGATTCTTTCGCTGGATGGCAGCCAGGCCCTTTTCATATCGTTCCCGCAACGGGCGGGAGATCGCATCCAGACTCTTTTCCGGCATAGAGAAACTCTAATCGCTACAATTCAAAAATCCACTTGAAACGCTCGCTCACGCCAGGCGGACGACGATGAACGGAGCGCGTCGCGGACAAAGGGAAAGGTGTCTTGCTGCGAGACATCGTTGGCGGCGAGCCGGGGACCGGACGGAATCGACAGCCTGAGAGAATCGACTTGCGCCGGGACAAGAGCGTGCTTCAATGACGGCCGGTTTGCGGATATGGTGGAATTGGCAGACACGCTACTTTGAGGTGGTAGTGCCGCAAGGCGTGCAGGTTCAAGTCCTGCTATCCGCACCATTATTCCTCGGGAAATTGAGGTTTGGCGCACTTCGGGTGAACCGCGCTCAGTTTGTTCGTTTTCATCGTCAGCCGTGGTTCACGCCGCCGGCAACGGGTTCACTTACTTGTCCAGCCTTCCGGCTAACGGCTGAATCCTCGGCGGCAGCCGCCGCGACAGTCCCGCCCGAAACACCTGTTCCGCCTCCGGACAGGCAAAACCGGCGATCAACCACGAGAATAATCACGCCCGGCGTTATGGAGTGCAAGGCTGTCGAATCACCGCCCACTCCGCCAACTCTTCTCGCCGCTGCTCGGATTGGACGGAGGCGGCCAAAAGGGGGGCACCGGGGTCTTCGCAGTCTGGTTCGCCTTAGAAAAGAATTGCCTTTTCACGAGTCCGTCACGTCCGGCAGTTTTGTGCGAATGCACGCGGCCTCTGATCCAACCGTGCGAGCGCACGCGGCGCAGCGGCGCACGACCGATTGCCATTGGATAAGACCCGGCTTTGGGAGCCGGCGTATCCGTCGCGGGCGAACTCGGAAGCGGTCTTCCACGAGCATTTCCCGACCGGCGGCTTCTGAAGCCGGCGTGTGTATTGAATTGGGACGGGTCTGCCCAGGTATTGGCCGGTTTGCTCAGCCGCCCCTACTCACGGTACTGACGCGATCATTCTGGGAACAGCGACGAGCGCCTGGACGCGGCGAACAGAGTGATCAAGATCGGATCGTTTCCGACTAATTCTTGCAATTACGGCGTGAACAATCTAAAAACCCGCTCATGGCGTTGCCATCGTTTAGCAAACCGGCCAAACGAAGAGACCAGATAGTTGCGATTGACTTGGGTGCACGTACGACCAAAGCAGTCCATCTCCAGCGGAAGGGCGCGGGTTTGACTATCCTCGGATACGCATTACAGGATGCCCCGGCGTACGAAAAAGGGCTGTCGCCTGAATTGCTGGGAGAACACCTGGGCGCCATCAGCCAGGCCTTAGGCGGTCGCTGCAAGACGGTGGTGCTCATTCTCGGCATCGGTGACTCACTGTTGCGACACGCGGAAATGCCGATGGTGCCGGTCGCCGACATGCGGATCATGCTGAAGTATAATTCGAAGAACTACCTTCAGCAGGATTTGCCGGATTACGTGTATGACTGTTACATCCTGCCGTCGCAGGTGGCAGCCGCGCCGGAAGCGGGCAAACCAAATCAAAAATGGAAGGTCCTCGTTGGGGGCGCCAAAAAGCACCTCCTGGATGAATTGCAGGCCGCGGCGAAGATTGCGGGCTTGGTGCCGGATCAGATTGTCCCCGGCTTGATCGGTCCGCCCAACGCGTTCGAGCTGGCGCGACCGGATATCTTCTCCAAGGAGCCCGTGGCTTTGGTGGACATCGGGTTCAAGAACTCCTCAATCACAATTCTGCTGGGAGGCGAACTGGTTTTGAGTCGCGTCGTGGCGATCGGCGGTGACCGGCTCACCAACGGAGTTGCCGAAGCGCTCGGTGTCAGTTACGCCGAGGCGGAGGGAATCAAAGTGGGCTTGCCGGACGAAGTGCAGACAACCATGGTGAATCTCCTTTCCCCTTTGGGCCGGGAACTGCGCGCCTCCATCGATTTCTTCGAGCACCAACAAGACAAGCCCGTGACCCAGGTTTTCGTGTCCGGCGGCTCGGCGCGGTCTGATTACATCGTCCAGATTTTGCAAACGGAGCTGATGGTGCCGTGCGAGCGTTGGAGCCCCACCACGTTTCTCGACAATGCATTGCCACCTCAACAGATGGGCGAATTCGAACGGATGGCACCCCAACTGACCGTCAGCGTGGGTGCGGCCCTTGCCGCCGTCTAATCCGCGAGCATGCCAATCCGCATCAATTTACTGGCAGAACAACAGGCCGCAGAAGAGATGCGGCGGCGTGATCCGGTCAAGCGGGCCACGTGGGCGATTGGTTTTGTCATCTCCGTCCTTTTGCTCTGGAGCGGTTATTTGCAGGTCCGGCTGATGGCGGCCATGCGCCACGTGAACCATTACGAGTCGCAATGGAAAGAGTTGGAAAAGGAATACAGTCTGGTGACGTCGAACCTGGACAGGACGGCCGAGGCCGAACGCAGAGTGTCAGCGCTTCACTCGCTGGCCACCAATCGCTTTCTCTGGGCGCCGGCGCTGAGCGCGCTGCAATACTCGGTGGTGGACGACGTTCAAGTCGTGCGGTTGAAGACGGACCAGAACTACACGTTCACCGCGGGCACCAAAGCATCCACGAACAAAACCACTGGAGCGACCAAAGCCAAACCGCCAACATCGCGCGAGAAGGTGGTGATGACAATCGAAGCGAATGATTACTCCAACCGGCCCGGTGACCAGATTGGGCGATTTCAGGAAAAACTGAACAGCGAACCTTATTTCAAGACCAACCTGCAGAAGAGTGAATTGACCGGCCGATCGCCGACCCAGACCGACGCCGCCAACCCGTCGCGTCCCTTTGTCCATTTCATTCTCGATTGCCAGTTCCTGGAAAAGGTTCGATAACATGGCCAAACTCTCCAGTGAAAAACGCAACCGGCTGATCCTCGTGCTCGTTGGCGGACTCGTCCTGAGCACCGGCATCTGGTATGGCGTGATCAAGACCAGAAACGCGCAGCTCGGGCAGAGCAAAGGCAAGCTCGAAGCGGCGAAAGACAAACTCGAAAAGGCGAAGCGGCGCGTCGGGCAGGCCGAGCAGGTGGAAGCGGCGCTGGAAGTCGCCCTCAAGAAGCTCGAAGTGATGGAGGACGGTATGGCACCCGGGACGGACCTTTTCTCCTGGAGTTACGCCCTCCTGGAAAAGGCAAAAGCAGGACAGGATGTGGAAATAATCGAGGTGACCCGGCCCCTGACCAACGAAGTTGGCGTTCTAGCTGCCTTTCCTTATATGGCGGCGACGTTTACGGTCCGTGGAGTCGCTCACTACCACGACTATGGAAAATTTTTGGCTGACTTCGAGAACCGATTCCCCTATTTTCGCGCCCAGAATATGTCGCTGGGCGCCACCCCAGAGACCGGTTCCGAGGTCACCACACGCGGATCCCGAGAAAAGCTGTTTTTCAGGATGGACATAGTCGCACTGATTAGACCAACCAAATGAACCTGACAACCGTGCTCCGATCGCCATCGTCCGGCCGGCTGAAGTTCCTGCGCGTGGTGTGGCCGGTATGGGTAACCGTGCTGTCTCTGAGCCGGCTGGCTAGCGCGGCTGATGCGCCCCGCGCGACCAACGAATTCGTCGTCCCGAAGTCCGTGTTCGTGAGCAATGATTCCCGTGGCAAGGATCCATTCTTTCCCAATCGGTCCCGCCTCGCGCAGCCCACGACGGTCACCAGCACGGTCACCAACACGGCACCGAACTTGAACGACCTTCAACTCAAAGGAATCACTGGAACAGCAGAACGACGGACCGCCCTCATCAACAATCTCACATTCGGAAAAGGTGAAGAGGGTGAAGTTCGCGCTCGCAACGGAAAAATCAAGATCCGCGTCTTGGAGATCCGAGACAAGTCGGTTCTATTGCAGATCGAGGGCCTGGCAGAACCCAAGGTACTGTTGTTGCCCGATCGGCTTCTGCCGGTGGGCGAGTAGTTCAAGTCATTCGGAGACGTAGCCCGCAACGGGGAGGAAGTTGCGGTCGGACAGCGGTCGTTTGTACAACAAAAAACAAATGTCAGTTAGTCAACCAACAACCTAAATGAAAACCAAACTAGTGACCCTGCTGCTCGTCGGGCTCCATGCCGGCTGTCTGGTCGGCCTGTCCCAGGACAAACCTGCCACGGACGAAAAAGTCCAAAAACTTTATAACCAGACCGGGGCAGCGCCTGCTCAGGCCGGCCAGGCCGAGGTCCCGGCTGAACCCACCGGCGAAGTCCTGCCGCTCGTGCAGTTTGAGGACGCACCGCTGGTTGATGTCATCAAGACCCTGGCGCGCCAGGCGAACCTCAACGTCATTTTTGATCCCAAGGTTACCGCCGTGGACCAGACCGGGAAATCCGTACACCCGCCCGTCTCGATCCGGCTTGAAAATGTGACGGCCCAGAATGTTCTCGAGGCAGTATTGAATAACAACAACCTCCGGCTCGAAAAGGATCCGAAGACGAAGATCTCGCGGGTGACCATTAAGGATCCGGCCGCGGCGGAACCGCTGGTGACGAAAATCTATCAGCTTAAGTACAGCTATCCGACCAACCTCGTGCCGGTCATCAAACCGACCCTGGCCCCCCAGCGAAGCCAGGTGATTCCCGATGCCCGCACGAGCCAGATCATCATCGTGGCCACGGAGAAGGAATTGCTCGATGTCGATGGCTTGATCGAAAAACTTGACCTGCCGACCAAACAGGTGCTCATTGAAGCCAGAATTCTGGAAACGCAAAAGACACCGGAAACCACCAAGGGAATTAATTGGGAGAATACGTTCGGTTCCCAGAATTTTTCGTTTGGTAACGGGGTCACCACAGGCACGACTACGACCGAGAGACCGGGGGCCCCAACCACGACCACACTCCCAGGGGGCCGAACCATCACATCATCGCCGGGTCAATCCTCACATTCCGTGCTGGAAACTGTTATCGGGAATGGCGGACTCACCGCCGATACCGCCCGTGGCTTCAACCCGAAGACCGCTTTTCTTAACGCCGATGGTGTCAAAGGGGTTTTATCCTGGTTTAGCAAAGACAACGAGACGGAAGTCCTTACGACACCGCGCACTGTGACCGCGGACAACACACCTTCCACTTTGTCGGTGACTCGCGCGCTGCCGATCTTCAAAGTCACCACGGGCGGCACACAATCGGGCCCGACAGTCGATATCAGCTATACCAACATCGGCGTGATTCTGACCGTCACGCCGAGAATCTCGGCGAACAACAACATCGCCCTGAAAGTGGTGCCGGAGGTTTCGAACGTCGAAGACACCAAGGATGTTCAAACCGTCGGTGACTTGGAAAACACCGCTAACATTTACGCGATCCGCAGAATCGAGACGCAGGTCTTGATTCCCAGCGGCAATACGTTGGTCATGGGCGGCCTGATCAGCGACAATCTGACGAAAGCGCGGACCAAAGTCCCGATCCTGGGCGATATCCCGGGCTTGGGCTATGCCTTCCGGAGCAGTTCGAAGAAGCGGGACAAACGCAACCTGATTATTTTCATCACGCCCACCGTCGTCACGGATGATGACTTCGCGCCCACCCAGACGGAGTTCCTGAAGAAGAAGTCCGCCAAGGCCTGAATGATCAATTCCCGTTCGACGGCTGGAATCACTTTTAACTTCCCGTCCTGTCGGGCCCATTCGAACAAGGTGCGCGCAACCGACGCCAAATCCGGCGCCGACGGCGGCTTGCTCTCTCCGGTCGCCGCGGCGGCCGAGGCGCTTCGAAGAACCTCAGCCGGCAAATCGCTCAACAGAATCGCCAATCCCTTGGCCATCACCATGGCTCGCTGAATGACGTTTTCGAGTTCGCGAACGTTGCCCGGCCAGTGATACTGCTCCAGCGTGCGAAGCGCTTCGGCGGAAATCGCCTTCGGGACCTGCCCTTGGCCCAGCGCCACCTTCTTTGAAAAATAATTCACCAGCAGCCGAACATCCTCCGGGCGCTCGCGCAACGGGGGCAGATGAATCCGCACCACGTTCAACCGGTAGAACAAGTCCTCGCGAAACTCTTTCGCGGCGACGGCCTGCTCCAGCGGTTTATTCGTCGCGGCGATGACCCGCACGTCCACCTGGATGGACTGGTTGCCGCCGACTCGCTCAAAGGTGCCCGATTGGAGCACGCGCAGGATCTTGGTTTGAGTGGCGGGCGACATGTCGCCGATTTCGTCCAGGAAGATGGTGCCGCCATTGCATTGCTCGAATTTGCCGATGCGCTGCGCGGTTGCGCCGGTAAAGGCTCCTTTCTCGTGCCCGAACAACTCGCTCTCCAGCAGGTTTTCCGGAATCGCCGCGCAGTTGATCGCCAGGAACGGCAGTTCGCTCCGCCGGCTGTGGTGATAAATGGCACGCGCCACCAATTCCTTGCCTGTGCCACTTTCGCCGGTGATCAAGGCCGTGGCATCAGAAACAGCCAATTGTCCGACCACTTTGAAGACATTCTGCATCGCCTCACTGCGCCCGACGATCCCCAAATCGTAGTCCTCGGATTCCAACAACGGCGCATAGGAAACCACCTGCCTCATGTCGCGCGCGGCCTTCAGAGCGGCAAAAACGATTTGCTTCAACTTCTGGACGTCGAAGGGCTTGAGGAGGTAGTCATAGGCTCCGAGCTTCATCGCCTCGATTGCCGTTTGCGTCGTGCCGTAAGCCGTCATCATGATGACCGGCAATTTCGCGTCGCTCTGTCGAATGCGCCGGAGGGTTTCCAGGCCGTTCATGCCGCCCATGCGAACATCCATGATGACAAGGTCCGGCTTGACCTTCGGGATGAGTTTGAACCCCTCCTCGCCGCTGGCGGCAGTGGTCAGTTCGATTCCGGACGAATCAAAGATTCGACGGAAGGAATACTGGACATCCGCTTCATCGTCGATTAACAGCAATTTGTCCATAGACTTCAAACCACCTCGGACAAGATATCCGGAGGTCCGGCTATTACACCGTTTTTCTTGGACGCCGGTTTGGTTCCCGGTCGAGGGTCCTGGTGGCGGCGGTTTTGATGCGCTGCTTTGCCCAGGCCTTTGCGGCGGCGGTCGATTTCAACTCGTCCTGCAACTGTTTCTCCCGAATCTCCGCCAGCAATCGGCCCATTTCCGGGCCCGGCTTCATCCCAACGGCCAATAGGTCTTTTCCCT
>WNFU01022483.1_pt1 | contig 10575 bp, 8 predicted proteins | sample 5400121 | NCBI WGS metagenome assembly WNFU01 (sample SAMN13153360, study PRJNA577476) | soil metagenome | isolation source: 100 cm soil or saprolite under grassland replicate 1 | place: USA:California | collected 2016-06-15
CCCCGGCCGAAAACGACAAACAACGGGGTGCGAGCTACATCCGCTCAGGCGCCTCGACGCCGACGAGGTCGAGGGAGCGCGCGATTACGGCCTGAGTCGCGGTGCACAGGCCGAGCCGGAATGCCTGAGCCTCGCTCTCGAGGACGCGGTGGTGGTGGTAGAAGCGGTGAAAATCGTCCGCGACGCGGATCGCGTAGGTCGGGATCGCGTGCGGGCCTCGCCGCTCGGTGGCCTCGGCGAGGACGCGCGGGAACTCGCCGAGGCGCTTGACGAGGTCGCGCTCCTCCTGCTGCGGCCCCTCGTCCGCGGGTGGCTCCGCCGAGACCTCCGCGCCGCCCGCGTTGCGCCTGATCCCCGCGATCCGGGCGTGCGCGTACTGGACGTAATAGACGGGATTCTTCTCGCTTCGCTCCTTGGCCAGGTCGACGTCGATCTCGATCGTCTGGTCCGGGCCGCGGTTGACGAGGAACCATCGCGCCGCGTCCACGCCGACCTCGTCGAGGAAATCGTCGAGGAAGACGACGTCGCCCCGCCGCTTGGACATCTTCGTCTGCTCCCCGCCGCGCGTCAGGTGGACGAGTTGGTAGAGCAGCACCTCGACCCGCTCCGGGTCGTAGCCGAGCATTCGGGCGATCGCCGCGTACCAGCGGCGAGTGCCGTGATGGTCGGCCCCGAGGACGTAGATCGCGCGGTCGAAGCCCCGCTCGAGCTTGTCCGCGAGGTAGACGACGTCGCCGGCGCGGTAGGTCGGCGCCCCTCCCTGCGCGGGGGAGCGGACGAGCACGCGGTCGTCGTCGTCTCCGTAGGCCGACGAGCGCGCCCAGATCGCGCCGTCTCGCTCGTACGTGTCGAGCCGCGGCAGGAACTCCGGCAGGCGCTCCTGCAGCTCGCTCTGGAGGGCCCAGGAGTCGAACTGGATCCGGAAGCGCTGGAGCGTGCGCTCGATCTGCTCCAGCATCCGCGGCACCGGGTCGCCGGGCTCGGTCGCGAGCCCCGCGACGTACTCACCGCGGTAGCCCTCCTGCGGCGGCTCCTCCCCGCGCCGCACCGCCTCGACCGAGGCGCGGAAGAGCTCCATCTGCGCGCCGGCGTCGTTGTAGTAGTACTCGCGCTCGACCTGGTGGCCGGCAAGCTCGAGCAGGCGGGCGACGGAGTCGCCGTACGCGCCGTTGCGGGCCGAGGCGACGGTCAGCGGCCCGGTCGGGTTCGCCGAGACCATCTCGACCTGGATCCGCGGGCGCCACACGGCGGAGCCCGCCCCGTACGAGGCTCCCGCCTCGAGGATCTCGCCGAGCGCCTCGCCGAACCAGGCGGGGGCGAGCCAGAGGTTGACGAACCCCGGCCCTGCGACCTCCGTGCGCTCGACCTCCTCGAGCCCCAGCGCCGCCCCGGCGAGCTCCTCCCCCAGCTCGCGGGGCGAGCGTCCCCGCCCGGGCGCGAGCCTCATGGCGACGTTGGTCGCGTAGTCGCCGTGCCGCGGGTCGTTCGGCCGCTCGAGCTCGACCTCGGCGCCGGCCAGCTCGGACAGCTTCTCCGCAAGGCGGGCGATGATCACGTCGCCGACGTCCAGCACCGCATCCGGGGTCGGCGTCGTGTCGAAGCTCCCGTCGCGCTTGCGAAGCGCCACGATCATCGCTCCCGTCGCCTCGCGCACACGCAGCTCTCGGATCGACTTCCCGGCGCGCTCGCAGGTCTCCTTCACCTCGATCTCCTCGAAGAGCAACTCCGGCCCTCCGCTCGTCGAGACGATGTCGAGGAAGGCGGCCACCTGCGGGCGCAGCACGAGCTTCGCCATCTCCTTGCCCGCCGTCGAGTACGGCTGCACGACCCGGTCGGCGCCCGCGACCCGGAGCTTCTTGGCCGCGTCCTCGTCGGATGCGCGCGCGACGATCAGCAGGTCAGGTTTGGTCGAGCGAGCCGAGAGCGTGATGTAGAGGTTGTCGGCGTCGTCGTCTGACGAGGCGACGAGGCCGCGCGCTCGTTCGAGCCCGGCCTCGCGCAGGTCCTCGTCCTCGGTGCCCGAGCCCTCGACGAACAGGTCTCCGGCTTCGCGTGCGGCCTCGATCGCCTCGGGGCTGAAGTCGAGCACGACGTACTCGACGCCTGACTCGCGGAACTCCGCGGCGACCCGGCGGCCGACCCGGCCGTAGCCGCAGATGATGTAGTGGTCGCTCAAGCGCTCGATCGTGCGCCGTCTCCTCCGCTCCGCCAGCGCGCCCGTGAAGACGCCCCGCGCGATCCCCTCGACGAGGATCGTCGCCACGTAGGCAAAGATAGTGATTCCGGCCAGCACGAGGACGATCGAGATCACGCGCGCGGAATCGGTTCTGGGCACCGTGTCGAGGCCGGTCAACGAGATCGTGACGACGGTGCGGTAGAAGGCCTGGAGCCAGGTCTCGTCGAGGCTCTCGCGGTAGCCGACCGTTCCTCCGGCGAGCAGCGCGAGCAACGCAGTGATCGCGTACGCGAGCCGACGCGCGCTGAGCGACTCGATCACGCCGGTAGTATCCTCGACCCGTGGACGAGGACGCCCAGGAGCGCCAGCTCAACATCCACCTCGACCCGGAGAACCTGGCCGGGGTCTACGCGAACTTCGCCAACATCAGCTTCTCCGACTACGAGTTCACGCTCACCTTCGCGCGCATCGACCACGAGGTCGAGGAGGGCGACGTCCCGGGCGTCGTCGTCGCGCGCGTGAACATGTCGCCGCGGTTCATGCGGGAGCTGCTCGACGCGATGCAGGACTCGTGGTCGAAGTGGTCGTCGCGGGAGGGAATCAGGAACCTCCCCGAGACGACCGAGGGCGGCTCCGGCTCCGGCTCCGGCTCCGACTCCGGCTAGCGCTCGCGTACCGCCCAGGCTCGCGCCAGCGCGATCCGCTGGACGATCGTCGGGTGGTTGTCGAGCCAGACGTACGACCAGCCGGGCGGGTTCGGCTGCTGGAGGTCGAGCGAGGCGAACTTCTCGAAGAGTCCCTCGGCGTCCTTCGGGTCGCGCGTCGCCCGGAGCGCCGACCAGTCGGCCTCGGCCTCGTAGCGGCGCGAGATCGCGTTCGTGAAGGGTGTCACCGCGAGCCCGAGCACGGCGAGCACGAGCAGCGCGAACGGGACCACCTCCGGCCGGGCCATCCCTCCGCGGCGGCGTGTGGCCACCGCGACGAGGTAGAAGAGCGGGATCGTGAGAAGGGCCGACCACGCGATCCCTTTCCAGATGTGGCGGTGCGCGACATGCCCGAACTCGTGTGCGGCAACGACCTTGATCTCGCCCGGCTTGAAGCGGCCGGTCAGGAACGTGTCCCAGATGATCACCCGCGTCGACGGCCCGAACCCGATCGTCTCGGCGTTGGCGAGCCGGGTGTCGTCGCTCACCTCCTCGATCCGGACCGGCGTGTCGCCGACGCCCTCCTCGCGCGCGAGCTGACGGATCTCGGCCGCGAGCTTCGTCTTGTGCGGCGTGCGCGTGTCGAGGGTGATCAGGTACGGGAGCACGAAGGCGAGGCCGGCCCCGATCGCGACGAACAGCGGCCCGGCCGCGAGCCACCAGCGCCGCCGCAGCCAGCCGGCGAGCAGCAGCAGGATCGTGAGCACGATCGTCAGGCCGACGACCCGGGCGAGCAGGCTCGGCCACTGGGCGAGCAGCCAGGAGAGGTATCCCTGCTTCTCGACGTGGTAGCGGCGCGACCACCAGAGATCGAGGAAGCCGAACGGGAGGCCGACGACCCAGAGCGCGAGCGTCGTGACCGCGCCGACCATCACTCCCGTCCCGACGCGCCCGAGCTCGAAGGCTCGCGCGATCCCCGGCCCGAGCCGCGCAAGGACGACGAGCGCCGTGAGCTCGACCAGCGTCGCGGCGACCCACTCCCAGCGAAGGAAGCCCTCGAAGCGCGCCGTCCGGTGCAGGACCGCCGCGCCGAACTCGGCGCTCGCGCTCACGTGCGGGCGGTGCAGGTCGCCGGGTACCGAGGTCTGCCAGAGGAACCACGCGGCCACGGCCCAGCCCGCGGCGAGCGCGGCCAGAGGCAGCGCTTGCGCTGCCGGTCTCAGCGCGCGCGGATTCTGCCCGTGCGTGCGTCTGAAACGACCGCTCGATCGAAATGAGGTCATTCCAAGAACGCCACTAAGGTTGATGCCTTGGCGAGCCGGGTCGCGGTCATCTCCGACATTCACGCTAACTGGCACGCGCTCGAGGCCGTGCTCGCAGCGGTTGACGCGGAGCGGCCGGACGAGATCTGGTGCCTCGGCGACCTGGTCGGTTACGGGCCCCGCCCGAACCCGTCCTGCGCGGCCGTCGCCCGGGGTGCGGGGCTCTGCCTGGCGGGGAATCACGACCTCGGCGTGCTCGGCGAGCTCGACCTGAACGACTTCGCCCCCGACGCCGTCGAGAGCGCGCGCTGGACGCGGGGTGTGCTCTCGGACGAGTCGCGAGCGTATCTGGCGTCCCTCCAACCGACTGCCCGGCGCGAGGGAGTCGAGCTCTTCCACGCGAGCCCGCGCGACCCGGTCTGGGACTACGTGCTCTCGGCCGAGGCGGCGGCGGCTGCCTTCGAGCTGACCGAGGCGCCGCTCGTCCTGGTCGGACACAGCCACATCCCGCTCGCGCTGACGCTCGACGGCCGCTCTCTCGACGGAGGGCACGCGCCGGAAGGAACGGAGGCCGATCTCGGGAACGGCCGCCGGCTCCTCAACCCGGGCTCGGTGGGGCAGCCCCGCGATGGCGACCCGAGAGCCGCCTGGCTCCTGCTCGACTTCGGCTCGTCCCGGGCTTCGTTCCGCCGCACCGCCTACCCTGTCGAGCGAACGCAGGCCGAGATGCGCGAAAGGGGGTTACCAGATGCGCTGGCCGAGCGCCTCGCTCACGGCGTGTCCGGCAGATCTGGCCAGGCAGCTGGAGGCGGACGCAGACCGGGTCGCCTCGACTCCGGGGTGTGGCGCCCGCAGCGCTGCGATCAAGCTCCAGAGCGACGTGATCGCGTCGGTCTCGCGCCTTCCCGCCCGCTACCAGGAGCAGCTCACGAGCGCCGCCAGCGACCTCGTCGGCAGAATCCAGCCCTGCCCGCCGCCGGCCGACGAGGAGAAGCCCGGCCCCGCGAACCATGGGAAGCACAAGCGAAAGAGGGGTCACGATTGAGCGGCGATGCTGTCGCGCAGGGCCGTTACCGGCTCGAGCGCCCGCTCGGCCACGGCGGGATGGCCTCGGTCTACCTGGGCAGGGACACGGAGCTCGACCGGCCGGTCGCGGTCAAGCTGCTGGCCGAGAATCTCGCGGGCGACGAGGCCTTCCGCCGGCGCTTCCTGCGCGAGGCCCGGCTCGCCGCGGGTCTCTCGCACCCCAACGTGGTCAGCGTCTACGACGCGGGTGAGGAGGAAGGCCGGCCGTACATCGTGATGGAGTGCGTCGAGGGCGAGACCCTCGCGGACCTGCTCGCGCGCCGGAAGCGGCTGCCTCCGGACGAGGCCGTCGGGCTCGCTCTCCAGGCCTGCCGCGGGCTCGCGCACGCGCACGCCTCGGGGCTCGTCCACCGCGACGTCAAGCCGCAGAACCTGCTCCTCGGCCACGACGGCAGGCTCGAGATCGCGGACTTCGGGATCGCGCGCGCGGCGGAGACCACAGCGCTGACGCAGGCGGGGACGGTGCTCGGCACCGCCGCGTACCTGTCGCCCGAGCAGGCCGCTGGGGAGGAGGTCACCGCGGCCGCGGACGTCTACTCGCTGGGCGCCGTGCTGTACGAGCTGCTGACGGGCAGGCCACCCTACGAGTTCGAGTCGTTGGCCGAGCTCGCCGCCAAGCAGACGGAGGCCGCGATCGCGCCGGTGGGCGAGCTCGCGCCGGAGGTGCCGCAGAGGCTCGAGGACGTCGTCATGCGCTGCCTCGCCCGCAACCCGGCCTACCGGCCCGCCTCTGCGGAGGAGCTGGCCCGCGAGCTCTCTCCGGAGACCGTCGAGCGGCCGACCGAGCCGTTGCCTCGGACGCGGGGCACCCGTGCGACCGCGATCCTGGCCGGCCCCGCGCGCAACCGGATCACCTGGCTCGCCCTCGCGGGCGTGCTCGCGATCGCTGCGATCCTGCTCGCGGTCGCACTGGCTACCGGGAGCGGCACGGGCTCGGGCGGCGCCGGCGCGACCACGACGCGCACCCCGACGGTGAAGAGAATCGGGCGCGGCGCGACCCCGCAGGAGCAGGCGCGCAACATCCGCGCCTGGATCAACCGCTACTCGAATTCGCCCTAGGTCAGCCGGTCCGCGGCCGCCGGCTGCGTGCCGAAGGTGATGCCCTCGCGGCCCAGCGCGAGCTGGACTTCCTCGCGCGCCTTGTAGATCCGCCACTTGACGGTGGCGAGGGTGATCTCCAGCGAGTCGGCGATCTCGCTGTACGAGAGGCCGACCACGTCGCGGAGGAGGAGCGCCATCTTCAGGTCGACGCTCAGGTCCTCGATCGCGCGCCAGAGGGCGTCGATCTCCTCGAGCCGCTCGACCGGCGCATCGAGCACCTCGAGCGGCGCGACGTCATCCAGCGCGACGAGCGCCCGCGGCCGCCGCTCGACGGCGCGCAGCTCGTCCAGCACGCGGTTCTTCGTCACCTGGAAGAGCCAGGTGGTGAACTTCGAGCGGAGGGAGAACTTCGGCAGTCCCTGGTACACGCGCAGGAAGACCTCCTGCGTCAGGTCCTCGGCGAGAGAGCGGTCGCCGCCGACCAGCCGGAGCACGTAGTTGAACACGGGCGTCTCGTAGGCGCGGAGGATGAGCGAGAAGGCCCGCTCGTCGCCGCGTTGAGCCTTCTTCAGGACGCCAGGATCCGGCTGGGCTAGGGACAAGGCTCGCGGAGTATACGGCGGAAGGGGCTCAATTGCAGAGGTTTTCCCCAGTCATCTGTAAGGGTTTGGTGAGGCCGAGGTAAGAAATGGCGGTCGGCACCAGGTCCTTCAGCTCTCCGTCTTCGCGCAGCTTCGTTGCGGGATCGGTGACGATCAGCGGCACCGGATTCGAGGTGTGTGCGGTGTGCGGGCTCGTGCCATCTGCCTCGAGCATCTGTTCGGCGTTGCCGTGGTCGGCTGTGATCAGCAATACGCCGCCGAGACGCTGAACGGTTTCGGCGACGCGCCCCAGACACGCGTCGACCGTCTCCACGGCTCTCACCACCGCGGGGATGACGCCGCTGTGGCCGACCATGTCGGGGTTGGCGAAGTTGACGATCGCGAAGCCGTAGCCGTCTCCTTCGAGCGCAGCGCAGAGGCGATCGGTGACCTTGCCCGCGGACATCTCGGGCTTCTTGTCGTAGGTGCCGACCTCGCGGGGCGACGGGACGAGGATCCGCGTCTCTCCCGGCCATTCCTCCTCGCGGCCGCCGTTGAAGAAGTAGGTCACGTGCGCGTACTTCTCCGTCTCGGCGACGTGGAGCTGGCGGATCCCGTGCTCGGCGAGCGCTTCGGCCATCGTCTCGCCGACCTCCTGGGGCTCGAAGGCGACCGGGCAGTCGAGGTCGGCGCGGTACCGCGTCATCGTGGTCAGGTCGAAGCCGTCCTCGAGCAGCTTCTGCGTCAGCTGCCTTGCCCGGTCGGGGCGGAAGTTGAAGAAGAGTCCCGCGGCCGCCCGTGTGAACCGCGGCCGGCCGCTAATTACCGTCGGCTCGATGAATTCATCCGTCACGCCCACTTCGTAGCTGCGTTTGACCGCGTCGATCGGGTCCTCTGCGACGGGCCCTTCGCATAGACAAATTGCGGCGAAGGCGCGATTTGTCCGCTCCCAGCGCTGGTCCCGGTCCATCGCGTAGTAGCGGCCTGCCACGGTCGCGATCCGGTCGGCCGGGAGCTCGGCGAGGTCCTTCGCGGCCGCGTGCGGCGAGACGTCGCGCCCGTCGGTGAAGGCGTGGATCCAGGTGCGCTCGGGTGCAAAGCGGAGGAGCGCATTCAGGTGGTTCATGTGCGAGTGGACGCCGCCGTACGAGGCGAGCCCGAGCAGATGGACGTCGCCGCCCCTGTCGAAGGCGGCCTTCAGCGCCGGGTTCTCGAAGAAGGAGCCGTCCTCGATCGCGCGGTTGATCCGCTCGAGGTCCTGGTCGAGCACGCGGCCGGCGCCGATCGTCAGGTGGCCGACCTCCGAGTTCCCCATCTGGCCAGGCGGGAGGCCGACCGCCTCACCGGAGGCGCTCAGCGTCGTGTGCGGGTACGTCGCCCAGAGCCGGTCGAAGACGGGCGTCTCCGCAAGCTCGACCGCGTTCCCGGGGCCGGGCGGCGCGCAGCCCCAGCCGTCGAGGACGACGAGGACTACGAGCGGGACTCTTCGGCTGCCTGGCAAATCGCCGTGAACGATTCCACCTCGAGCGAGGCGCCGCCGACGAGGGCGCCGTCGATCCCAGGCCGGGCGAGCATCTCCGCGGCGTTGTCGGGCTTGACCGAGCCGCCGTAGAGCACGGGGACGTCGAGGATCTCGTTGATGAAGGCATGCGCGTCTTGTGCCTGCTCCGGCGTCGCCGTCTTGCCGGTGCCGATCGCCCAGACGGGCTCGTAGGCGAGGACGAGGTCGTCGTGCGCTCCGGCGGCGTCGGCAATCGCCTCGACCTGGAGACGGAGGACGAGCTCGGTCTGGCCGGACTCGCGCTCCTCCTCGGACTCGCCGACGCAGGCGATCACGCGAAGGCCGTGCTCGAGCGCCGCGACCGTTCGGCGCGCGACGGTCTCGTCGGTCTCGCCGAAGTGCTGGCGCCGCTCCGAGTGGCCGACGATCGAGCCGCTCGCCCCCACCTCCTTCAGCATCGGAGCCGAGACCTCTCCCGTGAACGCACCCTCGTCCGCCCAGTGGACGTTCTGGGCGAAGATCGTGTGCCCGCTCTCGACGGCGGCCGCGAGTGACACGAACGGCGGGCAGAGCACCGCCTCGATTCCCTCCGGCGGACGGAAGGCGGCGCAGAACTCCCGCGTCTCCCGCGGGCCCTTGTACATCTTCCAGTTCGCGGCTAAGAGCGGCACGGCCGGGGCATCTTAGGTCGTGCCCGGAGCGGAAGACCGTCCGCCGTGGTCAAGGGGCAAGACGAGGTTCGCGCTCGTGTACGGCACGCTCGCGTCCGCCTTCGTCGCCGAGGGCATCTTGCTCATCCGCGCCGTGCGCCTCGACCCCACTCCGCGCTAGCGTCCCGGGCTCCTTGTAACACTCTGTTACTTGTAGGGTCAGGCCGCCGGGATCGCGGCGACGCCTGGAAGCTCCTTGCCCTCGAGGAACTCCAGCGCGGCGCCGCCGCCCGTCGAGAGCCAGGAGACCTCGCTCTCGAGGCCGAGCTCTCGCAGCGCTCGCGCCGAGTCGGCGCCACCGACGACCGAGTACGCCTCCGAGCGGGCGACCGCCTCGGCGACGGCCTTCGTGCCCTCGGCGAAGCGAGGCCACTCGAAGACGCCCATCGGGCCGTTCCAGAAGATCGTCCTCGCTTTCATGATCTCGGCGGCGAATGCCTTCCGCGTCTCGGGGCCGATGTCGAGCCCGAGCCACCCGTCTGGAAGCTCGTTGAACGCGACTACCCTCGCCTCCGCGTCCGGCTCGAAGGCCGCGGCCGCGACGACGTCGAGCGGCAACTCGACGTCCACCCCCTCTGGCAGAGATTGCGAAGCAATCTCTGCTGCCATCTTCCCTCCGACGAGCACCGTGTCGGCGCGGCCGCCGAGGTTGCGGAGGACGCCGAGCTTGTCCTCCACCTTCGCGCCGCCCGAGACCAGCACGAACGGCCGCTCCACTTCGCCGAGGAGCTTGCCCAGCTCCTCGAGCTCACGCTCGAGCAGGAGCCCGGCGTACGCGGGCAGTAGCTTCGCCACGCCCACCGTGGACGCATGCGCGCGGTGCACCGAGCCGAAGGCGTCTTGGACAAACAGCTCGCGCCCCTCCGCGAGCCGGCTCGCGAGCTCGGGCTCGTTCTTCGTCTCCCCGGGGTCGAAGCGGGTGTTCTCGAGCACCTCGATCCGCTCGTCGGACAGCAGCGAGCGCAGCCGCTCCTCCACCGGACGCATCGAGAATGCGGGGTCCGGCCCCTTCGGCCGGCCGAGGTGCGAGCAGACCGCCACCGCGACGGCGCCGTGCTCGAGCAGGTAGCGCAGGGTCGGCAGCGAGGCATGGATCCGCGTGTCGTCGGCGACCCGACCATCGTCGAGCGGCACGTTCAGGTCGGCACGGACGAGCACGCGCTTGCCGGCGACCTCCGCCTGACGGACCGAACGCGGGCGACGCACCTAGGCCGAGACGGCTTCCGGCATCGTCGCGGCCACCTTGGCGACCAGGTCGACCAGCCGGCACGAATAACCCCACTCGTTGTCGTACCAGCCGAAGACCTTCACCATCGTCTCGTTCGCCATCGTCAGCTCGCTGTCGACGATGCACGAGTACGACGAGTGGACGATGTCCGTGGAGACGAGCGGCTCGTCCGAATACCGCATGATCCCCTCGAAGCCGTCCGTGTCCGCCCTCGAGCGGTACGCTCCGTTGACCTGGTCGGTCGTGGCCTCGCGGCCGAGGCGGCAGACCAGATCGACGATGGAGCCGGTCGGCACGGGCGCGCGCATCGACATCCCGTCGACTTTCCCCTTCAGGTCCGGCATCA
>WNFU01011104.1_pt1 | contig 10572 bp, 10 predicted proteins | sample 5400121 | NCBI WGS metagenome assembly WNFU01 (sample SAMN13153360, study PRJNA577476) | soil metagenome | isolation source: 100 cm soil or saprolite under grassland replicate 1 | place: USA:California | collected 2016-06-15
CAGCCTCATTGTGGTCGAGCGCGGTGCGCGGGCCGCTGTCGTCGAGACGTACGCGGGGCTGTCGGACGGCGTGTATTGGACCAACGCGGTTACCGAGGTCGTGGTGGGGGAGGGCGCGTGGGCCGAGCTGTACCGCGTGCAGCGGGAAGGCTCCCAGGGCTTCCAAGTGGCAACGACACATTCGCGACAGGAACGCGACAGCTACCTCGGATTGCATGTCGTGACGCTGGGCGCGGCGCTCGCTCGACATGACATCAACACGGTGCTCGACGGGCCCGGGGCGGAGTTGATCCTCAACGGCCTGTACCTGCTGGGAGGCGCGCAGCACGCGGATCATCACACGGTGATCGACCACGCTCAGCCGCACTGCGCGAGTCACGAGTTCTTCAACGGCGTGCTGGCGGAGCGGGCGCACGGCGTCTTCAACGGACGCATCATCGTCCGGCCCGGCGCGCAGCGCACCGACTCGAAGCAGACCAACAACAACCTGCTGCTCTCGACCGAGGCGCGCGCCGACAGCCAGCCGCAGCTCGAGATCTACGCCGACGACGTGAAGTGCACCCACGGCTCGACCGTGGGTCCGATCGACCAGATGCAGCTCTATTATCTCCGCAGCCGCGGGCTCTCCCCCGAGGCCGCCCGGAGCATCCTGACGTACGGCTTCGGCGCGGAGATCCTCGACCGGATGCGGCACCCCGACGTGCGCGACCGGCTCGACCGCCTGGTGCGCGCGCGGCTCGCCTGATGCTCGACGTCGCCCGTCTCCGTACCGACTTCCCACTGCTCGCGCAGCGGGAGAACGGCCACCCGCTGGTCTATCTCGACAATGCCGCGACGACCCAGAAGCCGCAGGTCGTGCTCGACGCCATTGCCGACTATTACCGGACCACCAACGCGAACGTGCATCGCGGGGCGTACGACCTCGCCATCCGCGCCACCGAGGCATATGAGGCCGCGCGGGCCAAGGTCGCCGCGTTCGTGAACGCCTGGGCGCCGGAGGGCGTGGTGTTCACCCGCGGCACCACCGAGGCGATCAACCTGGTGGCGGGCTCGTACGGCCGCGCGAGCGTGCAGGCCGGCGACAGCGTGGTGGTCACGGCCATGGACCACCACTCGAATCTCGTGCCGTGGCAGATCCTGTGTCAGGAGAAGGGCGCCACGCTGCGGATGGTCGAGATCACCGAGGACGGCCGGATCGATCTCGCTGACTTCGGTCGGGCGCTCGAGCGGCGACCCAGGATCGTGTCGTTCCCCTATGTGTCCAACGCGCTCGGCACCGTGAATCCGGCGGCGCAGCTCGCCACGCTCGCCCACGCCGCCGGCGCGGTCGTGGTGGTCGATGGGGCCCAGTCCACGCCACACCTGAAAGTCGACCTGCAGGCGCTCGATTGCGACTTCTACGCCCTGTCGGGTCACAAGATGCTCGGGCCGATGGGCGTGGGGGCGCTGGTGGCGAAACCGCAGCTGCTCGAGGCGATGCCGCCCTACCAGGGCGGGGGCGAGATGATCTCGCGGGTGTGGGACGACCACTCCAGCTACAACGAGATTCCGCACAAGTTCGAGGCGGGAACGCCGAACGTCGAAGGAGCGGTCGGACTCGCGGCGGCGATCAGCTACCTCGAGCGCATCGGCCCCGAGCGGATCGCCGAGCACGAGCAGGCCCTCGCGGCCGCCGCGATCGACACGCTCTCGCAGATCGAGGGCGTCACGGTGTACGGCCCGCGCGGGAGGAGCGACCGCGCGGGCGTCGTGTCGTTCACGTACGGCGATATTCACCCGCACGACATCGCGACCATTCTCGACCAGGACGGCATCTGTATCCGCGCCGGTCACCACTGCGCACAGCCGCTGATGCGGCGGCTGAACGTGGCCGCGACCGCCCGCGCGTCGTTCTATCTGTACAACGGGTTGGACGACGTGGACGCCCTCGCCGGCGCGCTCGTCAAGGCCGGAGCCCTGTTTGGATACGTCCCCGCCTGAGCTCAGCGCCCTCTACCAGGAGCTGATCCTCGACCATTACCGGCGGCCCCGCAACAAGGGGACGCTGGAGCAGGCGACCCACGCGGTGTCGCTCAACAACCCGCTGTGCGGAGACGAGATCGACCTGCAGCTGCGTGTGGACGGCGACATCATCAAGGACGCGCGGTTCGTCGGCCGGGGCTGCTCCATCAGTCAGGCGGCCGCTTCGATGATGACGCAGCTCGTCAAGGACAAGTCGATCCCCCAGGCGGTCGCCCTGGCCGACCGAATGAGCGCCATGATGCAGGGGGACGAGGGCGCCGCGCGGGACAAGACACTGGGCGAGCTCCGCGCCCTGGCCGGCGTGTCGAAGTTCCCCGTCCGAATCAAGTGCGCCCTGCTTCCCTGGAACGCGCTGACCGACGCAATCAAGCCGTAACGGGGCTAGATTAGCCCCGCGCACATGCCCTCCTCCTCCCCCTCCCCTACCCCGATCCTGATCCTGGACCGGGTCAGCAAACGCTTCGCCGGTCACACCGCCGTTGATGAACTGTCGCTGTCCGTGTCCCGGGGCGTGATCTACGGCCTGCTCGGGCCCAACGGCGCCGGGAAAACGACGACGATCCGTATGATCATGGACATCTTCGAGCCCGACGGCGGCGCCGTGCGCGTATTCGGGGAGCCTGGCGGCGGGCGCGCCCACTCGGAGCGGATCGGCTATCTCCCGGAGGAGCGCGGCCTGTACCGCAAGATGCGGGTGCTCGACGTACTCGTCTTCCTGGGAGAGATGAAGGGCATCGAGCGGCGGCGGGCGCGCCTGCGGGCCGGGGAATGGCTCGAGCGACTCGGCCTCGCCCAATGGCGACTGCGCCGCGTCGACGAGCTGTCGAAGGGGATGCAGCAGAAGGTGCAGTTCATCTCGACGATATTGCACGACCCGGATCTCGTGGTGCTCGACGAGCCGTTTGCGGGGCTCGATCCGGTCAATACGCAGGTGATGAAGGACACGGTGCTCGACCTGCGCCGTCGCGGGAAGACGATCCTGTTCTCGACCCACATCATGGAGCAAGCCGAGAAGCTGTGCGAGCAACTATGCATCATCGCGCGGGGGCGCAAGCTCGTCGACGGTGCGCTCTCGGACATCAAGCGGACCCATGGCGGACACCATCTCGTCGTCGGGTTTGACGGGAGTCTGGGAGAGGCAGCGCAAGTGTTTGCCGACAAAACCCTTGTGAGCAAGATGGACAATTACGGGCAATATGCCGAGCTCGAGCTCGCCTCCGGCGCGGACGCCCAGCAGATCCTCCAGCGACTCGTGGCATCAGGCGCGCGCCTGTCCAAGTTCGACCTGCAAGAGGCGTCGTTGAACAAGATCTTCATCGACTTGGTGGGGCCGGAGGCGGTGCGTGCGTAAGATCTGGGCGGTGATCCGGCGCGAGTTTGTCGAGCGGGTGCGGAGCAAGTGGTTCTGGGTCTCTGCCGTCCTGGGCCCCCTCTTCTTCGCCGCGATCATCATCATCCCGCTGCACTTTGCCGCCGCCGGCGGTACCAAAGCCATCGTCGTGGTGGACGGCACGGCGTCCGGGTTCGGCGCCCGGGTGGCAGACTCGCTGGCCCGAGGCAAGACCTTCACGATCGTCACCCGATCCGCTCCGCGCGCCGGGCTGCTGGATTCTCTGACCCATGAAGTCGGCCTCAACCGCCTGGATGGGCTGCTCCTCCTGACCGACGGGACGGTGGAGACCGGCGCGGCGGAGTATCGCGCGGCGAACGTGTCATCGTTCCGCGACATCGACGAGCTGCGCGGCGTGCTCGGTCGACTCGCCGTGAACGCGCGGCTCGAGCGCGCGGGTGTGGATCCCGCGACCGTCGGCCGGGCGCAGATCCGGATCGACCTCGAGACCAAGAAGATTTCGGGATCGGCGACCACGGGGGAGAGCTCGGCGCAATCGTTCTGGCTCGCTTACGTCATGTCGATCGTGTTGTTCATCGTGATCGCGGTCTACGGCGTGAACGTGATGAGCTCGGTGCTGGAAGAGAAGACGACGCGGATCGTCGAAGTCCTGGTATCGTCGCTGCGGCCGTTCGAGCTGATGCTGGGCAAGGTCGTCGGCGTCGGCGCCGTGTCGATCTTCCAGTTCGCGATCTGGGGTCTGGGCGGACGGCTCGTCCTGTCGCAGCGCGCCGCGCTCGTGGGCAACCTGTCGCCCGGGGACGTCGGGCAGGAGGCGGCGTTCCAGCTCCCACCCGTCCCAGCGGCGACAGTGGCGGTCTTCCTGGCGTACTTCCTCGGCGGCTTCTTCCTCTACTCCGCCATGTTCGCGGCGGTGGGCGCGATGTCTTCCAACGAGCAGGAGGCGCGCCAGGCGCAGCAGCCGGTCGTCTTCCTCCTCATGATCGCGTACCTCTCGGTGTTCGCGCTGGCGAACGACCCGGGCTCCACCTACGCGGTTGCGTTATCGCTCGTGCCCTTCACTTCACCGATCGCGATGCCGGTACGCTGGGCAGCGGGGAGTGTGGGCGTGAACGAGCTCGTCGCGTCACTGGCGCTGCTCGGCGCCGGGATCGGTGCGGTCACGTGGATCGCGGCGCGGATATATCGGGTAGGGATCCTGATGACGGGGAAGCGGCCGAATCTCCGGGAACTAATACGCTGGGTTCGAGCATAGACGTTGAGGGAGACGCCGAGTCGCCGAGGCGCTGAGTGGATATGAGGGCAGAGGGCAAGGCATGGGAAAGGCACCGTCGGCAATGTTCTGATGCTGCTCCGCAGGCAATTCGGTTGCACCGTTTCCACGTGGCACACTACAAGACACTGAAAGCCTGGCAGCACGCCCAAAGGCTCGCCATCGAGTGCGTTAGAGCTTCCCGCGGTTTCCCTGACTACGAGCAGAACGCGCTGGCCGACCAACTGCGACGCGCCTGTTACAGTGTCCCCCTGAACATCGCAGAGGGAAACACTCGGCATGGTTCGCGAGAATACCGTCGTTTCCTCGACACGGCGCGGGGCTCCCTGGCCGAGGTGGAGACGATCATCGAGATGGCACGTGAGCTTGGCTACGTGAGGCCGGCCGAGTTCGGCAGGCTCGAAGCGCTGGTGAATGAGACCGGACGTACGTTGTATGGCCTACTGAGGAAGATCAGCGGCGCCACCTCGCGGGTCCCTTCGCCCTAGCCCCTCACATCCACTCAGGGCCTCGGCGCCTTGGCGTCTACCTCGACGTCTCGGCTCCTGAGCCGGTATAATTGCGTTCATGGGTATCGACTATGACGTGATCGTGGTGGGCGCCGGCCACGCCGGAACCGAAGCGTCCGTCATGGCGGCGCGCTTGGGTGCGAGGGTCCTCCTCCTCACGTCCAACCTCGACACGATTGGGCACATGTCCTGCAATCCCGCGATCGGCGGGATCGCGAAGGGCACGGTGGTGCGCGAGGTCGATGCCCTCGGCGGCATCATGGCGCGGGCGACCGATCGCGCGACGATCCAGTTCCGGATGCTCAATCGGTCCAAGGGTCCCGCCGTCTGGGCGCCGCGAGCCCAATGCGACCGCACGCTGTACCGCCGCGCGGTGCGGTCGCTGCTCGAGGGATTTCCCGGCATCGAGCTCACGCAGGGCATGGTCACCCGTCTGCTCACGGACGGCGCGCGCGCCGCGGGCGTCGTGACGGCTGACGGGCGCAGCGTCGGCGCGCGCGCCGTGGTGCTCACTGCCGGCACGTTCCTCCGCGGCCGCATCCACCTCGGCACCGACACCCAAATCCCGGCCGGTCGCGCCGGCGATCCACCGGCCGCTGATATCGCCCAACATATTGAATCAATTGGACTTACAGTGTCGCGCTTCAAGACCGGTACACCGCCGCGAGTGGACGGCCGCACGGTCGACTGGTCCAGAGTCGAGCGCCAGGACGGAGACGGCACTGCCTACCGCTTCTCCTTCTATGATCACGTCGAGCTGCCGCGTCAGCTGCCGTGCTGGATCACGTGGGCTGGGGAAGAAGTGAAGGAGATCATCCGCGCGCATCTCAAGGAATCGGCGCTCTACGGCGGGGCGATCAGCGGACGCGGCCCGCGCTATTGTCCGTCCGTCGAAGACAAGATCGTGAAGTTCCCCGACGCCAAGCGCCACCAGGTGTTCCTCGAGCCAGAGGGGCTCGACACCCACGAACTGTACGTGAACGGGCTGTCCACTTCCCTGCCCGTCCCGGTGCAGCTGGAGTTCCTGCGCGCCGTGCCGGGTCTCGAGCGGGCGAAGATGACCCGGCCGGGCTATGCCATCGAGTACGACTATTATCCCCCCACCCAGCTCACCCCGTGGCTCGAGACCAAGGCGGTCGAGCACCTGTTCTTTGCCGGGCAAATCAACGGAACGACCGGATACGAGGAGGCGGCCGGCCAGGGTGTGGTGGCCGGGATCAACGCCGCGCGCCGGATCCGCGGTGCCGAGCCTGTGATCCTAGGGCGCGACGATGCCTACATCGGCGTCCTTGTGGACGACCTCGTGACCCGTGGCGTGGATGAGCCGTACCGGCTGTTCACGTCGCGCTCCGAGTTCCGGTTGCTGCTTCGGCAGGACAACGCGCTGCGGCGACTGGCGCCGCTCGCCGAGCGGCTGGGGTCGCTCAGTGCGGCGGAGCGGCGCGTGGCGGCGCGCCGCTTCGAAGAGGAGGCGGAGCTGCTCCGGGTGGCGCGCGCGACGACGATCACGCCAGATGCCGCCGCGGCCGTGCTCGCGGACACGGGCACGAGCCTGGGCGAGCCCGAGCGGGTCGCGAGCGTGGCCAGGCGGCCGGGCGTCTCACTGCGCGCGCTGCTCGAGGCGGCGGGCGTGACGGTGACGGCGGAAGAGGCCGCGGTGGCGAGTGCCGGGATCGAGCTGAAATACGACGGATATCTGGCACGCGAGCGGGAGGCAGCGGCACGCCTGGCCGAGCTCGCTTCGTTTGCGCTCCCGGCAGATCTCCCCTACGTCGAGTTCAAGAGCCTCGCGACGGAAGCGCGGCAGAAGCTCGATCGGGTTCGGCCGACCTCCCTCGCGCAAGCAGCGCGAATTCCCGGGGTGTCGCCGAGCGATCTGCACAATCTCGTCGTCGAAACGGCCCGCTGGCGTCGACGGGTCGCCTAGGTCCAACAGCCCCCAACGCGGTGTTTCACGTGAAACTAGCCAGCGGTTTCACGTGAAACTCGCTCTTTACCTTGGGGGTACCAAGACCCTATATTGTGACCCTCAAAGCGCAGTAACAATATAACCCATTTAAACATAATAACTTAGAGATGTCTCGCGTCATCGCAATCGCCAACCAGAAAGGCGGCGTCGGCAAGACGACGACCGCGGTGAACCTCGCCGCGTCGCTCGCCACTGCGGAGCGGAAGACGCTGCTCGTCGACGCCGATCCGCAGGCGAACTCGACCAGCGGCATTGGCATCGAGCGCGACCGCATCCGCCACTCGTTGTACGACGCGTTGCTCGATGGCCGTGCCCTCTCCGACGCGCGATTCACCCACGTGCACTTCCCCTACCTCGACGTCGTGCCGGCCACGCAGGACCTGGTCGGCGCCGAGCTCGAGCTCGTCAACAAGCAGGGGCGTGAGACGATGATGCGACGCGCGCTGCGCGATTTCCGCGAGCAGTATCAATACATCGTGATCGATTGTCCGCCCTCGCTCGGCCTCTTGACGCTCAACATGTTGACGGCCGCCGACAGCGTGCTCATTCCGATACAGTGTGAGTACTACGCGCTGGAGGGTCTCTCGCAGCTCCTCAACACCGTCAAGCTGGTGCAGCGGAACTTCAACCCCGCGCTCGCGATCGACGGCGTGCTGCTGACGATGTACGACGCACGGTTGAATCTCTCGAGGCAGGTGGCCGACGAGGCCAAGGAATACTTCGGCTCGCAGATGTTCGGCATGACGATCCCGCGCAACGTGCGCCTCGCCGAGGCGCCCAGTTTTGGGAAGCCGATCCTGTTGTACGATGTGCAGTCCGTGGGCGCGAAAAGCTACCTGGCGGTGGCGCAGGAGCTGATCCGGCGCGTGGAGCATGGCGCCGTGCCCTCCCCCGCCCCGCCCGCCGCCGCACCGCTGCCGGAGGTGCCCGCATGACGGAAACGATCGCAGGTCGCCGTCGGCTCGGCCGGGGCCTCGAAGCCCTGTTGGGGCCCACGCGCGAGGAAGCCGAACGCGAGGGGAGTCTCGTAGAGCTGGCGATCGCCGACATCCGCCCCAACCCCTACCAGCCGCGCCGCGACGTCGACCCCGCGGCGCTTGAAGAGCTCCAGGCCTCCATCCGCAAGGCCGGTCTGCTGCAGCCCGTCGTGGTGCGCCCCGTCCCCGGCGGCAACGGCAGCTTCGAGCTGATCGCTGGCGAGCGGCGGATGCGGGCATGCCAGGCGCTCGGCTGGGAGAAGATCCCTGCCGTGAAGCGCGAAGTAGACGACCGCACCGTGCTGACGCTCGCGCTGGTCGAGAACCTGCAGCGCGACGACCTCTCGCCCGTGGACGAGGCGCGCGGCTACGAGCGCCTCATCGCGGAATTCAGCCTGACGCAGCAAGACGTGGCGGACGCGGTGGGCCGCGACCGCTCCACGGTCGCCAATGCGCTCCGCCTCCTGAAGCTGCCGGCAGCAGTGCTCGCCCTGCTCCACGAACGCGGGCTCTCGGTCGGCCATGCGCGTGCGCTGCTCGCACTGGACGACGCGCGGGTGGCGACGTCGCTCGCCAAGGAGGCGGTGGACCTCGGGCTCTCGGTGCGGGAGGTGGAGGACCGGGTGCGCGGCGGCCGAGCGCCGGTCCGGCGCCCGCGCCTCAAGAAGGGAGTGGGACAGGCGCCCGAAGTGCGTCGCATCGAGGACGCGCTGCGCCGCCGGCTCGGCACCGACGTGCGTGTCACGCTCCGCGCCAAGGGCAAAGGACAGATTCATCTCAACTTCTATTCCAACGATGATCTGGCGCGGCTCCTGGAGCTGATCCTCGGCGCGCCCTTCGACGGATGACGCAGAGGAAAGATCGCCGCGTCACCATCGTCGTCCACACCGATGGAGACCTCGCCTCCCGCCAGTACCGCGTCCCGCTGTGGGCGTTCGAGGCAGGGAAATGGGGCGCGCTCGTCGTGGGTCTGTTGGTCGTGTTGTTCTTCGCGTTCGCCGGACCGATCGGCCGCGCGGCGGCCCGGGTGCCCGGCCTCGAGCGTCAGGTGGCACGGCTAGAGGAGGAGAACAGCAGGGTCCAGCAGCTCGCCGCGGCGCTGAACCGGGCCGAGGCCAACTACCAGGATCTGCGCACGATGCTGGGCGGAAGGGCGCCGCGGGAAAAGGGGGCGCCGGCCCCCACCGGGGACCTTGTGCGTGCGGTCGCGGTCCGCGCACGTCCTCCGTCGGCGCCGCTGCGCTACGAGCCGGGTCCCGCGGAGCCGACGCACTGGCCGCTCGACATCGCGGGCTTCGTCACCCGGGGCCAGGTGCGACCGGGGGATGTCGCCGAGTCGCATCCCGGCATCGACATCGCCGTGCCCGCCGGCACGCCGGTGCGCGCCGCCGGCGGCGGTGCGGTCGAGGCAGCGGGCACCGACCCGGCGTACGGACTGTTCGTGCTCTTGCGGCACTCGAGCGGGTATGAAACCATGTATGGGCACGCCTCGCGCCTGCTGGTGCGCGAAGGCGACTCGGTGCAGGCGGGGCAGGTGATCGCCCTCTCTGGTAGCTCCGGGCGATCCACGGCGCCGCACCTCCACTTCGAAATCCGCCGCGAGGGCAAATCGCTCGATCCCCTCACGGTCGTTAAACAGGAGAACTGATATGGCGATGTTCACCGAGAAGGGGCAGGGGGCGCTCGAGTCGGAATCCGGACTGTCCATCATCAGTATCCGCGCCGACGAGCGCATCGAGATCCAATCCACCAGCGTCGTACACGGCGATATCGCGGCGAAACGACTGCTGGTGCAAGAGGGAGGCGAGATCAACGGTGTCGTGCGCATGGGCGAAGCCGCGATCGACGCGGAGCCCGTGGAGAAGGCGGGGGCGCAGCGGTCCTACTAGGCGTCCTAGATATCCACACGCCCGCCCTTCCGCGTGTGGATTGTTTATCTCTATATGTAGTAGCACTTTAACTTCCGTTGTGGTGTGGGAATCTCGCGTCACTGTCGATAATCTGGTGAGATAATGTCTCCATACTGCCAGAGGTGACGGGCTCATGGAGCTCACGGCGCTGGTCTCGTACCTGGATGGCTACCTCCGGGTCGCCGAAGTGCCGGACGCTCCCCACGCGGTCAACGGGCTGCAGGTCGCGAACACGGGGGCGGTGAGCCGTGTTGCGGCGGCGGTCGATTTGTGCGAGGCGACCGTGCGGATGGCGGCGGAGCAGGGGGCCGACTTGCTGCTCGTGCACCACGGCCTGTTCTGGGGTGGGCTCCAACCGCTCACGGGGCGCGCGCATCGGCGTGTCGCGGGCCTCATCGCGAAGAACGTCGCGCTTTACAGCGCCCATCTTCCACTCGATCTCCATCCTGAGGTCGGCAACAACGCCGTGCTCGCGCGGCAGCTCGGTGTCTCGCTGCGCGGCGAATTCGGCGAGGAATACGGCGTGCGGATCGGCGTGTGGGGCGAGGTCGACGTCACGCG
>WNFU01010032.1_pt1 | contig 10571 bp, 5 predicted proteins | sample 5400121 | NCBI WGS metagenome assembly WNFU01 (sample SAMN13153360, study PRJNA577476) | soil metagenome | isolation source: 100 cm soil or saprolite under grassland replicate 1 | place: USA:California | collected 2016-06-15
AGCGCGTTCTAGTGGACGCTACCCGTGATCTTCTGGCAAATCTTCTGGCAAGCGCCATCTCGGTCGAGTACGGGGAGGGTGTTTGTGCTGGTGGGCGCGACAGGTATCGAACCTGTGACCTCTGCCGTGTGAATTCCGCGGCGGGCTGTCTCGCCACGATTCGTGGCCATGAAGGCGAGTGGAGGATCATGGGAAACGTGCAGGTAGATGGCGCCGTCAAAGCCGGATCGGACTCATGATCCGTCAGGATCCCCCCGCGTCCCTTTCGATCCATCCGAGCGGCGGTTGCTGCCCGTCTGCTGCCTGACACGTGCGCCACAAGGGGCGTCGATGCAGTTCGCCTCCTTGTCGGCGAGGCTCTCCCTGGGCAGCCGGACGCGCTGGGAAGCGAACCCCTCCTCCGGTCCGAACGGATGACCGAGTTGATGTTAGTTAGTTAGCGGATGCCAGCGTCGCCTTCAGCGCGTCGAAGATCGCCCGCGCCTGTGGCGCCACGCTCTCCTTCAGCGCGGATACTCCATACCCGGCATAGCCAAGCGGGACGGTTCACCACCCGCTTCTGCACCAGCGGGTGGGTCTGGTTGGCTATCCACGGCCAACGATGATTCCACGGTGGAGACCCGTCCACGACTCATCCGAGCACGTAGAGGGCACGCGTCACCGGACCAGTGTCGTCTGTCGCAACCGGCCCGGCGGCACTTGCGCGCGGACAGCTTTGTGATCGACAGCACCGTTCGAGGGTGATGACCGGCACAGCCATCGGGGACCGACGGCGGCTACAGTGCCCTAAGCGGTACGCAGCCGACCATGGAGGCTGCCGCCGACCGACAACCTGGAGTGGTACCGGGGAGGACCCGTTCGCAACGAGCACGACGTCCATTGGCATGTGGTGTACCCGGCCACCGGCATTCCCGACCCAAGCCCAAGCGATCCTCGGCGGCGGAGGTTCAAGGACTGCAGGTGGCGCTCGGACTCGCAACAGTGCCCCGTCTGCTGGAGTCGCAGGAGGTCAGCTGGGTGGCTGGCGCGGCCACCGGTCCGGCCATGCCTCTGATCATTCTGGCCAAACAGGTCACGAGACGAACCCGCAGCTCACAACCCACAGCCGATTTTCTGGCACCACAGGTCTGGGGCGGCTGCATACCACGACTGTCAACCAAGTGTCAGCGCCCGCAGGGATCGTCCTTGACCAGATGCGGAACATGCGACGATGGCGGTCGCACCTACCTCGGGAGATGTAATGGCGCTGGTTGTCACGTTCACGGGTAGGACGCCGCTCCCTACCCCCGTTCCGAGTGCGGCCTACAAGATCTGGTCCTACCGGATCCAGTCGACCGGGACGGGGGAACTGCCCGTGGGCCAGCGGATCGCGCTGGGTCTGCCCAGTGATGTGGAGGTGCTGAGCCCAGATCTGTACCCGAATGTGCCCCAGCTGGCGGGAACCTTCGTTGAGCGAGACTCGTCGTTGACTCGCCAGTACGTGGGGCGCGTCATCACGGCAACAAGCCCCCAGACTGTCTCGTTCGTCGCCTACGAATCCGAGACCACCCGTGAGGTGTTTCTCGTCAGAGCCCAGCCCGGTCAGCCGTGGGCGTCATTGCCCTACGCGACCAGTGAGGGTGGCACCCCCAACCATGTGCAGGTCCTAGCCGCGCCGGCGGCAGGTCCGCCGGTGCCCAACGGCCGCCCGGTGACGGACTTCGTGGGCACGCTCCCCTACGCCAGCGAGGTGTTCGGCGTCTATCAGCCGCTGGCCGGATGGTTTGGTGCGCTGAACACGCTGCGGGCCGCCATGGGGATTTCCGGCTACGAAGTCTCGAGTCTGGGCCGCCAGACGTTCTCGGGACCCGCGGCGCGCACGCTGAGCGACGAAACCCTTGCAGCACTAGCCGACCGCTACGAGGCTGCCGCCCAAGGTGTGCTGTCACCGGTAGGACTGGTAAACCTCTTCCGGCAGTATTTCTTCGAGTTCGACACCTTCCTCGGTGTCCCTGCCGGACACCTGTGGATTAGTCCCGGCGGCACCGTGGAGGTGGTCGAGACTAGTACGCGGCGCACGCTGGTCGAGAAGGTCGCCGAGCAATCGGAGGAGACCTCCCGCAAGATCGAGGAGAGCCTGACCGAGCAGGACGACGTCGCTGACGCGGTCAAGGAGGACAACGCCAACGACACCAAGCTCGGCGTCAGCGTGACCGGCGGCGTGAACGCTCCGATCTACCACGCCGACGCGAGCGCGAGCTTCAGCACGCAGAGCACGATCAAGCGCTCCTCGGAGGAGACGCACAAGCATACCCGCACGCAAAGCGCGAAGGTCACCAGCGAGATCAAACGGAACTACAAGACCACGTTCAAGACGGTGACCGAGACCACGGACACCTCCAGCCGCCGCTATGTCGTGCAGAACACCACGGATCAGCTGGTCAACTACGAGCTGCGGCGCAAGATGCGCAAGGTCGGCGTGCAGTTGCAGCACATCGGGGCGCGGCTGAGCTGGCAGGTGTACCTCCCCGATCCGGGTCGTGACCTGGGGTTGGGGGACCTGGTTCAGGTCGTCCCGGCACCCGACCTGACCGCGATCAAGAAACCCGAGGTGCTACCCCCGCCGGCGGACAAGCAGGTGCCCTTCCACGCGGACGTGCCGTTCATCCTGATCCAGGGGGCCGACGACGAAGCCGAGAACACCTACAAGACCTCACCCGAAAACGCCGACCACGGGATCTTCAAGCCCCTTGCTGGCGATAACGACATCATCCAGTTCAGGTTCGATTATCCATTGCCGCCTCCTCCGCCGGGTTACGTTCTAACCAAGCTCGCCAGCATCGACTTCCACGGTGCTCAGGTCCAATACACCACCACCGCATCCGACCTGGGCATGAGCGCCAACCCCGACCCGGTGAAGAACAGCTTCTCGCTGCGCCTGACCCACGCGAACTTCCAAGGCAGAAAGTCCATGCCGTTCGACGCCGTCTTCATCTACGTGGCGACGGATGCGACCAAGCAGGCGATCGAAAAGCAGAACGCCGACGCAGCGGCCGCCTACGACGAGCAGGTCGCGCAACTCCAGCGTGAAGCCTATGGGAACGCCGTGCGGGATCGCCTCAAGCTGGTCAGCTCGATGCGACCCCGACCCCCTGAGAACCTGCGCAGCGAGGAGCGCCAGACCGTCTACGGGAACCTGATCCACAAGCTCACGGCGCTCTTTGAAGATCCGCACCTCGGCTCGGAGCTGATCCGGCAGATCTTCGACGTGGACGAGATGCTGTACTTCGTCGCCCCCGACTTCTGGCGGCCAGGCAGCGTCGGGACGCATCCCACCAAGAACAGTGTCGGCAAGTACCCGGTGCCTGCGCCGCCGTGGGCAGCCGACCAGGCGACACCCCTCGCCGGTGAGACCGTGGCCAGCTGGTATTCCTATACGGACAGCTACAAGAGCTCCGATCCACCAGACCCGCTCGCCGACGAGTGGCGGGTGAACTACCTGATTACGGAGCAGACCCTGCCCGCGCCCCTGGGCAGCTCGCTGGGATGGCTGATCCAGATCGACGGCGACGAACGCCGCAACCAATTCCTCAATGCCGCCTGGGCCAAAGCGGTCCTGCCGGTCCGGCCCGGTCACGAACTCGCCGCGCTCCAATGGGTCACCGAGGTCGAAGGTGAGGCGGCCCTGGGCCTGCCCTACCCCTTCCAGCCGGGCGACCCGCCCGAGTACCAGGGCAAGAAGGTCGGAGAAGTCCTGAAGCTCGTCGCGTCGGACCTGCAGAAGTCCAATACCAACATCGCAAATCTCCTCGCCACGGAAGAGGTCTTCGAGACCGGCTTCGACCCGCTGGCCGGCGGCTTCCGCCCAGCCGAGCCCTACCAGGTCTTCGACCAATGGATCGAAGTCCTCCCCACCGACCAGGTCGTCGCCCTGCAAGTCTCCTACGATCCGAAAACTGGGCAGCAGCTATGACCGAACCTGGGGCGGCCAAGGTCTCACGGCGAACATCCGTGGCTGAACACCGCAGTCAATCACCGCCCGGCGGCGATACCGCTGCCCATCGGTCGGCCCGTTGCCATCTATCACTCCGCCGAGCCCAGGAGCCCCATCCAGCGCTGGTTCCTGACGAAGCCCGGCAGCCCTTCACGTAGAATCAATAGCACGATGTCTGACCGGCAGCCGGGTGCTCGAGTGCAGGAGAGGTCATGGCCAGGATGCGCACCGTCGTTGAGGATGACACTCTTTCGGCGCTGACCGAACGCTTCTACCGTGACACAACCCACTTTCCATTGATTGCGACCGCGAGCGGTATTCCTAATCCCGATCTCATCAGCGTCGGGCAGGTGTGTAGGATGCAGCTCCTTACAAGGCATTCTTACCGAGGCTCCTGCCCTGACAGTCAGTCCGTACAGAGAACGACAAGTTCGCACTTCAGCCTGCTCCGTCGGCATTTATCGAGATGGCCGTCGGCATGAAGTTACTCCCTATCAAACTGTGGGAACGAAGTGTTGATCCGAACCTTGTCCCGCTGGTGCAGCTCGTCGTGAAGGTCAACGACTCCTTAGTCACTGCGACGAACCCAACGAGCGGGCTGGTGGAAATCCCGATAGACCCCGTCACGCCTGGCACCCGGGTGTCGGTCGCCATGACGATCGTCTCCCCCGATCGCGCGACGGTCGTCGAGCAGTGGGAGCAACTCTTCCGTGTCGCGCGGGACGCATCGTTAGAGCCCGATCCCACTGGTCCTACCCTTCCTGTATGGGCCCGAAGGCTCCATCCCCGTCTGTCATGGGCGGTGACAGCAACGGATCCAGGAAAATTCATCCAGCTGAATGTCGATCTCACGTTTCTGGAAGTGACGAAGAGCGTCAACAATTCGAAGTACCAGGACGAATACAACCCTCCGTGGCTATTCGACCCAAAGAATCCCTACCGAGATAATCCACATCATGGCTGCACATTCCATGTCCTTGAGCTGACTTCGGCACCGGTACCCAAGACTTGGATGGTCGTCGTTCCGCCGCCGCTCGACACGAGCCGGTTCAACGACTTCCGGCCACGTGGGCACTGGCACAGTCGTGGGGATGACCGTGCGCATAGTTCTTTTGACATTCTGGTTTTCTACCGCCCAGCAATCCCGCAGGGTACCTACAGCAAGACCGCCGATGCGATGGTGAGGGGCCGATTGCAGCGCTATGTGATCGATCCGCCAGTCGACGGGCCCTTCTTTGTCCGGTCACCCGACACGACGCCACGATGGGCAAGTTGGGATGCAAACTCCAACAATGGTTTCGAACAACAGCTGATGCGTTCTGGAAAGCGGATCCTGCTCATCTATCCGTGGCCGAGTGGCGGAAACTACGGGGAAGCGATTACGGCCTCGCTGCCGGGCCTTCTACAACACCTACTCATTTGCCTTCACGCAAACGGTGCCATTGCGGAGGCGGTCGCGTCCGGCGTACAGCTCGACCGGCTCACCTTGGCCGGGTTCAGCTTCGGCGCGAATCGCGCCGTAGAGTCCTGGTACTCGAACCGGAACCGGACCGACGAGCTCTACCTGATGGACGCCGTTGAGAACCGCTCAGACCCAATATTCACCCGATTCCTTCGTGACACTGATTTAATCCGGAGTTGGCTGCAGCAGGATGCTCGCAGCGGCAAGAATCGAAAGAAGAAACTGCGGATGATTGGTGGCCTAAGCCAGAAGCGGATGCTCGCCTTAGCGAACCAACTCGATCCGCGATGGCTGTCGTTATTGGTCGCTTCCAAACCGTCGAATGTGTGGGTCAGGCCAACTCATGAGGCTTTCTGGAAAGGAAATGGCACAGACGAGATCTATTCGCGAGCGCAGCTTCCCCCTGCCACCCCGGGAGAGCTTAAGGATCCAAAGGACCCGCTGTCGTTCAAGGAGTCGCCCGAGCGCTTCAGCACGGTAGCCGAACGTGGCGCGTCCACGATCAGCAGACTGTCGCTAGACAGCTGGTTGTTCGTGCGGGACGAGCCAACGCCGACAACTGTTCACCTTGAGGTGTGGGAACCGAGGGCGGCCAAAACCCGGGTCGCCGAGTTGTCGCTGCCGGTATCGCATTGCGAGGTCGCTGGGTTCGTCAGATCCTTCTGGTTGATGGACAAGAATAGCGGTCACGTTGGAGAGGCAATCACGACCGCAGCGCTCGCCGCCTTGCTCATCCAATTCGTCCAAAGCCGCATAATCACCGGTATCGGCCACAACCTCCGACATCAATGGACACTGGTCGGCGGCGAGGTCGATCCATCGCGAAGCGAGAAGTTCCTTGGCCACTTGTTGCTATGCCTGCGAGACAGCAACTTTGACTGACAAATAACCCCTGCCTTTTTTCCCACGCTTCCCCACGCCACCCAGGCCATTCGCATCACCCGCAGGGTCAAGGTCTCGGCAAGGTGCCGAGTGTCGGTTTCACGGGCTTGTGATGCCCAGGAGTGGCAGGAGTGGCAGGACTCACACAAGGGGCGATGGCTTACCAACCATCTCCGACATCTCCGCCACGTCGCCTGACCAGGGCGGCGTAAGGGCCGAGCCAGAGGGGCCCCCAAGAGGGCGGCGACTGCTCGCTGGGCGACTCTCTGCTTGCAAAGCAACGCCGAGCATGACTCCGATGAGTGATGGTGATGGCCTCCCCCCGATGGTGATGGCCTCCCCCCGATAAACAAGCTTGACCTTAGGGTCTCACTTACCCTTGCTGATGATCGTCAATAGGGCGCCCAGGTCTACCACTAGAATGGTAAAGGCTACTGCTCTAAGCCGCCGAAACCCAATAAGGGGAATAGTCCACACGGCAGTCAGAGCCGTCACTACAATACCTAGCCGGTTTGGATGATCTCTTAGGAAGGCTATAGGCCGCCCATAGCTCCAATAATAAACCACGAGGGAGGAAACCAGAGCGACGAGCCCCAGCAGGCCGGCGCGGTAGACCTTGGCTTGCCGTATAGCCCCAGCTGCCTTTGCACGCTCAGCTTCCAGTGCCGACTGAGAATCTATCTCTACCTGCTGCTCTCGTTCCATCTGCGCCTGACCGGACTCCGCTACTTCCTCCAAGCGAGCCTTCACTTGCTGCAGCTCTGCCTTCGCCCGTTCCTCAGCTCGCCTTCTTTCCTTGAGCTGGTTTTCGAGGGCGATGCGCTCCTCTAGCAGGCCGGCATTCTGATCGACCATCTGCTGATCAATAATCGTAGCAAAGTCTTTAGACCTGCTGTCTATTCTGCCGAGTCTCTTCATTACTATGGAATTCGCAAGAATGCGGCGTGCCGTCTCTTCTGGAAGATCGGAGAAAGTCGCGAGATAGGCCAGGACAGCACCAATCGTCTTCTCCGCTTCAACCCCAAGCGCACGAAATTCAGGTGCGGCAAATGTCCGTAGAAAGGCAGCGTCAAAATTTGGTATCGTAGCCGAAAACGGCCTGAGCACCTGCATCAGCGAAGTCGGCAGCACGACGCATGGCGTTGCCTTACGCTCCACTCTAAGGTACTCATGGTCAAATCGCCAGAGGAGGAAATCCGCAGAGAGCAAAATGCTCCCCGAATCAAGGGCAGCCTTCCTCGATCCTTTTCTTCCGCGTTGCGTCGCTAACCAAACGACAATGTCGTGGTCCAGCGCTTCATAGGGTCGAGGGTTCCTTCGTCGCATATCTTTGGCATACTCCTGATATTCAGCGATTAACTCGCCTTTCATCTCAGTTGTATATCCAAGGTTGTTCGGATCCCTGTATATCTGGCATCCATAGGAATTTAGGAGTTCTGGTAGATTAGCGTATCGACTCAAGTAAGCGGATACTGGAGTCGGGGATTGAGAATTGAGGCGATGATACCGCAGCTCGATACCGCTCATTGCTTGAGCAAACCCGAGTGCAGCGCGGCTTAGAGCCGGGGACCATGTCCGTGACCGTAGGTGAGAGCCAATGGCATCTAATGTCATGTCAAGTTCTTTTAACGTTCTCGCATGATAATAGAGCTTGAACGGCAACCGATTCACTGTAATGGCCCTTATGGCCTCCCGCGTAACTCCTGCCATGGGACTATCGTGTATGTCGAGGAGGCCAAAGATTACGTTGGTGTCTAAGAATATGCTGAGAGGGGGGAGGGAACCTTTTAGGAAGTCAGCGGTTTCAGGATCTACACGCAAAGAGAAGAATGAAACCGTTCCATCTAACAGCTGGGTAACATACTTGACGCGCTCCGGGTCGAGAACCTCGAAGAATTCTTTGATGGCTTCTCCAACAGCGTCACGATCTGAGCCGACCGAAGTTGTCTCCGTAATAGCAGCTTCAAGAAGCTGGGCCATGCTCAGACCATCCGTTTGCTGCACTGGCTCAGTCGTTAGCAGCGAGATCGTCTCTACGCCATGTTGACGAAATGCCTTAGCCATGTACTCTTGGAGCGCCGACCATAGAGTGTCGGCTCCTGGAGATTCGAGGAGCGAAGGTGGTATCTGCGATAACCAGTTATCTCGTACCCGCTTCTCTAGGGCCTCGGCGTCGCGGATCTTGCGCTCAGCGACTTCTCTCTGCTTTGGTGATAGACTGTATTCTGGTCTTCCTGCTCGTGTGAGGCGGCCTTCTGCTAAGGAGCGATCGATTCCACCTTGTATTTCTTCCTCTGTTAATTCGAGTCCGTAAATGTCGTCTAGCGCTTGTTGCCAGTCCGTCCAGTCTCGCCATGGACCATCGCGGTAGAGCATTGCTGTAATGATGAGACCATCAACGACAGCCTGCCGCTTGTCGCCTTGCTCGTCCAGGGCCGCCAAGTGGCACAAGCGTTTGAAGGCTGGACTCTTAATGGTTTGGTCATCAACGGCGGCGTAGGCGTCGGGCATAACGGCTCCTCCATTTAGCATGGCGCATTCGAAAGGTAGCAATCTAATTACGTATCACTAGGAGCATACTCGGCTGAGGGGCCTGATGCGAGGGGTCGGCACGTCCGGCGGCTGGGATGCCGGCGGCCGCTCGCAGGCGGCCGCCTGCAGGCCGGCTTGGAACCGTTGAGCAGATTGTCACAACGCGGATGCTACTGCAGGTCGTTGGCCAGAGACGGCCTCGACGTACTCGACCGGGTCAGCGCCGAGGTTGGCGCTTCTCGGCGAGGAACAGGTACCGGTTGAGGCTGAAGAAGTAGTCGTCCTGGCGGCCGAGTTGCTCCAGGTCACGCCTCCACGCCTCAACCTCGTCACCGTTGATGGCCTGCCGGCCGACGACGAAGTCGGCCATGATGCGGCCGTTGGTCACGCTGTAGGTGTCCGGTTCGTACTCGGGGTTGAAGAGCACGAGCACGTCTCGGGAGCGGACCGCGAAGCCGGCATCGTGCAGGCGACGGGCGAGCGTGCGCGGGAGATACGGGTCGGCGAACCGTTCGTTCCAGGCGGCCAACATCCGCTGCATGCGTGCCCGGTCGTGGGCGTGCCACACCACCGAGTCCCAGTCGGTGTCCAGGATGAGCACCCGACCACCGGGCCGCAGCACGCGGTGCAGCTCGGCGAGCGCCCGAGTGATGTTGGAGACGTACTCGTAGACCTGGGTCGAGACGCCCACATCGAAGCTGGCGTCGGGGAAGGGAAGCGCGGTCGCGTCGCCCTTGACGATGGATGCCCGGCTGGCGATGGGCTCGTGGGCGCAGCGCCGTTGGGCGAGCGCCACCATGCTGTCAGAGATGTCCAGGCCGGTGACGTGGCCGCCTGGTCCGACCTGTTCGGCCATCTCCACCACCAGGAACCCGGGACCGGCGCCTACGTCGAGGACCCGTTCTCCAGGCTGAAGCCCGAGGCGGTGCAGCGTGGCGTGTCGTTGCGCGACCACGTCTGGGGTGCGGTAGACGGCTTCGAGCTTCGTGGAGGCGTTAGCGTCGAAGAGTGGCCGGGTCGTCACGAGAGCCTGCCTTCCTGTGCCCGTGCCGTTGCGGGCTGGTTGGCGGTCTGCTGTTCCTCGGTCTCTTCGGCTGGGCCCTCGTAGGTCTCGAAGATGATCACGTTGCTATCGGCTGGGCGGACGCTCACCACCACCTCCAGCGGTTCGTCGCTGGCACCGTAGGTCGCATGGATGACCTCGATCACGATGCGGCTCTCCAGCGGCGCCAGGTCAGGATCGACGCCGAAGGCCCGTAGCTCATCCTCGCCAGCGAGTCGGGCGCGGGCCTCGTTGGCAGTCCGCATGACGCGGCGCCCGAGGCCCTCGAGGGCCGCGACCACGCCGCCGGGTGGGAATGGCCCCGGGGTTGTGAGGATGGTGCCCTCGGCCAAGTCGAGCGGGAAGTAGCTCACGCTGAGTTCGGCCACGCGGCCGTCGATGAGCGCCTCTCGTGCCCGCGCCCACACGTCTTGCCCTGGATCGATGCGCAGGAGTGCCGCTACAGGCTCTAGTGCTGGGACTTTACCGGTACTGGTGGTCTGCTTGTCGACCTCACGGCCCTGCATATCGCCGCCGAACACCAGCCCGCGTGCTTCCCTGGCTCGCGCGTAGCGGCGATTCATGGGCCAGCGATCGGCGCGCTGGTTGCGGGGAAGGACGATTGGCCGGAGTCCTGGCCGGCTCATGACGAGCCCTTCCGCGATCAACTGCTGGATTGC
>WNFU01010039.1_pt1 | contig 10568 bp, 12 predicted proteins | sample 5400121 | NCBI WGS metagenome assembly WNFU01 (sample SAMN13153360, study PRJNA577476) | soil metagenome | isolation source: 100 cm soil or saprolite under grassland replicate 1 | place: USA:California | collected 2016-06-15
GCGACGATCGCGCCGAGCTCCCGGGCCCGTAGCGCCGCCGCCACCCCGGCGGGACCGCCGCCGAGCACGATCACGTCGAACACCGCATCCCCTTCAGTCGTCAGCCAGCGCGCCATTCGCGTGGGCGTTATGGTCGCAGGTGGTCGCAGCTGATTGCAGTCCGGCGACCCGACAGCGGGCAGCGACCCACCACAGGGCCACTCACCAGCGAGTTTGGTGCCGCTGCAACGGGGTTCATCGCTCCCCTTCTACGACCCAACCGGCAAGCTGAGCGCTCGTCTGGGCGGGTCGGATGTTGAGGTTGCGGTGGAACAGGTTGGTCGGGTCATAGCGCCGCTTGACCTGGACGAGACGACGATAGGTGCTGTCCGGGTAGGCCTCATGGAGGCGAGACTCGTCCGCGGCATCGAGGAAGTTGACGTACGCCCCCTTGGCGAGGTAGCCGATCGCGCCCGATAGGGACCGCACCCAGCTGCGGTGACGATCGGCGTCGGCCTCAGCGAACCCGGCCGCGACCACCGAGCAGAGCAGTCGCCGCTGGCGATGGGCAAAGGCGGTGGCATCAACCGGTACCCGGCTGATCGCACCCCCAAGCACCCGGAGCTCCACCGCGGCGAACCCCTCGGTCGACGGCAGGCTGGATTCGTCCAGCTGCCGCAGGATCGACCCGATCGCCCGGTCGTCCAGCCGGTCGGCCGCGAAGCTGTGGGTGATGTTGGTGACCGAAGGGGGCGCTTCGGGGATCAGCTCGTACATGCTCGGGTAGGGCCGTGGACCGACCAGGTCCGCGATCGGCCGCGCCAACGTGCGGAAGCCGTCGACGACCCGTTCACCCGCCTCCAGCTCACCGCACCACACCAGGGTGATGAGCACCCCCAGCCGCCGGTACGCTTCAGGCGGCACGATCGATAGCAGCCCGAGCCGCGTGACCAGCATGATCGTCGTCAGCTCATCCGGTGCAGCCTCGGCAAGGTCGACCACGCCCCGGATGACCTCGCCAGTTGCCGGCAGGAGCAGGGCGCCGCCCAGGACCGCACCGATCGGGTGGAGCCGGTACCGGAACCGGGTGACGACGCCGAAGTTGCCGCCTCCGCCTCGCACCGCCCAGAACAGGTCAGGTCGAGTCTGTTCATCGGCGGTGAGGAGCTGCCCATCAGCGGTCACGAGCTCAACGCCGTCGAGGGAGTCGATGGTGAGCCCGAGCTTTCGGCTCAACCGGCCGACCCCGCCGCCCAGGGTGATGCCGCCCACGCCGACGTCTGGGCTGTCGCCGAACGGGACGACCCGGCCGTGCGCTACGGTGGCGGCGGTCAGTTGGCCGGCGATGGTCCCGGCCTCGACCCAAGCAACCTGCGCCGCAGCGTCGATGTGGATCGCGTGCATCGCCGACAGGTCGATCAGCACGCCGCCTTCGGTGGTTCCGTAGCCGGCCAGGCTGTGACCTCCGCTGCGGACCGCGACCTCGAGACCGGCGCTTGTCGCCAACTCCAGCGCTCGGGCGATGTCGCCGCCGTCAGCCGGCCGAACGACCACCGCCGGGCAGCGATCGTGGAGGCGGTTGTAGCCCAGCCGCGCGTCGTCGTAGCCGTGTCCGCCGGGGAGGAGGAGTTCCCCGCGAAGCTGACCGGCCAACCTGGTCAGAGCGTCGCCCATCCGCTCGCCACCACCTCCCGGTGCTGCCGGCTCACTCCTGGATGATCGACAGGATGTTGCCGGCCGGGTCCCGGAACCAGGCGACCGGGCGCACCTCGGGCGTGCGGTGGATGCCCTTGGCGTCCGCCCTGGGGCTCTCGTAGTGCTCGAACCGGACCCCGCGCGCGGTGAGCTCGTCGACCGCCCGGTCGATGTCCTCGACCACGAAGTTCAGGATCGTGAACGTCGCCGGGGTGTCGCCGGGGTATGGTCGGGCTTGGGGTAGACCATGACCCTCGTGCCGGGTCCGAGACGGATCTCCAGACCGGCTGGCACATCGGCGCCCTCCACCCCCAGGGGCGCGTCGGCGACCTCGAGCCCCAAGGTCGTGCCGTAGAACTCCTTGGCCCGTGGCACATCGTCCACGGCAAGGCCCGGGAAGGCCATCGCGTCCTTCAGCATCTGGCATGCTCCTTCGCCTGCCAACGGTCCTGACAACGCCCGCGGGATCATCCCGGCCGAGGCGGGCGGTGTCTTGTACGGATCGGACGTCAGCTGAAGCGCAGGAGCCTGGCCGGCGTGGTCCCCATGATGGCCCGGACCTCGTGGGCGAAGTGCTGCTGGTCGAAGTAGCCGGCCGCGGCCGCCAGCTCGGCCAGGCGAAACGGCCCTTGGTGCGAGCGGGCCAGCTGCAGCGCGCGCTGCAGCCGCAGCATCCGCGCCAGCACCGCCGGCCCGTAACCGAACGCCGCCGTGCAGCGACGGTAGAGCTGACGCTGCGAGAGCCCGGTGGCGCGCGACAGGTCGCGCGCCGACGCCGGGTGGGGTTGGTCCAGCCTGGCCGCCACCTCGAGGGCGACCTGGTCGACCGGTCGTGCGCGTGCGGCCAGGCGACGCACGGCGCGCTCCAGCTCCTCCGCCCGCCCACGGTCGTCAGGGCAGGCCGCGACCCGCTCGGCCAGCTCGCGTGCCTGGCGATCCCCCCACAGCTCGTCCAGGCGGACCCGAGTGTCGCGGACCTCGGACGCGGCCAGGTGCAGCAGCGGCGGGCCAACCCCTGGCCTGAAGCCCACGCCCACGGCGGTGGTGGCCGGCGGATAGCCGCGCGACCACGAGGTGGTCTCCGGGCCGGACAGCCACAACGACCCGTCGTCGACCCAGACCAGGTCCAGGCGCTCATCGGGCAACGGCATCGCTGCGTCGCCGAGGTCCCCCGCCAGGCACAGACCAGCCGGCTGGCAAGGTCGGGGACGGGGTGGCGCTCGCGCAACCACTCGTCCACCATCAGCCTCACCACCGCGATGCACCCTCCACGCTCGCGCACGCCGTTCCCACCATTGTGGCGGTACCCCGAACAGGCCCGGGCGCCAGGTCCAGCACGCCAGGTCGCGCTCACCCGCAACGAGATCGCCACCCCCCTACGGGCCATGATCAGCCACCCGGCCCGTGACGCCTGGCGCCGGCTGCACCGGTCCGAACGGCGGCCCCTCTCTCACTCACACCACGCCCGTGCACGCCACCACCTGCGGCAAGCCGCCCGAGAACCAGAGATCACGATCTACGGTTGGAGTACTGATGTGGAACGGCTTGTCAAGGGACCGTTTTGCCTGGTAGATGGCAGGGTTCGGGGCAGGCGGGCAGGAGCGCGGAGAGCGCTTCGACACTTGGTGATGCTGGCTGGCGTGCAACGGGTAGCACGACATGCACCCGGGTGGCGGCCGGGCCGTCGGGTGGGCACGACGCGCCGGGGCATGGTGGATCGGCGAACCACCACACTGATGTACGCGGGTCAGGACCGCAGGTCGGCAATCCGCAGGAAGGTGCCCCTGACTAGGAACGCCGCCGGCCAGGCCGGCGCGCATAATACTGATGGGGTTCAGGCCTGCGACGGTGGCGCCCCGGCGCGTCGTACAGATCAGCTCACCTCCTCGGCCGATCACGAGCAGATGCGTTGGCATCGAGCAGGCTCAGGCGGTCATCTCGGCCCACAAGAAGCCGGCGAGCTCGCGAGCGATCGCGGCCACGACCAGGTTCTTGGACGTCTTGCGGGCGGCCAGCCGGCGGAAGCGAGCGCAGAGCCGCAACTGGGCCGCCCACGCGCGAGCGACGACCTGCGGGTCCAGGCCTTGTTGGCGGCGGGCAATCTGGGCCCCGATGCTCGGGTGGTGCTGGTAGGACCAGGCCGACTCGACCAGCTGGGCGCGCAGGTGGGCGTTGCCGGCCTTGTCAGGTGTCCGCGACAGGTCCGCTGGCCGCTGGAGTACTCGCTGGGGACCAGCCCGCAGAACCCCATGAACGCGGCTGCCCGAGCGAACCGTCGCCAGTCGCCGACCTCGGCGGCCAGCGTGAGCGCGCCCAGCCGGGTTACCCCGCGGTAGGCGGCCAGCCGGGCGACCTGGGCGGCGAACGGTGGCCGATCGTACCAGCCGGCAAGGTCGACCTCGATCGCGTCCAGTTGCGCGTCGCGGCTTTGCAGCGCCGCACGATAGTGCGCGTAGGTTGTCTGCAGCGCCGATTCATCGAACTGCTGACAGCACAGCCACCGCTCGTGGGCTTGGGTCCACGCGGTCGTCCCACCACGCCACACGCGGCCGTGGCGCAGCAGGAACTTCGACAGCCGATGGCGCGCCCGCGTGCGATCTTCCACCATGTCGGCGCGGGTACGGCACAGATCCCGGACGGCCTCCTCTTGGACGGTCGGGATACGAATGGCGACCAGCTCGCCGGCGCGGTGCAACCGGGCCAGCCGCCGGCAGTCACGCTTGTCGGTCTTGACCTTGTCACCTGGCGCTTTGGGGATCAGCGACGGCGCGATCACCTGGCAGCCGACGCCATGCTGTGCAACAGCCGGGCGAGTTCGAACCCGGTCGGGCCGGCCTCGTAGCAGGCTCGCAGCCGGCGGGGGTTACCGAGGTGGCCAACGAGCCTGCGGACCGATGGCTCGTCATGGGCGATCCGATCGACCACAGGGACCTGCTGGTCCGGCTCCAGGATCCCCACCGAGATCGTGTCGCGGTGCACGTCCAGACCAAGATGGATCGGGGCAAGATGCGAGACACTGGCCACGGCCGGCTCCTTCCGTATGTTGGCTCCGCCCGCTCAGTGTGGGTGACCCACGTAGATGCGGACCGGAGCCGGCCGTTCCATGCTGACTAGGCGCCCCAGGCAAGGAGGTCGGAGCGTAGCCGCCAGTACGCAAACCGGGTCAGGGCCGCGGCGAGCCGGACCGCGACGTCGGTCTCGCCGGCGTCTCAAGCCCAGGTCCACGTCCCCTGTTACGGCCAGCCGAGGCCGGCCGCGGGAGCGTCGACGGCCAGCACCTGTCCTGTTCTCGCCTTCACGACATCCTCGACCCCCTCGGTGCCGCGCCAGTCCGCAGTGAGCATGAACAGCGTCCGGCGGTCGGGGCCGCCGAGCATAGCGGCGAAGCAGGGGCGACCGAGATCGATCCGCTCGAGCACTTCACCGCCCTCACGGATTCGGGCGCAGTCGTTCGCCATGTTCGCGCTCGAGGCCCAGATGCAGCCGTCCGCGTCGAGGCAGATGCCGTCCGGGCCGACCCCGTCCGCCCAGACCCGACGGTTCGACAACGTGCCGTCAGCTGCGATATCGAACGCGGTGAGGCGTGCGGCGAAGGACTCCGCGACGACGAGCGTCTCGTTGCCCGGCGTGATGACCATGCCGTTCGGGAAGGCGAGCTCATTCGCCACCTCACGGGCCTCGCCGTCCGGCGTGACGAGCGCGATCTTGCCGGGAGCTTTGCCGCTGGTGAGGACGTCGTTGAACTCGGCGAAGTCGAAGTTGATGGTGTTGACGTAGACGTTGCCGCGCCCGTCCACCGTGATCTCGCTCCACCCGAACGACGAGATGTGGCTGAGATCGGCGTGCCGTACGCGCGACCCGTCCGGCTCGGCCCGGATCAACTCTTGGCCGGTGATGAGAAGGCCTCCGTCCGGCAGCCAGTTCGTCGCCCAACCGAGTCCATCGGGGCCTTCGCCGACCACCTCGCTGTTGCCGTCGAGGTCGACGGCGACGATCTGTCTCGTCCCCCAGTTCGAGAACCACAGCCGGCCCTCGTGCCAGCGAGGCGACTCCGGTATCGCCAGGCCGTCGAGCAGTACGCGAGGCTGCATGCGCCCTTCTTTGGTCGCGATCACGCGGACTCGCCGTACGCGTCGTGGTAGTTCCACCATTGGTAGGGTGGCGTCTGGGGATAGCCCTCGGCGGAGTCCTCCCACTCCTCCTGGCGCCCGAGCGCAGTCATGTCGAGGTAGCTCCAGGTGCTGCCCAGCGCCTCGTCGCCGCGGCTGTCGATGAAGTAGGTGCGGAAGATTCGGTCCCCGTCGCGGATGAACGCGTTGTGTCCGTGCCACTCTTCGACCCCGAAATCGGCGTCGAAGTCGTCGGTGAGCGTGTACCAGGGGATGTTCCAGCCCATGCGCTCCTTCAAGCCCTGGATCTCAGCCTGGGGGGCGCGCGAGACGAAGGCGAGCGTCGTGTCCCGCGCGTTCAGGTGCGCGGGGTGCGCTACCTGGTCGGCGAGGAAGGAGCAGCCCACGCAGGCCCGTTCCGGGTATGAGTCGCCTGCCCGGGCGTAGGTGGTGATGTCCGGCCCGTAGAAGAAGCGGTACACGATGAGCTGGCGGCGGCCCTCGAAGAGGTCGAGCAGGCTTGCCTTGCCGTCAGCCGCGTCGAACTCGTACTCCTTCTCCACTGCCAGCCAGGGCATCCGCCGGCGCTCGGCAGCGAGCGCGTCACGGGCGCGGGTCAACTCCTTCTCCTTGACCAGCAGTTCCGCGCGCGCGGCCTCCCACTCCTCAGGCGACACGATCGGCGGTGTGTTCATTGCGGATCTCCTCCCAGCTGTAGTCCCGAGGTGGCGTCTCAGGAGCGGTGTAAACGGCTCGGGACGCAGGCTCCGGGGTGATATTACGCGGCGGCGGTGACGGTCTGGGCGATCACCTCCTCGGGTGCTGATGGTCGTGGCTGGCCGAGCAGTTCGCGCCGCAGGTCCTGCAGCCGGCGCAGCCCGCTTGCGGTCATGGTGAGCCCGCGCCAGCCCTTGGATGCCCGGTCCAGGACCGCCCACACCAGCGAGAGGCAGCTGGCTTCGCCGGGCAGTCGGCCGATGACCTTCACGCGTCGGCGGGTCTCCCCGAAGGTGCGCTCGATTAACCGGCCACGGTGGGTGGGTCAAGGAGGTCGCGGAGGTCAAGGTTGGATGCCAGGCGGGTCAGGTGCTCCTCGAGGCGAGCGATGACGCGGCTATGGCGCTCCAGTTCGCTGGCCCAGCCGCGACGTTCAGCGTCGTTGCGGAGCTGTGTGATGTCGGCGAGTTGGGCTTGGAGGGCGGGGATGAACTCCGGGGCGGGCATGAAGTTGTCACACTGCTCGCAGATGTTGGCATACGGGCAGGCCTCCCCGGCCAGGTGCACCGAGCAGTAGCCGTGGGCGACCCGGGTCTTGAGGAACTCCGAGGCCAGCCACTCGACCTTGGCAGGTGCCGCCGGGGCTGGGCGTCCGGCGGGGGCGATCGGGAGTTGGCGGCGGGCCTTGCCGATGGCCTCGTCGTAGGCGATCCGCAGCGTCGGGGAGGCAAGCGTGGCGTAGCGCAGCGTCATCTCGGGGGTGACGTGGCCCAGCACGGCCATGAGGGCCTGCAGGCTCATGCCGGCGTTGGCGAGGGTGGTGGCGTAGGTGTGGCGCAGCTGATGCGGCACGACCCGCAGCGGCGCACCGCCTGGGCTGGTGAGTCCGGCGCGGGCGACGGCCTGGTCGAGGCCCTTGCGGAGCCGCCAGGGGGCCAGGCGCCGGCCCCGCTCGCAGAACAGGAAGTCGGTTGGGTGGCCGTCGCGCGGGTGTGGGAGGGCCCGCTGCGGGCCGCGGTGGGCCGCCCAGGCGTCCAGTGCCGCCAGGGTGGCGGCGTCCAGCGGGACTGAGCGTTCGGTGCCGAGCTTGCCCAGTGGGACGCGCAGCCAGCTCCCGGCGGGGCCGTAGTCGACGACGCTGTCGAGTTCGAGGTCGAGCAGCTCGCCAAGCCGTAGGCCCGCGCCGCGCAGCACGGTCAGCCCGCAGCGGGCGAACCGGTCGTCCAGGGTGGCGACGGCGGCCATGAGCGCGGTGTCGGCATCGGGAGCGAGTGCTCGGGGCAGGGGGCGTGGCAGGCGGGGGACGTCGCCGGGGAAGACGAGCTGGCGGGCGGGTCGCTCGGCCCAGCCCCACAAGGCGAGGTCGTCGAAGAAGTTGCGCACCGCCAGCACGGCGGCGTGCACGACCGAGGCGGCGACCGGTCTGGGCCGGGCGACGCGGCCGCGCCATGGCCGGGTCCGGTTCCAGGTCAGGAACGCCTCGACGTGGTGGCGCTGGAGCTGGCGCAGGGAGGCGACCTCGGGGTGGTGGGTGCCGAGGAACTCACCCAGCAGGATCAGCGCGTCGGTCAGCGAGGTGATGGTCGCGGGCCGCAGCGTAGCCGCTCGCGCCTCGACATAGCGCACCATGACCCGGCGCAGCTCGGGCGCGGGGACAACCGCGAGCCGCTCGGCGATGCTGGCGCCTGACCGTCCTCGCCGGGGTGGGCGGTCGAGCACGTGGAGCTGGAACAGCAGCTGGCACAGGCTGTGCAGGCGGGACCGGTAGGCCCGCCGGCTCCAGCGTGTCGCCGCGGTGGTGGCGTCTAGTGCGGCGGTGAAGCCGTCCAGGTCGGCCTCGGTGAGGGCACGCATGAGATGCCCAGACCAGGCGATGACCAGGGCCAGACACTCGCGCAGCACCGCGTCGGTCCAGTTGGGCACCCACCCCAGCCGAGCAGCTGCGAGGCGGGCGGCGGTGAAGTCGTCGGGCCAGAGCCGCTCGGCGGCGCGGCCGAAGCCGCCGAGATCCTTGGCCACCAGCAGTTCGAGGTCGACGGGCACCCGGGCGGTGAGGATCGCGTAGGTGACCAGCGGCCAGGCCCGGATCCTGGCAAGGTCAGCCAGGCGGGCGTCCAGTGGCCGGGCCATCCACGCGGTCAGGTCAGGGTGGACCTCCAGGAAGCGGCGGGCCAGCCGCAACCGGTCCCGCAGGGCCCGGTCGCTGAGCGCCAGCGCCTGGCAGAACTCGGCGTAGCCGACCATGAGCGGATGGTCGGTCGGGGTCGCCTGGCGGGCGACGGCCGCGGTCACCGCTCGAGCGCCGCGCGGGCGGCGGCATACTCGGCGGCCAGATGCTCGGCCGACAGGTGCACGTAGCCGGCGGTCGTCTCCGGGCTGGCGTGACCCATCAGGTCGCGGAGGACGAGCAGGTCGATGCCGGCGGCGGCCAGCTCGGTGCCGTAGGTGTGCCGCAGCCGGTGGGGCCGCACCCGGATCGCCCCCGAGGTCGTGCGGTGATGGCGGAAGACGCTGCGCAGCCCCGCCTCGGTCAGCGCCGCCCCGGCGGTGGGGCCGCACAAGACGACGAAGCACTCGGGAGTGGCCAGGCCCGGTGGACGCTCCAGGCGGAGGTAGGCGGCAAGCTCGGCGAAGAACGCGCGGTCGACGGGGATGATGCGCTCCCGGCCGCCCTTGCCGACCACCCGCAGCCGGCGCAGTCCCTGGTCGATGTGGCCAAGGCGCAGCCGACGCACCTCCCCAGCGCGCAGCCCGCCCAGCACCATCGCCAGCACGATCGCCCGGTCGCGATGGGTGCGCAGATCGGCCAGGAACGCCGCGACCTCCTCGGCCGCCAGCGACTCGGGCAGGCGCTTGGGCTGGCGGACCAGCCGCCCACCACCCCTGGGGCGGCCGGGTGCAAGATGGCCGAGCATGCCGCGGGCCTTGGGGCGCAGGCCCTGGCCGCGCCGCGGCGCTGGCACCGGGTTCTCCGGGCGTGCCCCAACGACCACCTGGTGCTCGAACAGCGCCCGGACCGCCGCGACCCGCCGGTTCACCGTCGCCGGCGCGGCACCCCCAACCCGGCGCAGCGGCACCACCTTGGCGTTACCCACGGTGGAGCGCTGCCCCTGGGTCTGCCAGGCGATCCAGTCGAACAAGTCCGCCGGCACGATCTCCGCCAGGCGCAGGCGTCGCTGCTCGACAAACCGCGCGAAGTTCAAAAGGTCGTAGGCATAGGCGCGCACCGATGCTGGCGAGAACGCCCGCGCGACCAGATGGGCCAGAAGCCCGTTGGCCGCCTCAAGGTCGCGCCAGGTGCCCGCAAGCCGCCACGTCCCGTCGCCGCTGCCGACCACAACCGTCATCCCGTCCCCCCTTGCCGGCCGCAGTCTCCACGTTCGGTCCCAGCCCGTGTGGGACCTCAGGCCACCCTGCCCTCCAGGGCTCGCCCTGGCCGGTTAACCGATACCAACTTGGGCAAGACGATGGCCCGCAACGTCCGGCTCGTTTTCGACACGCCCTTGCAGAGCGGCTTCGACGAGGAGGTGTCGGTGCCGGTGGCGGAGCTCAAGATGTTCGCGGAGGGCATCCCGTCGTTGCCGCCCGGGAAGCGGATTGTGTTCCTGTTCGACTCCATGGTTGAGCGTCCGAAGGAGCTGCCGAGAGCCTACCGGGTCACGCTCTACTACGAGGGGGAGCGCGGGCCGTTGCCTCCTGAGGAGCTGCTGCTCGACCTGGATCTGTACCGAAACCTGCTGTCGGTGCGCCGCGACACCATCCATCAGGTGAGTGAGACGTTGAAGCGGATGGAACGTCGGATGAACGCCTGGACGGCGAGCCTCGGCGGTGGGCTGCTGGTGGTATCGCCGGACGACAAGCGCCGGCGCGACGAGGAGATCGTGGCTGAGCTGGAGGAGGAGCGCGCCGCCGAGCAGTCGGCTGATGGCCAGGGGAGCGCCAACGGCCGGGCGCGGCTGGCGGGTCGGCTGCTCAAGGTGGTTAGGCGGCTGCGTCGCGGCTAGGAGCGTTTGCCGGACCGCTTGCCCATGCCGGGAGCGCCGCCCTGGATGATCCTGATGCTCCCAC
>WNFU01015172.1_pt1 | contig 10564 bp, 5 predicted proteins | sample 5400121 | NCBI WGS metagenome assembly WNFU01 (sample SAMN13153360, study PRJNA577476) | soil metagenome | isolation source: 100 cm soil or saprolite under grassland replicate 1 | place: USA:California | collected 2016-06-15
ACTCGCCCGGCGGTGGCGAGCCCGGCGAGGCATCTCTCACGAAAGTCGAGCAGTACTGGCAGACCCGGTTGACGTATCCGACCGGTCGCTTCAACCAGCGTTGGGTTGCCGCTGCCGCCAAGAAGGCGAAGCTGATCAAGTCCGGCATCCCGAAGGGTCATTACAAGGCCTGGCGGAGCTCCGGCGTTCGGACGGTCAAGGGTTCTCACGCCGCCCAGTCGATCAAGGCGCTTGCGGCGGCGAGGCCGCTCGGCCCGCAGCCGCAGGCAAGCACAGGCTGCCAGGCGCCGTGCTTCACGTTCGGGCTCGTTTCCGGCCGTGTGAGCGCGATCGCGTTCGATCCGGCGCACACGAACGTCGCCTACCTGGCCCAGGACGGCGGCGGGATCTGGAAGACGACGAACTGCTGTACCCCGTTCACGACGTGGACCGTCACGACGGACGGCGCGTCCGTGGGCACGACGGCGACCGACGACGTCACCGTCGATCCGAACAACTCCAACGTGGTCTACGCCGCGACCGGCGATATCAGCTTCGGCTCCTTCGCCTTCGGCAGCGCCGGCGTGCTCAAGAGCACGGACGCGGGAAACTCGTGGCAGACGCTCGGTGCGAACGTCTTCACGCCGGCGTACCCGGCTGCGAGCGGCGGCACCTACCCGCAGTACCAGGCAGTCTCGAAGGTTCGCGTCGACCCGAACAACAGCAAGAAGGTCGTCGTCGGCACGAAGACCGGCCTCTTTTTCTCCTACGACGCCGGCGCCAACTGGGCCGGCCCCTGTCTGACCAATCGTTTCACCACTCAGCGTCAGGACGTCACCGACCTGATCCTCCGGGACGACGGATCGACGACGTCGATCTACGCCGCGATCGGAGCGCGCGGCTACGGAACGTACGTCCAGCAGAACCTTGGCAAGAACGGAGCGAACGGCGTGTACAAGCTCGGTGCGATTCCCGCCAGCGGTTGTCCCGCGGCCGGATCCTGGGCCGCGCTGACGAACGGCTGGCCTGCCGGAACCGCGGGCGGCGTCGGTTGCGAGCCGCCGATCGTGCCCGACACGACGCAACTCTGTGCTGCGAATGCGAACAAGCTCGGGCGGATCGAGATGGCGATCGCGCCGAGCGACCCGCAGGTCCTGTACGCCGAGGTGCAGGCCGTCGATCCGCAGGAGAACTGCGGCGCCCTCCAGGCGCTCGGCTCCGGGACGGCCCGCGGATGCTTCCTCGGCTTGTGGCGAACCGAGAACGGTGGGACGAGCTGGACGAAGGTCGCGGACCACTCGACGATGGACTTTCTCGGCGGAACGGTGACGGCCGGCCCGTGCGGTGAGGACACGCCGCAGATGTGGTACGACATGGGCCTCGCCGTCGACCCGAACAATCCCGACGCGCTGTTCCTCGACGCGATCGACGTCTGGAAGTCGACGGACGGCGGCAAGACGCTGACCGACATCAGCTGCGGTTACTACTCCGGGCTGAATCCAATCGGCGCGCCAATGCACGTCGACAACCACGTCCTCGCGTACCAGCCCGGTTCGTCGTCGAACCTGCTGGCAGGGAACGACGGCGGCATCTACGTCTCGAACAACGCGGTGAACGCGCCGCAGGGAACCGCCACGGGCGTCGTCAACCCCCCGACGTTCAAAGACGTCAACCTCACGATGAACACGATCGAGTTCTACGGCGGCGACATCAGCGCCAACTTCGCCACTTCCAACAACCCGTTCATCGTCGCCGGCGCTCAGGACAACGGCTCGTCCTACGGCCAGTTCGGCCCGGGCGCGACGTGTCCGGCCCAGGGCTGCCAGTGGTCGCAGCGGATCGGCGGTGACGGCTTCTACGCGCGCATCGAGCCGAAGCAGGGGCAGCGCGTGTTCATGGAGAGCCAGAACGGCGCGCTGAACCGCTCGACCACGGGCCCCGCCGGTCCGTATCTGGCCGCCTCGGGCGGCTGGGCCGGCGAGCCGCTCTCGTTCATCTTCCCGTACGAGATCGACAAGTTCGCCTGCCCGACGCCGACGTGCGATCATATGATCGCCGGCTCGAACCGCGTCTGGGAGTCGATCAACGGCGCCGACAGCTGGTACCCGAACAGCCCCAACCTCACCAAGAACACGCTGGCCGATCGCTCGTTCATCAACCAGCTCGCCTACGCGCCGACGACCAACGGCAACGCGATCGTCGGTACGAACGACGGCAACGTCCAGTACGGCTTCGGGCTCGGCACCGGCACGGCCGACACGGCGAACTGGGTGAACGTCACCGGCGGGAACGCGAAGCTCCCGAACCGGCCGATCCAGGACGTCGCGATCAGCCCGCAGAACGCGCTCGTCGGCTACGCGGCCGTCGGCGGCTTCGACGAGAACACGAAGAAGACGCCGGGACACGTGTTTCAGCTGACGTGCACGACGTTCTGCAGCACGTTCACGTGGACGAACAAGACCGGGAACCTGCCGAACATCCCGGTCAACTCGATCATCGCCAACCCCAACGCCCCGAAGCAGGTCTTCGCCGGGACCGACTGGGGCCTCTACTACACCGACGACATCACCGTGGCTACGCCGACCTGGTTGCGCTTCCAGAACGGCCTGCCCAACACGATGATCTGGGACATGTCGATCGATCGGGGCGCGACGACGCTCGCGCTCTTCACTCGGTCGCGCGGCGCCTGGGCGATCCCGCTGCCGACGCAGTCGGCGACGCAGGTGACGCTCTTCTCCGACGACTTCGAGACGAGCAAGGCGTGGACGACGTCGTCCAGCAGCTGCAACTGGTCGAAGACGAGCGACGCGCACAGCCCGTCGACGGCGTGGACTTCGGCGCCTTACACGGACGTCTGCGACGTCAACCTCGACAGCCCGTCGATCACGGTTCCGTCGAGCGCGAACACGATGCGGCTCTCGTTCTTCGAGAAGCACAACACCGAGGACTACGGACCGGCAGGCGGCCCCGCCGGTTGCCCGTGCGATTACGGCATCGTGCAGCTCTCGACCGACAACGGCTCCACCTACACGAGCATCGGCAACCGCTACCTCGGAGCGGCTCCCGCGTACTCCCAGTCGACGATCCCGCTGCCGGATGCCGCAGCGGGGAAGACGATCAAGATCCGCTTCCACTTCCACTCCGACGCGAACACGTCCGTGCCCGAAGGAGGCTGGTGGATCGACGACGCCGTGATCGTGGCAGAGCCCCGGTAGTGCAAGTCGTGTCGCCCACCCGGTAGCGACATGAAGGAGGGGGCCGGCTTTCCGGCCCCCTCCACACCTCCTTCGAACCTCTCACCGAAAGGACTCGAGATGGACGACCAAAGCAAAGGGAAACGACCGATGTTTTTACGTTTCGGCACCGTAACCGTGGCGCTGTTCGGGTTGCTCCTGCTGCTGCCGGCGACTCCGGCGCTTGCGATCGGGAACATCCGGGACGAGCCGCAGGGGCTGGCCGATCTCGACGCGCGGACGGGGAAAGTCGACCCGACCAGCGCTCAGAAGCAGATCGTGTCGAGCCTCGACGCGGCGGCGACCTGGAATCGCTTTGGCACGCCCCAGTCGCTGATCAAGTACGGCGGCTTTCTCGCGACTGGCCTCGGCGCCGACCCGGTGGCCGCGGCGAAGACCTTCATCACCACCAACAAGACCCTTTTCCGGCTCTCGGATCAAGGCGTCTCGAATCTCGAGCTCGTCAACGACTCGCCGATGGCCGGCGGCGACGGACACGCCGTCGTCTTCCGGCAGCGGTTCGGGTCGATGCCGGCGACGCAGGACGGGATGATCACGGTCGGCGTCGTCAACGGGAACGTGGCCTACGTCTCGTCCTCGTCGGCCGGCGACGGCAATGCGCCGGGTGTAGCGACGCTGACCGCAGCCCAGGCGTGGGTTGCCGCCGCACAAAACGTCGGCAAGACCGTCTCTCTCGTCAACGTGCTCTCGGCGAAGGCGGACAGCACCACGGGCTGGACTGGGCTCAAAGTGACTGGGTTCGACTCGTACCAGCGCGTACGGCTCACCGCGTTCCCGACCTACACGCAGGGCGTCCGGCCGGCATACGAGGCCATCGTCCTCGACACGGCTGGAGCGCAGCTGACCGGATACCGCGAGTTCGTCGACGCGCAGAACGGGCAGGTGCTGTTCCGCTACAACGGCGTCCAGCAGCTCTCCGACAACACAAGCACAGGCGTCTCGACGCTCGGAGCGAGCTCGATCTCGTCGGCGTCTTCGTCGCCGACGTGTGATGCGTCGAACACGGCCTGCACTTTCACCAACGACCTTCCGGTCACCGCGACGACGATCGACTGCGGACCGCCGGAGGGCCCCTTCACCGCGCCCATCGACACGAAGTCGATCGAGGCGGAGGGTGGCGAGGACGTTCTGACCAACGACGTCGTCCTGAACTTGTACCTCGACTTGCCGAGTCCGACCAACGGCTCTGTCGCGAGCTCGGACACGCTGTTCAGCCCGGAGGCGATCCACTACGAGCCGCAGGGCGGCGTTCCGGTGGGCGCCTACTACGTCCAGGTCTGCCCGTTCTCGCGCGTGCTGGCCGACTACACGGCGCCGTACACGTACCACGGCGCGATCGCGATCAACACCGCAGCGGGCACGCAGGCGCTTGCGAACACTCCGAAGTGGAACGCGTTCCTCGCGAACCCGCCCGTCGATTACTCGACGCAGGACACGCGCCGGGTCGCCTGCTGGCTCGACTCGCTGAGCAACCTGACGTCGGCCGACAGCGACTGCAATCTCGCCGTCGCGAACACCGCTTCACGCTCGCCGTGGGACTTCAACTTCCAGACGCACCAGCCGACGTTCACGACAGTGGGGAACAATGCGCTTACGGCCTCGGCCTGGGTCGATGCGTGGGATGACGGTCAACTGGTCGGCAACTTCGGGCCCGGCGCACCGGGAGAGCAGCCGCACCACGCCAACCGCAACTACTCGGACCCGTGGACGAACTCGTGGTTCACGAGCAAGTGCGATCCGACGACGCTCGTCCCGGGCGGCAACGACGTCCTCCCGGCCGTGACGAATCTCTTCGTGGGTCACAACCGGATGCACGACTTCGCCTACTTCCTCGGCTTCACCGAGACGAACTACAACGCGCAGCTGGACAACTTCGGGAACACCGCGCCCGGGCCGTATCCCAACGGCCGCGAAGCCGACCCGGAGGAGGGGAACGTCCAGGCCGGTGCGGTAAACGGTGGCGCGCTCTTCGGCTACTTCGGGCGTGACAACGCGAACCAGTTGACGCTCAACGACGGCGTTCCGCCCATCACGAACCAGTACCTGTTCCAGCCGATCGCAGGCTCGTTCCACGCCCCGTGCGTCGACGGCGACATGGACACGTCGGTCTTCGCGCACGAGTACACCCATCTGATCTCGAACCGCATGGCCGCAGGCCCCGACTCCGGGCTCTCCGGCTACCAGGCGGGCTCGATGGGCGAAGCCTGGTCGGACCTCGACGCGATGGAGTACCAGGCGGAGTTCAACTACCTCGCGAACCCGTTCATCATCGGCGCCTACGCGACCGGTAACCCGACGGTCGGCATCCGCGACTACGCCGTCAATCAGGACCCGCTGAACTACAGCGACCTCGGCTTCGACATTCCGGGGCCCGAGGTGCACGCCGACGGCGAGATCTGGAACGCGGTCAACTACACGATCCGTCAGGCGCTCGTCGACAAATACAACGCGACGTATCCCGCGAGCGACCTCGTGCGCCAGAAGGCGTGCGCGGACGGCAAGTACGGGGCCGACGCCTGCCCGGGCAACCGGCGCTGGATCCAGATCATGTACGACGCCTGGCTCCTGATGCCCTCGACGGTCAGCATGCTCGACGCGAGGGACGCGTATCTCGCGGCCGACCAGATGCGCTTCGGCGGAGCGAACCAGACAGAGCTCTGGCGTGCGTTCGCGCAGCGCGGCATGGGTACCGGTGCGTCGAGCAATACGAACACGGACAGCGAGGCGACTCCGAGCTTCGAGTCGCCTGCCCAGACGAACGCAAACGTCACGTTCAACGCCGTCGCACCCGAGGAGGGCAACTCGTCCGTTCCGGCGAAGATCTACGTCGGCAAGTACGAGGCTCGCGCCGTTCCGATCGCCGACGCCGACTCGGCCACCTCGCTCGGGAACACGGCCAAGTTCGTTCCGGGAACCTACGACTTCGTCGTTCAGGCGCCCGGCTACGGGCTGAGCCGGTTCACGCAGACGTTCACTTCTGCGGCGGCTACGGTCACGTTCAAGCTGCAGGCGAACTGGGCGTCCTCCGCGAAGGGCGCGACGATCTCGGGAGACGGCACGGCCGGCGAGCTGGCCAACCTGATCGACGACACCGAGAACACGAACTGGAGCGTGACCGGGAAGCAGCCGTCGGTTGCGGGGACCCAGGCGACCGTCGCGTTCGGCGCTGCGCACAAGGTGTCGAGCGTCCGCGTCAGCGCCATGCTTGGGCCGGGCCAGCCGCGGTTCACGGCTCTGCGGAAGTTCGGAATCGACGCGTGTAACACAAACTGCTCGGACGCTGCGAACTTCAGCCGCGCCTACACGAGCCCGGACGATGCGTTCCCCGCGACGACACCACGGCCGCTGGCACCGAACCTGATCATCCGCACGTTTGACCTGCCGCAGCCGGTCACGGCAACACAGCTGCGGCTCGTCGTGCTGACCAACCAGTGCACCGGCATGCCGGGCATCCAGACTGACTCGGACAACGACCCGAACAACGACTCGGGGTGCGTCACCGGGTCGACGAAGGACAACGACGTCCGCGTGACTGAGCTCGAGGCGTTCACGCAGCTCGCGCCGGACCTTCAGGTGACCGCGCTGACGGCGACCAAGAACGGCGACAGGTTCGTCTACGCCGCGACCGTCTCGAATACGGGCAGCGACGCGGCCGGAGCGAGCACGACGCAGATGAAGCTCGACGGCACGCAGGTCTGTGCCCTGTCGACGGCCGGTCTCGCTGCCGGAGCCTCGACGACGGTCAGCTGTACCGGGAAGCCGAAGTCCGGCACTCACACGCTCGTTGCGAGCGCTGACTCCGCCAATGTCGTCGCGGAGTCGAACGAGACGAACAACACCAGAAGCACCACGTTCGTCAGATAGCGCTTCAAGACTGTCGCTCTTCCCGGTAGCGACAGATGGAGGGGGTCGGCATTCCGGCCCCCTCCTCCTCCTTAGGATCCGTCGCGATGAGTCAAGTCGTGTTGATCGCGAATCCGTTCGCGTCGCGGGTCACGGAGGAGCGGCTCCAGGCCGTCGAGTCGGCGTTGGCACGCGCGGGAAGCGTGGAGACACGGCTCACGGAGCGGCGCGGTCACGCCACCGAACTGGCAGCCGCGGCGTCGGCCGCTGACGCCGTGGTCGTCTTCGGCGGAGACGGCGCGGTGAACGAGGCCTTGAACGGAATCGCCCAGGACGTTCCATTTGGCGCGATCCCGGGCGGCGGCACGAGCGTGTTCGCACGCGCGCTCGGGCTGCCGCGCGATCCCGCGGCTGCCGCCGACCGTGTCGCCGACGCGATCACGGCCGGACGGACGCGACGGATCACGTTGGGTCGTGTCGACGGTCGCCGCTTCGGCTTCTCGGCGGGTCTCGGCTTCGACGCTGCGGCGGTGCGCCGCGTCGACGCTCTCGGACGGGCGCAGGACGGCAGGCGGCCCGGCGACCTCAGGTTCGCTTACGAGCTCGTGCGGGTGCTCTCCGCGAGCCGCTTCACGCTCGAGCCGGCGCTCGAGGTGCACGGCCACGGCCGCGCGGCAGCAGTCTTCGTGGCGAACTGCGACCCCTACACGTACGCAGGTGCCGTGCCGCTGCACGACCCTGCCGCGCTTTGCACGTTACGTCGTCAGGGGAAACGGCCAGCAGACGGCCGCCGACGTTCTCTATGCGCACGACGTCGACCGGATCGAGATCGCGTGTGATCGGCCGTTGCCGCTGCAAGCCGACGGCGAGGACCTCGGCGACGTCGAGCACGTGGCGCTCGAGGCTGAGCGGAATGCAATCGACGTCCTTGTCTGAGTCGGTAGATTCCCCCTGGAATGGCCCAGGTTCTGCCTGCGGAGCGCGACCTGCGCCGCGTGATCGGCGACGGCGCCGACGTTCCGGACGGGGAAGTCGAAGGACTCGACGAGAAGGGCCTGCTCGACCTGTACCGCTCGTTGATCCTGTTGCGCACCTACGACGAGCGCTCCGTCGCCTACCACAGCCAGGGCCGTATCGGGACGTACGCGATCTTCTGGAACCACGAGGCGATGCAGGCCGGCTCCGTGCACGCGCTCGCCGACGAGGACTGGATCTTCCCGAGCTATCGCGAGTCGGCGATCGGGCTGTTGCGCGGCATGCCGGCGTCCACGGTGCTCTCGTGGTGGCGCGGCCATCCTGCCGGCTGGTGGAATCCCGCCGACTACAACGTCGCGTCAATCTGCGTGCCGATCGGGACTCACGTGCCGCACGCGGCAGGGCTCGCGTGGGGGAAGAAGCTGCGCGGCGAGTCGAACGTCACGATCGCGTACTTCGGCGACGGCGCGACGTCCGAGGGCGCCTTTCACGAGGGCGCGAACTTTGCCGCGGTGATGCAGGCACCCTTGATTCTCTTCTGCAACAACAACTACTGGGCGATCTCGACGCCGCTTCCCGCGCAGACGCGTGCCGAGACGCTGGCCGACAAGGCGGTCGGCTACGGGATTCCCGGCGTGCGCAGTGCGCGTTGACGGTGCCGACGTGCTCGCGGTGTACGAAGCGACCCGCGAGGCGGTGGAGCGGGCGCGCTCTGGTGGGGGGCCGACGTTCATCGAGGCGGTGACGTATCGCGCTGCGCCGCATGCGACGGCGGATGATCCGAAGGCGTACATCGACCTCGAGCGCGTCGAGGAGGAGAAGCAGCGCGAGTGTGTGGGCCGCTACGACGGCTACCTGCGCCGGCTCGGGGTGCTCGACGACACGACGGCGGAGGAGATCAAGGCCTGGGCTGCGGAGTTGATGCGCGAGGGAATCGCGGCGGCCGAGGCGGAGCCGGCGCCGGATCCGGCGCTGCTCTTCGAGCACGCCTTTGTCGATCCGCCTGCGTCGTTCGCGTCGGATCTCGACGAGCTGCGGAGGATCCTTGGCTGAACTCTCGATCGTCGAGGCAATCAACGACGCGTTCCACGTCGAGCTCGCCCGCGACGACGACGTGCTCGTGATGGGCGAGGACGTCGGCCGTGCCGGCGGCGTCTTCCGCGCGACCGTCGGGCTGCGCGATCGCTTCGGATCGGATCGCTGCGTCGACACGCCGCTCGCGGAGGCGGGCATCCTCGGCGCCGCCGTCGGCCTCTGCATGGCCGGCTGGCGGCCGGTGTGCGAGATGCAGTACGACGCGTTCTCGTACCCCTGCCTCGACCAGTTGATCAACCGGCGGCGTCCGAGCGCCGGAGTTGCACGACGACTCTCCCGAAACGTATTACGTGCACACGCCGGGCGTGAAGGTCGCGATTCCGTCGACGCCTGCGGATGCGAAAGGGCTGCTCGCAGCGGCGATCCGCGATCCCGATCCCGTCGTCGTGCTCGAGCCGAAGCTGCACTACCGGACGATTCGCGGCGAGGTGCCCGAGGGTGAGCACGTCGTACCGCTTGGCAAGGCACGGCTCGTGCGCGACGGGACGGACGTGACGCTCGTCGCATACGGATCGATGGTGCCGCTCTGCGAGCGTGCGGCCGATGCGCTCGACGGCGAGGCGTCGGTTGAGATCCTCGACGTGCGCACGCTGAAGCCGCTCGACGAGGAGGCGCTGCTCGCGTCCGCCGGGAAGACCGGCCGAGTCGTGATCGTCCAGGAGGCGCCACGCACCCTCGGCTACGCGGCGGAGCTTGCCGCGATTCTAGCGGAGAAGGCGATCCTCGAGCTGCACGGGCCGGTGTTGCGCGTTACCGGCTACGACGTCCCGTATCCGTACTGGCAGATCGAGGACGCGTACATGCCTTCGGTCGAGCGCGTGCTCGACGCCGTCCGCAAGTTGCTTGCGTTCTGAGCGGCTCCGACTCTGGCTCGAGCGCGGCGAGTCCGGTTACTTCCTGCGCGACGCCGAGAGCGGCGAGCCGGTTCGCTGGTCCGATCCGCGTCTGCGGGTCGTGCCGGTTGCGGGTGTCTCGTATCGAGCTGATGCGCTACCTGACGCGTCGTTCGATCCGGGGCGGCGGCTCTCGCTCGTGCGGGAGCCAGAGAACGAGCACGATCCGAACGCGGTCGCGATCTGGAATGAGGCGCGCACGGTGCAGGTCGGCTACGTCCCGCGCGAGATCGCGCCGGAACTTCGCGGTGATGAGCAGGCGCTGTCTTTGTGGCGCGTCGAGGGAGGGCTGCGCGTACTGATCGTCCCAGGAGACGCGTGGATCGGGACGCCACGATGAAGCTCTATGCGTGGCAGGGGCCAGGGTTGTTCGAGGTCGCGTTCGTCGACCTTGGCGACGATCGGCTCACTGCACGCGGAACGCAGCTTCGCGCGGACTACAGCCTCACGTACGTGCTCGAGACGTCGCAGCCGTTCGTCAGCGAGCACCTGCGCGCCGAGGTCGACACCGTCCACGGTGCCGGC
>WNFU01030273.1_pt1 | contig 10564 bp, 8 predicted proteins | sample 5400121 | NCBI WGS metagenome assembly WNFU01 (sample SAMN13153360, study PRJNA577476) | soil metagenome | isolation source: 100 cm soil or saprolite under grassland replicate 1 | place: USA:California | collected 2016-06-15
CGCGCACGGCGATGTCGCCGCTCAGCGCGTACGGGCCGAGGCGCGAGTTCGAGATCGCCGCGTCGAACTCGAACGACGGCCGCTCGAAATCGATCACACCCGCGAACTCCGCGTGCAGCAGGAGCAGCTCGAAGCCGCGATGCGGCGCCGTCACCTCCAGATTGCCCAGGATCAACAGCCGTAGCGGATCGGGCCACTCGAGCACCAGCGCCACCGACAGCGTCGCCAGGCTACGCGCACCCCAGACCAGCTTGAACAGCGGCCCGGCCAAGAACTGCCCCTTCGCGGGCGGGAACACCGCGCCGAGGGTGGTCAGGATCCGCGGCGCGGCGGCGACCGGGTCGTGCGGGAACAAGAGCTGACTCGCCGCGCCCGTCCGCAAACCCGCCTGCAACGCCCCCGTGTCAAGCCGATGATGCAGCGCAAGCAGCCCCCCGATGCCCGCCAAGCGCAGCCCGAAGACGAGATTGATCGGCTCCGGGAACTCCGCCGACAGGACGACGATCAGCGAATAACCGTCCGCACGCTCGGTCAGCAAACCGAACCCCTTGACGGCGAAGTTGCCGATGATGACCTCGAACACGCCGCCGTAGCGGCTGTTTGCCTCGTCGTAGCGCAGGAAGCCACCCCCCTTTGCTACCTGCGCGTCGATCACGATCCCAGCGCCGTCGGGCGGTCTGAAGCCGAAGGACAGATCCAGATCGCCGAAGCTGCCGGGCCGCTCTCCCTCCGACAGGAGTTGCGTCTGAAGCTCGACGCCGATTCCGCGGAGAGTGATCACGACGGGGCCGAGCCTCGCGCTCGCGGTGACTGCGGCCGAAAGGACCGTGCTCTGCTCGTGCGGTTCGATGGCGAGCGACAGCGAGCTGACTTCGACCGGCCCGAACGAGAGGTTGAGGGGTATGTCGACGGCTAGTCCGCCGACTCCCTCGAAGCCGAGGCCGCTGACAGAGGACCAGACGAGCGCGCCGGCTGCAGTGAAGCTGTGGGCGCCCTCGCCGAGGAGCTCGCGCACGATGGGGTCGCCCTCCCCGAGGTCGAGCACCAAGTCGAGGCGTGTCGTCCCCACCCGAAGCCGCAGCTCCGGATCGGCGGCCCGGCCGCGCAGCTCGAGCCCAAGCGCAACGTCGTACACCTCCATGCGCGTGCCATCCGCCTGCCCGATCACAATCCAAGGCTCGAACGGCGCGCCCGTCAGTGTGGCGCCGGCGTCGAGAACCGCCGAGCTGCTATTCAACCGCGCCACCGCCGAACCCGGCCGCAACTCGATGCCAAACGCGTCGTCCGCCTCGAGGCCGCCCTTGAGCTGGAGCTCGAACAGCCCGCCGACCGGGATATCTGCGCCGACTTCGCCCTCCGCATACAAGCCGATCAGAAGGCCGACGGGAGCTGCGTCTGGCTCGGAGGACGGGGGGATGGGGAGCAGTGCGATGCCGAACTCCACATGCGCACCGTCGATCTCGCGCTCGATGAACAGCGGCGCCCGAACCTCACGAAGGCTGTCGAGCGCCGGGTTTTCCGGAGCGTAGAACGACTCGACGAGAGGATGGTGCGCGAGCCGCCGACTCGACGGAATGCCCAACGCGTAGAGCCCTCGCTGCAGACGCTCCGTCAGCAGGTCGTGCCGAAACCCCTCGCCCCAGCCATACACGTCGCGCGCGAGCGCTGCCGGATCCGTGACCGCCTGCCGCACCCGATCCCACTGCAGCTCTGTGCGCACGTAGCCGACGCGTCCGGGAGTCCCGTCGGCGGGAACGCGCACACGGTCGACGACTCCGCCGAGGTGGAGCGCCGCGAACAGCGTGGGCCGGCGCAGCTCGAGGTATGTGGCTAGGAGCGACTGGCCGAGGTCTGACGGAAAGCTGCGCCAGAACTCGGGCCGGTCGAGCGGCGCCGGACCGGCGGCGATCGGCGCCGCCAACGTCAGTTCGTGCAATGCGCGCAGCAACTCGACCGCGGCATCCAGGACCTCCGCCGCTTCCTCGACCTCCACGCCGTTTACGCCGAGCACCTCGTCGAGCGCGTCGACGAGCACCGCCACCAAGTCGTCGAAGCGAAGCCGCTCTGCGAATGCTTGTACGAGCTCAGCATCCGCACCGCCATGCCACCCATGCTCGAGCAGCAGCACGCCGAAGGCCTCGGGACTCTCAAGCGCCTCCTCGAGTGGACGCACAACCTCGCGGAGGGTTCGAGCGAGCCCGATGAGGAACTCGGCGGTCATTACAAACCTTCGAGGCTTGCCGGCGCTCCGACCTTGTCCGGCACCTGTTGGACGTCGGGTCTGGTGCGGTCCCACAGCGTCTGGTACCAGCGGATCTTGTCGTAGATCTCATGGAACATCAGGCGGACCTCACGATCGAAGCGCGCCGGATCGCTCCGCTGGAGCTCGCGAAGCTCGCGGCGCTTGTCGCGGATCCGGCGTGGATTGAAGAGCCCGACGGCGCCTGCGAGATTCGCTAGGTCTGCAGGCTGCAGGCCCGCGTAGGAGTAGAGAACGCCGGTGCCCTGCTCGAGGAACACCTGATAGGCGTCGAAGTCGGGGCGATGTGCGGTCACCTCGTATGTGGCCGAAAACTCGGCGCCGGCAGCGAGGGCCACCTCGATGTGCTGATTCGGCGGCACCAGCGGCGCTCCCGGCGCCGTATGCGCGCCTTGCTCGAGCCTGCCGGTTCGACCCCAGCCGAGGAACTGCGGCCGGTCGAGCGCGGCAGGCGTTCCGGGCAACTGGCCCGACAGCCCGACCGTCCCCCACCGCCAATGCAGATGCATGCAGAGCTCCGCGCAGAAGGGCGCAGGCACGATTTCGCGACCGTTCCCCATCGCCATCCCCATCTTGGGGTGGACGTGGACATTGTCGTAGGCGCCTTGACGACCGAGCTTGCGGACCGTCATCTCGCAATCCCTCTTGCCGAGGGCCGGCTCCTGATCGGACGCCTTCGGCCACTTGACCTGCAGCTCGCGGACCAGGCCGCCGTCGAGGTTCGCGCCGGTCTTCTCGCCTTGGCGGTAGACGGCGACGAAGCGCTTGGTACCGCTCGAGAAGGGACTCACGTAATCGAACAGCCACGACCAGTGCGGCAGCCCCGGCAGGCTACGTGTCAAATGGCCACGACGAGCGACCGAGCCGGCGAAGCCTTCCGCAACATTGTTGGGCGTATCGGCTATCGGTGGGTCGTAGACGCGCGCCAGCAGCCGGCCGCGCTTCCACGTGGCGCCCCAAATCCCCCACTCGGGCACATCCTCGCCGCTGCAGTCACCGACGATTTCCGACACGTCCTCCCGGTCCCACTCGTACTCGCTGTCATCGTTGCTCGCGTTGCTGTCGGTGGTCAGCGTCATCTGCTGCGCGCCCGTCAAGAAGTGGTGCAAGTCAGGGTGCACCTGCAGGCTCGTCGGAAAGACGTTGCTCGCGACAAGGCGGATGGAGCCGGAGAGCCACTCGACTCGAGGCAGCGAACCCGTGTCGTCCTTTGGTGGGCGCCGATAACGCATCGCGATCTGGGGGAAGATCTTGTTGCCGATGGCAGCGCCACCAGGGTCGAAGTCATTGTTCTTGTCCTTGAACACGACGCTCAACACCGCCTCGATGGTCCAACGTCCCTTGATGTGCCAGGTGAGCACGAGCCGCAGCGCACCAAGGAAGTTCGCACTCGCGCCGTCGCGCTGAATCCACAACATGGGCACGGCCTTTGTATTGGCGAACGCGTCTGCGAACGGGAGCACGCGCTCGGCCTCGCCCGCGAACTTCACCTTGAGGTCGCCGAACTCGATCAGCTTGAACACGTCTTCGGCCTGGTTGAAGGGGTCACCCGGGCGGTTCTTGAGTCTGACGTCGACAAGACGGAGCCCTCGCTGACGGTCCGGCTCGACCCGACAGGACCACTTCGGTTGCGTCCCCACCTCGAAATCGAACGGCACCGGCGTCGTGATCACGGCAGGGACGGAGGCCCGCCAGCGGACGGTGTCGCAGAGCGGACGCTGCGAATCGAGCAGGACCCGGGGCCGGCGCCTAAGGTCGCTCGAGCGCCAGTTGTTCAACTGGTCGCGAAGTGCCCCCCAGCAGGCCCGGCAGAACTCTACGCCCCCGGCCTGGATTGGCAGCGACGCTGAGTTAGGCCTGCGCCGCATCAGGCAATCGAAGTCGCATCGGAGGGCGTTGAAGCGATAGCCGGCACCGCCCTCCACCACCTGCACGCGGCCGTTCGCGCGCCTGCTCGTGTCGAGGTCAGGCTCCTCGCCACGGTGTGGGTGGAAATCGAGTTTCGTCGACTTCCCAACACCCCATCCCGGCGGGAAGCCGATCACATCCTGAGCCCGCCCACCGGCTTGAAGTTGGTTGCGCTCATCGTCCGTAACCACAACGATGTTCGGGCGCGGATCAATCAGCTGCATCGGTGCTCGGTGAAACTCCGCCCCCGGAAGCTCGAACTCGTCCGCGAGCTGCGCAAACGTCTGCGCGACCGCACGTGCGATGACGTTGATCCAACCAGCCCGCCCCTGCACGGGCCAAACTTCGCTCGCGTCGACCTCGCCGCTCCCCTGTGTCGTTGTCACGCGAACCCTGTTCGCACCCAAGTAGGCGAGAAGGGCACCGCTCTTCGACTCGGCGACGTCGAGTTGGCTTCCGCTCTGCCGCAGGCCGAGGTCCCCGGGATCGCGGTCTGCGTAGACGGCGATCAGCCGCTTCGAGGGGTCGAGCGCCGTCACATCCGAGAACGGCTGGATCAGCTGCAGCCGCATCCAAGCGTCCTTCGCGGCATCGACAAACTCCATTCCGAGCGAAAACCCCTGTCCAAGCAGGATCAAGCTGAAGACCGCCGTCGGGCTCCGGTCCCAGCCGGGCGATTCGATTGAGAAGATCACCGGAGCCCTACGTCCGCCCAGCACCTCGACGGCATGGATCGCGCTGCGCACTGGTGCTGGAGCTTCGAGAAAGAGCGCTATGACGGGCCGGCACCCTTGCGCCCGATTTCATGGCCGGCGCGCCGCGCCTCGTCCAGGGGCTCGACGGTCGCGCCCGTGTCGGAGAGCTCCGCGCCGACGTCGATGTAATGCTGCGTGGCGAGATCCGAGCTCCCGAGCATGAGGTAGCTCCCATGGAGATCGTCCGACGCGTGCGGTCGCGCGGTCCGCAGCTCCCTGTCGTCAACGCCGAAGCGCGGTTCGCCGGGGTCCTACTGGAGAACGAAGGTGCAGCCGCGGTAGCACGCGCCGGGAGTCGAACCGCTGGGCACATCCGCCATCGTGAGCGCGAAACCGAAACACATTTACGGTCATCTTGTTTCCCGCGCCTGAACAGGTCGCGCTGAGCCGCAGCGAGATCCGTACCCTGTCGCGATCTCGGAATGGTTGGGTGCTCGTCTTCCACGGCCGTCCTTTGCGCCGCAGGACTCGATATTCTCCGTCACCCCCATGCTTATTGCAAACCAAGCGAGTGCGGTCGCTGGGCATGGCTTGCTGCGAGGGCCAACGCGAGCCAATAGACTCCAAGCAAAGGCTGACATCTCGGATGTCGACAGCTGTATGCGTCGCAGATTGTGGTGAAGACCTGCCCGCCTTATGAACCTGCGCCCGCGCGAGGAGCGCGTGCAAACCGGAGCCGCTTCACGGCGCCACGGAGTTCGTGCGCGGTGACGCGCGTATAGCGCTGGGTGGAGTCGAGGTGCTTGTGGCCGAGTAGCTCCTGGATCTGGCGGAGGTTGGCACCAGAGCGCAGCAGCTCGGAGGCGAACACGTGCCGCAGCGTGTGCGGCGTCACCCGCTTAAGCTCGGTGACGCCGGCCGCCTGCGCGTAGCGGCGGAAGGTCTGGCTGAGGATCGTGATCGAGAGCCTGAAGGGTGTCAAAACGGCGTTTCGCTCAGGCTGCCGCTCTGTAGTACTCGTGCACGAGGCCTGTGGGTGCCGGAAAATCCAGATTCGAGTGATCAGCATTCGAGGACAGCTGCTGGTCAACCGATCGGGCGCTCGCGCAGCTGCACCACGTACCAGGCGCGACGCGATGTGCTACTCGCGCGCGCTTACCTAAGGAGACGAAGAAGGCGGCGCCCAGACGCGGCTACGCGGTGAGCCGGTACTCGCGGATTAGGCCACGGCGGCCGCTGTCCGAGTGCCCGGTGCGGCCGGTGCTCGTTGTGGTGCAGGGTGTAGGTCGCGAGGACGTGTCGGAGGTGGCGGCGGCCGACGATCAGGATCCGGTCGAGACACTCGCGCCGGACGCTGCCGACCCAGCGCTCGGCATGCGCCCGCGCCCTCGGCGCTCGCACCGGCGCTTTGATCACACGGATGCCCTCGGAGCGGAAGACCTCGTCGAACTCGCGGGTGAACTTGCTGTCGCGGTCGCGGACGAGAAACCGCGGAAGACAGATACCGTCGTCGTCGAGCTGCATCAGCAGGTTGCGCGCCTGCTGCGTCACCCAGCGGCCGTCCGGATTGGTCGTGATCCCGGCGAGGTGGACGCGACGGGTCGCGAGCTCGATGAAGAACAAGACGTAGAAGCGCTTGAGGAAGAGCGTGTCGACGGTGAGGAAGTCGCACTCGAGGATGCTCGCCGCCTGCGCCCGCAGAAACTCCGCCCAGCTCGGCTCTTGCCGCCTCGGTGAGGGCTCGATCCCAGCCTCGTTGAGGATCGTCCAGACCGTGCTCGCAGCCAGCTTGATCCCGAGACCGACCAGCTCACCCTGGATCCGCCGGTAGCCCAACCCGGGTTCTCCCGTGCAAGCCGCACGACAAGCTCCCGGATCTCAGTCGCCGTCGCCGGCCTCCCCGGACGGCGATGCGGATACGTCCACCGGCGGGAGACCAGCTCCCGATGCCAGCGCAGAAGTGTTCCCGGGGTCACGAACAACGACCTCTTCCACACTTGCCGCGGCAACGCCGAGCCGAACGCCGCCAGAAGCGCCCGATCCGCTTGGCTCGGTTGCGGACGAGCGACCTGGCGCTCCAACACCCGAAGCTGATGACGGAGCAGCAGGATCTCGATCTCCTTCTCCCGCTCAGAGCGACAGCGCAGTACCGCCAGCTCCAGCAGTCGTCGCAGCGACCAGTAGAGAAACGACAGAACGATCCCCTGCGAGCGGCGCGCCACGGTCGCTGACCCTACCGGTCAACGCGAAACTCACCCGGCAAGACGATTCACGGCGCAACCGAGTTTTCGGCACCCACACGCCGCTGAGGGCGGCCAACTACGCGCGAGCGCTCCGCAGAGTCCTGAATCCAGCTTCGATGCGCTTGAGCTGGACTGCTTTCGCGCCTTTCCTTTCCCCTTTTTAACGAGCGCGCGAGGTGACAAGAGTCACGATCAAGAAGGCGGCCAGGGCAATCAGGAGGTAGAGGATTCCACGCGCGGTGAAGCCCAAGACTCGATGCCGCGCCACCCGAGGTGCCGGGGCTTCCCGGATTTCCTGCACCAGTCTGATGAGATCGCGGCCATGACCTCCGTGCAGCTCGAGGAGCGAGTCGGCCTGCGGAGCACAGCGGCTACACAACTCTGCGAGAACCAGCCGAGTGGCGAGCGCGCCCTCCCAGACGAGCCGGTTTCGCTCATCCCTGGTGCGGGTGCGCCCGCAAAAATCGCACACGGCCGCGGTAGCAGTCTGTCGACGTTCGGCGCGGGTCTGAGTCCCGGATCGAGTCGAGACAACCTGTTCGATGCGAGCCATTTCAACAGAGGAGGCGCCGGCCGCCTCGTATTCACCAGCCTCTTCTTGGGCTCAGTACCCAGCCTCGGCAGTCCGCAACCCGGACGATCAGTTCCTCGACACCAGGAGCGGCGGGCGATGCCCACGATCGAGACGCGGGCGATCCTAGGCTCGCTATTCCACTCCAGCGCCCCCGCGGCTCGAGCGCCTCGTCGGCGGCACCCGGACGAGCATCGGCGGACTTGCAGGTGACCGCGGCAACCCGCGCCGTGCGTTTTTCTGATCTCATCGTCGCACCCTGGCCCCTTCCGCTTGCGTCTGGTGGCCTCGAAGTCCGCTCTTTGCGAGCTTCGCAGGGCCGATCCAGGCGTCTCTGTTTGGAATTTTATGCGAGCGAACAAACGCTCAATAAGTGCGGCTAGGTCCAGCGGGAGGGCGGACGTATGGGGGAGTACGAGCCTCGAGGGTCTACACCAAGAAGAGCCCGCCCCACGAATACAGGCGAGGCGGAGCACACACACCGACCTCGGTTTCCGACGGCTTACGAAAGACGACGAAAGAGGGGAGGTGGTGCGTAGCGGCCGAGTCTACTAGCCCCTTGTGCGCTGAGTCTTATCCCTAGACGAGGTTTGCCTCTGTGGCGAACGAAGGCAAGGAGGGACACAACGAGATGCGTCTGAAGATCCGCTATGTAGCTGTAGCCGCGATCGTCGGAGCCATCGCGGCCCTGTCGGCAGTTGCCTACGGGGGGAGCCCACACTTCGTGGGCTCGCCCACCTTTTCCATCTCGGGCAACACCGCAACCGTAAACGCGAAGGAGGCTGGTCTGGGAGGCGAGTCGATTGACGTCACGCTCTCCGGCACAGCCGAGTGCATCAACAACGGCGGCAAGCACCCGAAGGCGGTGAACAAGACCGGGTTCTCGTCGACCGAAACGGTGCCGGTGCACAACGGCCAGGCCACCTATACGATCCAGGCGACGGCGACGTTCTCCCCGGATTGCAGCCCACCGATGACCGTCCAGTTCACCTCACTCGTGCTCACCGACACGACGAATAACCTCTCTGTGACGTTGATTCCCTGAGGGTACGGTGTCGCTCGCTGCGATTCGCAGCATGAGAGGGGGCGGCCAGACGCCGCCCCCTCGCCGTTCCGGCTCGGTCTCTAGGATCGTCCACCCCGCGGGCCAGCAGCATGAGGGGTTTCAAAATGTCGGTTCGGTTCGCACCGAGGCTTCTTAGTGATTCACGTGCGCGCGCGGATACCAGGTCGAGCCGGGCTTCGCAACCGCCGTCGTGACGGTTCTGGGGGCTCGGTTCTATCTCGCCGCGGTCGGCCGGGGTCCTGGGAGGATCGGCGGAGTTCCTTTCCTTCGCATATCTCGCTTTCTCGGCGGTCCTGAAGCTGCTGGTTGCACGGCGACGCAACGAGTTCGCCAAAGACGTCGAGCTTCTGGTGTTGCGTCATCAGCTTCTCGTGCTCGGGCGGCAAGCGGCTCGGCCGTCGCTGCGGCCGGCCGATCGTGCCCTTCTCGCTGCGCTCGCCGGGTACTGCCGCGGCGGAGGCGACACGCGTTTGTAGTGAAGCCGCAGACGCTGCTGCATTGGCACCGGGAGCTGGTTCGGCGCAAGTGGGCGCAGCCGCGGCGACGTCCGGGCCGTCCGCCGGTCGACGATCGAATGCGTCAGCTCGTGCTGCGGCTCGCGCGCGAGAACCCGCGTTGGGGCTATCCCCGGATCGCGGGCGAACTCCTGAAGCTCGGCCTGCGCGTCTCGCCCAGCACCGTGCGGCGGATGCTCCTCGCGGCGGGCTGACACCGGCGCCGCGGCGCATCGGCCCGAGCTGGCAGCAGTTCCTGCGCCAGCAAGCCGCGAGCATGCTCGCCTGCGATTTCTTCACCGTCGAGACGCTCTCGCTGCGCCGCTACTACGTCCTCTTCTTCATCGAACTCCAGACCCGCCGTGTGCACCTTGCCGGCTGCACCACCAACTCGACCGGCGCCTGGGTCACGCAGCAGGCGCGCAACCTCAGCTTCACCGCCTCTTCAACCAATCCGGTATCTCGTCCACGACCGCGACTCCAAGTTCACCGCCGCCTTCGACGAGGTCTTCCGCAGCGAAGGAATCACCATCATCCAGACGCCCGTCCGCGCGCCACGCGCGAACGCCTACGCCGAGCGCTTCGTGCGCACCGTCCGCGCCGAGTGTCTCGACTGGCTACTTATTCTCGGCCGCCGCCACCTCGAACAGACGCTGCGGATCTACACGACGCACTACAACCGCGAGCGGCCACACCGGGCGCTCGAACTCCAGCCACCAGAAGCGATCGAACGATCGGCACCAGGCACGGAGACGATCGAGCGTCGCGACCTCCTCGGCGGACTCATCCACGAATACCAACCCGCCGCAGCATGAACAGGATTTTGGAACCCCTCACGGTTTCTACGGCGCCTATCGTGAGGACGGCCGGGGTCGGGCCGCGTTCGAGCCGGCGCCCCGTCCCCTCCCTCTGCGCGAGAGACACCAGGTCTTCGGCACGCACGCGCGGCTGGCTCGGGGAGCGCGCCACTGGGTGCGTCCCCGAGCCGCGTACTGGCGAGTGCTAGTCGATAGGTCGGAAGGCGTGCTTGAGGTCGTATTTCGCGACGTTGCGGCCGAGGACGACGCCGGCGACGCCTGAGAAGTGGTAGTGCAGCCCCGCCCACAGTCGGGCGTCGATGATCTCGTGGCGGAGGTCGTTGGGCATGTCGAAGCGCCGCACGGCGTTCAGGTTCCCGGCGGGCGCGGCGGGGTCGAACCCGTGGAGATCGAGGCCGATCTGGTTGGTGCCGAGGAAGGTGCTGAACACCTCGGCCATCGCCGAAGTGATCACGCCGTGCGCGGCGGGGTATTCCGGGTGGTTGGGCGTGGTCAGGAGCGGCCGCCAG
>WNFU01015826.1_pt1 | contig 10561 bp, 7 predicted proteins | sample 5400121 | NCBI WGS metagenome assembly WNFU01 (sample SAMN13153360, study PRJNA577476) | soil metagenome | isolation source: 100 cm soil or saprolite under grassland replicate 1 | place: USA:California | collected 2016-06-15
AGCGCCCAGGGTGCGTGCTCGCGTGACGAGCCGCAGCCGAAGTTTTTTCCAGCCAGGAGAATCGTGGCGCCTTGATACTTCGCTTCATTGAGCACAAAGGATGGATCAGGATCGCCATTTTCCCTGTAGCGCCAGTCGTAAAAAAGGAATTCGCCAAAGCCGGTGCGCTCAATCCGTTTGAGAAACTGCTTCGGGATGATTTGGTCCGTGTCGATATTGGGCCGGTCAAGCGGCGCCACTATTCCAGTGTGAATGCGAAAGGGAAGCATGATTAATCAGTTACTCGTGATCAATTTGTCAGTAGGTCTTTGGTCTTTGGCCTTTGGTCTTTGAGGTTTGTTTTACGAAGTTTCGAGCTCCAAGAGCAAAACTTCCGAGTGCAAAGACCAAAGACCAAAGACCTACTGACACCCAACTAAGATCTAAATTCCCACTTGCGTACATCCGTAAAGTGTCCGGCTATTGCAGCTGCTGCCGCCATAATTGGACTCACCAGATGCGTGCGTCCGCCGCGACCTTGACGGCCCTCAAAATTGCGGTTGCTGGTTGAAGCACAACGTTCTCCCGGTTGCAGTATGTCCGGATTCATTCCCAGGCACATCGAGCAGCCTGCCTCGCGCCAATCAAATCCCGCCTCTATGAATGCGCGGTCCAGGCCCTCCGCCTCAGCGGCGCGCTTGACGGTCTGTGATCCGGGAACGACCATCGCGTGAACTGATGGATTAATCCTGTAGCCGCGAACCACGTTTGCTGCCGCGCGCAAGTCTTCAATACGCGCGTTGGTGCACGAACCGATGAAGACTCGGGTCACCGGAATGTCCACAATAGGTGTCCCCGGTACGAGTCCCATGTAATCAAGCATGCGCTCGGTTGCGCGGCGATCACTTTCCGTTGCGGTCTCGCCTGGATTGGGAACACTCCCGGTTACCGGCACAACGTGGCCGGGACTTGTCCCCCAGGTGACGTAGGGCACGAGGCTGTCGGCATCAATTTCAACAACGCGATCATACTCTGCGTCTGGATCTGTCTTAAGTGTGCGCCAATAAGCGAGAGCATGATTCCAGGCGGCAGTCTCTGCGGTGTTTCGCGGCGCAAAGCGCCTGCCCTCAAGATAAGAGAATGTTGTTTCGTCCGGCGCAATCATTCCGGCTCGCGCTCCCGCTTCAATGCTCATATTGCAAAGAGTCATGCGGCCCTCCATCGAGAGCGCGCGAACTGCCTCGCCGGTGTATTCGATTACGTGGCCAGTCGCCCCAGCGGTTCCGACCTGTCCGATTATGGCAAGCGCCAGATCTTTAGCAGTCACCGAGTCTGGTAGTTCACCGTCGACGCGGATCTCCATCGTGCGCGGCTTGTGTTGCGGCAAGCATTGAGTGGCGAGGACGTGTTCCACTTCTGAAGTGCCGATGCCAAAAGCGAGTGCGCCAAAGGCGCCGTGGGTGCTGGTGTGACTGTCGCCGCAAACAATGGTCATCCCCGGCTGCGTCAGCCCCAGCTCAGGGCCAATTACGTGAACAATTCCCTGTTCGGCGGAATCCAGATCGTAGAAGGGAATATTGAACTCAGCACAGTTGCGCCTGAGCGCCGCGATCTGACGGGCCGCAATTTCGTCTGTGATCGGTAAACTCCGATTTGTCGTTGGTACGTTATGATCCGCCGTCGCTACGGTTAAGTCGGGTCGTCTAACGCGACGGCCCGCCGTGGCTCGCAAACTGTGTGGTCGCTCCAAAGCTTGTCGAATAGTGTGCGCGACATAAATCAGATGGTAGAACTTAGTACTTGAAACTTAGTACTCGGAACTTAGTACTTGGAACTTAGTATTTGGAACTTAGTACTCAGCTTCTTCTACGGCGATCATTGAGCAGAAACTGCCTACAAAAAACAAAGTACAAAGTTCAAAGTACAAAGTTCAGACTTTAGGTAGCATGACACGCGTGCCGTTCGTTAGCGATCGCCGAAAATGCCTCGACGACAAGCGAACCCATTTCAGACGTTTGCACGACGCGTTTACCCGTTCCGCGATCGAGATCTGGCGTGCGGTAGCCTGCGTCGAGCACGGCGCGGATAGCTGCCTCTATCTCTCTTGCTTCCTGTTCGAGATTAGCTGAATGGCGCAGGAGCAATGCCGCCGACGCAATTGCACCGAGCGGATTCGCCAATCCCTGCCCGGCAATGTCTGGCGCTGAACCATGCACCGGCTCATACAATCCAACTGCGCCTCCGATGCTGGCAGAGGCGAGCATGCCCAACGATCCCGTAATCACGGCTGCCTCGTCCGAAAGAATGTCGCCGAAGAGATTTTCGGTCAGCATTACATCAAACCGCCGCGGATTCATTATCAAATGCATCGCGCAGGCATCGACGTAAAGATGCTCCAGGGTCACGCTCGGATATTCCTGGGCTACGCTCGTCACGACTTCGCGCCACAGTTGCGACGTTTCAAGCACGTTGGCCTTATCAACCGAAGTCACTTTCTGTCGACGCACCTCCGCAGCCTTGAAGGCGACGTGGGCGATGCGCTCAATTTCAGTAACCGAATAGCGCATGGTGTTGAAAGCGCTGGCGCTCTCTGTTTGAGAGAGCAAGCCCCGCGGTTGACCAAAATAAAGGCCCCCAAGGAGTTCACGCACAATCAAGAGGTCTGCATCACGAGCGATTTCAGGCCGTAGTGGTGAGCATTCACTAATGGCCTCATAGGAGACAACCGGGCGCAAATTCGCGTAAGCGCCGAGCGCGTTGCGCAACGCGAGCAGTCCTGCTTCGGGGCGCGCTTCAGGAGCGAGTTTGTCATGCTCGGGCGCACCTACTGCCCCAAGCAAGACGGCATTACTCGCAAGACACGCATCCAGGGTTGAAGAGGGAAGGGGCGTACCTTCCTGCCTGATCGCGACGCCACCCACCGAACATCTTTCAAACTCAAACGTGTGACCGTGTCGATCCGCGACTGCTTCAAGCACGCCCACTGCCTGGGCAGTTACCTCGGGCCCGATGCCATCGCCAGCTAAAACCGCGATTTTTAGTTTCATTGCTTGACTGATTAAATCTTGAGTAGTGTCCAGGTTGCAAACGGGGTGGACACTCGCGGTGCGGACCGGATTCACCGAACAGCCCTGGCGCCCGCTGCCATAGATGTTGTATCGCGGATTATTACATGCGCGGAGTTCGAACCGATAAAACCCTCAGAACAGATCATCCTAGGAACAAAGAGCGACCTAAGTCAAAACTATTATTTTTATAATAAGATAAATCTGAAGGGCTGGTTGAGTGGGAGTGTCGGGAACCTCGGGGCAAGCCCGCCTTCTCAACCATGAAATTATCGGGGTTGAGCTTTAGGATCTTCTTTGAAAGTGTTCAGGGTGGAGATAACCGAACAAATCACAGCATCTCTCAGCTCGGCAAGGCGGGCTTGTCCCCGCTGCCTGGCTGAGATTTACGTCGAAAGCTCTGAAGAGATCTAGCGCTTGGATGGCGCTTTCGTCGATGTGGCCTTGGTCGAGATCGGACTGGACTTGGTCTGAGATTGTGGGTCGGGTGATGTGCTGGCGTGTTGACGCAGTACTTCCAAGAAGGCCGCGGCGGCGTGCGAAAGCGTAACGTTGCGGCGGTATGTCACCCAGAGCGTTCTGAAGTAGCTCAACTCCGGAACGGGAACGGTCGCCAGCGTACCGCGCTTCAGTTCTTCGACCACGCACATGCGTGGGACAAACGCGAGGCCTATCTTGAGTTGAACGAAGCGCTTGATAGTTTCTACTGTCGCCAGCTCGAGCGTGATGTTTAGCGGCGTATGGTGTTGCTCAAAGGCTTCCACAACTTTGTGTCTCGAAGCAGTTTTGACGTTATGCGCTACGAATGATTGCTCGCCGAGTTCTTCAATCTTCAACGACTCGCACTTTGCGAGCGGGTCGTCCGGGCTCATGATTAGCACGAGTTCATCTCGCAGTATGGGAAACGATTCGAGGTCGCTATCTACCGGCTCGAATGCGAGCAGCGCAAAATCCACATTTCGATCCAGCACCTCACGGGGCAAGCGTTCAGACACTTGTCGAAAGATTTCGACTTTCACGTTTGGATGCTGCTCGCGATATTCCAGAATGAGATGCGGCAGGATATAAAGCGAAGTGCTTTCGTTGGCGCCAATGCGCACCCGTCCGCGTTGCAATGAACGCAATTCCGAGACGACGTTCTGCGCCTGGTCACGCAGCGTCAGAATTCTCCGCGCGTAATCGTAGACAAGTTCTCCTGCATCTGTGAGAGTTGGAGTCTTTTGCGAACGGTCAAAGAGCGGCGCACCAATCTCCTCCTCAAGGCGCCTGATCGCGATACTAACCGCCGGCTGGGTGCGGTAGACCCTAACAGCAGCCTTTGAGAAACTGCCCTGTTCAACCACCATCAAGAAGAATTCGAGTTGAGTTAGTTCCATTGCCGGCAGTCAACCCTCCGCGAGCGGATACTAACATACCGTACCCATTGCGGATGAGAAGAGTGTCCCTCTGATCATCTGATCAATGGCAAGCTACGCCGGAAGGAGTACACGAGGAATAAAGAAAGAGCCTCGCACCGCAGACAAATTTGTCTGCAGTCGACACGTTGCTGACAACATTGTAGGAGACGTTTTCAACTGATCGGTTCGCTGACTACGGGTCGCTTGATGCAGCACGAACCCGTACTCGCCTCTGATTCACACCTGGCTGAAGCCAGCTTTGAATGAGAAACCCCCGCAACAATATTTCTGAAAACCCAAGGTTGCACTTCAAAGCTGAATTCGCTGGTGGCAATTGACTGGATTCCTCAACCAGAATCGCTCAGGTAACCCGACTGAATTCGGTTACGTAACCGCAGAACATTTTTGTTGTCGTGACGCGGATGTCTGACAAAAATGTCCCTCGCAGCTCACTCTTTCGGTTTCGGCCAAAATATGCGAGCTGACAGAACGGGGCTTTGTTCCAGCCAAACTCACTAACTTCACAGCCTTATCCGTTGCTTCAATGTTTCTCTCGTTAAGATCATGCCCGTGGCACGAAGCTTGTTAGTGCGGCATCGAGAATATCGCCCATCGTTGTTTCTTCTCGACTACCGTCGCGGTTTGGCGCGAGTCGTTTGTGAATGTTCTGCCATCTGCTGCAAGAGGAGATAAGAATGATCCGAGAACGAATTGCTGAGCCGTCATGTAAACACATTCAGCGCGACTTGACACTGGCCCGTTTTGCAAACGCGTGTCGCGGCTTTCATCCTGGGCGGGGCACGGTCTCTCTGTTAGTGCTGCTGGTAGTGATGACGCTGCCGGTGGTCGCATTCGCCGGTGATCCGACCGGTGCCGGCACTGGTAACGCCGGGACGATCACCGCGGCCAAACCGGGAGAACCAACAATCCAGGAGGTGGCAGACGCGGTCGGCCATACCATTGTTTCGGCTAACTTCATATGGACCCTGGTTGCCGGCTTTCTCGTCATGTTTATGCAGGCAGGGTTCGCGCTGGCTGAAACCGGCTTCACGCGCGCCAAGAACGCCGCGCATACGATGGCCATGAATTTTATGGTCTACGGGCTGGGGATGACCGGTTTTTGGATCTGCGGCTATGCCCTGATGATGGGAGGTGTCAACGCTCCTTCGGGATTCGGCGGTGTCGCATCGCTCGGCGGACTCGCCAATATGACGTCTGAGTTCACCGTAAGTATTGCTGGCCACACCTTGGGCATTTTTGGTACGAAGGGAATATTCTTGCGAGGAGATTCCTATGACGTCGGCGTTTTCGCGCTGTTTCTGTTCGCCATGGTCTTCATGGACACGGCGGCAACAATACCAACAGGGGCAATGGCAGAGCGCTGGAAGTGGAGCTCATTCGTAGTCTTCGCTTTTTTCATGTCGATGTTTGTATACCCCATATTTGGTAACTGGGTTTGGGGCGGGGGCTGGCTGGCACAACTCGGCAGGGAATTCCACCTGGGTCACGGTCACGTCGATTTCGCGGGCTCATCGGTAGTACATATGGTAGGGGGCGTGGCAGCGCTTGCCGGTGCGATGGTGCTGGGTCCGCGTATCGGCAAATACACAAAGGATGGGAAAGTACACGCCATGCCTGGTCACCATATGCCGATGGCTCTGGTCGGAGTTTTCATCCTGGCGTTTGGCTGGTTTGGATTTAATGCCGGATCGACGATGTCCGGAACCGACCTGCGTATTAGCGTAGTGGCAACGAACACCATGTTAGCGTCAGCTTCGGGCGCCATCGCCGCGATGGTGGTGACCATGCTCAAGAATGGTAAGCCTGACCTAAGCCTGATGGCGAACGGTATGTTGGCTGGTCTGGTGGCAATTACGGCTCCATGCGCCTTCGTGACGAGCTTCGGTGCGTATGCGATCGGGGCGATCGCTGGGGTGATACTGGTAGCCAGCGTTTATTTCGTCGAACACAAAATGAAGGTGGACGATCCGGTTGGCGCGATCAGCGTGCATGGTGTCAACGGAGCGTGGGGTGTGATTTCTGTCGGCCTGTTTGCTGACGGGAGCTACGGTGGTGGTTGGAACGGAGTGGAGGGCACCGTAAGAGGTTTGTTTTACGGGGGCGGTTGGAGTCAACTTCTAGCGGAAATCGTCGGCACTGTTGCTTGCTTCATCTTCGTGTTTGTCTCGTTCTACGTCTTCTTCAAAATAGTTGGAGTGCTCATTGGCAACCGTGTCTCGGCGGAAGTGGAAATTGAAGGACTGGACCTGGCCGAAGTTGGTGCGCTGGGCTATCCGGAGTTTTATCGCCCGTCGCCTTACAGTGGAACACAAGAGATAGCTTACGCGGAGACGGACACGGTGGAAGAAGTGGCGGCGTTGAGGTCTCAAGAGAGCCTCGCCTAGAAAGGCTGCTGTTTTCGGTTTGCTGATTCTTTCTCGCCGAGTGGTGGTCCGCCTGTTATCAAGAGACAGACGGGCCACTGCCGTTTTGTGCTCCATCTGCTCGTTAAATTAGCCGCCTGCGATCCGCCTGGCGAAATCTGATCAGGCCATTTAGTTTTGAGTGCCTCGGTAGGCTTGCAGGCGAGGGCCACGCAGCTGGTTGGCGTGGCTTTGATCCTGGTGATCCGGGGCACTGACCCTGGCGGCGATGGTGGTAGGGAGCAAATACTGTAACGGCCGATCTAGAGCGCCGCTTCGCCACGCTCTCCGGTGCGGATGCGAATCACATCGTCTAATGAGACCACGAAGATTTTCCCATCACCAAATTTACCTGTACGGGCTGTTTTTGTGATTGCCTCAACAGTGGCCTCCTCGATTTCATCTGGCACGACTACTTCAATCTTGGTTTTAGGGATAAATTCGATCTGATATTCAGTCCCGCGGTAGGTTTCTGTATGACCACGTTGACGCCCATAACCCTGCACCTCGCTAATGGTCATTCCGATCACTTCCAATTCCTGTAGAGCCGTTCGGACAGCATCCAGAAGGTGTGGTCGGACAATCGCTTCAACCTTTTTCATTAAAAGTTCTCCTTAAGTTTGTATAGTCGGTTGCTGCCCTTTGGCAGCAGTGACCGGAGTTTCGCCGGAAAGCATCCCGGCGAGAGAGACCTGGACCGATTGCATCCTGGACTGCGAGAGTTTCATTCCATCCGCGTCAGTGACGTAGAAAACATCCAGCGCGTTACTTTTTTCCGTTGCTATCCTGGCACACACGATATCCAGCCCCAGCGTCGCAAGCGCGCTCGCGATCTTGTAGGCCAATCCTGGTTCATCGAGGGCGTGCACCTCGATCAAGGTTGATGATTGAGAAGCCTCATTGTCACAAGCAACCTGGGGCAGATTGCGCAGACCGGCATTGCCAACGGCCTTTCGCTTCCGTGGAGCATTCCTGCTCCGCCAACGTTCGACCATGCCTGCGATGTCAGATTCACCGGCGATGGCTTTGCGCAGCGAGCGCTCGATAGTTTCGTATCGTTGCATGTCGATCGCATGGTGCGTGGACGCTTCTCGCAACATGAAAACATCAAGGGCGATGCCATCTTCGCGTGTATTCAGCTCGGCGCTTAGAATTTCAATCCCGTGCGCGGCGAGCGCTCCGGCTATGTCGGCGCAGAGACCATGTCGGTCCCTGGTGCACACGGTTAACTCTGTAGATTCTCGGCCGCAGCGCGTCCAGCGTCGCACAAAGACCTCCGACTTGAGTTCTCTGATTAATTGAAGGTGAATTGCAGCGGCGGCCGGTCTTGTGACACGGAGATAGCGATCCGGCAGCAATGCGACGTGACGTTCAATCTCACTCAATGCGAGCGATCCTTCCAGGGCCTTTGCCATCTGTTCCTTGAATCGCGCCGGTTTTTCAGTTTCATCGAGAGGTGAGTCCGTGACTGTCCACACGATCCTCGCGCGCCGGTAGAGTTCCCACAACAATGTGCTCTTCCATTCGCTCCAGACGCCGGGAGCGACCGCGTTCAGGTCCGCGTAGGTTAGCAGCAATAGCATGTTGAGCCCGTCCAATGTTCCCATTCGCGCGGCAAAATCCTCTACCACGTGCGGTTCATTGAGATCACGCCGCTGTGCCAGTTGAGCCATCGCGACATGTTGGTTCACCATTAGTACAACTTTGGCCGCATCCGGCTCGCTGAGACCAAAACGTTTACAGATCCGCTCCGCTATTTTTGCTCCGCGCGGGATGTGGCCGCGCCCGCGCCCCTTACCGACGTCGTGCAAAAGTATGGACAGGTAAAGCAGGCCCGGATCCTGAATCTCATCGAAAACAGTGCGCAGATGCGCACGCTGTTTGTCCTGGCTGGCATACAGCAAGTCGAGCGCTTCGGTAGCTTTGAGTGTGTGCTCGTCCACCGTGTAGTGATGATAGAGATCGTGTTGGATGAGCAAACTGATATGGCCAAACTCGGGTACAAACCGGGAGAGGAACCCAATCTCGTGCATCAGTCGGAGCACATAGCCGGCGCGCCCGCGCCTTGCCAGGAGTTTCATGAAAGCGCGCGAAGCTGCCAGGGAAAGACGGAAGTTACGATTCACTGCTCCCAGACTCTGCCGCATAGCATCGCGCAACGTCTGGCTTAAGGGTGCATCCGCCTGCTGATTGAGAACGGCTCGCCAGCAATCTGGGACAGTCTCCGGCCCCACCTGCTTGCTTTCCTTTCAGACTCGGAAGCGCGCGCCAGTACTGTTTCACTGAACAGGTTTAGCTCGCGCGCGTGGTGATAGTAATCCCGCATGAATTTTTCGGAGGCAAGCAGATAAGCACTTTGCTTGTAGCCAAACTCTCGAGCTAGCGTAGTTTGGAGGTCGAGCGCAAGTCGTTCAGTTTTCCGGCGGGTCGAGAGATGCGCAGCATAACGCACTCGCCAGAGGAAGTTGGCTGCACGCGCCGCCGTTTTTCGTTCGGCTTCCGAAATGACGTCATGATCCCGCAATTCATCCAGCGTTCGGCATCCGTACCGGGTGTAGCCGACCCAGAGCGCAGTGTGAAGATCGCGGATGCCGCCGGGACTCTCCTTTACGTTTGGCTCCTGGAGGCACACCGCCGCGCCAAATTTCGCGTACCTCGCGGCCCGCTCGCGCAGGATGGCGGCGATGTAAGCGTCTCCACGCTTGCGACGGTCTTTCTCCAGCGCCTGCAAAAGGGAATCGTAAACCGAGCTATTGCCTGCCAATAGGCGAGTGCTAACCAGCGCGGTCTGCAAATGCGGATCAGCATGAGCCGCTGCTACGCAGTCAGTCACGCTACGAAAACTCGGCCCGACCGTTAGGCCTGCGTCCCAAAGCAGTCGCAGGATCTGTTCAACCAGGCGTCGTGTTTGTAACGCTCGAGGATTTGGATGGAGAAACACAATATCAAGATCGGAGTAAGGGGCCAGCTCGCCGCGGCCATAACCGCCCAGCGCTACCACGGCGCACATGTGTTGTGTTTTGTCGAGGGAGCCATCAACGTCACCCAACAAGGTTGCGGCTTGATAGGCGCGTTCCACGACTAAGTCGAGAACGGAACTGCGCGCCGCAGCTGTCTGACTTCCTGGAGCCCCGCAACGGTGCGCAATCTTCAAGCGCTGATCCTCAATCTTTAGAAACGCTTTTAACTCCCGGGAGATCGACTGTGCATCGCCCAGAGGGCGGCCCACTGAGAAGCGCGCCTCCGCGTGCAACAAGACCTTCTCGCCGTGAGTTCGCCATCGTGGAGTTGAGCGCGTCTCCATGTGGTTTGTTACCATCGCTTTTCGTTCAAAGCCAAAGCCCAACGGTCAACGTCGAAAATGGGGCCGAAATTCGTTCCACCCGGATAAGGGACCGTTTAACTTTGGACACAGGATATTGAACCTTGCCAGGCTACGACTAACTGATGAAGTTCGTAGGACACGACTGGGGCCAAACCAGTTTCCCCGTCTGTTGCGCCTCTTCCGCAAGTTTGGCCAATTCCTGCTGGTGTAGTTCGAGCCCATTAATAACTAATGGTCGGCGGCGGGCCAGGTGACTCAATCCCGCCAACGTGTTAGCACTAAGAGCCTCCGTCGCAATGAATTCTCCTCCTTTAAGTATCAACGCCATTTTTTTGGCCCCCTTCCAGATCAGAGAACTGTTATCCAATGATT
>WNFU01028440.1_pt1 | contig 10561 bp, 12 predicted proteins | sample 5400121 | NCBI WGS metagenome assembly WNFU01 (sample SAMN13153360, study PRJNA577476) | soil metagenome | isolation source: 100 cm soil or saprolite under grassland replicate 1 | place: USA:California | collected 2016-06-15
GCTCCTCTTCCGGCAGCGGGTAGTCGGCGACACTCCCCGTCGGGTCGACGCGCACGATCGAGCCGAACGAGTCGCTGATCCAGATGACGCCCTCGCGTGACAGTGCGAGGTACGCACACTCTCCGCACGCCGGCAGCCGAATGTCCGCCTGCTCCGCTGGCCGGGTGCGCTGTGCTCCGCAGGCAGTCACCAGCAAGGCGCTGAATACGAGGCCGGCGACTACGAAACCGGAATGTGATCTCGAGCATCGCCGTTTCACGGCGCCCAAGCGTGACGGCTCGAGGTTGGACCTCGGTAAAGGATCACTTCAGTCGATACTCGGGGCCGCCCGGATCGACGGGCTCAGCGTTCCCAAGACGGCCAGGACCAAGCCGAAAGCGGCGAACACGGCGATCGTGGCGCGCGCCGAGACCGTGCTCAGCAGCGCCCCGGCGGCGAGCGGGCCGAGAGGAGCGATCAGGAGCGAGATCGTGGTGCGCACCGACTCGGCACGACCGAGCAAGTGGTCGGGAGTCATCGCGATCCGGTAGCCGTGGACGACGGAGTCGGTCGACGGAATCGCCAGCGCCGTCGGGAGGAGGCCGGCCATGAGGACGAAGGCGTCCGGGTGAACGAGGAACGCGGCGCAGCCGAGCCACGTCCAGAGCTCGAGGAGCAGGACGGCCCGGACCGGCAGGGCGCGGCGCACCAGGGGCGACAGGAACGAGCCGAGGAGGACGCAGGCGCCGAAGGCGGCGACGAGTACGCCCACCTCGCCACTCGACAACCCTTGCCGGGTGCCGATCACGACGACCGCGAGCAGCAGGCCGAGACCCAGGAAGTTCGCCAGACCGAAGAGGAGCGCGCAGGTCCGCAGGAACGGCCGGCTCCAGAGGAACCGGAAACCCTCCGCCAGTCGTGATCGAAGCGGCGAAGGGTCGGCCTCGCGCTTCTCCTGAAACGGCGTCCGCATGGCGAGCAGCGAGAGGGACGAGAACGCGTACGAGACCGCGTCAACGAGGAACGGAAGCGCCCGGGCCAGGCCGAAGAGCGCCCCGCCCAGAGGCGGGCCGGCAACCAACACGGCCGCCTCACGGCCGGCCGAGAAGAGCGCCGTCCCGGCACCTTCGACGAAGGCGACGAGCGCGATCGCCCAGAGCGAGACCCAGTCGGCGAGGATCGCGAAGGCGAGACTGCCGATCGCAAGGGCGCGGACGCCGTCGGCGCCGATCATCAGCCACTTGCGGTTCCAGCGATCGGCCGCGAGGCCGGACGGCAGTGCGAGCAATGCCATCGGCAGGGCCCGCGCAAAGGCCACGGCGCCGGCCTTCGCAGCCGAACCGGTGACGGCGAGGACGAGCAGCGGGTACGCGATCGCGGTCGACTGCGTGCCGACGCTGGAAAGCAGCTGCCCGGCCTGGAGCAACACGATGTCGCGGTTTCGGCGCAGAGGAACCGCGGTCATGTGGTGAAGATACGGGCGTGGACGAGAAGCGGCGATTTCCCGTGGCAGACGTCGAAGGGGCAGCCATTCGTAGCGCGCGTGCGGTCGTGCTCGTCGAAGGGATCAGCGACCGGGTCGCGATCGAAGCGCTCGCTGAGCGCCGCGGTCGGAATCTCGACGCCGAGGGTGTTTCCGTCGTGCCCATCGGGGGTGCGCAGGCGATCGGACGCTTCCTGGATCGGTTCGGCCCGCAGGGGCTCGACCTCAGGCTGGCCGGCGTCTGTGACGCCGCAGAGGAGGGCGAGTTCCGGCGCGGTCTCGAGCGGGCCGGGCTCGGCTCAAATCTGACGCGCGCCGAGATGGAACGACTCGGGTTCTACGTGTGCGTCGAAGACCTCGAGGACGAGCTGATCCGCGCTCTCGGCGCCCCCGCCGTGGAACGGGTCGTCGACGCCCAGGGAGACCTTGGATCCTTCCGTACCCTCCAGAAGCAGCCGGTCTGGCAGGGACGGAGAGCCGAGGATCAGCTGCGGCGCTTCATGGGCAGCGGCGGCCGCCGGAAGATCCGGTACGCGCGTCTGCTCGTCGAGGCGCTTGATCTCACTCAAATGCCTCGGCCGCTGGACCGTGTACTTGCTCATGTCTCAACCTCAGCAGAACTCTCTTGACCAGACACCCACGGTCATTTGCTTTCGACGGGCGACCAGACTGGCCAATCGTCCTCTAAAGAGTTCCGCGTCAGCCTGCGCTGCCGGCTGCCGTCGGCGTTCATGACGTAGATCTCAGCATTCCCGTCGCGGTTGCTGTCGAAGACGATCCTGCGCCCGTCGGGCGACCAGTCCGGTTCGGCGTCGGCCGCCGGGTTCCGCGTCAGCCTTCGCTGCTCGCTGCCGTCTGGCGACATGACGTAGATGTCGAAGTTCCCGTCGCGGCCGCTCTCGTAGGCGATGCTGAGCCCGTCCGGCGACCAGGCGGGTTCGGCGTCGTCCGCGGAGCTCCGGGTCAGCCTCCGCTGGCCGCTGCCGTCTGCGTGCATGACGTAGATCTCGGAATTGCCGTCACGCTTGCTGACGAAGGCAATCCTGAGCCCGTCCGGCGACCAGTCAGGAAGGACGTCATTCGCTGGGTTTCGCGTCAGCCTTCGCTGGCCGCTGCCGTCTGCGTTCATGACGTATATGTCCGGGTGGTGTCGGCCGCGGCGCCAGCTTGTGAAGGCGATACTCCTGCCGTTGGGCGCCCAGTCGGGCATGCCGTCACCCCCTGCATGCTGCGTCAGCCTCCGCTTATGGCTGCCATCACCGTTCATGAGGTAGACGCCGAAATTGCCGCGGCGTTCGCTGTCGAAGGCGATGGTGCGGCCGTCCGGGGACCAAGACGGATAGCCGTCCCACGCCGGGTTCCGTGTCAATCTCCGCTGCCCACTTCCGTCCGCGTTCATCACGTAGACGTCCCCGGGCGCCGACGCGAGGAACCGGACGAAGGCAATCTTCTGCCTGTCGCCGTTACGGCCGCAGGCGGCAGCGAAACCGACCACGACGGCAAGCGCAGCCGAAACCGCCGCCGCCTGCTTCATCGCCTTCGTATTTCGCCAGGATTCCGGCAGGAGATCGGTTGGGTTGAGTCGCGGGAAGCGAGGGATTCGCTCAGGTCCCGGGCTTGACCGTCATCAAGAAGACGATCACGAGCAGGACCCCGAGCAGGGCGCGCGAGAGCCAGACGAGGTTGCGGAGCCGGAGCGCCAACGCCGGGCTAGGCCCTTCGGCGGCCAATCGAGCTCCGGCGCTCCCGATCCCGCGGCCGAGATAGCCGAATGCGACGAGCGAGACGATCGCCCAGAGAATGAGCCCCCAGACGATGAACGGCTCTCCCCAGTCCCAGTAGCCCGTCTGCCTGAGCCCTACGCCCGAGACGATGATCACGAGAGCGGCCGGGAGGAACACCCTCATCACGAGGTAGGACACATTCGCGGCGAAGAACGCCGTCTTCGCGGGATCTGCCGCACGCTTGGTGAGGATGCCGAAGACCTGAATCGCCGCCGCGCCTCCGATCCACGCGATGGCGGCGGTCACGTGGAGGAAGAGCCAGAACTCGTACCAGGTCATCGGGAACTGGACGTTCAGGAAATTGATGTCGAGGGTCTTTCGCGTCCCAAGGCTGCAGCAAAGCGTAAAGCCTCCCCGGCGACGGCGCACCGGCGTGCCTCTGGAATCCTGCCGCTCCCCGTTGTACGGTCAGGGCGAGTCCGCTTGAACAGCCGCTTGCAAGGCCTGCTTCTGCAGCATCGAGAGCGCGTACGCGACGCGATGCTGATGGCCGCGCTTTTCGGCGGTTACGTCGGGTCCGCCAAGGTCGGCATCGAGCTCTCCGTCGCGCATGGGGTGATCACGCCTGTCTGGGCTCCGACGGGCATCGCCCTTGCCGCGCTCTTCCTCTACGGGCCAAGGCTCTGGCCGGCGGTCGCGCTCGGCGCCATCGTCGCCAACGCGACAAGCGGCGCGTCAGGGGTGGACGCGATTCTCATCGCCGTCGGTAACACGCTCGAAGCACTCGTCGGCAGCATCCTGCTGCGCCGGGTGGGCTTCCGTCCGGCTCTCGACCGCATGCGCGACATCTTTATGCTCGTCTCTCTCGGCGCGGTCGCGAGCACCGCGATCAGCGCGACGAACGGAGTGACGACGCTCTGGCTGTCGGGCGAGATCGAACGCTCGCACTACGGATCGGAATGGCTGCTCTGGTGGGTCGGGGACGGCATGGGCGACCTGATCGTCGCGTCGCTCATCTTCGTTCTGTCGACGAAGCCCTACCTCCGGCTCGACCGCCGCGCGCGGCTCGAAGGGCTCGTCCTGCTCGGTCTGCTCGTCGGCGTCAGCTCAGTCGTCTTCCTCGCGGGCCAGTGGCGGTACCCGCATCTGCTCTTTCCAGTGCTCATCTGGGCGGTCCTCCGTTTCCACCAGCTCGGGGCGGTGACGAGCAGCTTCGTCGTCGCGACGATCGCGGTCGTCGGAGTCGTCCACGGGACGATCCCCCTGGGCGACCGGAGCGGAACCGAGATCGTGCAGATTCTCGAAGCGCTCACGGCGGGAGTCGCGATCAGCCTTCTGATCCTGGGGGCGTCGCTGGCCGAGCGCATGAAGGCTCTGAACGAGCTCGCCCGGGCTCACGCCAGCCTCGAAGAGGCGCAGGAGGTCGCGCACATCGGCAGCTGGGAGTGGGACATCCCCAGGGACCAGGTCACGTGGTCGGACGAGCTTTACCGCCTCTGGGGTCTCGAGCCGGGATCCGAGACGATGACGTACGAGCGGTACCTCGACTCGATCCATCCCGAAGACCGTGAGCTCGCGCGGAAAACGATCGAGGGCGCGTATGCGGGAGGGGCGCCCTTTGCCTTCGACCACAGGGTCACGCTCCCCGACGGGCGCCTGCGCTGGATCCACGGCAGCGGTCGCGTGATCGCAGACGAAACCGGAGCGCCCGCGCGGATGCTCGGGACCGCCCAGGACATCACGGTGCGCAGGCAGGTCGACGAGCTGCGCGACTCGATTCTCTCGACGGTCTCGCATGAGCTGCGGACGCCGCTGACCTCGATCATCGGCTTCGCCGTCACGCTGCGGGAGAGGGGAGCCCGGCTCGCGGAGGAGACCCGAAGGGAGATGATCGACCATCTCGCCCAGCAGGCGAACAAGCTTGACAATCTCCTCTCCGATCTCCTCGATCTCGACCGGCTTCGGCACGGCTTCGTCAGGCCCAGCTTCCGCGCGACGGACATCGGGCGGCTCGTCACCCAGGTAGCGTCGAGCCACGTGTCCGACACGCACGAGATCGACGTGCGGGTGGTCTCGGCGGTTGCAGAGGTGGACGCTCCGAAGGTCGAGCGGGTCGTCGACAACCTGCTCGCGAACGCCGTCAGTCACACGCCGCCGGGCACCAAGGTCTCGGTCCGGGTCGAGACCGGCTCGGGCGGAGTGCTGATCGCCGTCGACGACAGCGGCCCGGGCGTCGCCGAGGAGCATCGAGAGGCAATCTTCGGGATCTTCAATCGCGGCGGAGACAACGACGGGACGCCGGGCACCGGGGTCGGGCTTTCGCTCGTCGCCCAGTTCACTGCGCTCCACGGCGGCCGCGCCTGGGTCGAGAAGAGCCCGGCCGGCGGAGCCTCGTTCCGCGTCTTTCTCCCGGAGCAGCAGCCGCTGTAAGGAATCACCTGGCCCGATCGGCCCTCAGGATGAGCTGCCTGCCGTCCGTGAGGCTCACGCGAATGGCCACCTGGCCGGTCGCATTCACCGATACCGGGTTCGACGCGAAGTCCGCGACGGTGGAGCCGTGCAGCGGGTCTCCGAGGGCCAGGATCCGGTCCGCCTCCGGGTCGGGGCCGGCAAAGAGGCCGAGGCTCCCGCCCCGCGGCGTGGCGATGCGCACCACCGCACCGGCGCTGGTGATCAGGGCGCCGCGACACGCCTCGAATGCGCCGTCCGTGTCCATAATCCGAGTGATCCGACCCGCGTCTCACGGGCAGGCCGTGGAACCTGCTCCAGGGACCCTCCGTGTCCGCCACGGCGGTGACCGCGTCACAGTCCCCGACGAAGACCCCGCTCACCCCCGCCGCGCGGTCCGCGCGGAAGGCGATCATGCCGGCCTCGTTCATCGTCGGGCCCAGCGGGCCGATGGACGCGAACTGACCACGGGTGTCCGCGATCGTCTGCAGCCCGTCGCGGAGGAGGAAAACGCCCTGGCCGCCGCCCGGGAGGTCCCCGTAGAAGCTCGTGGCCCCGGCGCCGTTCAGGGTCGGGGTGGCTCGTGACACCGGCCAGGAGAGCGGGGCCGGCAAAGAGGCCGAGGCTCCCGCCCCGCGGCGTGGCGATGCGCACCACCGCACCGGCGCTGGTGATCAGGGCGCCGCGACACGCCTCGAATGCGCCGTCCGTGTCCATAATCCGAGTGATCCGACCCGCGTCTCCTTCACCGAGGTACCGGAGAGCGTCGGCGACTTCGCCCAGGTCGTAACGCCTCTCCACGACGGGCTTCACCTGTCCGGACTCGAGCAGCTCCCGCAGGAGATCCATGTCCGGCCCGTTGAACTTCGCGACGAAGAAGACGGCCTTCTGACTGCCGCGCAACGCCGCCAACCGGACTCTGGCGATGTGACCGAGAGGCCCCAGCAGGGGACCCTTCGGTCCTCCGACTATGACGAGCGTCGCGTGCGGGCTCAGCACGCGCCGGCACTGCGACCAGGACTTGCTCCCCGCGACGTCCAGGATCGCGTCGTAGCGCCCGCCGCTCCGGGTGAAGTCCTCCCGGGTGTAATCGATCACGTGATCGGCGCCAAGCGATCCCGCCTGCTCGATATTCCTCGTGCTGCAGACGGCGGTCACCTCCGCGCCGAGCGCTTTGGCGATCTGCACGGCGAACGTGCCCACCCCGCCGGAGGCGCCGTTCACGAGGACCTTCTGTCCCGGCTGAAGCTGCCCGTGGTCGCGCAGACCTTGCAGCGCGGTGAGCGCCGCCACAGGCACGGCCGCCGCTTCCTCGAACGTCACGTTCGCCGGCTTCCGCGCGACCCCCGGCCGCGCGCACACGTACTCGGCGAGCGATCCGCTTCCCCCGCCGAAGACGTCGTCGCCCGGTTGAGGGTCCGTGACGTCCTTGCCGACCGCTTCCACGGTTCCGGCGAAATCGACGCCGATCAGACGGGACTTTGGCCCGCGCAAGCCTGTCATCGGGCGCGCGATCCACGGCGTGCCCGTCACGTCGTACCAGTCCACTGCGTTCAACGAAGCGGCGCGCACTCGCACCAGGACGCCGTCGTCCGCGAGCTCGGGCTGCTCGATCTCCTGAAGGTCCAGAACGTCGGGCTGCCCATATTTGTCGCGGACGATCGCCTTCATCGTCGTCGCCCGCTCCGTCGCTGTCGCTGACAAGTGGCCTCTCCCTTCTTACAGTGTAAGCTTATGGCGTAAGTTAATCTTACGACGTAAGCTTTGTCAATGGCCACGAAGACAGAGCCTCGACTCCCCCTCAGCCGGGACCGGATCCTGCACGCAGCCCTCGAGCTCGCCGACGAGGGCGGGATCGAGTCCCTGACCATGCGCAAGCTCGGCCAGGCGCTCGGGTTCGAGGCCATGTCGCTCTACAAGCACGTCGCCAACAAGGACGGCGTCCTCGACGGCATCCTCGACCTCGTCCTGGACGAAAGCGAGCCGCCTTCGCCGGCCGGAGACTGGGACACGGCCATACGAACGAGCGCGATCTCCGTCCACGAAGCTCTCCGCCGGCACCCCTGGTCGTGCACGCTGCTGATGTCGCCCCGACACGCCCGCCCGGCACGGGTGCGATACATGGACTTACTCCTCGGACGGCTGCGCGAAGCCGGGTTTTCCGCCGACACGACCTACAGCGCTTATCACGTCCTCGACGGATACATCTTCGGCTTCGCCCTCTGGGAGACGAGTCACACCTACACGGCGGAGGAGGCCGCGAACCTCGCGGCGAAGTTCGCGCAGACGATCACCGCCGACGCGTATCCGCACCTCCACGAACATGCCCAGCAGCACTTCAGCGAAGGACCCCACCGCGAGGTGAGCGCGTTCGAGCTCGGGCTCGATCTGATCGTCGTCGGTCTTAAGAAGCTCCACGACGCGGCCTGAGCCGGCTTCGGCGCGTGCCTGGCGTAGTTGCCGAGGTGGCGACGATGGCCGACCTCGACGAGCTTGCGCTCGCACTTCCGCAGACGACGAAGGAGGTCTCCGACGCCGGCCCGCCCGCGTACGGTGTCCACGGCAAGCTCTTCTGCTGCCAGCGCGGGCGCAGAGCGGATGCGACCGATGCCGCCACGAGCGAGCGCCTCGACGACGTGCTGATGTTCCGCGTGGCCGACCTCGACGTGAAGGACCTACTGCTCGCGGACGATCGCGGCGTGTACTTCACGACACCCCACTTCGACGGCTACCCCGCTGTGCTCACGCGCATCCCGCAGCTCGCCCGCCTCGATCGCGACGAGTTGGGCGACCTCGTTGCCGAGGCGTGGCTGACCCGTGCCCAAAGGCGCGTCGCCAAGGCCTGGCTCGACGAGTAGACCGTCGCAGAAGACTGATCGCGGCGCCGCAGCTATCGCATCCCGCCGCCGCCGCTGACGGTCAGGACGACGTTCCCGGTCTTCTGCCCCGTCTCGACATACCTGGTCGCCTCAACCACGTCCTCCAGCGGGTAACGTCGATCGATCACCGCCCGGTACTCCCCTTTCTCGATGAGCTCCTTGAGGAAGAGGACATCCTTCTTCGCGTATCGAGTGATCCCAAGCTTCACGCTCTTGTCGCCGATCCGCCGGGTCAACAAGGCTAGGAGCGGAACGTGCCACAGGAACCCGAGGTCGGTTTCGACGTAGGTCCCGCCCGGCTTCAGTGAGCGTCGGCAGCGTCTGAATGAGTGCTTGCCGACTGCGTCGAAGATGACGTCGTACGTCACGGCGTTCTTGGTGAAGTCTTCCTGGTTGTAGTCGATGACCTCGTCTGCCCCGAGCGATCTCACGAGCTCGACGTTCTTCGTGTTGCAAACCGCAGTGACGTCGGCGCCGAAGTGCTTGGCGAGCTGCACGCCTGCAGTTCCGACGGATCCAGAGGCGCCGTAGACGAGGGTGCTTCGCCCCGTGTGAAGGGCTGCCTTTCTCAGGCATGCCAGTGCGAGGCTTGCGCCGTCGATGACGGCCGCGGCCTCTTCGAAGGTCATGCTGGCCGGCATGTGCGCCACGGGTCCGCTTTCCGGTATGCAGATGTACTCAGCGTGCGCGCCCGTGTGGACGCCGAAGACGCTGTCACCGACCTCGAACTCGGTGACAGCTGCGCCGACTGCTTCGACCTCTCCGGCCAGCTCAAGGCCGAGGATCTTCCGCTTCGGTCGGAGGAGACCGGTGACGAAACGGCTGATGAAAACCTCGGCGCTGCGAAGTCCGCAGTCCGTCCGGGTGACTGTCGTGGCGTGGATCTTGACGAGCACCTCGTCCTCCTCCGGTACAGGCGCGTCGATTTCTTCGAGTCGCAGGACGTCCGGGGGCCCGTACTTGTCGTGAACAACCGCTCTCATGGGCTCGAGGCGAGCCTGTCACAAGTCACAGTCACTCTGGTGCGTTACGTTTCACTTGCGTCTGCAGCGCCGGGCTCGCGGCCGGGCGAAGCGCGCCGACGTACACGCCCGCCAGTACCAGGAGACCTCCGAGAACGAGTCCGGCGCCGATCGGCTCGTCGTCGATCCACACTGAGAGCAGCACGGTCACGAGCGGGATAAGCACGAAGGTGTAGACCGCGCGCGAGGCGCTCCACAGTCGACCGTCGCCATCCCCAGAGCGTTCGTCGTCACCGGGTGTACGGGCGGAAAATGACGGACGAGGACCGTCGCCTGCGCGAAGCACAGCACCGCGCCCAACACCGCCAGCAGCGAGAGCACGGGCGGCGACTCGCCTCCGGAGAGGCCCGAGATCACGCCTAAGCCCGCAATGGAAAGAAGCGTGCCGACGACGGCAGCGAGGCGCAGACGCTCCTGCCGCTGCAAAACGGCGAGGAGCAGGGTCGCAAGCGGAACGAGCGCGAGAAGCGTCTGCCCGAGGCCGGCGTGAATGCGGACGAGCGCGTAGTAGGCAAAGCTGAAAGCGCCGCCGAAGATGAGGGCGCCGTAGAGAACCACGCCCAGCGGCGCGCGGCCGCGCGGGAGTGTGAGCCTCATGACGACCATGACGGCTCCGAGGAGGCGAACCGCGAGCAGAAAGCGCAGCCCGGCCCCCCACAGCGGATCGAGCTCACGGTTGCTGACCCGCACCCCGACGGCGTTTCCGCCCGCGAGCATGGTCCCGGCGATGAAGGCCGCGAGCGCCGTGCCGTCCCGGTCGAGGCTCATGAGCGAACCCTACGGAGGTGCTGGGCAATCGCGATACTGGCGAGAAATGGCATTCGTCCCACCCGCCAGGCATCTCCTGCGTGCCAAGGACCTCGTCGACGCTCGGTACTTCGAGCGGCTGGACGTCGACGACCTGGCCCGCGCCGCCGGGCTGTCGCGCGCCCACTTCAGCCGTGAGTTCCGGCGGGCATTCGGCGAGTCTCCGCACGCTTACCTCCTAACCCGCCGCCTGGAGCGAGCCGCGGACCTGCTGCGAAC
>WNFU01013071.1_pt1 | contig 10560 bp, 11 predicted proteins | sample 5400121 | NCBI WGS metagenome assembly WNFU01 (sample SAMN13153360, study PRJNA577476) | soil metagenome | isolation source: 100 cm soil or saprolite under grassland replicate 1 | place: USA:California | collected 2016-06-15
GCGACACCCCGAACGAGCACGACATCCTCACCGGCTCGGATCCGGCGGGCATGTTCTCCACGGCGGGCGGCGATACCACCTGCGGCAACTGGACCAAGAGCGGCGAAGGCTCGGCGATCGTCGGCCACCATGACCTGCAGGGATTGAAGGACACCCGGCATATGAAATCCTGGAACTCCTCGCACGGCTCGCGCGGCTGCAGTCAGGACCAGTTGAAAGCCTCCGGCGGCGCCGGCCTGGTCTATTGCTTCGTCGCAAACTGACGGAAGGCCGGACAGGTCGGACGGACCGACCCGAGTCGGGCCCTGCACAACCCCTCTTCGGAGGGGTTTTCTTTTTTCAAGCGGACGATCTAAGCCGACAACGTTCACGTAACATAAAGCGTATTTCCGATTAGAGCAGCTCGCGATGTTCGACGCTTAAGCCGAGGGACTCGTTCATGTCCGAAGCCGCAACGAAAACAAGATTCTCCGACCCGCGCGTCGCCGCCGCGATCGCCCACTGGGCGCCGCGCTTCGTCTCGAACGGCGTGCTGCTCGCCGACTTCGAGGAGGTCACGGCCGGGATCGAGCGCTGGGAGGACTGGTGCGCAGCCTGGTGCGAGCGCGCCAAGGTGCACGAAGGACTCGGGCGCGAGGCGCTCGCGCAAGGCCACAAGCTCAGCGCCGGCGAGCACCTGGTGCGCGCGGGCGTGTACTACCACTTCGCCAAGTTCGTTTTCGTCCACGACCCGAAGCAGATGCGCGAAGCGCACATGCGCTCGGCCGGGACTGGATTCCACCAAGGAGGAGCTGCACGCCTACGAGGAGCCGTTCCTCGCGCGCGGGGTCGCGGTCCTCGCGATCGACGGGCCGGGGCAGGGCGAAGCCGAATACGAGATCCCGATTCTCGGCGACTACGAGCGCGCCGCGCGCGCCGCGTGCGACTGGATCGAGAAGCGCCCCGACCTCGCCGCCTCGAAGATCGCCATGTGGGGCGTGAGCCTCGGCGGATATTACGCGCCGCGCGCCACCGCCTACGAGAAGCGCATCCGCGCCTGCATCGCGCTCTCCGGGCCTTTCGAGTGGGACAAGATATGGAGCGGGCTGCCGGAGCTCACCCGCGAGGCGTTCCGCGTGCGCAGCCACTGCGCGACCGAGGCCGACGCGCTGCGCCACGCGAAGACCTTGACGATGGCGGATGCGGCGGCGAAGATCAGGTGTCCGATCTTCATCGTGACCGGGCGCCAGGATCGCCTGGTGCCGGCGAGCCACGCCGAGCAGCTGGCGAGGAGCGTTTCGGGTCCGGTGGAGTTGCTGATCGTCGAGGACGGCGGGCACAATGCCAACAACCGCCCCTACCGCTATCGGAGCCGGACGGCCGACTGGCTCGCCGGTCAGTTCGGGCTGCCGAAGGTCTGAAATTTTTTTGGAGGAGGAAGCCATGCGTAAGTCGATGAAAGGCATCGGGCTCTGCGCCCTTGCGTTGTCGCTTGGAACGGGTGCCGCGCTCGCGCAGAATTTTCCGAGCAGGACGGTCCGCCTCGTCTCGGGCGTGACCCCGGGCAGCGCCTCGGACACGACGGCGCGCATCATCGCCGAAAAGCTCCAGGCGAGCCTCGGCCAGCCGGTGATCGTCGAGAACAAGCTCGGCGTGGGCGGGCTGATCGGCGCCGCCTACGTCGCGAACGCCGAGCCGGACGGTCACACGATCAGCATCTACACCTCCGCCTTCACCGTGGCGCCGCTCCTCTCGCCCGGACCGCTCGATCCCAAGAATCTCGCGCCGGTCGCGACCATCGGCACGGTCCCGACGGTTCTGGTCGTCTCGACCGCCAAGAGCTACAAGACCGTGGCGGACCTCGTCGCCGCGGCCAAGGCAAACCCCGGTGCGGTCGTCGCCACGACCGCGGGCATCGGCAGCTCGACGCACATGAACCTCGAGCGCTTTCGCATCGCCGCGGGCATCGAGGTGCTGCACGTGCCGATGAAGGGCGCGCCGGACGCGCTCACCGAAGTGCTCACCGGACGCGCCGATTTCTACTTTGCGCTTCCGTTCCAGGTCGGGCCCCAGGTGAAGGAGGGCAAGCTGCGCGCGCTCGCGGTGGGCTCGCCCAGGAGAAGCGCGCTGTTCCCCGACGTGCCCACCACCGTCGAGGCGGGCTATCCGAACTCCGACTACAACTTCTGGATCGGCGCGCTGATCGCATCGAGGACCCCGCGCGACATCGTCCAGCGGCTGAACAAGGAGTTCAACGCCGCGGTGAGCTCGCCCGAGGTGCGCGAAAAGTTTCTCAAGCTCGGCGTCGATCCCCTGACCATGTCGCTGCCTGATTTTGATACGATGATCAAGCAGGAGTTCGAGTCGAACGCCCGGCTCATCAAGGCTGCGGGAATCCAGGCCAACTAGGAACCGGCAAAGTAGGCTGCGGGTCGCTCGCGTGGCATACTTCGCATTCCGCAGAGAAGTCCTCCAGAGAAGACGTCGATGAACATGCCGAAAAAATCCGCCGGGCCGAAAATCGTCCGGCCCGACGACATCGACCCGCACCACGACTGGAAGCGTCCGCTGCACGCTCCGGGCCACACCCAGGTCGACTTCGAGGAGCGCATCGATTTCCGGCGGCTGCACGATTATCGCCTCGCGCGCGTGCGCGCCGCGCTCGCAGCTTCGGGCCTGGGGGCGCTGCTCTCGTTCGATCAGCACAACATCCGCTACACCACGAGCACAGTGATCGGCGAGTGGGCGCGCGACAAGCTCACGCGCTACTCGCTCCTCACGGGCAACGGCGATCCTTACATCTGGGATTTCGGCAGCGCGGCCCAGCACCACCGGCTCTACGCGCCTTGGCTGCGCGTCGATCACTGCAAAGCCGGCCTGCTTGGGCTGCGCGGGGCGGTGGGAAGCGATATCACGCTGTTCCGTGAAGCGGCGAAGGAGATCAAGGCGATCCTCGACGCCGAGGGCGTCGGCGGCATGCCGCTTGGGCTGGACGTGGTCGAGCCGCCGATGCTGTTCGAATTGCAGAAGCTCGGGATCGAGGTGCGCGACGGCCAGCAGGTGATGCTCCAGGCGCGCGAGGTGAAGAACATCGACGAGCTGACGCTCCTCAACATGGCGTCCGCCATGGTGGACGGCGTCTATCAGGACATCGCCGAGGCCTTGAAGCCCGGCGTCAAGGAATCGCAGATCGTCGCGCTCGCGACGGGGCGCCTCTACGAGATGGGCTCGGACTGCGTCGAGGCGATCAATTCGATATCGGGGGAGCGCTGCTCGCCGCACCCGCACAACTTCACCGATCGCCTCATCCGGCCCGGCGACCAGGCGTTCTTCGACGTCATCCAGTCGTTCATGGGCTATCGCACCTGTTACTACCGCACTTTCAACGTCGGGCGCGCGACGGCGCCGCAGCGGACGGCGTACAGGAAAGCGCGCGAGTGGATCGACAAGGCGATCGAGCTGCTGAAGCCCGGCATGACGAGCGACAAGATCGCGCGCGCTTTCCCCGAGGCGAAGGAGATCGGCTTTGCGAGCGAGATGGAGGCCTTCGGGCTCAACTTCTGCCACGGGCTGGGCCTCGGGCTGCACGAGCGGCCGCTGATCTCGCGGCTCACTTCCTTCAAGGAGCCGATCGAGCTCAAGGCGGGGATGGCGTTCGCGGTGGAAACCTATTGCCCGGCGACCGACGGCATCTCCGCGGCAAGGATCGAAGAGGAAGTGATCCTCACGCCCGAGGGCGCGAAGATCATCTCGCTCTATCCGGCCGAAGAGCTGCCGATCGCAAATCCGTACTGAGGAGACAATTCATACCATGCGTGCGAGTCAAAAAGCGCGCCCGGCCAAATCGGCCCCGAAGATCGACGCCATCCCGGAGGCGACGCGGCTCAAGTTGTACCAGCTGCAAGTCGAGATCCGCTACTGCGAGAAGCGCGCCTACGACCTGTTCCTGCAGAACCTGGTGAAGGGCACGAGCCACCTCGCGCTCGGCCAGGAAGCGGTCGCGGCCGGATTCGCCGCGGCGATGAGCGAGGACGACTACAGCTTCTGCACCTACCGCGGCCATCACCATACGCTCGCGCGAGGCGCGCCGATGCTCGCCGTGCTGGGAGAGCTGATGGGGCGGCAATGCGGCCTGATGAAAGGCAAGGGAGGCTCGATGCACCTGACGAGCGTCGAGCACGGCGTGATGGGCTCCTACGCGATCGTCGGCGCTCATCTCCCGATCGCCGCGGGCGCGGCGTGGTCGGCGCAGTACCGCGGAACGAAACAGGTGGCGGTCGCGTTCTTCGGCGACGGCGCGACCAATATCGGCGCCTTCCACGAGGCGCTCAACCTCGCCGCGGTGTGGAAGCTGCCGGTCGTCTTCTGCTGCGAGAACAACCTGTACATGGAGTACACGCCGATTTCCGCCGTCACCGCGGTGAAGCACCCGGCCGCCGACCGCGCCGCGAGCTACGGACTGGAGCGCCAGGTGATCGACGGCAACGACGCCGACGCCGTGTTCCAGGCCGCGAGCGCGGCGATCGCCAAGGCGCGCTCGGGCGGCGGGCCCTCGCTCGTCGAATGCCTCACCTACCGCCACAGCGGGCACTCCCGCGCCGACCCCGCCAAGTACCGGCCGAAGGAAGAAGTCGAGGAATGGATGAAGCGCGATCCGCTGGCGCTGTACCGCGACCGCCTGCTCGGAATGGGCATCGCTGAAGGCGCGCTCGCGAAAATCGAGGCGGACGCGATGGCGAAGCTCGACCAGGCGACCGAAGCCGCGAAGGCCTCGCCGACGCCCGCGGTCGAGACGGCGATGACCGACGTCTGGGCGGACGGAGGCAACGCATGGCGCAATTGAGCTACCGGGAAGCGGTCGCCGCCGGCATCGCGCAGGAGATGAGGCGCGACGAGCGCGTCGTATTGTTCGGTGAGGACACGGCCGCCGCGGGCGGCGTGTTCAAGACCACGGTGGGCTTGTTCGAGGAGTTCGGGCCGAAGCGCGTGAAGGACACGCCGATCTCGGAGCTCGCGATCCTCGGCGCGGCGATGGGCGCGGCGATGACGGGCCTGAGGCCCGTCGCGGAGATCATGTTCTCGGATTTTCTCGCCTGCTGCTGGGACTACGTCGCGAACGAGATCGCGAAGACGCGCTACATGAGCGACGGGCAGATCACGCTCCCGCTCGTCATCCGCACCGCGAACGGCGCGGGCTCCCGCTTCGGCGCGCAGCATTCTCAGAGCGTGGAGAACTGGGCGATGGCCGTTCCCGGCCTCAAGGTCGTCGCGCCTTCCAATCCTGCCGACGCGAAGGGGCTGCTCGCCGCGGCGATCCGCGATCCCGATCCGGTGGTGTTCTTCGAGCACAAGAGCCTGCTCGCCAACAAGGGCGAGGTGCCCGAGGGCGAGCACCTCGAGCCGCTCGGAAAGGCGAAGCTGCTGCGCGAAGGCGTCGACGCCACGATCATCGCGCTCGCCGCGATGGTCCCGCGCGCGCTGAAAGCGGCGGAGATGCTCGCCGCCGACCACGGCATTCACGCGAGCGTGATCGACGTGCGCTCGCTCGTGCCGCTCGACGCGCACACGCTGCTTCGCGAGGCCTCGCGCACCGGACGCGTCTTCACCGTCGAGGAAAACCCGCGCCTTTGCGGCTGGGGCGCGGAGATCGCATCGCTCATCCAGGAGGAGGTCTTCGGCGCGCTCAAGGGGCCGGTGATCCGCATCACCACCCCGCACATTCCGCTGCCCGCGGCGGACCAGCTCGAGGACGCGGTCGTGCCGAGCGCGGCGCGCATCGCGAGCGAGGTCAAGCGCGCGCTGGGTTCACGGCGCGCCGCGTGAGCCGAACGCAGACGCAATGGACGTGATCATGCCGCAGCTGGGCGAAACGGTGACCGAGGGAACGGTGGCGAGCTGGTACAGGAAGGTGGGCGACGTCGTGCGCGCCGACGAGCCGCTCTTCGAGGTCGAGACCGACAAGGTGACGACCGAGATTCCGGCGGTCGCGAGCGGCGTGCTCAAGGCGATCCTGGTCGAGGCCGGCAGCACGGTGCCGGTGGGCACGGTGCTCGCGGTGATCGAGCCCGCACCCAGATGAAGTCGAAGGAGAGCTGAATTGATCGCCGCAAAAGCAGCGAGGCTCGGCTGGATCGGCGCCGGGCGCATGGGCTTCGAGATGGCGCGCCGGCTGGCAAAATCGGGCTGCGACATCGCCGTCTGGAACCGCACCCCCGCGAAAGCCGAGCCGCTCGCGAAGGACGGCGCGAAGGTCGCCGATTCCCTGCCCGATCTCGCCGGCTGCGACATCGTGTTCTGCATGGTCTCGACCTTCGACGACGTCAAGGAAGTGATCGCCGGGCCGAAAGGCCTGCTGTCGAAAGCAAGCGGCAAAGGCCGCGTGCCGCGCATGGTGGTGGAGTGTTCCTCGATCTCTCTGGAGGGCTCGGCGGAGCTTCGGAAGATCCTCGCCGGGCACGGCGTCGAGCTCCTTTCGGCGCCCGTTTCCGGAAACGCGAAAGTCATCAAGGCGGGCAAGCTCACCTTCGTCGTGTCGGGTCCCAGGGCGGCGTACGATGCGGCCGCGCCTTACCTCGCGATGATGGGGCAGGGCTCCTCCTACGTCGGCGAGGGCGAGCTCTCGAGAATCGTCAAGATCTGCCACAACGTGATGCTGGGCGTGGTGACGCAGTGCATGGCCGAGATCACGGTGCTCGCGCAAAAAGCGGGCGTGCCGCGCCACGCCTTTCTCGATTTCCTCAACAAGAGCGTGATGGGCTCGACCTTCACGCGCTACAAGGCCCCGGCCTTCGTCAACCTCGATTTCCACGTGACCTTCACGCCTTATCTGCTGCGCAAGGACCTCGACCTGGGGCTCGAGGCGGGCCGCAGGTTCGAGGTGCCGATGCCGCTCGCCTCGATCACGCGCGATCTCGTGCAGTCGATGATGGGGCAGGGCATGAGCGAGGAGGACTTCTCGACCTTGCTCCTGCAGCAGGCGAAGGCGTCGGGGATCGAGTTGAAACCGGAAAACAAAACGGTCGGCGACGGGCTGTAGCGATAATCCTTCACAGAGGAGCTTCAGATGAAAAACATAATCGGCATTGCCGCAATGGTGCTGGCTGCAGCCGCGTCCCAGGCTTGGGCGCAGGGCTACCCGAACAAGCCGGTGCACGTGATCATATCGTTCACTCCGGGCAGTTCCACCGACATCGTCGGGCGCATAGTGTCGCAGAAACTCTCGGAAATCTGGGGCCAGCCGGTGCTGGCGGAAAACCGCGCCGGCGCAGGCGGCTCGATCGGCTCAAACGTGGTGGCGAAAGCGGCACCCGACGGTTATACGCTGCTCGTCGATTCCAACGCGCACACGGTAACGCCGTCGATCTACGCGAAGCTGCCGTACGACACGGTAAAGGATTTTATCGATATTGCACCGCTCTCCGTTCAACCGAACGTCCTTGTGGTAAACGCCGCTTCGCCCTACAAGACCTTGATGGATCTGGTCAAGGCGGCGAAGGCGAAGCCAAGTGCGATCAACTGGGGTCACGCCGGCGTAGGGAGCGGCACGCACCTCAATACGGAGAAGTTCGTCGCGGCGGCCAAAATCGACGTCACTCAGATTCCTTTCAAGGGCACGCCCGAGGTGATCCAGGCGATGTTGAGCGGGTCGGTGGATTGCTACTGGGCGCCGATCTCCGCGGCGATACCGCACCTCAAAGGCGGCAGGGTTCGGGCGCTCGCCGTGAGCACGGCGAAGCGCAACAGCCAGCTGCCGGAAGTTCCGACCACGGGCGAAGCGGGAGTCGCGGGGGCGGATGCGCCCTTGTGGTTCGGCATCTGGGCGCCGGCCGGCACGCCGGCGAACATCGTCGCGAAGATCTCCGCGGACACGCGCAAGGCGCTCGCGGATCCGGGCGTGCGCGAGAGACTCGGCAACCTCGGCAACGACACCATGGACATGTCGCCGGAAGAATTCGCCCGTTTCGTGCGCAGCGAAATCGACGAGTACGCGCGCGTCATCAAGGCGGCGGGCATCAAGCCGCAGTAATCCGCCCTTGCAGCCGGGTCCTTGAAAGCGCAGACTTTTGATTTCGCTAAATCACGGATAGCGGCCAGGAGAGCTCATGGCAAAACAGAGAATCAGCTACGTTCCGCTGGAGAAGATGGACGAGGAGATGCGCAAGGAAATGGAACGCTGCCAGCGAGAAGGCACGCCGCGGCCGGAGAGCTCCGCGGTGCGCGCGCATGTGCCCGAATGCTTCTGGGCCTTTGCCAACTCCTGGCGCGACATTTTCAAGAACGGCGTGTGCGACCACTCCATCAAGGAGCTGTGCCGGCTCTACGTATCGCGCTCCGTTCAATGCGAATACTGCGGCAATCAGCGCTCGATCAAGGCGGCCTCGAGCGGCGCCGTCATGGAGGATCACGTCAAGGACCTGCTGAACTTCGAGAAGTCCGGCAATTACGACGAGCGCCAGAAGGCGGCGCTTGCGTATGCCGAGGCAATCACCTGGCACCTGAACACCGATGATGCGTTCTGGGAACGGCTCCACGGGCATTTCAGCGAGCCCGAGCTGGTCGAGCTGGGCTGCTTCATCGCGCTCACCATGGGGCAGCAGAGCTGGCTGAGGTTGCTCAACATCGACCACCATCAAGTGCTCGCTGGGACTTCGGCGTCGATGGCGCCGGGGTTCGAGGACGCCCAGGCGCTTGCCGAGGCGAAGGCTTCGTCCGAATACTGGGCGAAGTCCGGCCAGGCAGATTCGAAGAAGGTCGCCTAGCCCGGCGGGCCCCGCCCGCCGCCTACGCCGTGACATTCGAAGGCAAGACTTGTCTGATCACGGGCGCGGCGGGCAATTTAGGCCGCGCAGTCGCTGCGGCCTTCGCGTCGAATGGCGCCTCCCTGGTCCTGATCGATCTCGACGACAAAGTCTTGCGGTCCGCTTTTGGGCGCGACGATGAACGCAAGCTCGTGCTGCGCGCAGATCTGCTCGACGCGGCGTCGGTGGCGCAGGCGATAGCGGCGGTTCGGTTCCCCGGGATCGACGTTCTGTGCAATATCGCCGGCGGCTTCCGCATGGGGAACCCGGTGCACGAGACTCCCGAGGCCACCTGGGAGCTCATGCTCGATCTCAATGCGAAATCGGTGATGAACACCGCACGGGCAGTCGTGCCGAAAATGCTCGCTGCGGGGCGTGGAAAAATCGGCTCCGATGTTGACGATTTTTCCACGCCCCGCAGCGGAGAGCATGTCGGCCGAGTTGCGCGACAAAGGCATCAACGTCAACTGCGTCCTGCCCAGCATCATCGACACGCCACAGAATCGCGCCGACATGCCCAAGACAGACCCACTGCGCTGGGTCGCGCCGGACGCGCTCGCCGACGTGATCCTGTTTCTGGCCTCGGACGCCGCGCGCGCGATCCATGGAGCCGCGATTCCCGTGACCGGCCGCGTCTGATAGATTCCGAGGCATGACCGAAGTCTTCATCTGCGACGCGGTTCGCACGCCCTTCGGGCGCTACGGCGGCGCGCTCTCCTCGATCCGCACCGACGATCTCGCGACGCTTCCGCTCAAGGCGCTCATGGAGCGCAACCCTTCGGTCGACTGGGGCTCTCTCGACGACGTGATCTACGGCTGCGTCAACCAGGCCGGAGAAGACAACCGCAACGTCGCGCGCATGGCGTTGCTTCTCGCGGGATTGCCGCAGTCGGTGCCGGGCGCCACGGTGAACCGCTTGTGCGGCTCGAGCCTGGATGCGGTGGGCACCGCCGCGCGGGCGATCCGGTGCGGCGAGACTCAATTGATGATCGCCGGGGGCGTTGAGAATATGTCGCGCGCCCCCTTTGTCATTCCCAAGGCGGACAGCGCGTTCTCTCGTGCCGCGAGAATCGAGGACACAACCATTGGCTGGCGTTTCGTCAACCCGCTGATGAAATCGAAGTACGGCATCGATTCGATGCCGGAGACCGCCGAAAACGTCGCCGAGGAATTCAAGGTGGGACGGGCCGAACAGGACGCGTTCGCGCTGCGAAGCCAGCAGCGCTGGGCGGCGGCGCAGGCGAAGGGGTTCTACAAGAGCGAGATTGTTTCGGTGTCGGTTCCGGGTAAGAAAACGGTGACGATGGTGGATCGCGACGAGCATCCGCGCCCGGACACCACGCTCGAAGCTCTTGCGAAGCTGAAAGGGGTGGTTAAGCCCGAGGGCACGGTGACCCCGGGCAACGCTTCAGGAATCAACGACGGCGCTTGCGCGATGATCCTTGCCTCCGAAGCCGCGGCGAAGAAGCACAAGCTCACACCGAAGGCGCGCATTCTCGCAATGGCAACCGCTGGCGTCGCTCCGCGCATCATGGGTGTGGGTCCGGCTCCAGCGACCCGGAAGGTGCTGGAGAAGACCGTGCTCAAGCTCGGGCAGATGGACGTGATCGAGCTGAACGAGGCGTTTGCTGCGCAAGCGCTCGCGGTGACGCGCGACCTCGGCCTTCCTGACGACGCCGCGCATGTGAATCCCAATGGCGGTGCGATCGCGATCGGCCATCCGCTCGGCGCATCCGGCGCGCGCCTCGTGAGCACGGCGATGTACCAGTTGCACGCGAGCAAG
>WNFU01022391.1_pt1 | contig 10560 bp, 8 predicted proteins | sample 5400121 | NCBI WGS metagenome assembly WNFU01 (sample SAMN13153360, study PRJNA577476) | soil metagenome | isolation source: 100 cm soil or saprolite under grassland replicate 1 | place: USA:California | collected 2016-06-15
GAGCATCCGGACCAGCCTCGCCTCGCCGAGTCGCGCGACCTGCCCGACGGTCGTGATGGAGCGATCTCGGAGCTTGGTCGCGGTGACGGGCCCGACGCCCCACAGCGCTTCGACCGGAAGCCGGTGCAGGAATTCCAGCTCGCCGTCGGTCGGCACGACGAGCAGACCATCGGGCTTGGCGACGCCGCTGGCCACCTTGGCGAGGAACTTGGTCCTGGCCACCCCCACCGAGACGGGCAGGCCGACCCTCTCGAGGACGTCCCGGCGCAGGCGCGCGGCGATCTCCGTCGGCGTGCCCGAGATCCGCCGCAATCCACCGACGTCGAGTAAGGCCTCGTCGATCGACAGCCCCTCGACGAACGGCGTCGTGTCGTTGAACACCTCGAACAGCGCCTTGCTCGCCTCGCTGTACGCATCCATCCGGGGGGGAACGACGACCGCATCCGGGCACAGCCGGCGAGCCAGCCCCCCGCCCATCGGCGTGCGGACGCCGTACGCCTTGGCCTCGTAGCTCGCCGCCAGCACGACGCCGGCACCGACGATGACGGGGCGGCCGCGCAGACCAGGGTCATCCCGCTGCTCGACCGACGCATAGAAGGAGTCGACGTCCGCGTGCAGGATCGTGGCTTCGCCTCGCACGAACACATGTTCTCATGTGCCACCGACGCCGGGGAACTCGAGGAGCCGCGGCAACCCGTCCGTCCCTGTGATTCGACCGGTGATGTTCCCGGCGGAGACCGGTCATCACAGAAAAGGTGCCGCCGGAGAACCTGAAAGGAGCGAGCGTGCGCAAGGTGATCGTCAACAATCTCGATGTCAATCCACGGCACCCAAGCGGTCGAGCGGGAACTTGCCAACCCACCGGCTCGATGCCCTCACGGACCGCGAAGCCGAGGTCCTCCGGCTGGTCGCCCGGGGGATGTCCAACGCTGAGGTCGCCGGGACGCTATTCCTGGAGAGCGCCGTGAAGACCCACGTCGGCACATCCTCGAGAAGCTCGGCCTGCGCGACCGGGTCCAGGCGGTGATCCTCGCCTACGAAGCCGGCCTGGTCCGTCCCGGTGAGTTGGAAGACGCCTGAGGGCGCGGTCGCCACGAACGAACGCCGGTTCCGACCGGCCGGATCGATCCTCTCGTACCTACGACCGCCCCGCCCACTCCATCACGCTCGAGATGAGCCAGTGCGCTGCTGAGACCTGGCCGTCGGCCAGCGGGACCAGGAGGACCTGCCCGCCGCGGTCGACGATCGCCAGCGCCTCGGTGCCGTCCTCGCGCGAGGAGACGAGCGTGCGGATGTGCCGATACCACAGGGCCAGCACTTCCTTCCCCCCGGCGGAGTGCACCTCGATGTGATCCGAGTACACGTGCAGTTCCACTCCGCTGCCCGAACGACCGCTGAACACGTGCATCGGCTCGGCGGGCCACTGGGGTTCTCGAAGCGGGACCACACCGCCGCCGAGCCGATCGCTCCGGTCGCGCCGTACACGAGCACGCTCTGGCCGCTCCGGATCTTCACCGCCCTGATGTTCGACATGGCGTAGTGCGACGCCTCGGTGCTGGGAGCGACCTCCTCGAACGTCGTGTTCGCGGGCATGGTCGCGACCGGGCCGTGCTCGGGGATCACCAGGTATTCGGCGTGCGCCCCGAACCGTCCCTCGCTGAACCCGAACACGCGGTCGCCGATGTCGAAGGAGGCGACGCCGCCGCCGATCGCCTCGATGACGCCCGCGAACTCGGTCCCCAGGACCGTTGGTGGCCTGGCGAGGCCGCTGAAGAATCGAACGACGAACGGCTTGCCCGCCCGGAAACCGCAGTCCGTCCGGTTCACCGTCGTCGCGTGGACTCGGACGAGCACCTCGTGGTCTCCGGCCGTTGGCGTTTCGATGTCGGCGATCCGAATCACGTCCGGCGGGCCGTACCTGGTCTGAACGGCTGCCTTCGCATCGTAGCGGCGGCCCTGAGGTCGCCTCACCTCAGCCCGTTACGCGAAGCGGAGCGCGTCGAGGGCGGTGAAGAGCTCGGCGGCGGATCGGGGATCGTCGAGGGATCGGCCCGTGTAGTCCTGGATGCGCCGGAGGCGGTAGCGGACCGTGTTGGGGTGGCAATAGATCCGCTTGCCGGTCTCGGTGGCCGAGCCGCCGGCGTCGAACCAGGCCTGGAGCGTGTCCAGCAGCGTCGTGCGGTCGTGGTCGGGGAGGTCGAGGACGGGGCCGAGCACAGTGCGGGCGAGCTCGCCGGCCGCCTCGGGAGCTGCCGCCGAGAGCACCCGGAGGGGCGATTCCTCGAACTGGACCACGGTCGGGATTCCTGGGGGCAGACTCGCCATCACCAGTCGCGCGTGGTGCAGGGCTCGGGGCGTCTCGCCCAGTGAGTGGAAGATCGGGCTGACGCCTGTTCGGGCGCGCACGTTGCTTCCGAGCAGCCGGCGGAGGAGCGACAGCGCCTCGACCTCCCGGAGCGACGCGACCCCCATCTGGATGTCGGGATACAGCCGCCACGCCGAACCGATCCCCCGGGCGGCCAGGAGCGCCTCGGCCTCCGGGAGACCCTCCTCCGCCAGCCCGGGCGCCTCGGCCACCACCACCACGAAGACTCCCTCCCACGGCAGCCCAAGCATCTTCGCCGCCTCCCACAGCGAGTCCCGGTCGGGGCGGCCGCCGGTGAACAGCGCCTCCACCAGCGCCGAGCGGTGCTGCGCGCGGGCCAGCGCCAGCTCCGCCGCGGTCTCCCGGTAGGCCACCGTGACCGCCTCCGTGTACTCCCCGTTCAACCACCAGATCCCGGTGGCGGCGTCCAGGAGCATCTCAGTAGACACCCCGCCGGTCCGCCGGGCCACCTCGACGAGCCCGGCCCACAGCTCGGTGAACCCCAGCCGGTACGCGTGGAGGATGTCCACGAGCGGCGCGCCCTGCTCGGCCCGGCGGCGCCCCAGCTCTCGCGGCGCCGTGAGGTCCGGCGGGTCCCTGGTCAGCGCGGCCGCCATCGCCTCCATGTTCTCGTGCACAGCGGCCCGGAGATCCTCGTCGGTCACGACCCCCGTCTCGCGGTAGAACTGAACCTCGCCACGGATCCGCCGGACGACCCGGTCATCGAGGTCGGGCAGCCGGTCCTCGAGCGCCCGCGCGATGTCCGCGAGCTCGGGAGCCAGGACGTGGTGGCCGCCCCGGTTCGCTCCGGACCGGCTCACCGCCCTCCTGGTTCCGGTGGCCAACGAGCCTCCTCTCGCCCTGGTGTCGGCCAGAACAACCGGCCGCCTCCCGAACACTGGCACATCCCGCGGAGCGGGCGCCACCGTTGTGACGGCGAACAAACATGGGCCGGGCCCCTTCGTGGACCACGTGCATTTGCCGGCAATTGCCAGGCTGGCCCGGCCCCTCCCGGCCGAGCCCTCGCGGCCACTCCTGGATGAGCCGGACTGGTTCGGCCGCCCGGCTAGACCGAGGGATCGACGACGATCACGACGTTGCCGATCTTCTGCCCCGTCTCGACGTACCGGTAGGCCTCCACGATCCGGTCGAGGTCGTACCGCCGGTCGATCACGGGCTTGAACCGCCCAGACGCCAGCAACTCCCTGAAGTAGGCCACCTCCGCCTGCCTGTACCTGGGCGGGATGGGCATCATCGCCTTCCTCCGCCCGAGGAGCTGAGTGACGAACGTCAGAACCAGGTTCTGGGCCCACGGACCGAGGTCCGACGAGAGGTAGATCCCGCGGGGTTGCAACAGCCGCCGGCACCGGCCGAACGAGCTCTTGCCGACAGCGTCGATGACCACGTCGTACGTCCGCTCGTCCTTCGTGAAGTCCTGCGCCGTGTAGTCGACGACCTTGTCGGCGCCCAGGCCCCTCACCAGCTCGAGATGTGGGGTCGCGCAGACTCCGGTCACGATGGCGCCGATGCCATTCAGGATCTGGACCGCCGCCGAGCCGATCGCCCCGGTCGCGCCGTAGACGAGCACCGCGTCCCCGCTCCGAACCTTCGCCTTCCGGATCATCGACAGCGCGTAGTGCGAGCCCTCGGTCGCCGCGGCGGCCTCCTCGTCGGTCACATTCGCGGGGATGGTCGCGATCGAACCGTCCTCGGGTATCGTCAGGTACTCGGCGTGGGCGCCGAACTTCCATTCCCGGAACCCGAAGACCCGGTCTCCGACCGCGAAGGACGAGACGCCCCCGCCGATCGCTTCCACCACGCCCGCAAACTCCGTGCCCAGGACCGTGACCCGGGGCCTGGCCAACCCGGTGAAGACCCGGACGATGAGGGGTTGGGCGGCCCGGAAGCCGCAGTCCGTCCGGTTCACGATTGCGAAGCGGACCTTGACGAGCACCTCGTGGTCCCAGGCGACCGATTGGGCGACGTCCGCGATGCGAACCACGTCCGGCGGGCCGTACCTGGTGTGAACGGCGGCCCTCACGCGCTGATTGGAACCAACGCGCCGCTTCCATCCTCCGCGTGACGAACGACGCGGCTCGCCCGAAGGAAGCGATCGAGTGGACGTGCTCGCTCGGTGGCCATGAGGAGGTGGCGCCCTCCCCTTTTTTCCCCAGGGTTACGGGGGGAGAAGTCCAGGGACCGACCGTGATCGTCTCAGCCCGCGACGATCCTGCTCCGGAGTGTCCTTGTCCCTCGCTGTGCCAGATGGTAACCGAGGGCGAAGATGAACAGAGCGTTGAGTACATGGAGCGACCGCAGCCAACGCGGGTCGAGCTCCGGGTCGGCGAAGAGCGCCTGCAGAAACACGAGCAGGAAGAGCGCCGCCGTCAGGCCAAGGACGGTCCACCCCATGCGGCCGACGATGGCTCCGATGAACATCAGGATCGGTATGAGGTGGAGGACGATGAAGCCCCATTGCCGGTGCGCCTCCATGCTTTCGCCGCCCAGTACGCCAAGCCCGGCGAGGAGAAACTGGATCGCAACGGCGAGAACGAACAGCCAGGCAAGCCCGACGAAGACCTTGCGCGCCACATCCATCTACGCACTTCCTCCTCTCTTCTTTCCCCGAGTCTCGGCGGGGGCAATGAACTTTCAGAGTGGTCCTTGACGGTGGCCTGGGCCTGGCCGGCCTCCATCGACTCGCCTGCCCCGGTCGCGGCGAGGTTCCCAGTGCAACAGACCTGGACGGACTGCCCCGCCCCGTGTGGGGTGCATTTATTCGGACGCGGCGCTGACCAGGGAAAACGCGCTGGGACGACCGATCGCAACTACCGGAGTAGGAACCGGCGGGCGCCGTCCATTGACAGGGGCGCCGCTCTTCCTACCACGGTAGGACATCCGAGTCTGACCCTCGATCGCGCCTCGCGTTTCCGCAGGTCAGCAGGCCGATCGGGGTATTCGTGCCCTACAGCTCCCCAGCGCGTGATGGATCTCGTCCCCCTCCATAAGGCGGCGAGGGAGCACCAGCCCTTCATCGAGCATCGATGCAAGGCGCGGAGGAAGGTGAGGGTGAGCGCGGACGGAACTTCAGGCCTTCACAAGGGCCTACTCATAGATACTCGCGTCGGACTGCGGTGATCAACCGGTCCCTCGAGCTAGGCGATCCGAACCGTTCGCGGTCGTAGGCGGCGAACTGTCGTTCCAGAGAGTCGAGCTCATCCACCATGGACCTCAGCTCCCTCCGCCAGGCGGCGTCGGCCCGTCGCGGCTCGTGCACCAGCTTCTCGATGCGAGGCACCAGCCACCCCTTCCGTACGATGTCCTCCGGGGTGGCGCGTTTGAGGCACACGAAGTACTCCCCCGACAGGTACTCCGCCCATGACTGCGCCGCCTCCTCCGCCGACGCAGGCTCTCCCCCCTCGGCAGCGGCCGACATGAACCGCTCGACGAAGCAATCCTCCAGTCCCTCGCTGCTGCCGGCGTCATGGAGCATACGCGATGTCGCGTGCATCCAGGGCCATCGGCGGCCCGGTCGGGACGCCCTCGGGGTGGATCGATGAGAAGCAGCACGGACACGACTCCTGCCAGGCGCGCAGACCGTGCAGGAAACCCTCCCGCTCCATCTGGCCGGTGGGCTCGACACGACGGGCGAGAGCGGTCTCTGCCGTCTGGTAGCGGCACGAGGGGTTCGGCCTGAGTGACCTCATGGCTTCCTCCTTTCGTCCATGTAACATGCTCTACTGATCTACCCATGAATGTATCATGTACCCATGATGAGAGGAGACCATGTGGACGGCGTGGCCCGGGCCCTGGGAGACCCCACCCGGATCCGGATCCTGGTTCGGCTGCTCCACGGCCCGGCCACCGTGGTCGACCTGGTCGCTCACGCCGGCTCCACGCAGCCCAACGTCTCGAACCATCTGGCCGTTCTCAGGGATCAAGGACTGGTTCGAGGCGAGCGGATGGGGCGCCAGGTGAGGTACCGGCTGGCCGACGCCTCCGTCGCTCAGCTGGTGGAGGCGTTCATCGCCGTCTCGACCACGGGGGACCGCCCTCCGCCCGACTCACCGCTTGCTGAAGCTCGCACCTGCTACGACCATCTCGGTGGACGGCTCGGGGTAGCCATTCTCGAAGCGCTGGTGCGTGAAGGAGCCATCGCTTCGCCGGGCAGAGGCGGGGTCATCGATCTCGGCCCGAGGGCTACAGCGGTATTCAAGCGGCTCGGTGTCGATCTCGCCGAGGCCGCCAAGGCGCGAAGACGGTTCGCGTTCGCGTGCCTCGACTGGACCGAGCGCCGGGCCCATCTTGGGGGGGCGCTGGGAGCGGCGGTGGCGGGCCGGCTCCTCGAGGTCGGCTGGGTCCAACGCCAGGAGGGCACAAGGGCGTTGCTGCTCACCGCGAAGGGCCGCCGAGGCCTCCGGAGCCTGGGAATCTCGTAGGACAGGGGTGAACCTCAGACCCGCTCGTAGACGGAGACGTGCCGCATGCTCGAGCGGACGAAGGGCTCGCGCCGCCACCCACCCCAGCGCTCCCGCACGCGGAGCCCGGCCACTCGGGCCATGAAGTCCAGCTCGGAAGGTGAACTCAACCGCGTGAGCATGGGGACGAGCCGGACCCCTTCCTCCCGGATCAGGATGTACTGCATCTCCTGCTGCTGCGACGTCGGGTCGTAGCGCGAGGCGAGCAACAAGACGTGGTCGAGACCCATGCCGAGCACCTTCACCCCGTCCCCTTGTGCCCCCGCCTCTTGCGTCGGCAGCAGGAAGGTGTTGAAGGCCGCGAAGATGACCCGGAAGGTCCCCTCGACGGCGGTGTCGGCGAAGTCCCCCACGAACACCCGGACGGCCTCGCCGCCCTCCTTCTCTTTCAGCTTGGCCGCCATGGCCTCGGAACCCTCGATTCCAACGACCTCGATTCCCCGGGCAGCGAGGGGCAGCGCCACGCGGCCCGTCCCCACCCCCAGCTCGAGCACGGGACCGCCGTCGGCGAGTGCTGCCAGGAACTCCACCGTCTGGTCGGTGTCGCCGATTCCCTCGTGCCACTCGTCGTACAGATCAGCGATGCGATCGCCATAGGTGGCCGGGCCGAATCCGTCCATCACTGGTCCCTCCATCATGCTCCGAGACCCCTGCTGCGACCCTACGCTCAAGTTGCAGACCGAGACAGCCGCTCGTACTCGGCCGAGCACGGCCGGGTGACTCTGTCGGGCAGTCGTGCTCAATCTGCTCTCGACTCAGATGGCCCCAGTCAAGCGCACTCGCGTGTGGATGACGCGGCCAGTCTCCGCTGATCCGTCGGGGCACGGGATCCGATTAGACCACCGCGTCTCCGGTCCGGTGACCGGGCCCCACCCGCGTGGCTCCTCCGTGCCTGACGGCACGAGATGTCCTCGATCCGGAAATTGATGGCCTCGGGCTCTCCGCGTCCCCGGACGGCTCCGGGGTCTTCGCCATCGCCCGTCACTGATTCTCGTTCGGCCAAGCCGACTGTCCAGAGTTGGCTCTTGGCGCCGGTCCAGGATGAGGGAGCGGTCGTCCGGGCGGATGATCCTCCTTTTGTCGCCCGCCTCGAAGCAGCTGCCTGACCTAAAACTCGATGACGTGGAGGCGGTGCCGGTCGATCCCCGCGACGAGCAGGTGATCCGGGGTCGCCGCCAGGGCGTAGGGAGAGGGCTCCGTCGGGATGATCCTAGAGACGCTATTCGATCCGGGATCTACGCTCGACACGGTCCCATCGCCGAAGTTCGCCACCCAGACCCGGCCCGAGGCCGCGATCAGGCCGACCGGGAACAGGCCTACCCGGATCGTGGCAACCACCTCCGCGGTCCCCGGGTCGATCCGGCTCACCGTCCCGGATCCGGTGTTCGTCACCCAGATCGCCCCGAAGGCGGTCACGATCCCCTGCGGGTACCGCCCGACGGGCACGGTACGCTCGACCCGGTTCGAGGCCGGGTCGATCTTCGCCACGGCATGGGCGCCGGTGTTTGCCACCCAGACGGCTCCGTAGCCGCTCGTGACGGCGGAGGCTCCCGGTCCGGAGGGGATCTCCGTCTCGATCCGCCTCGCCACCGCATCGACCCTGCTCACCTTCCCGCTCCAGCTATCCGTGGCCCACACGGTGTCGGGTTCGACGGCCAGCCCGCTGGCGAAGCTGTGCCCGATCTCCACGGCGGACCGGGATCGTCCGGTGGAGGGGTCGAGCGCCTCCAGCGTTCTTCGCCCGTGCTGCCAGCCGTTCGACCACAGCGTTCCGTCCGGGCCAGTCACCAGCCGCGTGGGGTAGCGGATCCGAACCTGGGCGCCGGAGGCGACCCCGTTGGTGGCGTTGAACCGCAGGATCCGGTCGGAGAGCGTGTCCGCCGCCCAGGCCGTCCCGTTCGTGACGGCGACCGAGGCGAGGGGAACCTTCCGGCAGAAGATGGGGCGACAGCCCGGTGTCCTGGAAGGGAGCGGCGCCGGGAGCGGCTCCACCGGACGAAGCCCCCGGATGAGGGCCGACAGTAGGGGCACGGTCGACGTGCCGAAATGGTGCAGGGTCACCACGTAGTGCGTGCGGGCCTCTGTGAAGAAGAACCGGTCGTGGTTGCCGAAGTACGCGCCGCCGTAGTAGCTCGCACTGGATGCGGGCTGGAGCCATCCGGACTTTGCGCCGAGAGTGGCCGGCCGCCCCTGCTTCGGGTGCCACCGAGGCGGCCCGTACACGTGCTCCCTCTGTACGTCGAAGTGGAGGAAGCAGCACGGTTCGTTGCGCCAGACGTTCGTCCGACAGGTAGCGTTCCCGCACTCCACCGGCGCCCCGTACCCGAACTGCAGGTACGTGGAGTCCCTGGATGCGGAGACTCCCGCGGAGATGCTCGGAGGGCTCACGTACGCGACGAAGGGCCGCGGCAACAGGGTCGGGCACAGGACCCGAAAGTCCTGCACGGCTTGGGCGAAGCGGCAGGCTGCCGTGACCTCGGGATCCACCGGGAACAGCCGAACGCCAGCGGACATGGCGGCCCCGCTCGGCGAGGAAGGAGTCTCTGCTCGAGGCCCTGGGCACGCTGAGAGCACCATGGATGCCGCGACGATCGCCGTCCCGAGCCGACGGAACGCCTCCCATCTCACGACTCAAAGACGCCCCGACCTTTTCCAGGGGTTCCTTGCAGCTCGTGCCTTTCTCTCAAGGCAGCCAGGTCCGGGCCGCCTCCACGTCCTCGAACGCCCGGGCCCCGCCCGGCCCGGATGTCCCGGGCCATGGAGCGGAGACAACTGGACGCCATGGACGCGCGCGGGAGTCATCCCGGAAGTCACTGCGGCGGCAGACCTGGGCCAGGCGGCATTCCGTGCGCGCGTTCTGTCGCGAACCGCGTATCCAGCGCGCGTCACGGATCAGGCAGATATGGGCGGGGATCGTCCTCCGGCGATCAGTGTTCAAGCGCGAAGAGGTGCCAGTGGTCTGGGACTCCCTTGAGCTCGTGCACTCCGCGGCTCGCCAATACAACGCCGGATCCGATAAGGGCGTCGCGAACGGTTTGGCTGACGAGGATCTCGTCAGGTTGTGCGACCCCAACTATGCGGGCGGCGATGTGCACCGCGATACCCGTGAAGTCGTCCCCGTGGTGTTCGACTTCGCCCAAGTGTATGCCGCAGCGCACTCGCAGGCCGAGTGTGGCTGCTGCCGCTCTGATCGCGCGTGCGATCTCGACGGCGACAGACGGACTCCCGACCACCGCGAAGAAGTCGTCGCCTCGCGTGCTGACTTCTCGTCCGTCGTAGCGATCAAGTTCTGTCCGGACCAGACTGCGGAAGTCACTGAGAAGATCGCGCCACGCGTCGTCACCCATCGCCGCAACCCGGTTCGTCGACTCCACAACGTCAGCGAAGAGCACAACTTGGAGCGAGCGGTGGACGTGTGCCGCCGTCCGTGTACCGGTGAGGAACTCCGCGACTTCGCCGGTGACCCCTCCGGTAGTCCATTCGAACACTTCGTCTGTTTCGACTTCGACATATCTTGCGCCGGGAATGTGCTCGGCCAGGTAACGGCCGTGCACGACGGGAACTACGCCGTTCGTCGCCGAATGGACGATGAGCGTCGGGACCGCGACCTCGGAAAGCAGGTCGCGAACATCGACGGAGCTCATCACATCGATCGCCTTGACCATCGCAGTCGGCGTGCAACTCATGCGCTCGTATCGCGCCCACTGCTCGCGTAAG
>WNFU01016948.1_pt1 | contig 10558 bp, 10 predicted proteins | sample 5400121 | NCBI WGS metagenome assembly WNFU01 (sample SAMN13153360, study PRJNA577476) | soil metagenome | isolation source: 100 cm soil or saprolite under grassland replicate 1 | place: USA:California | collected 2016-06-15
TCCTGCGCAATCGTGCCCGGGGCGAACTACGAAAGATGTCGTTGAGCATCGTTGGCTTTATTTACATCGGCTGGATGTTCGGACATTTGGGGTTTCTGGCGAACGCGACGAATGCCTACGGATTTCTTTGTTATGTCATCTTCGCGACCGCATTGAGTGACGTCAGCGCGTTTACATTTGGCAGATTGTTTGGGCGGCATCCGCTTCGCAGCGAAATCAGTCCGAACAAAACGTGGGAAGGCGCGCTTGGCGCGCTCGGGGTTTCCATGGTTTTGCCTTGGTTGCTGCGATTTTCGTTTCCATTTTTCGGCGCGACACAACTGATTCTTACCGGTTTGATCGTCGGAGTCGGCGGAATGCTCGGCGATCTCTCCGTCAGCCTGATCAAACGAGACATCGGAACCAAGGACATGGGCGCGGCGATTCCGGGCCACGGCGGAATCTTGGATCGCATCGACAGCTTGATTTACGTTGCGCCGTTGTTCATGCACATGACGAGATACTATTATCCCTGACGATGAGAAGCCGGCATTACGATTCCGCGTGCGATGTGGATCGAGCATTGGTTGATCGCTTGGGCCGATTTCCGCGCCAGCCCGACATTCTGGTGTACGGAGTGCGCGCGCTGATCGCGTTGGTCATCCGCGGATGGCTGCGCATTTACCACCGGTTTGAAATTATCGGACATGAAAATGTTCGGACAAACCGATCGCTCGTCATAGTGGCAAATCATTCCAGTCATCTCGACACGCTCTGCCTTCTCGCCGCGCTGCCCTTGCGCAAATTGCATCGCACCTTCCCGGCCGCGGCGGCGGATTATTTTTTTCAAAGCGTACCGCGCACTTTCGTCGCAGCCGTGGTCACCAATGCGCTGCCCTTTGCGCGGCGGGTTCGCGTTCGCCGGAGCCTCTCCGTTTGCTCGGATCTTCTCAGCGATCCGGAAAATATCCTGATCATTTTCCCCGAGGGCACGCGATCGGAAACGGGCGAGACGCGCGAATTCAAATCGGGAATCGGCGCGCTGGTCGCCGGGCGGGACGTCACGGTTCTGCCCTGCTATTTGCAGGGCGCTTTTCGCGCGTGGCCGAAGGGCCGGCGTCTGCCGCGCCCCAAAAAAGTTCGACTTATTGTTGGCGCGCCTCGCAGTTATTCGTCGCGCAACTCAAACAAGATCGACATCGGGGCAATTGCAGCGGAATTGCGTCGCGCGGTAAAGGAGTTGGGAGAGAGCAATGGAAGCGACTGAGCATGTGATGAAGAGCTGGGACGGCGCCGAGCTGTTCTATCGCGCGTGGATTTCTCGCGAAGCGACCGACAAAGCCATTTTACTTTTTCATCGTGGCCACGAGCACTCTGGGCGATGGGAGGAAACGGTCGATTTACTCGGGCTTAAAGACATCGCCGTCTTCGCGTGGGACGCGCGAGGTCATGGGCGATCGCCGGGCGAACGCGGCGCCGCGAATAATTTTGCCGACGTGATCCGAGATGTGGACGCTTTTGCGCGCCACATTTCCGAGCGCTACAAAATCGCTATCGAGAACATGATTGTTCTCGCGCACAGCCTTGCCGCGGTCGGTATCACGGCCTGGGTACACGATTATGCGCCACCGATTCGCGCAATGATTCTGGCTACAGCTGCGTTTCACGTGAAGCTTTACGTTCCCTTCGCCGTTCCGTGTCTGCGAATGAAACAGAAACTGTTCGGTCCGGGCCAGGTGAAAAGTTATGTCAAATCGAAGCTCCTGACTCGGGACCAGAAGCAGGCTGCGCAGTACGACGCCGACGCGCTTATCTTCCGTCAAATTGCGGTCAATGTTCTGCTTGATCTTAACGATACTGCGGACCGATTGATCGCGGACGCGGGCGCAATCCAAACACCGACGTTAATGATCGGAGCCGGCCGCGATTGGGTCGTTAGCCTGAAGGCGCAGCGTGAATTTTTTGACCGGCTTTCATCGCCGTTAAAAGAAATGGAGATTTATCCAGCCGCTTATCACGCCATTTTTCACGATCAAGATCGACATCTGGTTGTGGATCGCGTGCGTAAGTTTGTTCACGAGCGCTTCGGGGAGCCGGTGACTCAGCCTTCGCTTTTGAACGCGGATCAGGCTGGCTACACGTGGGATGAATTTGAGCGGCTGAAGTCGCGCGGCGGAATGAAGTTTGCCGTGGCGCGCGCTGGACTAAGAGTGGCCGGCCGCTTGAGCCACGGCGTAGATCTCGGCTGGCGGAACGGTTTCGATTCAGGACTTTCGCTCGATTATGTTTACGAAAATAGACCGCGCGGCTCGCTAGGAGTCGGCCGTTTGATCGACAAATCGTATCTCAACAGCATCGGCTGGCGTGGCATTCGGCAACGCAAGGCGAACCTTAAGAATGCATTGAGGAACGTAATCGAAAAGATTCACAGAGAAGGTCGCCCCGTTTGCATTTTGGACATAGCTGCCGGCGCAGGGCGATACGTCATGGAAACCGTGCACGAGCTTCCAGCTATTTCGATAAATGCCACCCTGCGCGATTACAAACAGGAGAATGTCGATGCGGCGCGAGCGTTGGCCCAGGAATTCGGACTGGAAAATGTGACCGTGAAGCGAGGCGACGCATTCGATCGCGATTCGATTGGCGCAATCGCGCCGCGCGCAACGATCGGAATCGTGTCGGGACTTTACGAATTGTTTCCCAGGAATGAACCAGTCTTGAATTCACTCCGCGGACTTGCGGGAGCAATCGAACCGGGCGGCTATTTAATTTACACGAATCAACCCTGGCATCCGCAGGTCGAGTTCATTGCGCGCGTGTTGCGTAATCGGGAAGGGGAACCGTGGATTATGCGCCGCCGGACGACAGCCGAAATCGATGAACTGGTGTGCGTGGCTGGTTTCCGGAAAATGGCGATGGAAGTGGATCAGTGGGGAATGTTCACCGTCTCAATCGCACGACGCCTGGGGCGTTAAATATCAGGTGCACGTCTCTCGCCTTAAAGCGGTCACGGTTTCTGTGGGATTGTCGGTCCTGTTTCTGGCCGTTTACAGCAGCTGTAATTGGATCACTGGGCAACGCAGTCAAGTCGGGTCGTTTTATTTTCAATGGGAATGTGCCATCCCATTCGTTCCTTTCATGATTCTCCCCTACATGTCGATCGACCTCTTCTTCATCGCGGCTCCGTTCCTTTGTCGGACAGATGAGGAGCTGCGGATCTTTTCGCGGCGGATCGTCGCCGCAATTCTCGTTGCCGGCCTTTGCTTTTTGCTTTTTCCGCTGCGCTTTGCTTTCCCGCGTCCTCATGCCAGCGGATGGTTCGGCGCGATCTTTGATTGGTTTCGCGGAATGGATTCGCCCTTTAATCTTCTCCCGTCGTTGCACGCCGCGCTCCTGTTGCTCCTGGTCGATCTTTACGCGAGGAATCTTCGCGGTCTTTTCTTGTTCGCGACGATGCTTTGGTTCTTTCTCGTCGGTCTCTCGCCCCTGCTCACTTATCAGCACCATGTCATCGACATCGTCGGTGGTTTTGTCCTGGCCGGATATTGCTTCTACTTCTTTCGCGAGCCTTCGCGGCGCGTATTACGCAGCGGGAGCTGCGGTCGTCTTATTCATGGGCGCGATCTTCTGGCCATGGGGTGTCTTGCTTCTTTGGCCGACGATCGCGCTCGGTATCGTGGCGATCGCGTACTTCGGAGCGGGTCCAGCCGTTTTTCACAAGACGAAAGGGAAGTTGCCGTGGAGCACGCGGTTTGTGTTGGCGCCTTGTTTGCTCGGTCAATATTTCTCGCTGCTGTACTATCGCAGAGGATGTCGATCCTGGGATGAGGTCACGCCGCGAGTCTGGATCGGCGGCAAACTAGGGTCGCGTTCCGCGAGCATAGCTTTGTGCTCCGGGGTCGCCGCTGTGCTCGATTTAAGCGCTGAGTTTTCGGAAGCGAAACCATTTCGCGAAATCAATTATCGAAACATTCCCATCCTGGATCTGACTGCTCCCACCCAGACGCAGCTCGCGGAGATGGGCGAATTCATCGGCAACCACTCCCAAAACGGTACCGTCTATGTTCATTGCAAGATCGGTTACTCGCGAAGCGCGGCCGCGGTCGCCGCGTATTTAATAATGAGCGGGAAAGCGAACACCGCGGAACAAGCATTCGCGATCATTCGCCGGGTTCGACCATCCGTTGTTATTCGACCCGAGGTGATCTCCGCCTTGTCCGAATTCGACCGTCGGCTTCGTTCTTCCTCCGGTGAGACCGACTCTTTTCTCCTCGCCTTGGATCGTGGCGCGCCTTCATAATCGCGAGAATTTTATGAATTATAACGAACTGATTCAGCTTTACTTCGAGCGCTCGAACGCGATGCAGCAATACTGGAACCTCTACGTCGTCATCGTTGGCGGTGTCCTCGCGTTTTCCTCTCTGCGCAAACAGCCGGCTGCGATTACTACCGCACTGGTCTGCATTTTATTCGGCCTGTTCGCCTATGAGAATCTCGACGCGATGAAAGACACGACTGCGCAACGCTTCGCCACAATCGAGGCAATCAAACAATTCGATTCTAGCGGTGGCGCCGCCACTGTCTCGAAGCAAGTGCGCGATCTGCTCGAACCGACTCTTACGCCCGCCACCTTTGGAAGCGTCAAGGTTACCCACATCACGAGTGACCTGCTTACCATCGCCGCACTTTGTGCGATGGAGCTTCGAAGAAGAAGGCTCAAAGCGACGGCAACCACGCCCTGAAGCGCTCGATCTCGAGAAAGTGATTCCCCTAGCATTCGCCTTCTCGTGTACGGGATTCCCAAAGCTGGTGCGCGAATTCACTATTAATGCGTGTGAGAGCGGCCGTTGGGGGTTTTGGATTGGCGGAACATAATTTTGCGCCGTGTGAAGAAGCCGGGATATCTTATCGAATTGCGCCTAATCGGCATTGTGTCTCTTTGGGCGGCTGTACTCTTGGGATGGGTGGTGCTAGCTCCGAAGCACTACTAACGCCAGTCAACGTCGGCGACAGTGGGCGATTCCGAGACCGCAGGCGAATACCACGACGAAAACTTGCCGCCACGTCTACTTCGTGAGCTCTTCGACGGGCGCAGCGTGCGACAGCAATCACGATTGTTCTTGAAACAATTCGTTCAGATCGGCTGACGCAGCGCCATTAGCCAGAAGATTGAATGTGCCGTTTGCTTTGATGTCTTTGGCGGCACGAAGGAACGTGCCCCATGCAGCAAGGGCAAGGCCGGAACCAACAGAGATGCGGCGTACACCAAGATCGGCTAATTGAGGAAGTGAAAGCTGGTGGTTAAATCCTGAGATGAGGACATTGACAGGCTTGGGCGAAACCGCCTTCACAATCTGCGTAATCTCATCCGGTTTGCTGACACCTGGCGCATAGAGACAATCTGCGCCGGCTTCAGCGTAAGCCGCGAGGCGGTCGAGGACCGTATGGAACGGATCGCGATCGTGGACCAGCCACGCTTCGCAGCGTCCGGTTAAGACGACGCCACTACCCGAAGCATCAATCGCAGCGCGCGCCGCTCGAATACGATTGATCGCCGATTTTTTCTCGTAGAGCGGTGTGTCCGTCCGACCCGTGTTGTCCTCGATCGATAAACCGGCAACTCCTGTTGCAACGCAAAGTCGCACATTAGTTGCGACGCCTTCCGGTTCGTCGGCATAACCGCCCAAGAAGTCCGCGTTTACCGGTAATGTTGTTGCTTCAACAATTTCCCGGATGTGCGCGAGCATTTCATCGCGCGGAACGCCTCCATCGTGTTTTCCGCGTGAAAAAGCGAAGCCTGCCGACGTAGTGGCGAGCACTTTAAATCCGAGATGTTCCAAATAGATCGCCGTCCCGATATCCCATGGATTTGGAAGCACGAAGCACCCGGACTCATGCAGTGCGCGAAACGTTGCAGTAACAGAGGTTTGTTTCGGTGAAGTCATGTCAAAACTTATCCCGCATTAGCTCATGCGCGAGAATGGAATGGCAAGCGATGCGCTTGCCCTACAATTCACGATTCCTTTAGCGTGAGAAAACCGTTGTGGGGCGGGCGCTTCGCCTGCCACACTGCCACGATGGGCCACCCGCCACGGATTCCCGTTCAGCTGCGTTGGGAACAATCAGTAATTTATTTCATCACAATCTGCGTTAAAGACCGCAAACCGGTGCTGGCAAACGAGGCAGCTTTCACGGCATTCAAGAACGCCGCTGTGAAACTTCGGGAATGGCGCGTTCTTGCGGCGATCCTGATGCCCGACCATCTTCATGCGGTCGTTGCGCCAAGCGAACGCGACGCTCAACTCGGTAATTTCTCTGCTGCGCTGAAGCGATGGATGCGGAAAGAACTCAACGCGTCTTGGCAATGGCAAGCCGGTTGTTTTGATCGCTTGTTACGCTCCGATGAATCGCTTCACGAGAAATGGCTTTACATTCAGGACAACCCGGTGCGCGCGGGCCTCGTCAAGGACTGGAAAGATTGGCCATACCGATTCGAGTTCAACGAGGAACAATAATTGTAGGGCAGGGGTCCATGCCTGCCAGGTGGGGCTTTCCAATTCACATCAGCGCCCGGCAAGCGATGCGCTTGCCCTACAATCGGTTCACCGTCCGCCCGAATTATTTCGATTTCGCGCCGCTGTATTCCCAAATCTGTCGCAATGAACCTTTCGCGCCATAAATCGGGTCGTTATTCGGTATTGGCAGAGCTGCAATGTTTTCATCGGCCTTCGGTCGTTCGCCCGGAAGGCCTCGGAGCAAATCCCATTGCCGTCCGCCCGGATAAGCTCCTACGACAGCAAAGTCGTTGCTGGCGCCGACGTTTTGGTGCGCAACTCCAGCTGGGATGACGATCACATCGCCGGCATGGATCTCCACGTTCTTGCCGTGCTGGCCACCGAGTCTCAGAGTTGCTATGCCGGAATAAACACCAAGCACTTCGTGCGAAGTGCTGTGATAATGAGGAAAGGAATAGATACCGTTTTGCCACGAGTTGGTCCAGTCATTCTCCGCAAAACGTTCTTCGAAAATGGACGCCGGGTCTTTAGCGACCGGTGTGATTGCCTGCCGATAGAACAGCAAGGGAAGGGGGCTATTTGGAAAAATGCCGTCGTCTTTGAAATTCAATTGTTCCGGTTCAACGAATTGCTGCTGTTGGATCATAAGGAATGTCTCCCCACGAAATATAACGAAAGAGAACCTGGAACCGGCCCTGCGGCGGTCAGATTGCCCCAGAAGTCATCTCATGAATGGTTTCATCCGGTTATTCACGGGCCGAGGGCGGCCCGGCTCCATCAGCATGCATTGGCGTTGGAGACAGCCTGCCCTCAGGCTGTTTCGATGTAATGAGATGAATGGATGGGTTCTCGTCTCTTGAGTGGCTTATAAGATCGAACGAAGAAGGCCCCCTTCCACGCGCAGGGCCGCACCATTGGTAGCAGATGAAAGGGGGCTCGCCACAAACGCAACCAATGCGGCTACTTCCTCGATTGTGGCAAATCGTTGCAAGAGCGAGCTTGGTCTAACTGATCTAAAGAAATCTTTTTCTATTTCGTCAGGCGCAATCCCTTTCGTTCTTGCAACATCGGCGATGAATTGTTCGACGCCTTCGGATCGCGTTGGACCAGCGAGGATTGAATTCACTGTGACGCCAGTGCCCGATGTCGTTTCTGCCAAGCCGCGGGCCAGCGCTACCTGCATCGTCTTGGTTACGCCGTAATGGATCATCTCAACTGGGATGTTTACAGCCGACTCGCTGGAGATGAAAATGATGCGGCCCCAGTTTGCACCCTTCATGCCTGGCAGGTAGTGCCGGCAAAGCCGCACTCCGCTCATAAAGTTTGTCTCGATGATGGAATGCCAATCGCCGTCGGTGATTTTTTCGAACGGTTTCGGCTCGTACACCCCAAGGTTATTGACAAGAATGTCCACCGACGGCACAGCTTCGATAGACTTCGCGGTGCCGTGCGCTGTTGCGAGATCCGCAGCTACGCCGCTGACGTTCGCTTCGCGGATCTCGCGCTGAATCCTCTTGAGCGCGGCATCGACTCGATTCTGAGTGCGGCCAGTCACAACAACGGATGCTCCTTCGCTCGCCAGGGTGCGAGCAACGGCAAAGCCGATTCCCGCGGTCGAGCCCGTAACCAACGCTTTCCTTCCTTCTAATTGTAGGTTCACAGTGTCACTCCTTTGTTACTCTTCTCTTACACAATTCGTCTCACGGAGGGATTATCGATCGAGAAGCCGTCTCATGAATAGTTTGACTCAGTTATTCAGGGGCCGAGGGCGGCCCGGCTCCATCCGAATGCATCGGCGAGGAACGTTGGAGACAGCCTGCCCTCAGGCTGCCTCGATAAATGCATCCGTGCTGCAAGCGTCGCCGCTGACAGCATTGTTCTCATCATCTGACTCCCAGCGATCGAAGCGTGGCTCCATCAACCGTTCCCGTCACGCTAAGATCGTTGTCTTCCTGGTAACGCGCGAGAGCGGCTTCTGTTTGGTCGCCAAGAGATCCGTCGATTGCGCCGTTATAGTAACCAAGCTTCGCAAGCTCCGACTGAACCGCGCTCAGGGTTGCATTAGTCGCGGACTGACCTGACGCAGCATAACCCGACTGGTCATCATTGTTGTACGGGGAGTAGTTATAGTAATCGTAGGGGTTAGCAGAGTAATCGTAGGGATAACCATAGCTGTAATCGTACGGATTATAGCCGTAGTCGTCATATGGATAGTAGTCATAAGCGTAGTACGGATAGAGCCACGGATCGAGTCCCCACCAGAGGCCGCCGATAAAAACAAAGACCTTGCCGTGGTGGAAATGTGAATGGTGCCGGTCCCAGTCGTGGTGCCAGTTCGCGTCATGCCTCTCGGAAGCATGGTTTCTGACGAACGACTGACGCTTCGCTGCTGTCGAGGTCCGCGAATCCGAAACCCGGTTCCGCTCCGCAACTGAGCCTACGCGATTTGGCTGACGATTTGCCGCGGTCGAAACCCGCGGATCTGTGGCACGGCTCCTCGCTGCAATTGAGCTTACGCGATTTGGTTGCCGAGTAACCGCAGCGGATCTTCCGACATATGGGCTAGTGGACCGACCCACCGGGCGAGTAAATGCACGCGGCCGCACGGCAGACATGCGAGTACCACCATAATAGAATTGGTGTGCTGCACTTGGTCTGCCGACACTTCCGCCGGTAAAGTATGCTCCCCGGAAAGAGGGCGCTGCTCGAAAGCCCCCACCGTAGAAAGCTGGCGCCGCGCGAGAGCCGCCACCGGTGTAGCCACCGACATGGCCGCCACCGCCAGAGCGACCCGCGCCGGAAAAACCGCTTCCGCCGCCGCGAGGACCTGCCCACGTCGGCTGACTAAGACTAACAAAAGCGATGCCTGCTAATCCCAATAATGTAATTATTTTCATGAGTCAACGTCGCCGTCCGTCCGCTCTGTTGCCATTGCGATTCCGTGGGATTTCGGGGTGCTACGGAAGAGTTGCCTCTTGGTCTCTCTTTGGAGAGATGCAGCTTACCCAAAGGTGCGCCCCTCCAAAAAATGTCCAATAGCTTCGCCGCGTTGAATCGTTAAAGCGTTAAGCCGTTGGACCGGATCCCGGTGCAACCGTTGTAGCTACCCGCACGATTGCTTTAGCCGAACGCTCTCGGACGCATGGGCAAATGTCCTTCAATCGCATTGATCAATTCTTGAATGTTGATTGGCTTGGCGAGAAATGGATGCCCATCGATATGGAGGCCAGTTCTGGCTTCCTCTCTTGTGACCAGCGCAGTGAGGAAAATTATCGGTGTGCCGTGCAATTCAGGGTCAGCTTGAATTTGGGCGGCGATTTCGCCTCCGTCCCTTTCCGGCATTACCACATCAAGCAGGATCAGGTCCGGCCGAAAATTTCGTGCGCTCAGATGAGCCCTGGCGCCGTTGTGTTCTTCCAGTACCAGATATTGGCCCGTTTTTTCGAGAAGGACTTTGACCAAGTGAGTGCTGTCCGTGTCGTTATCAACAATCAGGAGGCGTCGCGCGTCGTTGATCCCGAAAGCCGTCGGGGGTAAACCGAGTTCGAACGCTTCGGATTCTCTGGGAAGAAAGTCTACTTCAATTATTTTGTTCATGAGCTTTTCCGATAACGTGGCCTGTTGACTTGCTAGCTCGTCAGCCAGGTCACGAACCATGCGCCGAGGAATCCGATTATTAAACCGATCAACGGACTGGAGACGGCAAACCACAGTGGAATAGCCTCGCGCAATGGAAGCGAATCTCGTCTTCGCACACGCCAGTGGGCGCTTGAGATTGAAATTGTTGAGTGGCTGGATGCTTCTTGCGGTAGCAATCGATTGAGGGAGTGAATCGCTTTCATGGCTTGAAGTGTCGATGACGGGTCCGTTCCGGCTAATGCGCGTGTGTGGGATTTTGTGATGCCCCCGAAGAGTTGTTCGGCGCTCCCTCTTTCGAGTGAGTATTTCATTTAACGAAATCTCAACGCTCGAAAAATGTGCGGTGCCTCAGCACATTTGTTCATCCTTCCGACGGCTTATCCAGCTTGGTCAAGTTGAAACCGCCTCCGAAATTGGTTGTCGAA
>WNFU01023541.1_pt1 | contig 10556 bp, 10 predicted proteins | sample 5400121 | NCBI WGS metagenome assembly WNFU01 (sample SAMN13153360, study PRJNA577476) | soil metagenome | isolation source: 100 cm soil or saprolite under grassland replicate 1 | place: USA:California | collected 2016-06-15
TAGGGCACCTCGTAGGGCGGCTGCACCTTGCCGCCCGGGCGCGGCCGGTAGTAGACGCCGGGGTGGCGGGCGACCGGCCGGCGCCGCGGGCGGGGGTTACCCTTGGCGTGCATCGGAGCTATCACCTCCGTTGCCGGCCCCGGGGCGTTCCTGCGCCGCCGGGGCATTACTGGTCGTGCTCGACCATAGCTCCACCTCGGCGGCGCATCCAGTCGATTCGTATTCGCCTCGAGCCAGCGGTCGAGCTCGTCGCGGTGGAAGAGGAGCGCGTGCCCGCCGCGCTTCTTGCGGAAGGGGATCGCCCGGGCGGCGGTCAGCTTGTAGAGCCGGTCGCGGGAGAAGCCGAGGTAGGCGAGCGCGGCCTCGAAGTCGAGCCAGGGCGACGCCACCTGCGGCCGTGCCTCGAGCCGCTCGGCGACCAGCTCGGCGATCCGCTCGGCCAGCGCCTGCACGAGCTCGTCGGGGACGGGCACCGTCAGCGCGTGGCCGGCGACCGGCTCCCCGCTCATTGGCCCGCCCTCGCTGTCCGCGCCTGGGCGGGGCGCTGCTGTGCGACATCGCCGGAGTTCCGAGTCGCCTTGGAGGGGCTCGGCCCGGCTTGTTGGTGGCGGGGGTGGGGTGGTTTTCCGCGGCGGTCGTGGAGCGGGAGCCGTAGGCGAGCGCGGAGCGGCTGCCGCGGGCGCGGGCCGGTCTGGCTGTTGTCGGCTCTGGTTGTTAGGGTGACGCGGCCTCGGTTTTTCTGAGGTTTTTTCATCTCTGCTGTCCTTTCGGGTGTTCGCATGAAGGGGAGGGTTCTGGTTGGTGCTGGTCGGTGGTGCGCGAGTTGCGGGAGTACCGGTCGCCGGCGTCGGCGGAGGAGCTGGAGCAGTTCGAGGTCGATGTGCTGGCCGGCTACGTGTTGGCGCGTGCGTCGGCTGGGGTCACGGACGGGACGATCCGCGGTGAGATCGGCCAGCTGGAGCAGGTGCGGACGTGGTTAGGGCGGGCGTTGTGGGAGCTGGAGCCGCCCGATGCGGACGTCTACTTCGGGCGGGTGTTGCGTGGCGTGCCGAGCGGGACGCGGCTGGCGCGTTCGCAGGCGTTGCGCAGCTACTTCGACTTCCTGGAGTTGCGGCACAAGGTCGAGATCCACGCGCTGGCCGGCCGCGTGGTCGAGTGCCCGATCGATGAGATCAACCGGCCGCGTGGCGCGAAGGACGCGAGGCTGCGGATCCCGCCGCGCAGTGACGAGCTGGCGGCGTTCTTTGCCGGTTGGCGGGAGGAGCTTGTGTCGTGTCGCAAGTTCGGGCCGAGCGCGCGCAACTACACGGCGGCGAAGCTGATGACTGATGTCGGGTTGCGTGTCAACGAGTTGCGCCAGCTCGATCTGGCCGACGTCAGGTGGGAGCTCGGCCGGTTCGGCAAGCTGCACGTGCGGATCGGCAAGGGCGCGCGCGGCTCGGGGCCGCGCGAGCGGATGGTGCCGCTGCTCAACAACGCCGACCGGATGCTGCGCTGGTTCATCGAGGACGTCTGGGGCCAGTTCGACGACGACCATCTCCGCTACGACGCGCCGCTGTTCCCGTCGGAGCGAAAGCGGATCGACGGCTCCTGTGGGCGGGTCGGCTACGACGCGCTGCGGTCCGCGCTCGCGGCGGCGAGCGCCGCGCACCTGCCCGCTTGGTCGGGCAGACTGACGCCGCACGTGCTGCGCCACTACTGCGCCTCGCAGCTCTATCTGGACGGCGTCGATCTGATCTCGATCCAGGAGGTGCTCGGCCACTCCTGGGTCGCCACCACGATGCGCTACATCCACGTGCACCGCACCCGGATCGAGGACGCCTGGATCGCCGGGCAGCAGCGTGCCGCCACCCGCCTGGGAGGATTGAGCCGATGAAGTGGAATCTGCGATTGGCCGCTGCGCAGCGCGACGTCTGGAAGGCCTCCGAGCTGCAGCGGCTGCTGGCCGAGCGCGGCCTGGTGATCTCGGCCGGCAAGATGTCCAGCCTCTGGTCGGGCCAGCCGGCCTCGCTCAAGCTCGACGACCTGGACGTGATCTGCGCCGTGCTGGGCTGCGAGATCGGCGACCTGCTGATCCCAGAGCCCGAGAAGGTGGCCCGTCCCGGTCAGCGCGAGGAGCAGCGCGCAACCGGGACCGCGGCAGGTCCGTCGGTCGTGCCGCGCCGTCGCGACGGCCGCTCGCTGCCGCCCGCCTGAGCGGTGACGGCCCCGCGCGACGGCAGCGGTGCCCGCATCGCCAGAGCGGTCGTGAGCTGCGAGGCGTGTCTGGCGTGGGGGATGACCTACAGCCGGGGCGTGTGCCTTGCCTGTTACAACTTCGCCGGCCGCACGAGCGAGCTTGGCGAGTGTGGTGCGTGTCGGCGCCGGCAGCTGCTCAAGCGCGGCTACTGCCGCCTCTGCTGGCAGCAGGCCGCGCTCGAGCGCCCGACCGGGCCCGGTCTGCCGCTCGCTCCCCACGTGCGGCGCGTCCGCCACCAGCAGCTCTTTCTCTCCGACCTGAATCGCCGCCGCGCCCCGCCGCGCGCGTTCCCGCGCCGCTACGGGGTGAAGGGCCGGCCGCACAAGCCGGCGCCACTGCCGGTCGGTCCGGTCGAGTGGTCGCAGCTGACGCTGTTCGAGGCGCCACGCGCGTACCGCTACGGGCGGAGCGACCTGCGTAAGGGTCCGGCTCCCGACAACCCCTGGCTGGCGTGGGCGCTGCACCTTGCGCATGCGCGAGCCGAGGCGCGCGGCTTCGATCCGATCGTGTGGCGCACGTTGAATCGCAACCTGGTCATGCTGCTGGCGGACTACCGCGGCGGCGAACCGATCCGCAGCTCTGCCTTCCACGAGGTGCTGCGCGGCCGCGGCGCCAGCCTCGCCCACACAAGCGATGTGCTCGAGATGATGGGCATCCTGCTCGACGACCGGCCTGGCGCCTTCGAGACCTGGCTCGTCGACAAGCTCGACGGGCTCGCGCCGGCGATCCGCTCCGAGACCGAGCGCTGGGCGCGGACGCTGCGCGACGGCGGTCCCCGCAGCCTGCCCCGCAACGAGGAAACGGTCCGCACCTATCTCCGAGCTATCCGGCCGATCCTGCTCGAATGGTCGGCCCAGCACCAGCATCTCCGCGAGATCACCCGCGACCACGTCCTCGCCGCGATCAGCGAGCTGCGCGGACACCAGCGGCAGACGACGCTCGGCGCGCTCCGCGCGCTCTTCACCTGGGCGACGAGAGACCGCATCGTGTTCCGCAACCCGACCAGCCGGATCAAGCTGCCACGGCTCGACGACTCCATCTGGCAGCCCCTCTCCTCCGAGGAGATCGCACGCACAGTGGAGGCCGTGACCACGCCGCAGGCGCGACTGTTCGTCGTACGCGCCGCGGTCCACGCCGCCCGGTCCGGCGCGATCCGCGCGCTCACACTCGACGACGTCGACCTCGGCAACCGTCGACTCACGATCGCCCGTCGCGGCCGGCCGCTCGACGAGCTCACCTACCGCGTCCTCGGCGACTGGCTCGACCACCGCCGGCGCCGCTGGCCCAACACCGCCAACCCACACCTGCTCGTCAGCGCCCGCACCGCCGTCGGCCTCGGACCCGTCAGCGCGGCCTGGGTCAACCCGATCTTGCGCGGCCTCCCCGCGACAATCGAGCGACTGCGCATCGACCGGCAACTCGAAGAAGCACTCGCAAGCGGCGCCGACCCGCTCCACCTCGCCGCCGTCTTCGAGATCAGCGAAACGACCGCGATCCGCTACGCCGCCAACGCACGGCAGCTCGGGCAGGAGACTCACGCCGCCCGCCCCCTGGCTTCACCGCGAACGCGAGCATCCACCGACACCGACGACCCGTCCGAACACTTGGGTTCCCGCTGACCACCCTTCAGTTTCCGTGAACTCAAGCGGGTTGGCGGCTTGCGAAAGACGAGCACGTCCTCGTGCGCGATCAGGAGCATGCGCGGGATCGCGCCGGAGCGTTGCTTCTGCAGCTGGAAGAAGCTCGCCCGCGGCACGAGCTCGCCGCCGCGCAGACCGCAGAGGAGCGCGACCAGCCGGTCGTGCAGCTCGAGCCCGGCGTCGAGCGCGAGCTGTTCGAGTTGGCCGGGCAGGTCGACCAGCTCGCCGCCGCGGCGGTAGGGCCGCGCGGTCAGCACGAGGAAGCCGGCCGGGGCGAGCAGGCGTCGGCAGCCGGCGATGATCTCGCCGAGCGCGGTGGTGAAGGGCGGGCGGCCGCGCCGGCGCTGCCGCCGCGGCAGCTGGGCGAGGTTGTCGGGGTTGTGCGAGTAGCGGTCGTCGTACTTCTCGACCCGGTCGGGGCGCTTGCGGACGTGGCCGTGCAGCGAGTCGCCGTAGGGCGGCGAACTCAGGATCAGCTGCACGCTGCCCTGCAGCTCGTCGAGCAGCCCGAGTCCGAGCCGGCGCGCGTCGCCGCGGGTGACGAGGCCGCGTCCGGTTGCGCCCTGGTCGCGGGCGAGGCAGAGGTTGGCGGCGCTGATCGCGGCCCAGCGCGGCTCCAGCTCGACGCCGATTGCGCGCCGGCCGAAGTGGACGGCCTCGACGAGGCTGGTGCCGATCCCGCACATCGGATCGAGCACGAGCTCGCCGACGTTGCTGTAGGCGCGGATCGCTTGGCGCGCGAGCTCGGGCAGCATCTTGCCCGGGTGCGCGGTCGAGGCGGGTAGGTAGCGGCCGCGTCGCTGGGAGTGCGCTGTCTGCTGCGTGACCGGCCAGACCGACTGTGCGGGCGGCGCGCTCACGCCGCCGTTGCCGCGGCCGCGGCGGTAGTCGTGTGCTCGATCGCCTCAGCCGGGCGCCGGAAGACGAGCAGGTCGTGGTGGCAGCGTACCGCCCGGCGGTCATCCGGTGAGCGTTTCCGTGCGCTCGCCGCCTGCGCGCGGGCGCCGGTCGCCGCGCCGGCCGTTACCTCCGGCGTCAGCGCGATCACGTGCTGCCAGTACTGGAGCCCCTGTCCCTGGCAGGTGCGCACGATCTCGCCGAGTCGGCCGCCGTCGGTGGCGGCTGTTCCGCGCGCGAGCGCGAGGAAGCCGCCCGGCTTGAGCAGCGGCAGCAGGGCCGCGCGGCGGCCGAGCGCCGCCGCCATTAGGAGCAGTTCGCTGCCGCCCAGCTTCGGCACGAGCACGAGATCACCCGGGTCGCTGTAGTGCGCGATCGCGGCGCGGGCGAGCTCGCGCGGGAGCGGATGTGTGCGGCGCGTGCGTTCGAGGCGCCAGACCGCGAGCGGTTGCGTTTGCGGCAGCTCCGTCGCGCGCGCGAGTTCGTTTTGCATTGAGCCTCCTTTTTCGATCGGGTTCACCAGTCGGGTTCGAGCTCGCCGCGGTGGCGTGCGCGCTCGTGCGCGTCGCGCACGAGCGCGAGCGGCGCGCCGTTGCTTTCCGGTGTCCAGGTGCGGGCTACGATCGGCGCCGCGCTGGCGGCGAGGTGCTCGGCGGCGCGGGCGGTTCGCTCGGGTGAGGGCAGGAGCAGCAGGACGAGCGGGTCGCGCAGCTCGCTGCGCGGCAGCGCTTTCGCGTAGCGGCGTGCCTTCTCCTTCAGTCGTCCGTGGTCTTCGCTGCCGCGGTCGAGTTCGAGCAGGAACTCGAGCGCGGATTCGTCCGGCTGGCGCAGGCGGCCGTAGCCGTCGGGGTTTGCGATGCCGTCGAGCAGCCGGGCGCTGCGCCGTTCGCCCCACCAGCGCTCGAGCGCGCCGCCTGCGGCGAGCGCGTCTTCGGCGAGCCGAGTGAAGAACTCGTTGACAGCGAGCTGGTGGGCGAGCTTGCTCGAGCTGGCAATGGCGAGCGCGGTTTGCGCTCGCCAGCGCAGCTCGCGGCGCTCGAGTCCGAGTTCGGCGGCGACGACGAGCGCCTCCCTGCTGCCCGAGCGCGAGCGACGCGTCATCGAGCTGCGCTTCGGCCTAGACGGCGGTCAGCCGCGGACGCTAGAAGAGGTCGGCCGAGCCTTCGGCATCACCCGCGAACGGATCCGGCAGATCGAGAAGACCACGCTCAAGACGCTCGCCTCGCTACCGGAAGCACAGCGCCTGAACGACTGCCTTTAGTTAGGACACCCTCGCTCGTCGGGAGCATGGGAGCAAGTTCCTGCGCGTCGTCTTTCGGCTCTTTCGCGACAACAAAAGCCGGCGACGCCTGATTCGCGCTCGATCCCGGATTCGCTAGGGTCGGAGGCGATGGGTCGCGGATCGAGGCCAGTGAAGCGCTGGCGGCACGATCGTAAGAAGCAGAAGAAAGAGCGCGAGAAGCGCAAGCTTGCTGCCGTCGCTCGTCCCAGTCGGCCTCGGTCGGCAGCGAATCTACCGTGCTCTTTTTCATCTCGCTCGCGACCCGCCGGCTCGAGTTCATTGCCTGCACGCCCAACCCCGACGGCGCCTGGGTGACCCAGCAAGCTCGCAACCTCGTCCTGCAGATGGGCGAGCAGGAGCCGATGTTCCGACTGCTGATCCATGATCGCGACAGGAAGTTCAGCCGCGCCTTCGACGAGATCTTTCGCTGCGAGGGGATCGACGTCATCCGGACGCCTGTGCAAGCGCCGAACGCGAACGCCAACGCCGAGCGCTGGGTGCGAACCGTCCGCAGCGACTGCCTGGATCGCATTCTCATCCTCGGACGCCGACATCTCGAACGTGTCCTGCGTGTGTACACGAAGCACTACAACGAGCACCGGCCGCACCGCGCGCTCCAGCTCACGCCTCCGGGCGGCGGCAACTCGGCCGACAACGACAGCATTCCCGCCGCCGCTGCAGTCCGCCGTCACGACCTTCTCGGCGGACTGATCCACGAGTACCAACGAGCAGTGTGATCGGGTTTGCGCACCCTACGAGCGCCGCGACGACCGTCAGGCGCGTGTTCTCAGCAGATGCTCGTAGGCCACGAGGCCAAGCCAGCTACGTTGTCGGGTGGAGGTGAGCGCTGTCGCTCTTTGGCGGCATTCGCCGCGCGCTCCACGCGTACAACCCGTCGCCGTTGTACGTCGACGCAGTCCTGCGCTAGGTGCGTCGGATGCGTGTCGACGTCCGCGCCTTCTACGAATTTTCAGCTGGCAGGTATTCGTCCGCACGGCTTCCGGCGAGCGGCGCGTCACCGGTCCGGGCGTGCCTAGGCGTTACGCGTAGGTTTGCTCGACGAAGCAGATTCCGGTTTTCGTCCCCCTCGCGGTCGCTGCGCCTTCCCAAAACGTCGGCAGCAGCGTTCCGCGAAAGAGCTGATCGTCGACGATCGACGTGATCTTGACGTCCAGTCGCTCCGATGGGACCCGCAGCTCCCAGTCGAGCGGCCAGTGATGGCCTGCCGCGTCGAGGGTGCGCTCACCTGGGATCACGTCGAACGCGTTCTCGACCCTGCTCTTGCCCGTCCGGAGGACGTACGTTCCGCTGCGATCCGTTGATAACGGCTGGCCCGAGCGGTCGCGAAAGCGGTAGAGCATGAGCTCCGTGCGATCGTCAAAGCGGCAGGAGAACCAGTCCCAGTTGAATGCCCGCGGATCGTTCACGAAGTTCCCCCACTGGTGGTCGAACCACGCCGCACCGGCGACGGGCACAGCCACCCCGCTCTTCGTGATCGTCCCGCGTGCCGTCATGCGCGTCGCCGAGTAGTAGGCGCTTGGCCCAGCGACAGACTGGCTGATGATGCCCGTCCCGCGCCGTGCAGGCGTAGCGTTTCTGTGGAGTCGCGCGAAGAGAGAGCGCGTAGGTGTCCGCGGAGTCCGCCGCAGAGAACTGCCATGTGTTCATGCGCCGCCGGTAGCGCAATCCCCCGCCCGGAACGGTGACGTCGAGTTTCTTCGTGCCGAGTACCGCCGGCGCGAGCGTCTCGGAGTGCCCGACGAGCGCGCCGGTGTCCAGGTCGACGACCTGGCTGATAGGCAGCACGAATCCCATCCTCCTGAAGAGCGTGTAGAAGACCGAGTACCGATGGCCGTCCTCGCCGCGGACGATCCCCGTCGCGTACCGCCATTCGATGCCCGTTTGGGGATGAGCGTAGTGGTCGCGCGGGAGGTACACGCAGCCGAGGGCCGCGGAGCCCGCGGTCGTGAACGCGAGCGTCGCTGCCACAACGAGAGCGATCAAAGCTCTCCCGAGCGCCGACATCGATCCTGACCTTAGCCCGCGCTGCTCCACTTGCGTAGCTCGCCGACGCGCCGCCGTCGCCCGGCTCAAGCTCAGCGGAACGCACCGGCGCGCGACCTTCGCCGGTCTTGCTCGTTTGCAGCAGCCGTTCACCATCGCCGTCTCCGGCCTGGGACGCGATGGCTCCGTGCTCTGGCAGGGTGGGGCTTGCTGATCTGTATCTGCGGGCGGATCGCCCTGCTGGACGAGAGGGAGGCTCCGACCGAATGCGAACGCGCAGGCACCAGGTAGGGCCAGCCACGGAAGTATTGAGCCGGTGTCACCGAAGCGGCCGAAGAAGGATCCGGCGCCAGGCAAGACGGGCAAGACGAGGAAGCCGAAGCCGAAGAAAAAGACCGCGCGCGGGAAGTACCCTGATTCACCGCCCTTTCATCGCATGTGGCACGGGTTTGGAGCTCCTAAGCGGCTGCCGGCGCTAAGTTGTCTTAGTGGGCAACAAAGTCGATCTTCCGCGACATCGGTTTTGATCGGTTCCGCAGCTCGTCGAGCTGCGGAACGCCCGCCGCCGAGCTCGCCTCGCCCGACGGGCGGCGATGCGCACGTCTTGCGTGAGTAGAGCCGGGGAGTGTCCGGGAAACCTTCGCGCAGGTCGGCGACCGTCGGCCTCCCGTCGCCGTGACACGGCGCGTTCCCGCTTTTAGCGGGAACTCTCCTCACCGAGTGGTCACCAGAAACCTCGAATATTTCCCGCCGCCGCATCACATCGACAAAATCGCTTGTCCTTGACAGTCGGCGGCCGACGCGGGAGCCCTGTGGGGTGCGCGAACCCGGATCCCGTTGCTACGGCTGGCGGATGGTCCTGAGTGTCGAGTGATTGTTGGTCCGTAGAGTCGCTCGGCCCGTACTCATCGGTCAGGAGGAGCTCGTCCGTGCTCGTGTCACTCTGCTACCTCGTGCTTCGTCGAACCCTGCAGCTCGCCGCGCTGCGTTTCCGCTCGAGTGAGTTCAAGGAGGTGGAGATCGTCTTCCTTCGCCACCAGCTCGGCGTCTTGCGCCGCCAGATCGCTCGGCCGGAACTGGAGCCCGCCGATCGAGTCTTCCTCGCTGCCGCCAGCCGGCTGCTGCCGCGAACCCACTGGCGATCGTTCGCTGTGACGCCGAAGACGCTTCTTCGCTGGCACCGGCGGCTGGTGGCGCGGCGATGGACCTACCCGGGCAGACCGGGACGACCTCCGATCGGACGCGAGATCCGCGAGCTCGTGCTGCGGCTCGCCCGTGAGAATCCGCGCTGGGGCTACAAGCGGATCGCGGGTGAGCTCAACGGGTTAGGCCTCGCGGTTTCGGCGACTACCGTGCGCAAGCTGCTCCGACACGCGGGTCTCGGTCCTGCCGGCAAGCGGGGTTCCCTTTCCTGGCGCGAGTTCCTGCGGACACAAGCGCAGAGCATGATCGCGGTCGACTTCTTCACGGTCGAGACCGTCCGGCTGCAGCGGCTGTACATACCTTCATCGAGCTCGGAACTCGCCGCGTCCACCTTGCCGGCTGCACCCCGAAGCCGAGTGGCAGTTGGGTAACCTAGCAGGCCCGCCAGTTCGCCTGGACCCTCACCGAACGATCAGAACCATTCCGTTTCCTGATCCGCGACCGCGATAGCAAGTTCACGCGCGAGTTCGACGCGGTCTTCCGAAGCGAGGGTCTCGAGATCATCCGCACCCCGGTTCGCGCGCCGAAGGCCAACGCGGTCGCCGAGCGCTTCGTCCGGACGGCTCGCGCCGAATGCCTCGACTGGCTCCTGATCCTCAGCCGACGGCATCTCGACCGGGTGCTCAGAGTCTTCGTCAACCACTACAACGGCCACAGGCCGCACCGGGCCCTCAACCTCAGACCGCCGACCCTGAGACAGCCGAGTCTCCGACTGGTAACCGCGCCCCGACCAGACCGCGTCCGGCGTTGGTGGACTCCTCCGCGAGTACACGCTCGCAGCATGAGAACCCGATTCGCGCACCCCACAGGAGATGGCTGAGGGTAAACGCTCAGTCTCTACCTGAGGTTGATCTAACTTCTGGTGATGCAGCCGCTGTCGCCTTTCGGGTTTCCCAGTCGCGTCGCGACCTTGCGCCCGGGCGGTCAGGTGCGATACTCGAAACTCCGAAAGGGAGCGCAGCCATTGTGAGGAGAGTGCTGATGGAGGGGAGCTCGGTCGGCGTTCCGAGCATCCAGCCACCTCGTTGTGAACGACGCGGAGCGCCGGGGTTTCTCGGCTGCACGGCAGCCGTACTGGCCGCCGTCCTTTGCGCGTCGGTGTTCGTCGCCACAGCTCGAGCCGAGGATCCTCCGACACCGGCCTCGGACGGCGCGGTCTCGTCCTCGGACTCGATCCCCGCCGAGAGGGCTTCTGCCGCCTCGACTGACAACACCGCCACCGTGACAAACACTACCGACAGCTCCGGCACCACGACAGACACCTCCGCCACTGCAACAGACACCACCGACA
>WNFU01010052.1_pt1 | contig 10555 bp, 11 predicted proteins | sample 5400121 | NCBI WGS metagenome assembly WNFU01 (sample SAMN13153360, study PRJNA577476) | soil metagenome | isolation source: 100 cm soil or saprolite under grassland replicate 1 | place: USA:California | collected 2016-06-15
GGGTGGTGCGGACCGCTGGTGGCGCGCGTCCCGCCGCGGCCGCGCGGCCGGGCGAGCTGGACGGGCGGCTGCTGGGCCTCGGCGAGCTGCGCGCCGATCCCGATGTGGCGCTGCCGGCGCGGCGGCCCGACCGCACCCACCGGGTGGTGCTGTCGGGCGGGATGATGGACGCACGGTGGACGATCAACGGCCGCACCTTCGACGACACGATCCCGCTGCAGGTCCGCGAGGGTGAGCGGGTCCAGTTGGTGCTGGCCAACCAGTCGATGATGTTCCACCCCGTGCACCTGCACGGCCACAGCTTCCAGGTCCAGACCCGGGCTGGGAGTGAGGTGGGGCCGCGCAAGGACACCGTGATCGTGCGGCCGATGGAGCAGTTCGCCGTGGACCTGCTGGCCAGCAATCCCGGGCAGTGGATGCTGCACTGCCACAACCTCTACCACCAGCAGGCCGGCATGATGACCACCCTGTCCTACGTCGTCTGAGGCCAGCCGATGATGCTCAGGGCGTGGCTGGTCGCGCAGCGCTGGCGATCGGCGGCTGGCGGGCAGCGTTTGCCAAGACCGCGCGTGCCGCGGGCTGCTTTCCTTCACGACCGCTGGGTCAGCCACCAGCTCGGGCCGTGCTGTGTTGGCTGGCGTGGGCTGAGCCGGCACGGGCTCGGGTCCGTGGGCCGCGTCGGGTGGTCGAGGAGCAGCAGGGTCAGCGCCGCGCCGCCGACGGTCAGGTGCTGAGCTGTTGCAGGAACAGCTCCTGGTCGATGGCGACGCCGGCGATCGCGCCCTCGGCCGCGGCGATGACGACCTGCGCGCCGGGCACGGGCATGCTGGGCCGGCGCGCCATGTCTCCGGCCGCGAACACGCCCGGCACGCTGGTCTGCCCGAAGTCGCCGACCAGCACCGAGCCGTCCTCCCCCAGCGTGCAGCCGAGTTGGCGGGGCAGGTCGCTGCGCTGGCGGGTGGGGGCGTGCAGGAACGCCGCGGTGCGGGCGACCGGCTCGCCCTCGGTGAACACGATGCGCTCCAGCGTGCCGTCCTGGCCGTCCAGCCGGGCGATGGGCTCTCCGCGCAGCCGACCTTGTGGGCGGCGAGCAGGCGGCGGGCGTCCTCGTCCAGCCCGGCAGCGCCGTTGCTGCACAGCAGCACGTCCGGGCTCCAGCGGGTCAGCTGCAGCGCGAGCTGGAAGTTGCGGGGGTCGCTGGCCAGCACCGCCAGGGGCTGGTCGCGGACCTCCCAGCCGTCGCAGTAGGGGCAGTTGAACACGCCGCGTCCCCACAGCTCCGCCAGGCCGGGGATCGGGGGCAGCTCGTCCACGACCCCGGTGGCCAGCAGCAGCCGGCGGGCCTGCTCGGTGGTGCCGTCGCCCAGGGTGACCGTGAACTGGTCGGCGTCGCGAGTGACCGCCCGGACCTGGGTCGCACGCACCTGCACGGTGGGGTAGGCGCGGAGCTGGTCGCGGCCGGCTTGGCGGAGCGCGGCGGGGTCCATGCCGTCGCGGGACAGGAATCCGTGCATGGCGTGCACGCCGGCGTTGCGTGGCTGGCCGCTGTCGCATAGCAGCACGGTGCGGCGGGCGCGGCCCAGCAGCAGCGCTGCGTTCAGCCCGGCGGGGCCGCCGCCGACGATGACGGCGTCCAACATGCTGGCCTCCTCCAAACTTTGACGGATAGCGATCGCTACGCTAATAGTGATCGCTATGGAGACGCAACCCGCGACCCGTCCACGCAGGCGGCTCAGCAGAGCCGACCGCAAAGCCAAGACCCGCGAGCAGCTGCTGGAGGCGGCCGCGCGGGTGTTTGCCCGCAAAGGCTATGCGGGTGCGTCGGTGGACGACATCGCCGAGGAGGCGGGCTTCACTGTCGGCGCGCTGTACTCCAACTTCAGCGGCAAGCAGGACCTGTTCCTGGTCGCCTTCGAGCGCCACTGCGACCAGGAGCTCGCCCAGGTCCAGGCGCTGCTTGCGGCCGAGCTGCCTATCGAGCAGCTGCTGGATGCCGTCAGCCGCCAGTTCGGCGACTTGGGCGACGAGCACCGCCAGTGGTGGGTGTTGTCGATGGAGCTGTGGCTGTACGCCCAGCGCGACCCCGCCGCGCGCGCCCGCCTGGCCGCGCTGGAGGGCAAGGTCCGCACGGCCGTCGCCGACGCGCTCCAGCGCCAGGCGGCTCGCGCCGGCCAGCCGCTGCCGGTGCCGGCCACCGACCTGGCTGCCGCCATGCTCGCCGTGTGGCAGGGCCTGATGCGACAGCGCCTGGTCGACCCGGACGCGGTGCCGCCAGAGGCGATCGGCGCCGCGCTGGCATGGCTGCGCAACGGGGCGGGCCAGCTCGCCGGTCGGCGTCCGATCGAAGGCGGACGACCATGACACCGCCAACACAGCCATTACCTTCCACGCGGGCAGCATCCTGGCGGCGGTGGCTGGATCCGCGCGTGCTGGGCGTGGGCGCCGGGTCCGGGCTGCTGGGCGCGGTGGACTGCATCGCCGGCGCGATCGCGGTCGGCAGCGGCCTCGGCGCCCTGTCGGTTCTTGGCACCCTGATGGATCGCTACCAGCCATTCTTCATCGCTCTCAGCGTGCTGGCGATGACGTGGTGGCTGCTGCGGACGGTCCGCGCGCAACGCCATGGCATGGCTGGCCGCAGCGGCCGGGGTGATCTGGCTGGTCCGCTCCGCCGGGCGACCGCTGGCGCGGCCGGTGGCGCTGATGGGCGCCGCCTCTGCCGGCACGCTGCTGCTCACTATGGCCATCTCGCGGGTGCTGAGAGCGGGATAATGGCGCTGGCTGCCAGCTACCCTCGAGGGGCGCTACGCCCGATCGGGTTCGGCCCTGGCGCTGCAGGTGCTCGGCGAGCTGCGGGACCTGCGCTGGCATGCGGCCGACCCCGGTGCCGCAGCGGTGACCGGATGCTTCCGGGGTCGGGGCCAGCGCCAGCAGCGCCGGTCACCGTGACCCCACGGTCGGGCGAGGTCGCTGATAGGCTGCAGTCGGTGGCGTGAGCCGGCGGTTCGTGCTGCAGTCGCCCGGGCGGTGAGGCCGAGGCCATTGACGGAGACCGTTCCGCGCGTCGACGATCGCATCGCGCTGCCAGATGGCCGCTGGCTTGCCTACCGCGGGTTCGGCGTAAGGTCTGACCGCCCGCTGGCAGGGGCGTGAGCCAATCGCGGCCGGGCCCATCCACAGTTACGGTTACCCGGGAGTGAAGGGGGCGTTCATCATGCGCAGCATCTCCGGGCCGCCTGTGCGCAGGAACCGCACCACCAGCACGCCGGCGAGGACCAGGAGCAGCAGGTTCAGCACGGTGGTGTAGTTGAGGGTGATGCTGGCCTCCACGACCTTGGCGTTGCGGGCCGCCGGCACCAGCCCAAGCGCCTGGAAGACCAGGTCGACCAGCAGTCCGGCGGCCGCCATGGTGAGGTAGAAGGTGCCGAGCAGGAAGGCGCTCATCCTGGGGCCGTAGTACTTGCGGTAGATGTCCAGGATCGGCAGCACGATCAGGTCGGCGAAGATGAACGCGACCACCCCGCCGAAGCTGATGCCGCCGTTCCACAGCACCGCCGCCAGCGGCACGTTGCCGATCGAGCAGACAAACGACAGCACCGCGACCAGCGGGCCGACCAGCGGCCCCCACAGCCTGGCCAGCAGCGGGCGGTCGGCCAGGAAGAAGGCCTGCCAGAAGCTGGCGGGGACCCAGGCGCCGAGCGCGCCGGCGATCAGCAGCCCGCCGGCGAGGTCCTTCCAGACCGAGGCCCAGTCCATCACGAAGGAGTGGCTGATCGCGGTGAACCCCTTGGGATTAGTGATCCGGGACCAGATGGGCCCTTCGGTGACGGACATGTCCATGGCGGCGTGGCCCTCCATCACCCCGACCAGGCCCCTGTCGGCCTGCTCGCGCGCGGCGGCGAGCAGCCTTGGCCGCAGCAGGGCGCGGAACAGCAGCGCCAGCAGCACGATCATCAGCGGCCCGCCGACGAACTCCGCGGCGGTGAACTGCCAGCCCAGCAGCACCGCCAGGATGATGCCGAGCTCGATGACCAGGTTGGTGGAGGCGAACTGGAACGCCATCGCGCTGGTGAAGTCGGCGCCCTTGCGGAACACCGACCGTGCCGTCGCCACCGCGGCATAGGAGCACGACGAGGAGGCGGCGCCGAGCCCGCAGGCGATCGACAGGGAGCGGGGGGAGTCGTCGGGGAGCAGCCGGCCCATCTCGGCCTTGGACACCACCGCCTGCACCGCCGCGGAGATCGCGAAGCCCAGGATCAGCGTCCACAGGATCTCCCAGCTCATGGCGGCGGCCAGGCTGAGCGCGTGCCCGAGCGCGTGCAGCACCATGATGTCTGGGTGCCGCCTCTCCCGGGTCTCCGACGCACCGTCGTAGAAGGGTATCCCAAGGACCGGGAATCGATCGGCGTTCTCTTACGTTTCGTAAGAGAATCGGTGGGTGACAGGACCGCTCTCGAGGAGGAGCGTGCCGGTGCGGCGTCGAGGCGTGGCCGTGGCAGCCGCGGTCGGGGTCGGGCTGCTGCTAAGCGGATGGCTGCTGCTGGGCGCCGGCCCCGCGGCGGCGCACGCCCTGGTGGTCGGCAGCAACCCCGGGGCGGGCGCTCGCCTGGCACGCGCGCCGGCTGAGCTGCGGGTCGCCTTCTCGGAGGCGGTCCGGCCGCTGGGGCAGGGCCTGAGCCTACAGGGGCCGCGCGGCCAGGTCCGCCTTGGCTCGGTGCGCCATCCCGACGGGCGCCCACAGGTGCTGGCCGCCGCCCTGCCCGTCCTGGCCGACGGCGCCTATCTGGCCGGCTGGCGGATCGTCTCGGCCGACGGCCACCTCGAGGCCGGCTCCTTCGCCTTCGCCATCGGCGCCGGCGCCGGCGCCGGCCCCGCCACTCCTGCCCCGCCGCAGCTGCCAAGCGCCTGGCAGGTCGCGGGCCGCTGGCTGGAGGTGGCCGGGGTGCTGCTGCTGGTCGGGGTGGCGGTAGCCGCCATGATGGTGTGGCGCCGGCCCGGGCCGATCGGCCCGGACGAGCCACGCTACCCGACGCTGGTGGTGGTGGGCGCGGTGGTCGGCGGGGTCGGGCTGGCCTGGCAGATCGGGGCGGGCGCGGCGACCGCCGGTGGGTTCGGCTCCGGGGCGGTCGGCGCGTTCCTGGCGGCCTCGCCCGCCGCGGCGCGCCGCATGCTGGTCGAGGTGGCGCTGCTGGCCGGGCCGCTGCGCCTGCACCTGGACCTGGAGCCCGGCACGGTCGGCCGCAACCTGCTCCAGATCCGGGTGACCGACCCAACGGGCCGCCCCGTCGACGGCCTGGCCCGCATCGGCCTCACCGTGGCGGACGAGGCGGGCCGCGCCGCCCGGCCTCCCTCAGCGCCGCCCGGGTCGCGCCCGCCATCTACCGGGCGGTGACCGACGCGTTCGCGCTGGCGGGCGGCTGGCGGGTCGGGGTGGCCGGTGGTGTGCCGGGCGCCCAACCGGATCTGGCCGCGCGGTTCACCATCGCCGCCGCGCCAGCCACCGCTGGCACGCCGCCGCCGGACCCGCCGGATGCGCTGGTGCTGGGCGGCCAGGCCGGCAGCGCGCTGGTTGGCCTCACCGCGATGACCGCCGGGGACCGCCTGCTGGTGGTGCGCGCCCGCGGCGGGCTGGTGATCCCCCCACCGGTCGCACCCCGGCCGCTGCGGGTGCTGGACCGCGACCGCCATGTGGTCGCGGCGCTGACCCAGCCCTGTGGGGACGGCTGCACCGAAGCGTTCCTCGCCACCCCGCCCGCGGCCCGCGGCCCACTCACCGTGGAGGCGGTCCTGCCCAACAAGGGCACGGCCCGCTTCGGGCTGCCGCTGCCGCTTCCCCGCGGCGGCACGGCCATCGGGCGGCTGCGCGCCGCCGACCGGGTCCTGGCGGCCTCGGGGTCGTTCCGCATCCACGAGGTCCTCGACGGCGGGCTGGGCACGGTGTTCCGCACCGACTACCAGCTCAAGGCCCCAGACCTGGCCCGCTGGCACCTGCGCGGCCCGGACAGCACCACCGACACCGTCTGGGTCGGCGAGCACCGCTACACCCGCGACGGCACCGGCCCGTGGCGGCACGAGCGCGCCCCCGGCCTGGTGCTGCGGTTCCCGGCGCGCAACTGGAGCGACCAGCAGGCCAGCGTCGTCGACCTCGGCCCCGCCGCCTGGCACGGCACCCCTTCCCCTGAAGTTTCGCCAATTTCATGACCTACGGATGGGTTGGTCGTGACGTTGCGTGATCCCTACTGGTCGGTGGCTGGCGGGCCGACCCAGAAGCCGAGGGTGTGGTCCATGCCCTCTTCGGGAGTGCCGGTGGTAGGGCCGAAGCGGGTGGGCAGTTCGCTCTCGCTGAAGGTCTCGGTGCTGGCCTTGTAGATCGCGATGAGCCAGTGGTCGGCGGAGCCCTGGTAGCGCAGGCGAAGCACGGTGAAGGGCTCGGGTTCCTCGACCGCGGGCGAGAACAGGCGCCAGCGGCGGGCCCTGGGGCGCTGGATGACGGCGACGTAGCAGAACACGCCGCTGTGGCGGACGAGAACCTCGGTGTCGGGCCAGTTCTTGCGGGCGTGGGCGAGGATGCGCTCGGTGACGGCATCCTTGGTCGGCTGGTCCGGGCGCGGTCCTGCACTTTTGGCCATGGGGTGTCCTTGCCGGGAGTTTGAGGACGCGTCGCGTGTGCGTCGCGTGCCGCCCGATCGGGGAGGCCCTGATGCCAGTGACCGTACCGCCGTCCCTGCTGATCGTTCTGCACATCCTGCGGCCGTGCTTCACCGGGCCCTCGTTCGCGACGATGTCGGCGCTGGTCACCGGGGCGCTGTCGGCAAACGGTCCGCGCACAGTCACCGGAATGTGGCAGGCCGTGGGCCTGGCCGGACGGGCGCACTGGTCACGCGCGCACAGGTTCTTCTCCCGCGCGGTGTGGGACCCCGACCAGGTCGGCCTGGCGCTGGCCCGCGCGGTCGTGGCCCGCCTGGTGCCCGACGGTGCGGCGGTCACCGTCGCGGTGGACGACACCCTGTTCCACCGCTACGGCAAGAAGGTCCACGGCGCGAAGTACCAGCATGACGGCTCCGCCAAGGGACGTGACGGCATCGGGCGCGGCAACTGCTTTGTGATCGTCGGGATGGTGGTGGCCGTCCCGTTCCTGGCCCGCCAGGTCTGCCTGCCGGTCCTGTTCCGCCTGCACATCCCCAAGACCAGCGCGTCCAAGACCGAGCAGGCCCGCGCCATGGTCGACCTCCTCGCCCAGGCCCTGCCCCAACACACCATCCACGTGGTGGGCGACGCCCTGTACCGCGGACCGGCCTGGCGTGGCCTGCCCGCCCGCGTCACCTTCACCACCCGCCTGGCCGCCAACGCGGTCCTGTACCGACCCGAACCCGCGCGCACCGGCAGGCGCGGACACCCCGCCTGGAAGGGCGAACGGCTGGGCACCGCCGCCGACATGGCCGCCACCACGACCTGGACCCGCACCCGGGTGACCGCTACGGGTGACCCAGGACGTGGACATGGCGGTGGTCACCTGCCTGTGGTGGGGCAGCCTGCACCGCACCCCATCCGCGTGGTCCTGGTCCGCGACACCAGCGAGGCCCGGCCCTACACCCTGGCCCTGGCCACCACCGACATGGCCGCCACCGGCGAGCAGATCGTGGCCAGGTACGCCTCCCGCTGGTCCATCGAACAGTCGATCAAGGACGGCAACCTCCTGGGCGCGGGCGACGCCCAAAGCCGGCTGCCCGCGGCCGTCGAGCGCACCACACCCCTGGGACTGGCGAACCTGACCATCCTGGTCCTGTGGTACGACCAGGCCGGCCAACCCGCCGCCGACCTGGGCTCCCGCCGCCAAGCCGCCCCCTGGTACCGCCACAAGCGCCACGTCTCCGTCGAAGACATGATCATCGCGTTCCGGCGTGCTCGGATAACCGACAACACCGCAGCCCAGCAGACACCCACACTATTCGACGAGACCGCCCCGACCAGCAACCTGACAGCCGCATAACGGCGAAACTTCAGCTTCCCAGGTGCTCGCCTTTTTTGATCCTGCCAACGGCGCCTACCACCGGGTGTGGGTGGACCCCGCCAACCGCATCCTGCACGAGCGCATGGACGCCCCCGGCCACTTCATGGACCGCGACTACACCGCCTATGGCGTCCCGGCGACGATCACCGCGCCCCGCTGACTCTGCAGTGGCAGGGTGCGGCTGAGTGTGGCCCACCGGCCCGCAACCGAGCACCTGATGAGGGTCCCGGGTCGCCGGGTCCGGCCAGCGCCCACGAGCCTGCGCCAGCGCGGGTCAGATCGTGCCGGCGATCTCGGCCATGCGCTCGGCGATCAAGAAGTGGCCGGCGCCCGGCACCACGGTCGTCTCGCAGTCGGGAAACCGGCCGGGTCGCTCCAGCCAGACCCGCGGCGGCACAAGCTGGTCGTGCTCGCCGAGCCACAACCGCACCGGCCCCGTGACCTGTTCGGGCGCAAACCCCCATGGCAGCGGCATCAGCCGTTCGTCGTCCACCACGCCGCGGCTGCCCGCACCGGCCAGGTCGGCGCCGAACCGGCCAGCCAGCTCCGGCCGGCCAAACAGCCGCTGGTCGGCCTGGCTCATGCCGCCAAGCAGCAGCCGCTCCGCGCGCCGCGGGTCCCGCCTGGCCAGCGCCACCAGCCCCGCATACAGCACGCGGAGCGCCCATGGCGCCCGCCGGGCCAGCGGGTAGTACCAGCCGGGCACGCCGAGCTGCCGCACCGCGCCGGGCGCGTCCAGCGGCGGCAGCGGGGCCACCAGCGCCGTGGCGCTGACCCGCGGGCCGAGCTTGTAGGCGCACGCGGCGGCGTGCGGGCCGCCGTTGGAGAACCCGACCAGCCCGAAGCGCTCCAGCTCCAAGGCGTCCGCGAGATGTCGTATGTCGTCGGGCCAGTCCAGCAGGCGCCGCCGGGGCTGCGGGGTGGACCGGCCAACGCCGGGCCGGTCGGGCGCGATGAGCCGCACCCCGGCCGAGCGGAACCCGGCGTCGGTCGCCCACGGATTGCGCCGATAGCCGGGCGTGCCGTGCAAGAACAGCACCGGGCGCCCGTCGGGGTCGCCGAACTCCGCGTAGGCCAGCCAGCGGCCATCCGGGAGCGCAATGCGATCGTCGATGCGTGGAGTGGTCTCCATCGATGGCCTCGCCCAACTCAAGCCCATAGGCATCTGCGAACGGAGCCAACGGCCCCGTCATCAAAACCCTGCTCACCCTGCTCGTTGGCCTCGCCACGCTGCCTCCTTCTCTCGGGAACCAAGAAGGAGACCATGGCGAGACGGAACGTCGTTATGCCGACCCAGAGGCGGCGATCACCCCGATCGACAAGGACTTCATTGCCAAGGCCGGCATAACGCGGAGATCGGCATAATCGTGGAAGCGTGGCCGCTGCTGGTCGGGCCCGGCCTGGTCGTCGAGGTCGGCGGCGGCGAGGGCGCGCTGCCAGACGCGGGCGAAGTTGGCTGATGAGAGTGGGCCGCTGGGGCCGCGGGTGGCGCCGGGGCTGGTGAAGACCAGGTCGCGGGCACGGCCGTCCACCAGGTCGTGGTGGGCGTTGAGGGCGTCGATGGCGTGCTGGTCGAGGGCGATGGTGCGCACTTCGGGTCGGGATCGTGACCGCCCGCGGCTGGCGGACTCCTCCTCCTGATCGATCGGGGTGGGTGGGCGAATGCGCAGCCGGCCGGATCCGCTGATCGCGCCGTCGTCCAAAGGGAAGTTCGTGCGAACGTCGGTCCAGCGCAGGGTGGTCAGTTCGCTCCAGCGGGCGCCGGTGTGGGCGGCCAGCACGACCAGGGCGCGGTAGCGGGGGTCGATGGCGTCGGCGAGCTGGTGCACCTGCGGGCGGGTGAGCCAGATCATGCGTGGCAGGGACGGCTCGGTCGAGGTGGCGGTGAGGGTCGCAGGGCGGCGGCGACGACCGGGGGTGGTGAGAGGGGAGCGGTCCAGGTAGCCGGCGTCGACAGCGGCGTTGCAGACGGTGCCAAGTAGCGACAGGTAGGTCGCGATCGTCCGAGGCGAGAGTCCCTCGCGAGTCATGTCGCGCTGCCACGCGGTAACGACATGCGCGTCCAACTGGGCCAGAGGCAGGTCGCCGAAGCAGGGCAGGATCCGTGCGGTGAGTTTGCTTCTGGTGCCCTCGGCGGAGCGGGGATGGGCAGGTTTCCAGACGGGTCACCAGATCGTAGCAGTGGTGACGTACTCCCCGAACAGCGTCGAGGCGTGGCCGGGTGAGAGTTGGTCGGAGGTAACTATTCAGGTGGCTGGTGAGCCGCGCCGTGGGTGGGTTTGACTTGCTGGGGTGGTGTGCGATAGCTGTCCCATAGGCCCATGGGCAAGCGGGCGTGTCCGCTGGTGTCCAGGAGGCCGTGATCTCTTCCCCCGATCTGGGTCTGGAGGCCACCGTCGCGGTCCAGGCCCTCTGTGTCAACCTCCAGTGAGGCAGATGGAGCTGCTGAATCATTGAGCTGAGAGGGCGGGGAGGAGTTCCCCGGTGACCACCACGACCAATCATTCCGTGAATGCGCACGCCCAGGCTGACGCGATGGGCGGCAGC
>WNFU01016068.1_pt1 | contig 10555 bp, 7 predicted proteins | sample 5400121 | NCBI WGS metagenome assembly WNFU01 (sample SAMN13153360, study PRJNA577476) | soil metagenome | isolation source: 100 cm soil or saprolite under grassland replicate 1 | place: USA:California | collected 2016-06-15
CGGGCGGGATCGAGCTCCCCGGGCAGCTCGGGTCGGTGATCGACGCGTGCCTGGCCGTGGCGGCGGGGCTGGCGACGCACGTGCTGTGCTTCCGCAGCGTCTACGAGGGCAGCGCCCAGGGCAAGGAAGGCCGGTCGGCCGTCATGCCGGGCGGCGGGGCGCGCGGCGGCAGCTTCCGCGCCGGCGGCTTCATGCAGTGGACCTTGCCGTTCGCAGCGCCGTCGGCCGCGACGTGGATCGCAATGTTCGCCCAGCGCCACTTCTTCGAGTTCGGCACGACCCGTGAGCAGCTGGCGCAGATCGCGCTCAACGCCCGCAAGAACGCGGCTGTGAACCCGAACGCCATCTACCGCGACCCGATGACGATGGACGACTACTTCGACGCCCGGATGATCTCGTCGCCGCTGTGCCTGTACGACTGCGACGTGCCGTGCGACGGCGGGACGGCGGTGATCGTGTCGAGCGTCGATGCTGCAGCCGACCTGCGCAAGCCGCCGATCCAGGTGGAGGCGGTCGGGACGGCGCTGTACGGCCGGCCGTCGTGGGACCAGTTCGACGACCTGACGACGATGGCGTGCCGCGACGCGGCGGCGCAGATGTGGACGCGCACCGACCTCAAGCCGTCGGACGTACAGCTGGCGGAGATGTACGACGGGTTCAGCTTCATCACGATGGCGTGGCTCGAAGCCATGGGCTTCTGCGGCAAAGGCGAGTCGGGCCCGTACGTCGAGGGCGGGCAGCGCATCGCGCGCGACGGCGAGCTCGCGCTCAACACCCACGGCGGGCAGCTGTCGGCGGGCCGGCTGCACGGCTACGGGTTCCTGCACGAGGCGTGCGTGCAGCTGTGGGGCGAGGCCGGCGAGCGTCAGGTGCCGGGCGAGCCCGAGGTTGGCGTGGCAGCGGCCGGCGGCGGCCCGCTCGCGGGCTCGCTGCTGCTCACTCGGCGCCGGTGACGCGCCCCTAGGCTGCCGGGCCATGTCGGTCCCGGCGCCTGCGGTCACGCGCGACGACCGGCGGTTCTGGCGCATCCTGCTGCTGATCGTGCTGGCGGCGCTGGCGCTGCGCGTCGCGTACGTGGCGTTCGCCAAGACGAACCAGGTGATCCGGGGCGACCAGCTCTTCTACAACGCGGAGGCCAACCGGCTCGCGCGCGGGGACGGCTTCCTCGAGCCGTTCGACCTGCAGGCGGTCGCCCGGGGCGAGATCCGCGAAGGAACCGACCCCGCCGCCGACCATCCGCCGCTCACCGTGATCGTGCTGGCGCCGGTGTCGTTCGTGACGCACCAGGCGCTGATCCCGCAGCGGCTGACGATGGCGGTGCTCGGCGCGGTGGCCGTCCTGGTCATCGGGTTGCTCGCGCGGCAGCTGGCGGGGGACCGCGCCGGGTGGATCGCGGCGGGCATCGCCGCCTTGTACCCGAACCTATGGGTGAACGACGGCCTCATGATGTCGGAGACGCTGGCGGCGCTCCTCGTCGCCCTCGCGCTTCTCTACACGTACCGGCTGATCCGGGGTCCAACACCGTGGCTCGCGCTGCTGGTAGGCGCGCTGTGCGGTCTGGCCGCGATGGCGCGCGCCGAGCTGGTGCTGCTCGTGCCCTTGCTGGCGGTGCCGGCGGCCCTGGTCGCGCGGTCCATCACGACCGCGCAGCGGTGGAAGCTGGCCGGGCTCGGCGTGCTCGCGGCGGCGGTCATCATCACCCCGTGGGTCGGGTACAACCTCGCCCGGTTCAAAGAGCCGACCTTTCTGTCGACCAATGACGGGATCGCGCTGCTCGGCTCGAACTGCGACTCTGTGTACTTCGGGCACGGCACCGGCCTCACCGACCTGAAGTGCCTCGGCAAGAACCCGGTCGGCGACCAGTCCGTCGACAGCAAGATCTACCGGGACCGCGCGTTCGACTACATCCGCGCGCACAGGACACGAGCGGTGGTCGTCGGCTTCGCGCGCGTCGGCCGCACCTGGGGCCTGTACCGGCCGTGGGACATGGTCAGCTACAACAAGGGCGAAGGCCGCGAGGGCTGGGTCACGATCCTCGGGATCATCACCTTCTACCCGCTGCTCCTCGCGGCGATCGCGGGATGGGTGGTGATGCGGAGGCGGCGCCGCCGATCGTGGCCGCTCCTCGTTCCCGCGGTGATCGTGACGATCGCGTCCGCCGTCACGTACGGGCAGACGCGCTTCCGCGTCCCGGCTGAGCCGAGCCTGGTCGTGCTGGCGGCCATCGCGATCGCTGCCGTCGTCGCCCGCGATTGGCCCGCGCGCCGTCGCCGACAGGCGGCGACGACCGAAGGTCAGCCCAAGACGAGCGAGGCGAGCTCCTCGAGCTGACCGCGAGAGCCGCCGGCGAGCTCCTTCAGCGTGAGGAGCCGCTTGTAGTAGAGGTGCGCGTCGTCCTCCCACGTGAACCCGATCCCCCCGAGCACCTGGATGAGCGACGCGCCGACCGCGTACAGCTCGTCGGCGGCGAACGCCTGCGCCATGGTGGCGGCGCGGTGACGCTCGGCCGGGTCGGCGGCGTCGGCGGCCCACGACGCGTAGTACGCGCCGGCGCGGGCCAGCTCGACGGCGCGGAGCATGTCGGCGCACAGGTGCTGGACGGCCTGGAACGAGCCGATCGGACGATCGAACTGGCGCCGCTCCTTCGCGTACTCGACGGCCATCTCGAGCGCCCGGAACGCGGCGCCGACGCCGTCGACGACGGCCGCGACGCCGAGGCGGTCGACGGTCTCGGCGACCGCATCCGTTGCATCCCCGGCGCCGAGTCGCCGTGCCGGCGTGTCCGTCATCGCCACGGTTGCGAACTTGTGTGTCCCGTCGACGGTGGGCGTCGCCGTGACTTCGAGACCGGGCGCGTCGCGCGCGACCGCGAACGCGCCGAGCTCGCCGTCGCCGGTGACGGCGGTGACGAAGACGACGTCGGCGGCGATCCCGTCCGGCACGTGCACCTTGCGACCGGTGATCGTCCACTCGCCGCCGGTGTGAGTGGCGCGCGTGCGCTCGGGCTCGGCGAGCGCGACGGTGCCGACCGACTCGCCCGAGGCCAGCCCGGCGAGGAGCCCGGCGCGGTCGTCAGCGGAGCCCGCCAGGGTCACGAGGCTGACCGCGCCGACCGCGCTCGACGCGAACGGCCCCGGGTGCACGGCCCGGCCGAGCTCCTCGCGCACGACGGCCATGTCGACCATGCCCATGCCCGCGCCACCCTGAGCCTCCGGCACCAACAAGCCGGTCACGCCGAGCTCCGCCAGCCCGGACCAGATCTCGTCGGTGGCGCCGCGCTCGTCGTCGAGCATGGAACGCACGTACGCGACCGGGGCGCGCTCCGCGAGGAAGCGACGCACGGTCGCGCGCAACAGCTCCTGATCCTCACTGAACTCGAAGTCCAAGGGGTCGGACTGTAACGAGTCCGAGCAACGCCGGAGCGCATCGCCTACTCTTCCGGCCGGCTGCCGCCGAGGGGGTAGGGCAGATGGCGAGGTCGGAGAACGACCCCACACCGGTTGGCCCTCCTCGCATGCCGCAGACACCGCCGTTGGCGTCGCGGGCACCGTGGATCGTCACCGGCGTCGCCATCGCCGCGGTCGTCGTCCTCGCCGCCGGAGCCGGCTTGCTCCTGCACGTCTTCGGCAACTCGGGGCGGAGCACGGCGCAGTCGTCGACCGGTCTGGCGGTGAAGGACGTGCCGAAGTTCGAGCTCGGCGACGTACCGTCGGGATTTCATCGCGACGACACCGTCGGCGACGGCAGTGGCAGCGGCGTCACGTTCGACTACTCGCCGGGACCGGACAGCGTGTGCCGCCGGTTCCACTTCGCACACGGCAATCCCATCTGCGACGAAGCGTTGAGCCTGCAGTCGGCGGCCTACGCGAAGGGCGATCCCGACGACCCCGACACGATCGACATCACGACGTTCACAGGTCAGGGCGGAGAGCTGGACCTCAGCAGCCTCGCCGAGGCCGCGGCGATCCCCGGAGCTCCTCCGGAGGGCGAGGGCGTGCCGCAGCCCGAGCCGGTACGCGTGCGCGGACACCGGGCCACCTTTCTGGACGAGCCGGACGCGGAGTCGTTGTCCCTGACCTGGCAGGAGCGCGACGGCGTCCGCGTCGCGATGGCGTCATATGGGTCGTCGATCGGGAAGCGGCAGCTCATCGAGCTCGCCGATCATCTCGAGGAGTCCTCCACGCGTGCCCGTCTGCCCCTCGTCGTCGGGAGCGTTGCCTTCGCTCCGGTCGAGGGATACCCGGACACCGAATACGTGGCCCTCGGTCACGACGGTGGGCACACGTGCGTGATGCTGTTCCCACTCGGGACCTGCGACGCCGTCGGCGACAAGGGGCCGATCTCGGTCCCGAAGCCCGAGTCGCCGGATCCGAACGATCCGTCCTCGTCGGAAGGCTTCGTGTCCGAGGCCGTGCTCGGACGGGTACGGCCGGACGTCGCGACCGTGCGCATCGAGCTCGACCGCGGCGATCCGATCTCGGTGCAGCCGTTCACGACCGACGTCGGCCGGCCTGCTCGGTTCTTCGCCGCCGCACTCCCGGAGAACGCGGCGCCGCTGCGCGCCGTGGCGCTCGACGCGCAGGGGAACGAGCTCGGGCAGGCGTCGGCAGACCTGTTCCCCGAAATCCAGCACGGCTACGTGCAGATCGGCCGCGGCAGCGGCGACCCCGCCGGTCCGTGGCGGCTCAGCGGCAAGCTCGATTCGGACGGGTCGGTGTGCACGCAGTTCGACCTGCAGGGTGAGGTGGCCTTCCCGGGCGACGAGCTCTGCGACGTGCCGCCCGACGCGACGGTCCCGATCTCGGAGACCGCATTCGGCGATGCCGACTCCGGCTACCTCGTCGGCATGACGACCACGGACGCGACGAGTGTCCGCATCGACGTGAACGGCACGCCGTATACGGAGACGTCCGTGATCGGCGCCGACAAGCGGCTCCGGGCCGGCTTCTACGTCGCCCCGGTGGGTCAGGGGATCCTCACCGACGACGAAGACGTGGCGGCGCCCCTCGTGGCGGTGGCGCTCGACGCCGCCGGCAACGAGATCGGTCGGTACGACGAGCAGGCCGTGGCGGGTACGGCCGAGCGACCGCCACCGACCGGTCCGGTCGAGACGTTCGCCGAGGGCGACGACGCGCACGGGCACTGGAAGGTGGTCGCGAACCCGACCGCCGATGGCGTGTGCCTCGGGGTCGGCTACGCCGACCCGCCGGCCGGGCTGTGCCTGGCCCCGACGGCGGACGGTGGCACGATCCTCGGGGGAACGAACCTCGACCCCGACGCAGCCGTCGCAGTCGTCACCCCCGAGGTCGCCAAGGTCCGGATCGAGCTGACGAAGGGTGCCCCGATCGAGGTGACCCCGACGGACGGGCATCCGCCGTACTCGACCGCACGGATCGCGGTCGTCCCCGTCGACAACCCTGATCGCGTCAAGCGCTTCGTCGCGCTGGACGCCAACGGCCGCAATATCGGCGAGTTCGACGCGAGCTCGCTGGCCTCGATCCTCGCCATCAGCGGCGCCGCCTGACTCGAAGGCCGGCGCTGGGCATCAGGTACGGTCGCCTCCGTGCGACTGCGGTACGGCGAACGGGAAGAGAAGTTCCGACACGACCTGGATGTGTGGCTCGACGAGCACGCGCCGCCGCCGGAGGTCATGCACCAACGAAAGAGCTCGAGTGCCGACCTGCCGGACTGGGCCCGGGCATGGCAGCGCACGCTCTTCGAGCACGGCTGGCTCGTACCCGGCTGGCCGCCGGAGCTCGGCGGTCGCAATGCGAGCCCGGCCGAGCAGATGATCTACTTCGAGGAGCTGTCGAGGCGCGACATCCACCGCAGCCTCAACCCGCAGGGCCTCGGGATCGTGGCCCCGTCGATCAAGGACTACGGGACGCCCGAGCAGCAGGAGCGTTTCCTCCTCCCGACGCTGCGGGCGGAGATCGCGTGGTGCCTCGGCATGAGCGAGCCCGGCGCCGGCAGCGACCTCGCCTCGCTGTCGACGCGTGCCGTGCTGGACGGCGACCACTTCGTCGTGAACGGACAGAAGGTCTGGACTTCCGGCGCGCACCACGCCGACTGGTGCCTGTGCTTCGTGCGCACCGACTCCGAGGCACCCAAGCACCAGGGCATCAGCGCGCTGATCGTCGACATGAAGACGCCCGGAATCGAGTGCCGGCCCTTCCCCGAGCTCTCCGAGCCCGACTACTACGACTTCAACGAGGTGTTCTTCACCGACGTCGTCGTGCCGCGCGACGCGCTGCTCGGGGAGCTCAACCACGGCTGGCCGATCACGCAGGGATCGCTTGCGCACGAACGCGCCATGCTCTGGATCGACTACGCGCACGCGGTGGACCGCGGCGTCCGGGCGATGATCGACCTCGGCGACCGTCGGGGGCCGGACGGCGGCGCGCTACGCGACGACCCGCGCTTCCGGGACCAGGTCGCGGGCTTCTACATCGACTCGCAGGCCCTGATGCTGCTCGGGTACCGGGGCTTCGCGAAGTTCATGCAGGGCCGGTCGTCGCCCGAGCACTCGCTGCTGAAGCTGTACGGCAGCGAGACGCTCCAGAAGTGCCTCGCTGCCGGCATGGAAGCGCAGGGACCGGACGCCCTCGACACGCGCATCCTCGGCCCGTCGATGTGGCGGGACGGATCGTGGGCGACGCAGTGGCTCCGGTCGTTCGCGGGGACGATCCCGGGCGGCACCAGCGAGATCCAGCGCAACATCATCGCCGAGCGCGTGCTCGGCCTACCGAGATAGCTGTCGAGAGAACCGAGACCGACGAGCCAGGGACGAGGGGGCGGGCCATGAGTGACCCGATGCTGTCCGACGCCGACATCGACCACATGCGGACACCGCTGTGGGAGCAGGCTCGGGCCGCGTTCCAGGCGGGCCGGACCGAAGACGGCTCCGTGCTCCTCGACAAGGCCGTCGACCAGTGGGCGGGGCTGAAGGACTACTCGATCAACTGGATCACGTCGCTGCTCACGTTCATCGGCGAGGAGCTGGGGGAGGAGGCGGTCGAGCGGGCGCTGCGCAAGACCGGCGACGAGTTCGTGCGGCCCCGCCGCGACACCGGCACCGACTGGGGCTCGCTCCCCGCGTCGGTCCGCGCCAAGGTCATTGCCCGGGCGATGGTGAGCAACATGGGCACCGTCGACGTCGACGAGGACGACGAGAAGATCGTGCTCTCGTTCCGGTGCGGGACCGGCGGCCGTCTCATCGACGAAGGCCGGTACGAGGGCGACCCCGCGTATCTCACGCTGCGCGAGAAGAGTGGCCGCACGTTCATGCGCGACGAGCTTCCGGTGTACTGCGCGCACTGCTCGGTGAACAACGAGATGCAACCGGTCGAATGGGGTGGCGCCCCGACGAGCATCGAGCACCCGCCCGAGCACAAGGGCGAGGCGTGCGTCCACCACATCTACAAGGACACGGCGGCCATCCCGGACGAGGCCTACGAGCGGATCGGGAAGACGCCTCCGCGGCGCTAGGACACCAGCTCGGTGGCGCGAGCCTCGGGACGCGAGACGCTCCGCACGAACCGCGCGTAGCCGCCGGACAGCAGCTCGGCGCGCGTGTCGGCTGGGAGCGACTCGAAGTAGCCCGCCTCCTCGAGCCGGCGGTGGAGGTGCTTGAGCCCGCGGAACGGGATCGTCGGGAGCACGTGGTGCTCGAAGTGGTACTCCATCTGCGCGCCGACGATGTGATCTTGGAGCCGGCCCGCCTTGCTCGTCCGCGCGACCCACAGCTCGTCGGGGAGTCGAAGACGCGGGTCGAAGTGCTCGGCGATCGTCTTGAGCCGCAGGATCAGGGGGAAGAGGCACAGCACGGGGAAGAGCCAGAACACGGCATAGAGCAGGAATCCCGTCCACCAGCCCTGGACGAGCGTGAACTGGCCGAGGACGATCACCTGCGCCAGCGCCTTGCCGGCGAGGTTCCCGACCAGGACGCCCGTCGACAGGCGCGTCCCCGAGGCGTCGGGATCACCGCCTTTGAGCAACGTGAGTGCGCGGCGGAAGGCGGTGAGGCCGGTGAGGTCCTGGAGCACGAGCCGCGCGAACCCGCCGCGGGTGTCGGGCACGAGGTACGACACGAGGTCGGGGTCGCGTTCCGAGTTGAGGTAGCGGTGGTGCAGGCGGTGGGTGGGCCGGTACTCCTCGACCGAGTGCAGCATCCACCACGACGCTGCCATGTTGCACAGACGGTCGTTCACGGTCCTGCTGCGCGCCAGGAACCCGTGCGACGCCTCGTGCATGATCACGTTGAGGGCGTTGATGCGCGTGGCGATCAGACAGACCACGACGGTGCCCGCCAGGAGGGCGACCACGAGCGGGAGCCGCACGAGCAGGTTCGCGGCCGCGAGCAGGACCGCGATCTCGAACCAGATGACCGCGAGCGTCGCCAGCGTCGCCCGCCACGACGGTCGCTCGAGCGTGGTGAGCTCGTCGGAAGGGATCACGGCTTCGATGGCCGACCGAAACTCGCGCTCCTTCGTGCGCGTCACCTCTGCGGCCATTCCGTCAAGGTACCATCGCCCGTTCGCCAGCCGATCGGAGGCGGGAAGTGTGAGTGACTCGCCGTCGGTGTGTCCCGTGTGCGGCTCCATGCAGACATGGCTTCGCCGCGCGGATGTCCAAGATCTCGAGTACTTCGTCCAGCCGCGCCAGCACCTGGTGATCCGCAAGTGCTCGACCTGCCGCTCGGAGTTCGTGTCCCCGCGACCGTCGTCGGCGGACCTCGTCGATTTCTATCCGCCCGACTACCACGCCTACAACGAGGACCACGGACCTCTGGCACGGCAGATGGTGCGCGCACGGGCGAAGGTGCGCGCGCGGCAGTACCGGAAGCTGCTCGGACAGCGCCACGGTCGCCTGTTCGACGTCGGCGCGGGCGACTGCCGTCACTTCGACGAGCTGGCGCCGGTGTGCGACATCGAATGCTCCGGCGTCGAGCTCAACCCCGAGATCGCGGCCCAGGGTCGCGCTCGGGGCTACGACGTCGTCGACGGCACGCTCGAGGATATGGACCTCACGGGCCGGGTCGGGACGTACGACCTCGTCTCGATGAACCACGTGCTCGAGCACGTCACCGAGCCGCCGGTCGTCGCGGAACGGGCGTGGCAGCTGCTGCGACCCGGCGGCTACCTGATCGGTCAGCTGCCGACCATCACGTCGTGGGAGGCGCACCTCTTCGGTCGACGCTGGGGCGGTTACCACTACCCGCGCCATCTCCAGATGTTCTCCCGCGCCGGCTTGACGCGGCTGCTGGAGTTGGCGGGGTTCACCTCCGTGCACGTGCGGACCGCGCTGCACATCCAGACCGCGTTGTCGCTGCAGAACACCCTCGTCGGGCGGGGCTGGCACCCGAAGATGCAGTACGGCAAGACGCCGGCGTACAGCGCGTTGCTCGCGGCGGTCGCGCCAATCGAGGTTGCGGCCTATCTGTGTGATCGCGGCGGCATCGTCGACTTCTCCGCCCAAAAACCGTCCTCTTCGTGACGATTCGCTAGCCTCGTGCCCGCATGAAGCGCATCGGGATCCTGGTCGTCGCGTACAACGCGGCGTCGACGCTCGAGCAGGTGCTCGACCGGATCCCGCGCGATTTCGTCCCCCGCATCACCGAGATCCTCGTGTGCGACGACCACAGCCAGGACTCCACTTACCTGGTCGGCCTCGGATACCAGCAGCAGTCGGTTGACCTGCCCCTCACCGTGATCCGGCATCCCCGCAACCTGGGCTACGGGGGCAACCAGAAGGCCGGCTACCGGTGGGCGATCGAGCACGGCCTCGACATCGTCGTGATGTTGCACGGCGACGGCCAGTACGCGCCCGAGATGCTCCCGCAGATGGTCGAGCCCCTCGAGCTCGACAAGTGCGACGCGGTGTTCGGGTCACGGATGATGGAGCGGGGCGCGGCCCGGCGGGGCGGCATGCCGCTGTACAAGTACGTGGGCAACCGGATCCTGACCACGGTTCAGAACGCGCTCGTCGGCTCAGAGCTGAGCGAATGGCACAGTGGCTACCGGGCGTACAGCGTCGCCGCGCTCGAGCAGGTCCCGTTCGAGGGCAACTCCGACGACTTCGACTTCGACACGCAGATCATCTTGCAGCTGCTCGAGGCAGGGAAGCGCCTCGACGAGATCTCGATCCCGACGTTCTACGGCGACGAGATCTCGTACGTGAACGGCATGAAGTACGCCCGCGACGTGACGCGCCGAGTCATCCGCTACCGCGCGCACAAAATGGGCCTCGGTTCGGGGGAGTCGGCGTTCGCGAGCCGTGCGTACGAGCGGAAGCTCGAGCCCGACACGTCACATGGGCGCATCCTGTCGTGGCTCGCCGATCGGCGGCCGAGCCGGGTTCTCGATCTCGGGTGCTCCGACGGCGCGCTCGCCGCCGAGCTGCGCGTGCACGGCCACACGGTCACGGGCGTCGATGTCGAGGAGCACCCGGGGGTGCGTGAGAACGTCAAGTCGTTCGTCGCCGCCGACCTCGAGGACGGACTCCCGGACGGGATCGGCGACGGGTTCGACGTGATCGTCGCCGCCGACGTCCTCGA
>WNFU01017401.1_pt1 | contig 10553 bp, 10 predicted proteins | sample 5400121 | NCBI WGS metagenome assembly WNFU01 (sample SAMN13153360, study PRJNA577476) | soil metagenome | isolation source: 100 cm soil or saprolite under grassland replicate 1 | place: USA:California | collected 2016-06-15
CTACCACTCACCGCCTTCGCAATGTCGCGCTCGCCGCGCTCGCAGCCGCCTCCATCCTGGGCGGCACCGTTGCCAGCGGCGTGTTCGCCCAGACCGCCGCGCCGGACGCCGCGCAGACGCTGACCGTCTCGCAGACCGAGGGCCCTTACTTCAAGGTCAATTCGCCCGAGCGCACCTCGCTGGTCGAGGAGGGCATGCAGGGGACGCTGATCACGATCACCGGGCAGGTGCTGTCAGGCGACGGCACGCCTGTGGCCAGCGCCCTGGTCGACTTCTGGCAAGCTGATGCCGGTGGCAGCTACGACAACAGCGGCTACAACCTGCGCGGCCACCAGTACACCGACGAGAACGGCTATTACACGCTGACCACCGTGGTGCCTGGCCTGTACCCCGGCCGCACGCGCCACATCCACGTCAAGGTGCAGGCCCCGAACGGTCCCGTCCTGACCAGCCAGCTGTACTTCCCAGGCGAGGCCCGCAACGCCAGCGACGGCATCTTCGATAGCAGCCTGCTGCTGCCAGTCGTCGACAACGGCGACGGGACGCAGAGCGCCACCTTCAACTTCGTCGTCACCACCGCCTAGCGTCACTCCCCCCTCTCCCTCTGGGAGAGGGCTTTATCCAGGGGGTGAGGGCCGCGTTCGTATCCAAGACCTCGCCCTCACCCTGCCCTCTCCCAGAGGGAGAGGGTGTAGTCAGCTATCCTCGCCCGCGGTGCACTTCGGCGTCAGCGCTCCGCCGTTCGAGGACTTCTTCCAGCCGCGCACCCTGGCGCAGCTCGCCCACGACGCTGAGCAGGCCGGCTGGGACGGCGTGGCGCCGCTCAAAGCCAGCGCTGAGTTCGGCGAATCACTCACCCCCGACGATACCCACGCCATCGCCGCCTTCTGCGCCGAGCACCGCACTGCCACGACCCCGTTCGATGTCCTGAGCGGTGGCCACACCGCTGATTCGACCGACACTGCTCTGCCCCACGCCCACGCCGACGCCGGCGCAACGTGGTGGATCGAAGACGTCAGCCCGTGGCCGTTTGGCTGGAAGTGGGAAGGCGCGTGGCCCGTCGAGGCCATGCGCAACCGCATTCGAGCTGGCCCGCCCGCGTTCTAGTCCGCCGCGCCAATAAGGTCGAGGAGCTCCATCTCCAGACGCCAGTAGCCGTCGAAGTGCGAGCGCTTCAGGCGGAACGCCGTGTCCACGACAGAGCCAATCGGGAAGCGCTCCGCCAGTTGGCCATGGTCGAAGAAGATCCCTTCCACCGGCACGCTGTCGAACGCGCGCAGCCGCACCCGCCAGTGCTGGCCGGCGGCGCCCATCTGGCGGCTTTCGGTGATCCGCAGATTCCGCGCGCCGAACGTCGGGTACTGAAAGCCCGCTCCGAACGGCGCAAGCCGCTCGAGTGAGCGCGCGAACTCGTAGCAGATCGTCTCGGGTTTGAGGTAGCCGTCCAGCCGCAACACAGGTTCGAGGCGTTCGGGCGGCAGCGTGGCGCGGACCGCGGCTTGGAACCGCTCGACCAGCTCGTCGATCCGGTCGGCGGCGAGTGTGAAGCCGGCCGCGGCCTGATGACCGCCGTAGCGGTCGAAGACGTCCGCGCACGTGTCGAGCGCACCCAGCAGGTTGAAGTCCGGGATGCTGCGACCCGACCCAGAGACGGTGCCATTCTGGCGGCGGTAGACCAGCGTCGGGCGGTTGTAGTTCTGCGCGATCTTGCCTGCCACCAGGCCCACGATGCCGCCCGGCCAGTCCTCGCCGCCGCAGACCAGCGCGTACTCGCCCGCTTCATACTGCGCTTGCACCAGCTCCTGCGCCTGCACTTCGAACGCTCGGGTCAACGCCTGGCGCTCCTCGTTCAGCAGATTGATCTCCGCAGCTAGCGCGAACGCTTCCTCGTAGCTGTCGGACATCAGCAGGCGGTAGGCGATATTCGGGTCGTCCAGCCGCCCGGCGGCGTTGACGCGTGGTGCGACGCGGAAACCCAGTGCCGCGGCGTCCACCTCGCCCGGTTTGAGTCCCGACGTCTCGATCAGCGCCCGCACGCCTGGCCGCGGGAAGGCGTTCATAATGCGCAGCCCGGCCAGCACGAGCCGACGGTTCTCGCCTATCAGCGGCATGATGTCCGCGACAGTCGCCACGGCCACGAGGTCAAGCAGCGGCTCGACCGCCGCGCGCCCCTCGGGCAGTAGCGCATCCGCGAGCCCCTGAATGAGCTTGAAGGCGACGCCGGCGCCGCACAAGTAGTCACACGGGTAGCCGCAGTCGGGTCGCCACGGGTTGACCAGCGCATACGCCGAGGGCAGCGTCGGTGGGCACTGGTGGTGATCGGTCACGATCAGATCGACCCCCAGCTCGCGGGCGAGGTCCGCGGCGGCGTGCGCGGTCGAGCCGCAGTCGGCGGTGACGATGACCTGCGCACCGGCTTGTGCGAGCTCGGTGACCGAGGCCGTGGTCAGGCCGTAGCCGTCGATGAAGCGATTGGGAATGCGGACGCGCGGCTCGATGCCGACCATGCGCATCCCCGTCGCCAGAATGGCTGCCGAGTTGACGCCATCGGCGTCGTAGTCGGTGAACACCGCGACCGACTCGCCGCGCTGTCGCGCCTGGACCAGTCGTTGCACCGCGCGCGGGAGGTCGGCCAGCAGGTGCGGATCGTCCGCGTCGCGACACACCCCTGCCAGAAAGTCGAAGCACACCTCGGGGTCGGCCAGGCCGCGCGTGTACATCACCTGGACCATCGCCGGGTGCACGTCGTTGACCGACTGGAACAGCGAGTAGGGTGCGCGAGGCACGGTCCGCCAGATGTACCTGAGCCCGCGCCGGTCGCCCATTGTCGTTGCTGGCCTGGATGGTAACCGGCGGCCTGGTCGCACCGGAAGCCTTTTTCTATGCCTGAAGCACCTCGATTGCGACGTCCGTAAGCGTTCGCAACCCGTCGAGGATCAGCGGTGAAGCGAAGTCGGGTACCCACCCCAGCTCGCTCAACGTGTCGCTCAGCACGAACGCCGTGGCGACGTCGAAACCGCGGTGCTGCCCGATAGCAAAGAGCGCGGCCGCCTCCATCTCCACCGTCAGGATGCCGTCGTCGCGATAGTGCCGCAATTCCTCGGCGGTCTCGCGGAAGGGCGCGTCGATCGTCCAGGTGGTGCCGACGTTGAAGCTGCACCCGCTGGTGGTGAGCGCGTTCGCCAGCTCTTCGGTGAGGACCGCCGAGGGATGCGCTAGCCGCGCTGGGGCCAGGTAGTGATGCGAGACACCTTCGTCGCGGACGGCGGCGTTACACACGACCAGGTCGCCGACACTCCCGCCAGGCTGCAATCCGCCCGCGGCACCCAGGCTGATGAACCGTCGCGTGCCGAGCGCCGCCAGCATCTCGACCAGTGCCGACACCGCCGGGCTGCCGATACCGAAGAAGGCCAGGACGCCGACCTGGCCCGCCGTACGGTCGAGCAAGAACAGGTAATGCGGATAGGGCGAGACCGCGCGGTGCGGCTCACGGTCAAGCAGCGAGCGGGCGAACGGGGACTGGTACAGCAACACGATGCCTCGCGGGGCGACGTAGCCCTCGAGCAGCCCGCGCTCGCGCAAGTGCCGCACCATGCGCTCGGGCGTGACGAGCGGCGTGCTCGCGGCGGTGTGCTTGGAGGCGTAGTTGGGGAAGGTCACCGTTTGAAGGACTGACTCTACTGTGGAAAGCCCCACGCTGGGCGCGTTGAGCCGATGGACGCGGCTAGTGAGCTATGCTGGCTAACCCGGGAGGTGAGCAAACCACTATGCAAGGTGCGGACGCGATCGCGCGGATTCTGCAGCTCGAGGGTGTCGAGTATCTGTTCTCGTACCCGAATCATCCGCTGATTGACGCCGCCGCGCGGTTGGGCATCCGCCCCATCATCGCCCGCGGTGAAAAGACCCTCATCAATATTGCCGATGGTTTTTGTCGCGCCAACAATGGGCGTTCGCCCGCGGTCATCGTGGTCCAGTCGGGGCCAGGGATCGAGAATGCCTTCGGCGCCCTCGCCCAGGCGTTCGCCGACTCCATCCCGCTGCTGGTCATCCCCGGTGGCCCTGACCAGCACCGCCTCGGCGAGCCGCCCGAGTTCGACCCACTGCCGGTTTACCGAAACATCAGCAAGTGGGTCGGCCGCATCAACTTCCCCGACCGCATCCCCGAGCTCATGCGCCGCGCCTTCGCGCAATTGCGGAACGGCCGCGGCGGTCCGGTGCTCCTCGAGCTGCCGCGGGATGTTTCGTCCGCCGAGGTCGAGGAGTTTCCATATACGCCCGCGCGTGCCTACAGGTCCGCTGGAAACCCTGAGGACGTACAGCAAGCGGCCAGGGCGCTGCTCGAGGCCACGCGGCCGGTCCTCCACGTCGGCCACGGCGTCCTGTGGGCCGAGGCCTGGGACGAGCTGCGCGAGCTGGCCGAGCTGGTCCAGGCGCCCGTGATGACCACGATGGCGGCGAAGAGCGCCTTCCCCGAGGATCATCCGCTGTCGATCGGCGCCGGCGGCCACACGCTCTCAGACACTGCGGCCAGCTTCCTCGTGAAGGCCGACCTGGTGTTCGGCATCGGCTGCAGCTTTGCGCGCGGCGCCTTCTCCACACCGATCCCGGGCAACAAACGGTTGGTCCAGATCACGCACGACGCGGCCAACATCGATCGTGACTACGCCGTCGAGCACGCCGTGGTCGGCGATGCCAAACTTGTGCTTCGCCAGCTGATTGACCAGGTGCGCAGCCAATCAGGCGGTTCGAAGGCCGATGGCGTGGCCGGCGAGATCCAGCGCCTCAAGCAGGCGGAGCGCCAGAAGTGGCAGCCCAGGCTGACCTCGGACGCCACGCCGATCAGCCCGTACCGCGTCATCGCCGAGCTGATGAACGCGCTCGACCGCCGCCGCGCGATCATCACCCACGATTCCGGCAACCCGCGCGACCAGCTGCTTACCAGCTTCGAAGCCCTCGTACCGCGCGGGTACATCGGCTGGGGCAAGTCGACGCAACTGGGCACCGGGTTGGGCATCGCGCTAGGCGCCAAGCTCGCCAAGCCCGACCACACCGTGGTCAACGTGATGGGCGACCTCGCCTTTGGCACTGTCGGGATGGAGGTCGAGACCGCGGTCCGCGAGCGACTGCCTATCCTGACCGTGATCCTGAACAACGGTCGGATGGGTGGCTACGGGCACCACATGCCCGACGCCAGCCAACGCTACGGCGCCAATCTGCTGAGCGGCGACTACACCCGCGTCGCCGCGGGCCTGGGCGCGTACGCGGAGCAGGTCGCTTCGCCAGGCGACATCGGTTCGGCTATCCAGCGCGCGCTGCAAGCCAACCGTGACGGCCAGACCGCGGTGCTCGAAATGCTCACCGGCGAGGAGACCGACTACCCGATGTCGGTGCAAGCGCTGCGGTCGGCGGAGCGCGAGGCGCTCGTCACCGCCTAGGCTGGACCCGCTCATGGTGAGCTTGTCGACTCGCTCATGGTGAGCTTGTCGAACCATGGGCGGGCTGTCTTCATGGTGCTGGCGTTCGTGCTCGGCACGGCAACGCCAGCATCGGCCGCGCAGCGCATCATCCTCGGTTACTACGTTCCATACGACACCACGTCGTGGGCCTCGCTGCAGGCACATGCCGATGACCTCGACGTCGTCGCCGCGCAGTGGGTGACCGTCGATCCGTGCGGCAACCTCGGCAGCACGGATGACCAGACGCTCAAAGACTTCGCGCGTGGCAAGAACATCCATGTCCTGCCGTCGCTGTTCACGCTGTCGGCGTGGTTGAACCACCGCCTGCTCACCGATGAGGAGACCAGCGACCATTTCCTCGACCAGATCGTGAGCTACACCGTCGGCGAGGACTACGCCGGCTTCGACCTCGACCTCGAGGGTGTCGACCCGGCCGACCGCGACGCCCTGAGCGCCTTCGTCGCGCGCGCCGCCGACGCGCTCCACGAACACAACAAGATGCTGGCGCTGGCGATCCCCGCGAAGGACCGCGACGTCACGGTCGGCTGGGCCGGAGCCTACGACTACGCGGCATTGGGCGCCGCGGCTGACCTGATCACGATCATGGCCTATGAATACAGCGGCCCGTTCAGCGGACCCGGCTCGGTCGCGCCGTATGACTGGGTCGGGCGCGTGCTGGCTTTCGCTGGCTCGCAAATTCCCGCGCAGAAGCTGGTGCTCGGGGTGGCGTGGTACGGCTACGACTGGAACACCACGTCGGGCGGCGCTCGTGCGCTCGGCTACCCGCAAGCGCTGGCGCTCGCGGAGCGCTTCGGCGGCGCATTGGACCTGGATGCTCGAACTCGATCGGCCACGTTCGCCTACGAAGGCGTCGCGGGCGAGGACGTGCCGAGCGTTGCCAGTCCGCCGCGCGTGGCGCACCGGGTCACCGTTCGCGAATTGCCGCCGTGTGATGTGGCGCCGCCAGCCGCGCCACCCGCGCCACCGCGGCGGCCGCCGCCCGAGCCGGGCACGCCGCAGTCGCACGAGGTATGGGTCGAAGACAGTGCCTCGGTCGGCGAACGCTTCGCTCTGGCTCGCCAGTTCGGTGTGGGCGGGGTCGCAAGCTGGCGACTCGGGCTCGAAGATCCGCGGGTGTGGGACGCCATTCAGGAGTGGCGCAGTACAAAAGAGGAGTGAGCAAGCTGACACCGGAGCAGCTGGACGAGCTGCGGGCGATCGACAGCCCCACGATTGCCAACGCGATCGAGTACTTCACGGTCCGACCGCGCGTCGCCGGCTACTGCGGTGCGAACGTGCGCTGTTTGACGCCGCATGTCGGCACGATGCTCGGCTACGCGGTCACCTGCAAGGGCGACAGCACCACCGAGGACAAGGATCGCCGCGAGCACACGACGCTGTATCAGGCGATCGCGGCGCTACAACCACTGCCCGCGGTGGTGGTCATCGGCGATGACGGCGACCCGAGCAAGATCCACCTCTCGTGCCACGCCGGCGAGATGATGGCCACGACGATGAAACGCGTCGGCGCCGTGGGCCTGGTGACCAACGGCGGCTTACGGGATATCCGCGAGATCACCGCTTTAGGGGACTGGCAGGCCGTGTATCTACGACATCGGCGCCACCGTGACGATCGACGGTATGGAGGTCCACCCGGGCGACCTGCTGCACGGCGATGAGAACGGCATCACGGTCGTCCCCGCCGAGATCGCGGCTGAAGTAGCCGCCAAAGCCCAGGAGCACCGCGCGATGGAGCAGCAGCGGCTCGGCGAGATTCTGTCCGAGGATTTTCACAAGCAGTTCGAGCGGGTCACTCAATACCGCTAGCGCTGCGAGGACGAAGATCGGTCGCCACCCCTTCGAGGACGAAGACCGGTCGCCACCCCTTCGGGGACGAAGACCGGTCGCCACCCCTTCGGGGACGAAGACCGGTCGCCACCCCTTCGGGGACGAAGATCGGTCGCCATCCCTTCGGGGGGAGCTAGTTGTCGGGCGGGGGACCGCCGTTCTCCTGCCGTAGATCTCTGAGAAAATCCTCGAGGTCGCGCAGCACGGCAGCGGAGCTGGGTAGCTCGGGCAGCGGCTCCTGCGACTCCGTTTCGCTTTCGAGCTCGTCAGGCGCGAGCTCCAGGTTCTCGTCGGGCTCCAGCGGCGGGGGTTCGACCTCCTGGGCCAGGCGCTCGACCGCCTCGCGCAGCTCGGGCTGGTTTTCGATCGACTGATCCACCTGCTCCAGCAGCGCGCGGGCGTCGCGTTCCAGTCGCCCCAACGGCAATGGCACGCGGCAGATATCCGCGAACGAGCGAAGCAGGGCGACCGAAGTCCGTGGATTCGGCACGTTCGCCAGGTAGCTCGGCGAAGACGCGCTCAGGCTCAGACCGGCCAGCCCGCGCTCCTGCGCCGCCAGCAGCACCACGGTCGTGATGCCCGTGGGTCCCTGGTAGCTGCCGCTGCCGATGTTTCGACGCCGCAGCTCGGCTCGCAGTTGGTCCGTGGTTCCACGGCCGCGGATCGAGACACGCGCGCGGTGGTGCACTGGCGCCAGTACGGCGCCGAGGCTGGCCACGGTCTCGACCCCGAGCGTGGCCAGGACGTCGAGCATCACCGACGTGAACGTCTGCCAGCGCAGGTTTGGCTCGGGCGCGGTGAACAGAACCAGGTCGTGCTCGGCCTCCGTTGGCAGCTGCGCGACGTACCACTCCGCGCGCGGCCACTCGGGCTCGCGGACGCCGTCGCGATTCCGCACCCGCGGCCGGGTGTCGGTGAAGCTGTAGAAGGTCTCGGAGTCCAGCTCCGCGATGCGGCGCGTGGGCAGATGGTCGACCAGGTAGCGGACGGCGCCGGTCGCGGCGAAGCCCGCGTCGATCCAGCCGCCGAACCCGAGCAGGGCGACCGGTCGGCGCAGCTGGAGACCAGCCAGGGGCTCGAAGGTCCGCACGTACTGCTCCAGGTCGGCCACGTCGGGGAGTATAGAGGCCGGGCTCGGGCCAGGACGCTGATCTCCCACCAGGCCATGCGGAGCGCTCGGACGGGCAGGCCCGCTACCCTGCATGCGATGCCGATCGAGCCAGCGCAACGCATGGCGCACATCGGACAGGAGACCGCCTTCGAGGTCCTGGTGCGCGCGCGAGCCTTGGAAGCGACCGGGCGGAGCGTCATTCACCTCGAGATCGGCGAGCCGGATTTCGACACTCCTTCGCACATCGTGCAAGCAGGGCAGCAGGCGATCGAGGCCGGCTTCACCCACTACGGCCCAGGCGCGGGGCTGCCTGACCTCCGACAGGCGGTCAGCCGCTACCTGAGCAAGTGGCGCGGCCTGGAAGTCGATCCCATGCGCGTGGTGATCACGCCGGGCGGAAAGCCGGTCATGTTCTTCGCGATCCTGGCCCTGGTCAATCCCGGCGACGAAGTGCTGTACCCCGATCCGGGCTTTCCTATTTATGAGAGCATGGCGCGCTTCGTCGGCGGCAAGGCCGTGCCGATCCCCCTGCGCGAAGAGCGACACTTCCGTTTCGACCCCGATGAGTTCCGCTCGCTGGTGACCGACCGCACCCGACTCATCATCCTCAACTCACCCCACAACCCAACAGGCAGCGTGCTCACCCGCGGTGACCTCGAAGCCATCGCCGACGTCGCGCGCGAGCGCAACATTGTGGTGCTCTCCGACGAGATCTACGGCCGCATCCTGTACACCGGCGAGCACATCTCGATCGCCTCACTGCCAGGCATGGCCGACCGCACGATCATTCTCGATGGCTGGTCCAAGACCTGGGCAATGACCGGTTGGCGACTCGGCTTCGGCGTCTATCCAGCCGAACTGATCCCCCACGTGGAGCGGCTGGTCTCGAACTCGGTGAGCTGCACGGCGAGCTTCTCCCAACAAGCAGCCATCGCCGCGCTCGATGGCCCTCAGGCGCCGGTCGACGACATGCTGGCGGAGTTCCGACGCCGCCGCGCGGTCATTGTGAATGGGCTCAACGAGCTACCTGGCGTCCGCTGCCTGGAGCCCGATGGCGCCTTCTACGCGTTCCCGAACATCACCGCCACCGGTATGAACAGCCGCGAGCTGGCCGATCGCCTGCTCCAGGAAGCTGGCGTCGCCTGTCTGTCGGGGACCGCGTTCGGAGAGTACGGCGAGGGCTACTTGCGGTTCAGCTACGCCAACAGCCTGGACAACATTGGTGACGCCCTTCGGCGTATTGGCGATTTCCTGAAGGAGCAAGCGCCCGGCCGTAGCGCGACTGTAAGCAATCGGGCCTGATTCCGCGGGGTCGATCGCGCATACTCGCGCCGCACGGAGGCAGCCACCCATCATGTCGATCTCGCAGCTCACCACCAACGACCGATTGCGCGCCGCTCAGGCCGCATCGGCTCTGCGCAGCAACGCCGCGTACGCCGCGCCCGCGACGCAGGCACCAACGCGACAGCCCGACGCGGTGAGCCTGTCCGATTCCGCCCGCGCGCTTTCGGCAGCGCGGAACGCCGTTGCATCGGCTACTGAAGTGCGTGAGGACCGCGTCGGGGCCATCAAGGCAGCCCTGGCGAGCGGGACCTACAAGGTCGATAGCCGACAGCTCGCGCGCACCCTGCTCCAGCAGGGCGTCATCTAACTCGCCGGAACGGCAAGCGGCGGATGCTGGCGATGCCAGTCCGTCGCCGATTCGTAGGCCGCGCCCACCCGTAGCACGGCTGACTCGCCAAACGCTGGGCCCATGATCTGGAGCCCGACTGGCAGACCGTCCGCGAAGCCACACGGCACGCTCAGCGCAGGCATGCCAGTCAGGTTGCACGGCACGGTCAAACGATTCGCGATGCCGCGCGGCGGCAAATTGAACGTGCCGCCGGGCTCGAGCGTATGGCCGATGCGCGGCGCGACCAGCGGCATCGTCGGTCCCAGGACCACGTCGACCCGCTCGAAGGCGGCCGCGAAGTCCTGCTGCAGTAGCGTTCGCAATTGCTGGCTGTGGAGGTATTCCGTGGCGCGCACGAGCAGACCGCCTCGGATGCGCAGCAACACATCGGCGCCATAGTCGCCAGGCCGCTCGCGCAGCCAATCGTGGTGCCACGCCGCGGCCTCGGAGCTCATGATCACGTTGC
>WNFU01032629.1_pt1 | contig 10553 bp, 10 predicted proteins | sample 5400121 | NCBI WGS metagenome assembly WNFU01 (sample SAMN13153360, study PRJNA577476) | soil metagenome | isolation source: 100 cm soil or saprolite under grassland replicate 1 | place: USA:California | collected 2016-06-15
GGATGAACGTCTGGAACGTGCTTAACGGGCGGCTACACTTCGCCGACCGCGGGGCTATAGCTCAGTTGGGAGAGCGCCTGGATCGCACCCAGGAGGTCGCCGGTTCGAGCCCGGCTAGCTCCACCTTACGAGGCATTGCGCGAACCGCCGCCGGCACCCGATAGGTCGGGACGATCCGGCGGCGGTTGTGCACGCGGATCTCTTTGATGAGGAGACGGAGGAGTTCCTTCGCCTGCTCCGGGCGCTCGGTGGCGAGGATCTCGTCGAGCTCGTCAGCGAGGCCGGCGAGGGCGGCCGCGTCGGGCGGCGTGTGCGCCTGTGTGGCGAGCCGGCGGGCGAGGTCGGCTTCCTGCTCGCGGAGGGTCTCGAGGCGCTCACGGTGGCCACGGATGCGTTCCTGGCAGAACGTCGCTGAGAGGTCGCCGGCTTCGAACGCTTCGAAGTAGCGCTCGAGCATGCGTTCGACCCGGGCGATCTCGGCGCGCGTCGAAGCGAGCTGCTCCTCGACGCGCGGCCGCTCCGTGGCTGTGTGCCTCGCCGCCTCGGCGAGCGCGCGCTCGACCAGGCGCCCGTCGCGGTACAGCTCCGCGAGCTGCGTGAGGACGGCTGCCTCGAGTCGGCCCTTCGGCAGCCGCTCGCCGCTGCACTTGCCGGGGCCGTACTTGTACCGGGTCGAGCAAGCGTAGTAGGTGTAGCGGCTGCTGCGGCCGTGGGCGGAGGTGCCGACGTAGGCGCGGCCGCAATGGTCGCAGCGGACGAGGCCGGAGAGCAGGAACTCGCTCGGGTTGCCGCGTCGTAGCGACGCGTCCTCGCCGCGGCGACGGAGGATCTGCTGCGCCTTCTCGAACAGCTCCTGGTCGACGAGCGGCTCGTGGATGCCTTCGAAGAGGCTGCCGTTCCAGCGGATGAGGCCGAGGTAGGCGGGGTTGGCGAGGATCAGTCGGAGCGCGTTCGGCGACCAGCCGTGCTTGCGCGGCGCCGGCGCGCCCTCGGCGTCGAGCAGGCGGGCGATCGCGGTCGTGCCGCGCTTGCCCTCGGCGTAGAGCTGGAAGATGCGACGCACAACCGGCGCTTTGACTGGATCGGGGACGAGCACTCCGTCGGCGCGGGCGTAGCCGTAGGGCGTGCGGCCGCTCATCCAGCGGCCCTCGCGGACGCGGCGTTCCAGGCCGGCCGTGACGCGATCGACGATGGTGGCGTGCTCGAACTCGGCGAATACGCCAAGCATCTGCAGCATCATCCGCCCTGCCGGAGAGCCGGTGTCGAAGGGCTCGGTCGCCGACGTCAAGACGATGCCGAGCCGGTCGAGCTCCTCCCCCAGCCCGGCGAGTTGGCGCACCTTGCGGCTGAGGCGGTCGACCCGGTAGACGAGCAGCAGGTCGAAGCGCCGCTCGCGAGCGAGGCCGAGCGCCTGCTGGAGGCCCGGCCGCTCGAGGGTGGCGCCGCTCGCCTGGTCCTCGAAGGCGTGGACGACGTGCCAGTCCTCCATCGCCTGGCAATGGCGCTCCAGCCGCTCCAGCTGCGTGCTAAGCGAGGTCGGCTGGTGGTCCTCGTCGGTCGAGATCCGCAGATAGAGGCAGACCCGGGTCATCGCCACACCTCCTCGCAGGCGTCGGGTCGGTTCGCGGGTCGTGCATGAGAGCATCGATCCACGGCACGCGCAAGTCGACGCCCACCGGGCGTTCCAGGCACGGGCACGGTGCCTCCTGATGAGCATCTGCGTAAACCACTACGTTGTCGCGTGCTGTAACGAACCTCGGAACGCGGCACGGTGCACGGGGTTTCCGCCGCGCAGGGGGATCCGGTCCGGATCGGACGCCAGAACGGATCCCAGAACGGATCCCAGAACACCACCCAGAACGGACGGGGCATCCAGGCTGCCTCGTTCAGCGCGTGTCCGTTCGACCTGCCACCCACACGCGGACTGCCTCTTGCCGCTCGTTTGCTCAAACCACTACCTTGTCGGCCGCTGAACGGGACCGTCGAAACCCGCGCTGCGCACGGGTCTTCCGCACCGGAGGAGGTGGCGGTCCGGATCGCAACCCAGCACGCCACCCGGACCACCCAGAACGAACGCGGCATCAGGCCGCCTCCTTCTGGGGGCGTACACCGGCTTGGCGGCGTGCGGCAGTCGCGAACAGCGCCGCGAGCAGCTCCACGGCCTCAGCCTCCTGGGCAGCCGTCAGCGGCTCGAGCTTCGGGCGCTCGAGCCCTACCACGTCATCGATCATGCGGCGCAGCGGCACCAGCTCGCCGCCCCTGCGAGACCTGTCCGGATCGGGCACTCAGTTGTCGGGGCCGGCGGAGGGCCCGCGTGCAGAATCGTCGCCGTTGGCGCTGACAGTGGGCTGACAGTTCGCTGACGGTGCCCGCCAGCGCTCGCGCTTCGACGGGGTCTCGCTGAGGCGCCGGAAGGGCTCGCCAACTCGAACCGATCTCGGATCGCGGAGTCCGTAAGCTCGTGAACGTGGAAGAACGTGTCGCTGACTTCCTGCTTCGCAAGGTCGTTCACGTCCGCCGGCTGCAGTCCGGCTCGATCGCTCGGTACGGCCCAGGCGACGCAGATGACTGGCCAGACCTCCAACAGGCCGAGGGAGCCATTGCCGGCTTGTCTGCTCTGGGCCTCTTGGACGAGGCTCAGGCGGGGGTGTGGCGCGAGCGCTTCGCCGCAGAAGCGAACGCCTCGCAGGTTCGCGATTGGCGCCCAGCGCCGGAGGTTCGCGATCGCGTCGGTCGCTATCTGAGCGATCGCATCGAGCGATTGCCCTCTCGAAGCGCCGGCGGGTTTGAGGCGTCATGGCCGCTTCAGAGCTTGCTAAACGACTTGCGGCACATGGGCCTGCTTTCCGAGCGGGAGATGGATCGCCTGTTCGATCGTCTCGGCGATCGTCTCGATGCGGGAGAGCCTCGACGCCAAGGCGAGCCAGAGGTCGAGTGCCTCTGCGCGGAGGACCGGCGCGTTCTCGTGGGGCCGCCGGAGCGGCATGCCGGAGTTCGCCTTACGAGCTTTGAGATCTATGACGATGCCGTGGTGCTCAGGTGGCACATGGTTCGGCTTGCCCCTGACGAAAGCGGAACGATCCCGCTGCTTCCGGACGAGGTCGAGGGCCCAGAGGCCGCCCTGCGTGCACGAGAGCCGCATTTCTCGCTGCACGATGACCTTGGTACCTAATACCGCTTCCAGAGTGGAGGAGGAGGCGGCGGAGACGGGCGGTTCTCGCACCGCGTTCGTACCGGAACTCAGACCTTCGCCCCGTCCGTGCCTCCCCGTGCCTCGCGCCTGTGGGCGGTCCACGCTGACTATCGCTTCGAGGCGTCGCTGTGACCGATCCGGCGATCGAGCGCTTTATCGAGGAGCAGTACGCGTCCCTTGCCGAGACGGAACCCGGCGCGTACGCGGAGAGCACTCGCGAGGGCGCGCTCACCTTGATCTCCGTTCTCGTCGAGCTCGATCTTCTCTCGCCCGAAGAGATCGATCGATGGGCCGCCCGGCTGGCGCGTGCGAGCGAAGACCCGCTCGATCGACCTCTAGCCGCGCCGGACGTCCGCAGGCAAGCGAACGAATACATCGAGCGGTGCCTCGCCGAGCGCGCACCAGGAAGCGGCGAGGGTTCGAATGACCATTGGCGCGTCTATGGTGCTCTTGAGGCTTTCGTCGAGGTCGGATTGCTCACCGGGCGCGACTTCGAGTACTGGCAGCGGCAGCTTTGGCAGCGAGACGCGGTCTCCGACAGCGAAGAGTCACTCGACGCTGCATCTCGCCTCGACATGACCCATCTGATGCGTGTTGTTCCCGGCCCTGACGAGCGCGTTGGCGGACTTCGTGTGACGGTCGTCGAGTTGTACAGCGACGGGGTTTCCGTCCAGTGGCATCGGGCGCCCGGCGAGCATGTAGGGCGGCACTGGCGCCGTGCGCGGCGTCAGAAGCTGATTCTCTTGGACGATCCACCCATGCGCCTGATCGACGAACTCGCCACCGCATACCGCTGGGCCGGCGGCGGCTCGGGCGGCGGCTCAAAGAGCCGCGAAGGAGCGCTGGGGCACGCCGACTTTGTCCCCGCCGTGCCCGAGCAAGTGCGACGGCTGCTGATCGAGATCGACGGTCAGACACTCGCCGTCCCGCTCAATTAGGAACCGATCTCTGCCGAAGCGACACTCCCAGGTAAGCATGCTCGAGCTAGGCCTCGACTACGGACATTCCTAGTTCATGCAAAGCGGCCCGGAGCTCGTTGAGCAGGTTCTGGCTGAAGATCCAGTTCACAAGCGCGTCGAGGTTCATGAGCTCCGCTGCTCTTCGAGCCAGCCTTCGACAACAGGCTCGGTATGTGGGTTCACATGGCCGTTGAAGACGAGAACGCCTTCGCGGATGGTCGGCTCGATGGGGAATTGCAGCCCCGACAAGTCGACCTGGAAGATCTCCTCTAGCTCGGGCTGCGCCGCACGCCAAGTCGGCCTAGTGATGTCCCCGATTTTCGCCTGGTACATCCGAAGGACGACTTCATCGCGTTCCTGCGTGAGAACAACCAGATCCTTGCCGTACTCGATAGGCCCGTGACGGATCTGCGCATAAGCCGGCAACGTCGCCTGGTGAAGCCGAAGCAGCAACCTGCGCAGGAGACCTTCGTCGGTGATCGACTCCAACGTGCGGTGAACCCAGGTCCGGATCGGGCCCTCCCATTCCGCGCGCGCCTTCTCGGCGACCAGCGGCTCCAGCGCGGGCGGTACGTCGTCGCCCACGATCGAGATTTTCCCAAGCAGCTCGAGTGCCTTCGGGAACGAGCCGCTCATGACGGCCGCAGTCGGGTCCCGGCGAAGCTCTCCGAACGCCCTCGTCGCCGCGGCGAGGAACTGATCAGCGGCGGACAGGTCACCGCGTTCGCCCGCCCACCGCATCTCGCGTGCGAGCTCGAGGCGAGCAGCGGACGCAGCCTCGTGCGGGTCGCCCGCGAGAATCTTCACGAGGGCGTTCGTCACGATCCGTAAGCACGAGACCTGCGGGTTCGTCCAGCCAGACTCCGTGCCCTCCAGCGCGGCCGCTGCCTCGCGAAGGCGGTCGGACGCGCCTCGCGGATCCTGCACAAGCCGTGCGAGCGACGCACGGGCGCGAAAGTACTTCGCCCACAGGTCCACGTTTCGCGAACTCCAGTGCCCACCGACCGCCTCAAGGTCGTCAGGCTGCGTATCCGTGGCGAAGATCGCCGCAGCCTCGTCAAAGGCCTCGGCGGCAGATCCGGTATCCAACAGTCCGCGCACGGCGGCTCGCCATCCTCGAAGGCCCGGGCTCGAGAACGCCGTCGGCTCAACACGAGCTACCTCGTCGGCAGCAGCCCAGTCGCTCAAGCGAACGAACAGGTGGAATGCGGACGGGATCGTCAAACTGAACCCGCCCGGCGGGACGTGGTGTGCCGAGTCGTCGACCTCGTGCTCCGGGTGCGTCGCAACCCACCCGTGGTCGATGTCCCAGCTGATCACGAGGCCGAGGACGAGGTAGCTTGCGCGGTGACGCGAATCGCGACCAGCTGCGAGGAGCCGCTGCGCGAGCTCATCCTCGACAGCGCGATACGCCCCCATCTGGGCTCGCCGGTCGGCGAACCGGTCACCGTAGTCCGAAGCGATCTCCACGGCGAGCTCCTTGAGAGCTGCGATTGCGACGAGGCTCGTCGAATCGGCGTTTTCCAACACCCGCGAGAAGTCGGCGAGAGCCGCTTCCGTACCTGCGCGGATCGCCTCGATGTCGCCCCATGCGACGTGAACCGCTTGATGCATGGTCCATCCCGCCTGAAGATCGAGGCCAGCGCCGCGCATGGTCGCGGCTGCTTGATGCAGCTCCTCCAAATACGCCGCATCCCCCATGCGCCCGTGATGGAACTGCAGCCCGAGCAGCACCGCGTCCCGAAGGTTGGAGTTTTCGTTCATGCGACTTTGGGCCAAGATGCGCTGTGGTGAACGAGATCCCCGCTGACGTCACCGAGTGGCTGCGATCCGTGTTCGCGGGCTGCAACGCGCGGATCACCGAGAAGCTCTCGATGTGCCCGAATGCACCAGAGGAGTCGCTCGATCTGACGTGGGTGGAATACCTGAGCCACTTCTCGTCTCCGGTCGCCCTTGACTCGAACTGGGTAGTGAAGATCGAGTCGCACTACCTCGGCGGCCTCCGACACTTCTACACGTGGGAGATCGCAGACATCGGCATCTTGATCTTCCTGCGGCTTGGCGGCGCGAGCAACAGGAGCAAGGTTGCCCTCCTCCAGTCAAAGCGGCTCTACCCGGACGGCCAGCCGATTCGAGAGGAGGTACGAGTCGACTACGAAATTGGCTTCGCACGCCTCGCCGATCCGGAAGACGAGAGACTCTCCATCGCCTTCGACGCCGAGTTCGGCTTTACCGAGGAGAGTCGTTATCAGGCTCTGCTCCGTGACTCTGAGCAAGCACAGGCCATTGATGCATACGAGAAGAAGGTGAAGCTCAGGGTCTACTACCAGCTCTACAACACGTGGTCGCTGCCATACGTCCAGCGGGTACCGCTCCACGGATACGTGCCACCCGCGGGAACGCCCGAACTCGGAGTCAGGGTGATTCCGTCGGCCCTCGTCCACGCGAAGATGAGCGCCTCGAACGACACTTCCCCGGCGCTAAGGGATCTCGCGGATTTATCGGAATTACCAACCTATGGCTGGCGCCTCGAGGACTTCATCTGCGATGAGCTCCTTGCTTGCCGTGAGGGTGACGAGTTCGCGTCCTCTGGCGACGACCGGATCAGCAACCTCTTCTTCCGCCGCTCAGGTCCGATCGCGGCGGCGATCGCGATCACGATCGAAGCACCAGGGGCGGCGGCATAGACGAGCTCAACGAGGCGTGCTTCCTCCGGCTCAGGCCGGGGGCCAAGGGCGGAAGCCACCGCATAATGACCGGGATGCGCGGCGACTGTCAGCGTGAGTTCCAGGAAGCAGCAGCCGAGGACGACATCGAGCTATCGCGACAGTCGCTTCCGTGGCTATGCGAGAGAGGTCATACAGCGCTGCCGGATGACGCGTCGGATGCGCGCCGAGGGTTAGCCGCGATCTTTGTCGCGCTCGGCGGCGATCTCAATTGCCTCTCGGCGGGCCGGCGAAATCGGCTGCCCGGCGACTTCATCCACACGTCCAGCCGCACCCTCATCGAGATCGACGAACCTCAGCACTTCACGACCGCCCGACTTACAACGCTCGATATGTACCCGGCGGGTGTGCAGCTCGGCTTTGACATCGAGGGGTACAGGTCGCTGTGCCGGAAGTGGCGGACGGGACCGGAAGGCGACGGCTACCGGCGGAACAAGCAAGCTCGATGCTTCGGCGTCGGAGGTCGCCAACGCCTGAGGGCTTACTACGACGCACTCCGAGATCTGGCTGCACCCGCGATGGGTTATCCGGCAGTCGTTCGTGTGCCCTGTCCTGACCGTGACGGCCGCGCCGGCTACCAGAGGCATCGCGAGCGCTTACTCACACTACTTGCGGCCTGAAGGCCGCACCGGCGTCCGTTGACTGCGGCGGTGCTGGCCGCTCGCGCAGCGAGAATCCGCTCGGATGACTCACTTCCGAGAGGTTGGTCGAGAAACGAACCTTGCCGCGGCAGTCGTCGGCTCCGAGGGTCTGCGGGAAGCGCAGCTCGGCGCGCTGATGGCGCTCGCGGCACATGCGACGGTCTCGGAGGAACCCGGGCAGCTCGTCTTGCCGACAGGCGTCGGCAAGACGACGGTCGCCGCTCTCGCGCCGTGCGTGCTGCAGGCCGAGCGCGTCCTTGTGGTGGTACCTGGGAAGCTCATTCGGAGCCAGGTGGCGGCGGCGTTTCGCGATCCGGCGCGCGCGGTGGCGGCCGGAGCGCTGCCAGAGATGGCGACGCCACCCACGGTGGCCGTGGCGAATCGCCGGGCAAGCCATGACGACTGGGAGCGCTGGCGGGACGTAGACGTCGTAATCGGGACGCCGTCGGTGCTCAGCCCCGCCTACGACGCCGTTGCGCAGATGCCCCGCGACGTCTTTGACCTGGTTGTCTTCGACGAGGCGCACCACCTACCCGCGAGTACCTGGTCGGCCATGCTTGCCGCCAGCGACGGAAGGGCCGTCCTCCTCACCGCGACTCCGTTTCGGAATGACGGCAAACGTCTTCCAGGCCACCTTGTCTACAGCTACCCCCTTGCTCGCGCCATCGACCGGGGGTATTCGGCGAGGTCCAGTACGTCCCGGTGGACGAGGTTCACGGGGAAGACCTCGACCTGACGATCGCCAAGGCAGCAGCCCAGAGGCTGCGGGCGGACGAGCACGTTCAGGCGGGAAGCCGGCTCATCGTTCGCTCCGACTCCGTCGAACACGCTGAGCGCCTCGACGAGGTCTATCGAAGCGTCGAGGTGCCGCTCGGCGTGATCGTCCATTACACGTCGTGGAGGCGGGCGCAGCGAATGCGAGCAGAGGTTGAGCGGGGAGAGTTGCAGGGCTTCATCTGCGTCGGCGCGCTCACCGAGGGCTTCGACTTTCCGGCACTGAAGATCGGCGCCTATCACCGTCCCCACAAGACGCTCGGGCCGACGCTGCAGTTCGTCGGGCGCCTTTCACGGGCTGGGGAGATACCGGGCGAGCTGCTCGCTCCACGAGCAGCCGTCACGGACGAGACCGCGGCGCTTTACCGAGAGGACGTCGGCTGGCGAAAACTCCTCCCTGACCTGGTCGGAGCATCTGGGAGGGGCGCCGGTCGTGCAATCGATCCTGCATGAGGACAGCCAGACCGCGGCGTTCGTCACCCGGCGGACCCAGCGTCCTCGATTCATGCGACTCGACCTCCTCGACGTCCCGATCTTCGAGCTCCACCTCGTGACGTGGGTTGACCATCCAGGCTTGCTCTTCCTCTCAACGACAACCGATCCTGCGCTCCGCGACCTGCGGGCCGTGGTCGCGCCTGGACCGGCTCGGCCTCTCTCGAGCGTCGAGCTGCGGCGGTTGCTCGACGCCGCGAAGTTCCAGCGTTTCTTCTCGATCGGCACGCGCGCCGCGCGCGCCCAGGCGACAACCTCCTACCAGATCCGCGCGGGATCGAAGACCGAGGAAGACCTGACACCTTCCGATGCGCGCGGATGGGACCTCGGTCATGGCATCGGGCGCAGCGGCACTGGGACATTCGGCTTCTCCGTGGCGAAGAGCAAGATCTGGGAGCCGGGATCAGCCGACAGCCTCTACGCCTACCGCAGGTGGTGCGAGGAACTCGCCCAGGAAGTCGCGCAGCAGCCCGAGGAGCGCTCCGCGTCGAAGCTCGATCTCTTCTCGATCTCGGAACCGCTTGAGCGTTTTCCGGAGCATCCGATCGTCGCTGTCTTTCCGAGCGAGATTTACAGCGAGGGCATCGAGATCGTGATCGACGGCGAGGTCGTGTTGCCGGAGCTGGTCGAGTTCGAGCCAATACAAGCGTCGTGCGGTCCGGAGGAGGTTGTGTTCGCCGTACGGGTGGGCGAAGCCGAACGCGCAGCGATCCACTGTCGCCTTGACGGCGCCGTCACGGTCAGCGGCGCGGCGCTCCTCGTGCGTCACCCTGACGAGCCAGCGCCGCTCTCGCTTGCCGATTACGTCATGCAGGAACCGCTGACGATCTTCTTCGCGAGCGGAACTCGAGTTAGCGGCAACCGCGTCGCCGAGGCACCGCCGGCCGTTGTTCCCGTCGCCGCGCGCGTCCGCCAGCCACGCTCCTGGGCCGACACCGCGATCACGATCGAGTTTGGGGACGCTCCCGAAGGACGGATGAGCGTCGGCGAAGCGACAGCAGCCCTGCTGTCTTCGGAGATGCCGATCGTGATTCAGGACCACCTGCCCGGCGAGCTGGCCGACTTCATCGCCGTCGACCACGGGACGCTGATGCCCGAAGTTCGGCTCGTGCACTGCAAGGCGAGCGGGAGTGCCCAGCCCGCGGCGCGCGTGACCGATCTGCAAGAGCTCGTGGCGCAAGCGATACGTAGCGTGCAATGGCTGACACCGCGACCCGACTTGTGGACGGAGCTCAGGCGACGACTCGACGCGCGCCAGGCAACGAGAGTTCTCAGCGGCTCGCGCGATGAGATCGTCGCATTGCTCGACGAATGGTCCGCGCGGCCGCCCGTGGCCAGCTGGTCGCTATGGCTTGTTCAGCCTGGCGTTTCCGTCGCCGCGCTGGACGGATCACCCCCCGCCACTTCGCTGATCAACGCCGCGCACTCGTGGATCGCGGGCGAGCAGGTCGATTTCCGGCTTGTTTGCTCGGAGTAGGCGAGACGCGAGGCTCAGCCTCTTGCATCAGAGTTCGAGGACTCGCCCTTCGACGACGGCGTCGAACTCTTGGCGGTTCGCGTAATTCTCGGTACGCTCCGCCGAATCGGGTTCGAACCTCGCACCGCGTGTTGCCAGAACTGGCGCGAATTTTGTACCCATTTTGTACCCTGTGGGTCCCAGAAACTCAATCGCGTCGAATTTGGTGCGATCGCCGGCGAGCGTGTAGCCAGTTAGGGCATCGCTGGTGCTCGTTCGTTCTCTGTGTTTGGTCTTCGTTTCGGCACGTCG
>WNFU01010060.1_pt1 | contig 10549 bp, 9 predicted proteins | sample 5400121 | NCBI WGS metagenome assembly WNFU01 (sample SAMN13153360, study PRJNA577476) | soil metagenome | isolation source: 100 cm soil or saprolite under grassland replicate 1 | place: USA:California | collected 2016-06-15
TTTTCCTTATCAGGGATGCGCTCTAACCGCCTGAGCTACAGGCCCGCGTGAGGTGTTCTAGCTGCTAGTAAGCCTGTCTGTGAGCCTCCCGCGAGTGTAAGGACGTTCTGTGGGGCCTCCTCATCCGGAACTCAGTAGGAACTCATCCGGACTGCGGGTCACGAGTCATCCGGTGCCCGTGACAAGGAGGCATGGTACATGGCCTGGATCGCCGTTGTCCCCCCGTCCCCCCGCTTCTCGCATGAGCGCTACCAGGTCCGCTACCAGGACGGCAAGCGGCAGCGCTCCGCCGGCATCTTCCTGACCAAGCGGCGTGCCCAGGCCGAGCAGCGGGCGATCGAGCGCGGACGCGAGCAGGCGCCCGCGTCAGCTGACATAGACCTCGAGAAGGCCCAGACCTTGTTTGGGGAGTACGTGGCCGCCAAGTGGTGGCCCGGCGTGGAAGGACCAGCATCCCACCTCCGAGTACGGCACCCGCAAGAAGGTCGAGAAGCGCATCCTGCCGACCTTCGGGGACCTCCCACTCGGGGAATTGGACGCCAGCACGATCGGGGCCTGGAAGGCGGCGATGGTCACCGAGCGGCTGTCGCCCCAGACCGTCAACACCTACCTGTCGCTGCTCGGCACCATCCTCAACGCCGCCGTCGACGACGACTACCTGCCACGCTCGCCGCTCATGCGCAAGAGCGGCGCGGGCCGAACCGCGGCCACCCGCAACCAGCCGGTGCCGCGGCGCGAAGTCTGGCTGGGTCGCGAGCAGCTCGACCGGCTGGTGGAGGCGATCGACCCGCGTTACCGGGCGCTGGTCCTGGTGGCCGCGCTGACCGGGATGCGCTGGGGCGAGCTGGTCGCGCTGCGCTGGGACGACCCACGATTCGACGCGCCGCTGAACGATGGCGCGGTCGCCGGGCCCGGGCGGCTGCGGATCGCCCGGGCGATCAGCGACCCGCGCCGGTCGGGCCGTGGGCTGGAGAAGGCGCCGAAGACCGAGGCCGGCAAGCGGGTGATCGCCCTGGACCAGGAGACGGTCCAGGCGTTCCTGGCCCACCGGGAGCTGGTCGGCGGCGGCTCGTATGACCGCATCTTCACCACCCCGGGCGGCCCTCGTGGTGGTGGTGGGATGCTTGCAGGCAACAACTTCGCCCGTGTCTGGAAGCGGGCGCTGGCCAAGGCCGAGCTGGCGCACCTGTGGCCCGAGTACGGCGGGCTGCACTTCCACGATCTGCGGCACACCCACGCGACCTGGCTGATCACCCAGCGGGTGCCGATGATCGCCATCGCTGGTCGCCTGGGCATGCCAACGCGGTCGTGACCATGATGGTGTACGCCCATGTCGACAAGCTGGTCGACCGAGGGCTGCTGACCACCGGGGAGCTGGGCCTCACACTGTCGGCGCCGGTGGTGGCGCTGACGCCCCGGGCGGGCTAGTCCCAGCGCCAAATGCCAGTCGGACCCAGGCGACGAAGCCGGTCGACCACGGTGAAATGAGCCTGCCATGGGTGCGCCACCCGCTTCCTCGTGGCTCTCCACGGGTTCGACCAGCCGACGAGCGTATCCGAGCACTCGCCTTTGAGGTAGACAGCCTACGCACAAAGGTCGCCCGATCCGAAGATTCTGAAACGGGCAAGCAGGCCCATGACGAACTGCTGAAGAAGTACATCGCAGCGAATAAGAGGTCGCGGTAGTAGGAGGTAGGGGACGTCAAGCCGCTACACCTGACAGAAGGTGATCAGGACAGAGGCGTCAAAGCCAATCGGGCTCGGCGGCGGGGGCACGGGCTGGCCTCGGTTTAGGACGTTCCGGTCGGCTCAGGACGATACGCAGTTGGTGCTCTGAAATCCCAAGCAGTTCCGAGAGCTTCCCGAGCGAGATCTCGCCGTCGCGCCAAGCCTCGATAGCGATGGTCCGCCAGCGGTCGGGTTCAGGCTCGCCCTCTCCGGGCTCGCCGTCGTACCCGAGCGCGCGCGCAAGACCGGTCGGGGAGATCCTGGCTAGCTCGTCACGCCGATCGCTGGTGATCCAGCCCAGATTGAGCAGGCGCCAGAGAACGGCGTCGTAACTGACGCCGAAGTGGTACATGAGATGGACGGCGTGCTCGGGCTCGACTCGGAGCCGTTCCGCGCCGAGATCGTTGAGCGACGAGGTCACCCCAGTAGCCGGAAGCAGAAGCGAAGCGGCGAAGGCGTTCGCGCGCATCTCGAATGGCTCTCGTCGTCGCACCGTGTCGCAGATCTCACCGCGGCGCTCGTCCCTGTCGACGAGAAAGTGCGCATACTCATGCGCAGCGGTGAACCTCTGCCGACTCGGGCTCTCGCTGGCGTTGATAACGGCGCAGGGTCCGAGGTCTGACGCGAAGAAGAAGAAGCCTGAGATACTCGAGTTCGATGGGAACTCGCGGAGTAGCACTTTGACGCCCTCATGCTCAAGAAGGTCGATTACCGAGGGAACAGGTGCATCTCCAAGACCTAGTCGCCGACGCTCCTGCTCGGCAAGGTACGCGCCCTGATCAATCGCCAGCCCACGAGGGACCGGGTACGTTGGCAGGTCGTGCCGCTGCTCGCCATAAATGCTCTCTTCGAGCATCGCGTAGTAGCGACACCATTCGACGGCCTCGCCGACGACAGCCTGGTCGGGCTCCGCGAGGGGTGCTTCTGCGCGGAAGTACTGGAGGATCTCCTCTTCCTCCGGCTCGAAGAGGAACGCGCTCGCCGGCCTCCCATACAAACGGGCCAGCCTTGCAAGTTCGACGGAGCTCACCGACCGATGCCCCGCCTCGATGAGCGAGACAGCAGGCCTCGGAATCTCAAGCGTGGTGGCCACCTCCGCCTGGGAGAGCCCGGCTGCGAGACGGGCACGCCGGAGCCGGCGGCCGATGGTCGCCTCATCCGGACCGGGCACGTCGCCACCTCCTGACCGCGGTCGCCTCCGATCATACACACCTGTGCTAGAGTGTTCGAAAATCGAACAACGCTGGCGCACGAGCCACGACCCATCTATGGCCGACCTCTACATCTCTGCCGACATCGAGGCCGACGGGCCGATCCCCGGCCCCTACTCGATGCTCGCCTTTGGCCTGGCCGTCGCCGCGACGTTCGACGGTGAGACCTTCGCACCGCGCGAGCCGGCCGCAGCGACCCTCTATCGCGAGCTGAAGCCGATCAGCGACGAGTTTGACGCCGCAGCACTTGCGGTTTCCGGGCTCGATCGCGACGGCCTCACTCGGGTGGGTGCCGACCCTGCCGTGGCGATGCGCGACGCGGCGGCGTGGCTGCAGACGCAGGCGGCTGGGGCGCGACTGGTCATGGTCGGCTACCCGGTCGTGTTCGACTGGATGTTCATCTACTGGTACTTCGTCCGCTTCGTCGGTGAGTCGCCCTTCGGTTTCTCGGGCGCGCTCGACATGAAGACGATCTACCAGCAGAAGGCGCGCGTGACCCTCGACCGCGCCGGGCGGAGCGACCTGCCGCCGGAGCTCGCGTCGCGGCAGCGGCACACGCACAACGCCCTCGACGACGCCGTCGGGCAGGCCGAGATCTTCAACCAGTTGTTCGCGTGGGAGGGGGCCGCGCGGTGAGGCTGACCGACAAGGAGCTCGGCAACTACGTCACGAACAAGCTCGCGCTTCCAGGCGACGAGCGGAACGAATACAGGCAGCAGGTCAACCGCTTGCTCGAGAACCTCGAGGAGGTCCTTGCCGAGGATGGCTCGTACCGGATCCAGACGTTCCGCCGCGCGGGCTCGCTGGAGAAGGGTACGAGCAACCGTCCCCGCGCCGGGAAGCCCGTCGACGCGGACGTCGGGGTCTACTTCGACGTCGACGACCCGTCCGCGTTCGACATCGCCGAGCTGCAGCGACTGATCAAGAAGCTGCTGGTGGCCGCCTATCCGCAGAAGAGCGAGGACGACTTCGACGACTCCGGTGCGCGCATCTTTGGCGTCGTCTTCAAGGGGACCGGCCTTGAGGTCGACCTCGTCCCGATCGTCTCCCTCGATGACGACGCGAACTACGGCCTCCAGTACTCGCGCGCGGGCGACTGCGTCAAGACCAGCGTGAAGGTTCATATCGACCACTACCGCGAGCATGCCGCCCTTGACGCGTTCCTGGCGCCGACGCTGCGGCTGGCCAAGCGGTGGCGCTACTGGCAGGAGCTTGACGGCATCCAGTCCTTCCAGCTCGAGCTGATGCTCAGCTACCTCGTCGACCGCGACGGGCCGGCCACGGGCCTGGAGGAGAGCCTCCGCCGCCTGCTTCTCTTCATCATGCGCGACCTCGGCCGCGGCGTCGCCTTCGACAGCGCCGACCCGTCGAAATTCACCGACCCGGTCGTCATCGTCGACCCCGCGAACAGCGAGAACAACGTCGCCTCGCGGATCGAGGTCGCCGAGCGCGACGCGCTCGTGACGGGTGCACGCCAGGCGTACGAGACGATCACGTGGGCGCAAGGCCTTCCCGGCAAGGGGGAGACGATCGCCGCCTGGAAGGAACTCTTCGGCGACACCTTCTCGATCAACTGAGATGACGACCACGCTGACGCAGACCTTCAACCGCGACGACATCCGGCGCGTCTACGCCTCGTTCGCTGCTGACTACCGCATCGTCGCGGAGTGGACGGAGCTCCACTCGTCCGCGTTCGTCCACGAGACGATCAAGCAGATCAAGGCGATCGCGGAGGAGCAGTACCTGCGGGAGGTGCACCTCCAGCTGAAGTCGTCATCAGGCGCGATCCGCGAGGCGGCTGTCTACCGTGTCTCGACCAACGCCTCGGGCTGGTCCTCGGACAGACCCGGCGACCTCTACTGGGACAGCTACGACGGCGACCGCCTGGACTTGATCGTCTACTTCAGCGACAAGTGGTGGTCGCTCTCGCAGGACGAGCGCGACGCGTTCGCTGCCGTCTATATGCCGGACTGGGGGACGAGCGACTTCGACGGCAACTACGGGCCGATGTCGAGGTCGTCGGATCGCCGCTACGCAAGTCGCGCCTACGGGATGGACAGGACGCGTTACTCGGCATGAGCGCATCGGTGGAGACTGCCTTCGAGTCGCGCCGGGAACTACCCGACGAGGCGCTTCGCGAGCAGGCGGAGCGCTTGGTTGGCTTCGGACGGCGCTTCGAGCGGCTGCGCGGGCAGATGCGCCTCCTTACCGACGTCGACGGCGTGAGACGGTGGGCCGATCGCCATCACGGTGGTGGTGCAGGCCTTGTCGCCGCGCTCGGCGACCGCTACCCGCTCATCGTCTTTCACGGCGATGTCGGCACCGGGAAGACGGCGACCGCCGAGGCGGCCGCCGATGCGCTGGCACGCATGCTCGACACGGATGGTTTCCTGCTCAAACTGAGCACGCGGGTGCGCGGCATCGGCCACGTCGGTGAGATGGGCACCCTGATCGGGGATGCGTTCGTCGAGGCTGTCAACCTCGCCGGGCGCAAGCGCTTCGTCGCCTTGATCATCGACGAGGGCGACGCGCTGGCCTTCAACCGCGCCGCCGAGCGTGCCCACCACGAGGACCGCGTCGGCGTCAACACGCTGATCCAGAAGATCGACGACGCGCGGCAACTCGGCGGGCGTCTCCTGATCTTCCTCTGCACCAACCGCTTCGCAGCGCTCGATCCGGCCGTCCTGCGGCGAGCTGGGCTGATCGACGAGTTCCGGCGGCCTAACGATTACGAGCGGCGCGAACTGTTCGAGATGACGCTGGCGGGGGTCGACGTCGCGCCCGAGCTGATCGATGAGCTCGTGACGATCACCGGTGCACGCGACGGGCGGCCGAGCTTCACCTTCTCCGACATCCAGACGCGGCTTATCCCCGCCGCCGTCGCGCGCGCCTATCCCGACCGCGCATTGACGGCCGACGACCTACTCATCGCCGCCGCCGAGCTTGAGCCGACTCCGGTGATCCGCGAGGCGACCGAGTGATACGCGGGCTGCGCGTACATCTCACTGGTAGCGCCGCCGAGAGCTGCGACGGGGCTCTTCTCGCCACTGCTCACTTGTTCGTCCGCTCGCTTGTCGAGGAAGTCGTCACCGACCGCGGGGGTCTTGTGGTTGGCGCTGGCGGTGAGCCCCGCAGCGACAGCGGCCAGCCCTGTATCTTCGACTGGACGGGGCTCGGCGTCGTCGCCGAGGCTCCCGACCCGGCCCCCGAATGGCGGGCGCTACGGCCGGAACGGTTCGTGGCAGTCGCCAGCCAGCGCGGCCTAGAGAAGGTACCGGACGACCGGGCCGAGATCTGGGAGCGGTGCCGCAACCGCTCGGACTTCGAGCTCGACGTCGCGCCGCCCGGCTGGCGGATGGCCGGGATCATTCGCCAGCGCCAGGTGCTCCGCGGCGACATCCTGGTCGCGCTCGGCGGCGGCGCCGGCGCCGAGCACCTTGCCGAGCTCTACCGTGACGACGGTAAGCCGGTCATCCCGATCTACGCGGAACTCGGCGCGCTGAACAACGACGGCAACGGTGGGAGTCGCTTCCTGCACGAGCGTGCCTTGGCCGACCCGGACGCCTTCTTCCGGCTCCGAGACGGCGCTGGTAGTGCAGCCGGACGGCTTTCGTCACTGCGCCTGCGGGCGGATGCCGATGCTGCCGCGCTGACCAAGGAGGTAGTGCAGGTCTTGGCCGATCTGCGCCCGCCGTCGGCCTTCTACGTTCGTCTGCTCGCCACGGACCATCCGGACTACCCGGAGGTCGAGCGCTTCTTCCGCGACGTCGTCGATGCGGTGGCTGAAGAGCGTGGCTTCACGCCGCGGGAGATGGGGCGCGGGCACCCGGAGTGGGCCTTCATGAACGTCGAGATCTTCGAGGCTCTGCACCGCGCTGGAGTCGTCGTGGTCGATCTCACCGGCGTCCGCCCCAACTGCATGATGGAACTCGGCTACGCCCTCGCCCGACGGCGGCGGGTCGTCATCGGCGCGAAGAAGGGGACGACGCTGCCGTTCGACGAGGACAAGTTGCCGACGTACTTCTGGGAGGCCGCCAGGGCGCGTGAGGACCGCATTCGCGCCTACCGCGACTGGTTCGACCGCTACAGCGAGCTTCCATCGATCGTCGAATAATCCGTCGGCAGCGACTTCCATGTCGAAGTCACGTTCGCGAGCGTCGACTGGGATAGTGGCCGGGAAGGCTACGGCCTGTGACTGAGATTTCATCAACGGACTCGACGCCGGCTCAAACGAACGACGCTGGCTCGGTTTCCATCGCAAGCGGGCCCGGCTGCCCTCCAACGCCGCGCCGGTGGTCGCCCAAGACGCTGGGCACATCATTCAGCCGGATCAGCCGGCCATCGTGGGTGGAGGCCATTCGCTAGGTGGTCAAGGTGGCTCCGCACCGGATCGCGTTGCCGCCCTGCCAGGCCTCCTTTGTCTACGAATACGCCGCGAGCGTCCCGAGGCGGCAAGGTAGGTAACGTTGCTTGCTGGCACCAGGGGGGAGATCCACGACGCGGACCGGCCGCAGTGGGACCGCGGCGACGAGCCCGTCCTCGCTTCCGCCCAGTGCATCGTCTTGGCGACCCACCCCGACCTTGAGGGGCCAGTCGAGATCGAGGTCCGACTCGACTCAGCCTAGCACTGGCCGGCCGGGCATCTGCTGCTCGATAGCGAGCTGCTCGCTACCGGCAGGGGAGCTCTGGTCGGCAGCTCGCTGACTCCTCAGCTCATCTCAACACGGACGATCGACGGAGCATGACCTATTCTGTCCGTCCGGCGTCCTATGGTCCTCCGCCGACGCCGGAACTGAAGGGCGGCTCAGCGGCAGCCGATCGAGTTGCGGGGTGCGCAAATGACTGGAACGCAGGCGCGAGAGACGGCGGCCGACCGCGTCCGCTTGTGGGCACAGGAACTGCTGGAAGAGCTGCTTCCGCTTCAGTCTGAGCGGGGGACTCCGGTGCTGCTGGCTTGCGACGACGAGACGATGCGGGTCGTGGGCGAGCGGCTTGGCCACGAGGGCACCGAGGCGGCCGCTTGCTTCGCGAACGACGTCAAGCTCGTCTTCCGCATCGACCAGGCAACCGGGCTGGGGCGTGTGCTCGCCGGGCCCTTCAGGCAGGCGCCGCGCCCGCGCCCGTTGCCCGACTTCTTTCCGGTCCTCTGCCTGCTTGTGCTCGCGGCCTCCCGCATGGCGCCCGACGAGCGCGGCGCAACCCACGCTTACTACCCACGCTTGCGCGAGCTTCTCGGGATGAGCGGCCGTGGCGAGCTTGCGCACATTGAGTTCGTCCCGCGCCTCTTCGATGGCTTCGCCGACTGGCTCGCAAGCGACCTTGAGGGCGCGCGCGGCCGACCCCTACTGCCCGGGCAGCCCTGGCCTCCCTATGTCGGCACGATCGTCTCGCAGACCGTGTTCCGTCGCCGCGACCGCCAGGTGCTCTCGGGCTTCTTCAGCGACCGCGCCCGTGCCGGTCTCGAGGGGTACGACCCGCTGCGCCGGCTGCGCCGCTGGCCGGGCCGCCACGACCTGACGGCGCATGCGCTGCAGCTGCTCGACGACGACGCGGTCGCCGAGCAGGTACGGGCGGCCATCATGGCCGCCTACCGCTCATGGGACGGGTCGGTCCTTGTCGAGATGCCGGGCGGCGTCGGGCGCCACTGGCCGGCCCGGCTTCACCTCCTTCCCCACCCGCTCCGCCTCCACCTTGGAGCCCAGAACACCAAGAAGGTCGTCTTCCGCCTCGACGGCCTGCCGGTCATGCTTGATCCCGGAAGCGAGGTCGAGGTCTCGTTCTCGCTGCTTGAGCAGGCGCGCTCGCGGGCGCTCGTGCTCGGCGACCCGCGCTCCTCCTCGGGCGCGCTGCGGTTGCCTGCACTCGGCGATGTCGTGCTCTTCGAACTCGCGCCCGAGGGGCTTTTGCGTGTGGAGCACCCGAGCGTCGAGACGGTCTGGGTGCTGACGCGCGAGCGTGAGCTCCAGGCCCGGTTTGCCCAGCAACGCTTCCGCGAGAACGTCCTGCCCGAGCGATGGCAGCTGCTTCGCGACGTGGCCGTCTCCGAGCTTCCGGGCGTTGACCGTGTCGCCGCGCCGCACGCCGCGGAGAAGGAGTTTCGCGTCGAGGGCGGGCTTCCACTGGAGCGCGGCGTCTACCTTGCCGGCCGTGGCCCGGTCCTCGCCGCTGGCGAGATCGACGCCGAGGAGCGGCTGCCTGTGCTCGTGAATGGGGAGCCGAAAGCCACGATCGGCTCGGGCGAGCGCATCCGCCTCCTCGGCGAGCCCGGCTCCCATCGTGTCGCAGTCGGCGAGGAGTGGGAAGCGTGCTACGACGTCGAGGAGCGCGGTGCACCGAGGGCCTACGGCGCGCTCGCGCACCTGCTCGCGGGGGAGCGGGCGCTTCGCTCCGGGGCGCGACCGCGGGTGGAGGGCGATGGGGGCACGAGCGTCTGCGGGGCGACGTTCTCCGTCCCCTACGGGCGCGACCTGCCGATCCTCACGCGCGTGTCGGCGGAGCTGCAGACCATCGATGGGGAAGGCGAGCTCGCCCGCCACCGCCGCCCGCCCACGCCTGCCTGGCTGGGCAAGGTCGGGTTCGGCGAGACGGTACGCTGGGAGATCGTACGGGACGGGGTCGTCTGGCTCCTCTGCGCGCGGCCGTCCTTCGGCAGCCCCTGGGTGCAGCTTCAGCGCGACGGGATGCCCGAGCGGCTCACGGCTGAGGCGGCGACGCTGGTACTCGCGGTCGCGGAGCGCGGAGCGCGCGTCTCCTCGCGCCGCGGCGGCGACCTCCCCGCCGAGGACGCCTGGCGGTCGCTTGTCGCGCTTGCCCGGAGGTCTGTGTGAACGCCTACGACGCGCTGCTGGAGTGGGCGTCGGAACTCGGCGAGGGGCCCTGGGAGAGTTGGAAGGCCGCCTCTGCTGACCTCGGCGTCGAGCCGAACCAGGCGGCGCGCGGCCTGTCGTCCCTCGGTCACGTTGAGTTCGATTGGGTCGTAAGCCGGTTCAACTGCGCCCCGCCGACGGCCGTGCTCACGCTTCACTCCTCAGGCTGTGTCCTCATCACCGGCGCGCGCCGACGCGGCCAGCGCAAGGCGCTCGAGCAGCTCTATGAGCAGAACTCCGACATCAGCGTCGAACTGCTCCCGCCCGTCTCCCAGCCGACCGGGCCGGCGACGTGGCTGGTCGAGGCCGACCTCGCCGACGTGGGACGATTCTGTGGGCTGGCCGGTATGCGCTTTGAGATCGACTCGGGCAGGCGGATCGCGCAGGCGATGCCGCAGGCGACACTTGAGGCGGTCGGTGAGCGCGAGCACCCAGACGGGCGCTTCCCACGCCGCTGGTTCGACCCTCGCCTCCGCGCCTTCTGCCCGGAGCGTCCAGGGGGTGGAGAGGAGGGCCTCTGGTGGGTTGAGGAGTATCGGCGCGAGGCGGCCTTCGTCCGCCGCCGCGGTGAGTGGTTCCGGGTGCCCACGCGCGAGTACGGTCCCTTCGTCGCCTATCCTGAGATGCCCTTCATGACCTACCAGTCAAGGCTCGGCTTCCTCACGGTCGACAACAAGACGCCGCTGCCGCCGCTGCTTGCTCGCGCGGCGACGCTCCAGTCCGGCCGCCTGCCCTCCCCGGAGGG
>WNFU01011911.1_pt1 | contig 10549 bp, 10 predicted proteins | sample 5400121 | NCBI WGS metagenome assembly WNFU01 (sample SAMN13153360, study PRJNA577476) | soil metagenome | isolation source: 100 cm soil or saprolite under grassland replicate 1 | place: USA:California | collected 2016-06-15
CTGCGCAAGGCACGCACCGAAGCCGGGCTGAGTCAGGCGCAGCTCGGTGCGCCGCATTTCACCCGCGCGTACGTGAGCGCGCTCGAGCTCGGGAAGATTCGCCCCGCGATGAAATCGCTCGAGTTCATCGCCGCGAAGCTCGGCAAGTCGGTCGCGCACTTCATGGACGACGAGGAGAAGGAGCAGAAGCGCCGCGAGCGTGAGTTGTCCCTGACGCGCGCGAATCAGCTCATCGCACAAGGCGCCGCGCGCGAAGCGATTCAGGAACTCTCCGCAATACCGACAGAAGACCTGTCGCTCCCAGAACGCCTGTCCATCAAGCGGACGCTGGGTCGCGCATATCTCGAGGCTGGTCAGGCGGGGCGCGCGGCCGCTGTGTTGACGGATGCCGTTCGCGGGTACGAGGCGTCGGGCGATGAAGAACAGGTGGCGCGGACGCGCGCTCAGCTCGGCGGCGCGCTGATCACTCTGATGGACTACTCAGAAGCGGAAGGCCACCTGCAGGCTGCTCTCGGGTCCACGGCGAGGGGCGTTGTAAAGGATCCGCTGTTCCGCGTCCACGTGTTGCACAACCTTGGTCTCACGCTGTATCAGCGTGCCGACTACAACGCCGCCCTCGAACACTTCGAGCGCGCAGTGCATGAAGGCGCTGACGTTGGAGACCAGAAGTGGTTGGCCTCGGTGTTCGCCGCGATCGGGATGTCTCGCCGACAGATGGGCGACTACGAAGGGGCGATCACATGCCTTCTCAAGAGCGAGGCCCTCTTTGATGCATTGCACAACAAGGCACGGGTCGCTGAGATCAGATTCCAGACCGGGCGCACGCTAAGGGCTCTTGGCAACAAGACGCGCGCGGAAGAAGTCCTCGGTGAAGCCCTTCGTGCCGCGCGCGAAGCTGGAAGCGAACCTCTGGCAGTCCGCATTGAGGCGTTCATTGGCTTGACCGAGGCACAGGACGGTCGCTATGGCGAAGCAAGGGAACGGCTTGAACAACTCGTCTCGCGCGCCGATCGCGTCGATGACCCAGGCGCTCAGTTCGCAGCGCGATTCGCACTTGCGAAGACATTGACGAATGTCGATCCCGAGCACTCGGTCAGTCTCCTACGCGAGCTTGCCCGTGTACTGGAAGAGCGTGCCGCTGCGACTGACCTAGCGGACGTGTACGACGAATTGAGCAAGGCCCTCGGAAAGCAGGGCCGGTCCGAAGAAGCACTCGCGTATGCGCAGCGCGCGTATGCGACGAGTCTGCATGCGAAGGGAGGTGTTTGAGTGCGCGTCAGGATGGTGGCGTTCGCATTCGTGCTCGCCGAAGGCTTTCGTGCCCTTTGCGACCTTGTCCCTCCGCTGATGGGGTGAACCGTCGCGATTCCTGGATGGTGGCAGGCGCCGGCGACAAGCGAAACGGAGTCGCCGGCGTCCGCTCCAGCCTCAATGCTGGAGCGTGCTCTCCGCCGCGGTGACCACATTCCGCAGTAGCAGCGCCGTGGTGACGGCCCCGAGCCCGCCCGGCACGGGACTGAGCGCGCCGGCGACCGCGCCGACGCTCTCGGCGTCGACGTCCCCGGCGATCCCCTGCGGCGTGACGATCGGGATCTCGTAGAAGCGCAGGAGCTCGACAACAGCCTCGGCGGTGGACGGCACGAAGCGCGGGCGCCCGTCGGCGAGCCACCCCACGCTGAACGGATGCATTCCTTCGACGTCCTTGGCCACGGCGATGTGATCGACGATGTGGCCTTCGTCGAGCTTCCCCGGCAGCGGCGTCATGAGGATGATCCCGTGGACCGATCCGTCGCGGCCGAGCTCTTCGAGCGTGCGCACGAGCTCGGCCTCCGTGGTCTCGCGGGGGAGCGAGGCGGTCTTGATCGCGATCCCGGACGCATGCCCGGACCGGGTCAGCCGCTCGGTGTACGTGAGCGCGGCGGGGTCGGGGCCGACGGAGACGACGGCGAGCTGCGTGTGCACCGACCGCGCCACGAGCGCTTCGACCCGAGCGCGGGTCTCCGCCTTGATCCGCTCGGCGAGCGGCCTGCCGTGGAGCAGCCGGGCCATCGCTATCGCGCGATCCGCGATTCGACGAACTCGACGACGCGCACGCGCTGCTGCTCCGACCCCTCGAGGGCCCTATCGAGCTCCTCCGACAGGGCCTTCACCTGGGCCGCGTCGTCGAGCGACGCCAGGTTGATCATCACGTTCATGGCGGCGCCGCGGAGGGCCGTCTCCGCCATGAGCGCGCCGACGCCGACGTCGCTCACGGTCATGGGCGAAGCGTCGCTCACGGCGTGCTCGCACGTCTCGAGGAGCCGGCGCGCCGTCTTGGCGACCTCGAGCGGCACGCGCGCAGCCCCGAGCAGCGACGCCTGCACGCGCTCGGCCCGCCGCGCCTTCTCGTCGTCGGTCCTGCGCGGCAGCTTCATCGCCTCGGACACGCGGGCGAACGCGGCGCTGTCGTCGTCGACGAGGCGAAGGAAGTCCGTGCGCAGGTTGTCGAGGTCGGCGATCCGCGCGGCGAACGGCTCGGGGTCCTTCTTCGACGAGATGCGGAGCACCATCGCGCACAGCGCGGCACCGAGCGCGCCGGCGTAGGCGGCGGCGCTGCCCCCGCCGGGCACCGGCCGCTCCGAGGCGAGATCCTCGCTGAAGGCGCGCAGGGTCCGCTCGATGAGCCGGTCGGTCATGGGGCGTCGAGCGTAGCGGAGCGGATCGCCGTTGCGCCGCCGCAGCGCCACCCATACTCTGAGGGCGAGTCCATCCGCGACCTTTCATCCAGAGCGGCAGAGGGAACGGCCCGTTGAAGCCGCGGCAACCAGCGGAGTCCCGCTCGGTGCCAAATCCGGCCCCCGCGAGGGAAAGATGAGAGAGGTCCCATGAAGACGACCGTCATCGGCGCATTCCCGAAGATCTCCGACGACCCGCGTGGTCAGGAACTGCGCCGCGCGCTCCATCGCTTCGACCGCGGCGAGGTCGACGACACCGCCCTCGATGCTGTCTTCGACACCGTCACGCGACAGGCGATCGCGGAGCTCGAAGCGGCGGACATCGACGTCCTCAACGACGGCCACATCCGCTGGGACGATCTCTTCGCGCCCTTCGCGCGCGCGTGGGGCGGCGTCTCGCGCGGGCCGCTCGAGCGCTTCTACGACAACAACACGTACTTCCGGCAGCCGGTCATCGAGAAGGCCATCACCACGCACGGCCGCACGCTCGTGAGCGACTACAAGATCGCGCGCGCGGCGACGAAGCGGCAGCTGAAGGCCGCCGTGTGCGGCCCGCTGTCGTTCGCGACGCTCACGGCGGAGGACAGGGCCTACAAGACGCTCGAGGAGCGCACGCTCGCCGTCGCGGACGCGCTCGCGGCCGAGATCGCGGGGCTCGGCGCGGCGGGCGCGACGCTCGTCGACGTCGAGGATCCCGCCGTCGTCGCTCGGCCGGAGCTCATCGGCCTCGCGCGCGCCGCGTACGAGCGGCTCGCGAAGGCGAACGTCCCGCTCGCGATCCAGCCGTACTTCTTCCCCGCGGACGCGGTCCTCGAGCAGCTCGCGACGTTCCCGGTCGCGCAGGTCGGCATCGATCTCCGGAGCCGGGACACGAAGGCGCTCGACGCGCTCGGCGCGCTGCGGACGCGCACGGTCGTGCTCGGCGCGGTCGACGCGCGGAACACGCGGCTCGAGACGGAGAGCGAGGTCGCGCGCACGGTCGAAGCGGCCGCGAAGGTCCTCGGCACGGACCGCGTGTGGGTCGCGCCGACGACGGGGCTCGAGTACCTGCCGCACGACGTCGCGTCGAAGAAGCTGGCGGTGCTCGTGAAGGGCGTCCGCGCGGCGATGGGGGTGCCGGCATGAGCGAGATCCTGCTGACGACGACCGTCGGATCGTTCGGCAAGCCCGAGTACCTCCAGAAGGCGCGCAACCAGTTCGCGAAGGGGAAGCTCTCGCGCGAGGAGCTCACGAGGCTCGAGCGGCAGGCGACCAGCGAGTGGATCCGCCGTCAGGAGGAGGTCGGGCTCGACATCCTCGTCGACGGCGAGATGTACCGCGGCGACATGGTCGCGTACTTCGCGGACCTGATCGAGGGGTACCGCGAGGGCGGTCTCGTGCGCTCGTACGGCAACCGCTACTACCACAAGCCGATCATCGCGGGGAAAGTGCGGCGGCCGGAGCCGATGACCGTCGAGTGGTTCCGGTACGCGCAGTCCCTCACCGGCAGGCCCGTGAAGGGGATGCTCACGGGCCCGTACACCATGCTCGACTGGTCCTTCAACGAGGCCTACACGACGCGCCGCGACGCCGCGCTCGCGCTCGCGGAGGTCATCCGCCAGGAGGCGGAGGACCTCGAAAAGGCCGGCGCGAAGTACATCCAGATCGACGAGCCCGCGATCCACGCGCGGCCCGAGGAGATCGGCATCGCCATCGAGGCGATGGGGATCGTCACGCAGAACTTGAAGGCGAAGACGATCTCGCACATCTGCTACGGCGACTTCGCCGCGATCTACCCGCAGGTCCTCGATCTGCCGGTCGACCAGCTCGACCTCGCGATGTCGAACTACGAGTACCGCTGGCTGAAGCTCTTCGACAAGGATCCATTCACGAAGGAGCTCGCGATCGGGATCGTCGACGTGCACGAGCACGAGCTCGAGCCGGTCGACGAGGCGGCGGAGGGGATCCGCAAGGGGCTCAGGTACGTCAGCGCCGAGCGCCTGTACCCGCACCCGGACTGCGGGCTGAAGACGCGGACCGTCGAGGAGACGATCGACAAGTGCCGGGTCGTGGTCGAGGCCGCGAAGAAGGTGCGCGCGGAGCTGGGGGCGAAGGTCCCGGCCTAGCGCCCGTAGAGGTCGAGCACCTCGCGGCGGAAGGGCACGTTCGCCTTCTCGCGCAGCTTGTCGAACTCGTCGTGGTCCCACTCGCCGACGAACGTGACCGCGACGCCCGATTGGCCCATGCGGCCGGTGCGGCCGATGCGGTGCGTGAACGTCTCGGCGTCCTCCGGGAGGTCGTAGTTCACGACGTGCGAGATGTCGTCGATGTGGAGCCCGCGTGCCGCGACGTTCGTCGCGACGACGATCGGGACCTCGCCCGCGCGGAACGCCTCGAGCGTCCGCTCCCGCTCCTTTTGCGAAAGGTCTCCGTGCAGCGCGGAGACCTTGTGCCCGCGCCGCTGGAGGTCGCGCACGAGGTTGTCCACGCCGCGCTTCGTGTGGCGGAAGACGAGCACCTGGTCGAACTCGGCCCGGTGCAGCAGCTCCTCGAGCGCTCGGACCTTGTCCTCGTCGAGGACCTCGACCCAGAGCTGCTCGACCGTGTCGACGGTCCGGTTCTCGGGATCGATGTTGATGGAGACCGCGCTCCGCGTGAACCGGCCGGCGAGGTCGCGGACCTCCCACGAGAGCGTCGCGCTGAAGAGCGCCGTCTGGCGCACGGCCGGCATCTTCCGCAGGAGCTTGCGCACGTCAGGCGCGAAGCCCATGTCGAGGAGGCGGTCGGCCTCGTCGAGGATGACGATCTCGATGCCGCGCAGGTCGAGCGTGCCGCGCTCGATGTGATCGAGGAGGCGGCCCGGCGTCCCGACGACGATGCCGACGCCGCGCCGCAGCGCGCTGTCCTGCGGCGTGTACGAGACGCCGCCGTAGATCGCGACCTCGTGAGAGTCACGGAACTTGCCGAGCGCGCCGAACTCCCGTGTGACCTGGGTGCAGAGCTCGCGGGTCGGGACGATGACGATGGCCTCGGGTCGCTGCGCGCCGGCCTCGACGCGTCCGAGGATCGGGATGGCGAACGCGGCGGTCTTGCCGGTGCCGGTCTGCGCCTGGACGAGCACGTCGCGGCCCTGCTGGAGGACGGGGATGGTGCGTTCCTGGACCGGCGTGGGGGTCATCCATCCGAGCTCGTCGATGGCGCGAGAGACATCCGGATGGATCTCGAGGTCGCCGAAGCGCGCAGCGCGCGCGAGAGGTTCGGTCGCGATGGCCAGTGCGATCTCCTTATATGACGAACGGGCCTGGATCCCCATCGGACCCGGCCCGCCCCCGCCAGACGTTCGATGTCTTGTTACAAGAAGTGTATCAGGTCTCCCCGCGGCGCTGGCGCAGCTCGTCGAGGATCGCCGCCGTCGACGACGTCCCGAGACGGTCCGCACCGGCCTCGATCATCGCGAGCGCGTCATCGAGCGTGCGGATCCCGCCCGACGCCTTCACGCCCATCTTCGGGCCGACGACCGAGCGCAGGAGCCGCACGTCCTCGACCGTCGCGCCCTCGGGGCCGAATCCGGTCGAGGTCTTCACGAAGTCCGCGCCGCCGGCCTGCGCGAGCTGCGCGGCGATCGCCTTCTGCGCGTCGTCGAGGTACGCCGTCTCGAGGATGATCTTCACGGTCGCCTCGCTCGCGTGGCCGACGCCCACGACGGAGGCGATCTCGCGCTCGATCGTCGGGTAGTCGCGCTCGATGAGCGCGCCGATGTTGATGACCATGTCGAGCTCGGTCGCGCCGTCTCGCATCGCCTGGAGCGAGGTCGCGACCTTCACCTCGGGCGCCTGGCCACCGTGCGGGAAGCCGACGACCGTCGACGTCCGCACGCCCGAACCCTGCAGGAGGCGGGCGCAGTCCGGGACGTAGAAGGGCTTCACGCACACCGAGGCGATCCGCTCGCGCCGGGCGATGGTGCAGGCCTCGACGACGTCGCGCTCCGTCTGCGTCGGCTTCAGTACGGCGTGATCGATCATCGCCGCGAGCGCCGGGACCGTGGGCAGTACGCTGGTCCGCATGCCGGGTTCGATCCTAGTCGCTCGCGTGCTCGGCATCGACATCCGCATCCACCTCTCGTGGCTCCTCATCTTCGGCGTCGTGCTCCTCTCGCTCGCGAACCCGCGCGGCATCCTCGCGCAGCTCGGGCCGGGCTGGACGGAGCGCGAGCTCCTCGTCGTCGCGGCGATCGCCACGCTCCTGTTCTTCGTCTCGGTCGTCGTCCACGAGCTCGCGCACGCGATGGTCGCGCGCGCGTTCCGCATGCCGGTCTCGTCGATCACGCTGTTCCTGCTCGGCGGCGTCGCGAACCTGGCGAAAGAGCCGCCGCGCGCGCTCGCGGAGTTCCTCATGGCCGGCGCCGGCCCCGCGACGAGCCTCGCGATCGGCGTGACGTCGCTCGGGGTGTGCCAGGCCGTGTTCGCGTCCGCCGGCGGCTGCGGCGAGCTCTTCGAAGGCGGCGTCTCCGTGACGTTCGGAGCGTTCGACGCGGTCGGGGTCGTCGCGGGCTACCTCGGTCTCGTGAACGTGCTGCTCGCGGCGTTCAACATGATCCCCGGGTTCCCGCTCGACGGCGGCCGCGTCCTCCGGTCCGTCGTGTGGGGCGCGCTGCGCGACCGCGCTCGCGCGACGCGCATCGCGGCGCGCGGCGGGCAGGTCGTCGCCGGGCTCCTCGTCGTCGTCGCGGTCTGGCGAGGGTTCGCGCTGAACGACACGTTCGGCGGCGTGTGGATGGGAATGATCGCGTATTTCCTGTACAACGCCGCGTCGGCATCGCTCGAACAGGAACGCGTGGCCATCGCCGTGTCCGGCGTGCGCGTCGGGTCGCTCATGACGGCGCAGTTCCGCGCGGCGCATCCGCGCGCGAGCGTCGCCGACGTCGTGGCCGAGCACATCCTCCCGTACAACGCGCGCGCGATCGCCGTGGTGAATGGCGCGGAGCTGAACGGGATCGTGACCATCGCGGACCTCCGCAAGGTCGAGCAGCGCGACTGGGCCTCGACGCCGATCGAGGCGGTGATGACGCCCGCGAAGGACATCCCGGCGGTCTCGCCGGGCTCGCGTCTGCTCACCGCGATCGAGCGGTTCGGCAGCGGCGACCTTCCGGTGATGCCGGTCATCGAGGACGGCGTCCTCGTCGGCATCCTCGAGCGCGAGGCCGTCGCGAGCTACGTTCGCATGCGGGAGATGCTCGGACTCGATACCCGCCGGTAGCCCTCGCAGCCCCGGCCCGCCGCTAGGATCCGCGCCGTGGGGATCTTCGGCCGCAAGAAGGAGCCGCTCGTCGAGCCGCGCGAGGAGACCCTCGCCGACGCGTTCGGACAAGGCGCGCTCGAGCGGGCGGGGCGGGTCGAGGACCTCACGCTGCTCCTGTGCGACATCCGGGGCTTCACGCGGCTCGTCGAGCGACTGTCGCCCGCGGAGACCGTGCGCTTCGTGAACTCGTACCTCGACGTGGTCTGTCCACAGATCACCGACGCTGGTGGTGTGATCGACAAGTTCATGGGCGACGGCGTGCTCGCGTTCTTCGAGGGTGGTGGCAACGCCTCGCGCGCGCTGAGCGCGGCCCGTCACATCGTCGAGGTCGTCGATCGCCGGCCGCTCGGAGCGGATGCTCCGGTCCGCGTCGGCACCGCGCTGCACAGCGGCCAGGTGCTGGTCGGTACGGTCGGTCCGCGGACGCGGCGCGAGTACACGATCATCAGCGACGCCGTGAACACGCTGTCGCGGCTCGAGGAGATGAACAAGATCTACGGCTCCACCATCGTGGCGTCGGACGCGACCATCGCGCGTGTCGGCGAGCCCGAGCGAAAAGGATTCGACGGGCCGATCCATGTGGCCGTCCGCGGCCGCGAAGCGGGGATCGCCGTGTACGTGTTCGGCGCGGCGACGCCGCTAGGCGACGACCGCGACCTGGGCGACCGGCTCCGCCGTTTCGTGGGGCGCGATGGCGAGGAGCCGCGCTAGCGGGGATCGCGACTAGAGGCGCGCGATCTCCTTCGCGATCGCGGCGGCGACCGCGGCGTTGTGCTCCAGGAGCGCGACGTTCGCCGCGAGCGCGCGTCCCGCGGTGCCTTCGCCGAGCGCGCGCAAGAGATACGGGGTGAGCGCGGCGCCGCTGACGCCCGCGGCCTCTGCTCGCTCGACCGCTCGCTCGACCTCGCGCTCCGCCTCGGCGTGGTCGAGCGCCTGCGCCTCGGGGACGGGCACCGCGATGACGATGCCCGCGCCGCGCCCGAGCTGGATCCGCCCGATCCGCGCGGCTGAAGCCGCGTCATCCACCCGATGGGGCAGGCGGAGGCCGCTCGAGCGCACGTAGAACGCCGGAAGCTCGTCGGTCCCGAACCCCACGACCGGCACACCGAGCGTCTCGAGGACCTCGAGCGTGCGCGGGAGATCGAGCACGAGCTTCGCGCCGCTGCAGACGACGCAGACCGGGTGGCGGGCGATCGCGTCCAGGTCGGCGGAGACATCCGACGTCCGCTCCGCGTCGCGGTGCACACCGCCGATCCCGCCGGTGGCCACGACCTGGATGCCGGCCTCGGCCGCGATCGCCACCGTGGCCGCGACGGTCGTCGCGCCCAGGCCGCCGCCCGCCAGGACCGGCGCGATGTCGCGCAGCGAGACCTTCGCGACACCGTCCTCGTTCGCGAGCCGCTCGAGCAGCGCGTCGTCCGCGCCGACGACGACGCGCCCGCCCGCGATCGCGATCGTCCGCGGCTCCGCGCCGCCGTCGCGGACGGCCCGCTCGCAGGCTCGCGCGGTCTCGAGGTTCAGCGGGCGGGGGAGGCCGTGCGCGATGACGGTCGATTCGAGTGCGACGACCGCGCCGGGCATCAGGCGGTGCGGCCGCGCGAGTGACCACCCTCGCCGCTCTCGCCGGCGAGCAGCTCGACCGCGTGGGGGAGCACCGGCAGGAGCACCTCGAGCGACTCGCGCACGGCCCGCGGGGAGCCGGGCAGGTTCACGATGAGCACGCTGCCGGCCGCGCCCGCGATCGCGCGGGACAGCATCCCGTGCGGCGTCTTCTCGAGCGACCGCGCGCGCATCGCCTCCGCGATGCCGGGGATCTCGCGGTCGATCACGCGGCGCGTCGCTTCGGGCGTCCGGTCGTTCGGCGAGAGCCCGGTGCCGCCGGTGGTCAGCACGACGTTCGCGCCATTGCGTATCGCCTTTCGGATCGACATCACGATCCGCTCCACGTCATCGGGGACGAGATCGGTCGAGATCACGTCGACGCCGTTCGCGCGGAGCGCCTCGGCTATCGCCGGGCCGCTCTCATCGGCGCGCTCGCCCTGCGCGCCCTTCGTGCTCGCCGTGATGACCGCTGCGCGGATCGTCACTCGAGCTTGATGTGGCCGCTCTTGCCGCCGCTTTTCTCGACCAGCCTCACGTCGGTGATGCGCGCGCCGCGCTCGACGGCCTTGAGCATGTCGTAGAGCGTCAGTCCCGCCACGGTCACCGCGGTGAGCGCCTCCATCTCGACGCCGGTCTGCGCGCTCGTCGCGGCCGTCGCTTCGATCGCGATGCCGGTGTCCTCGACCGTGAGCTCGACGCTCACGTGCGTGAGCGGGAGCGGATGCGTGAGCGGGATCAGGTCGCTCGTGCGCTTCGCGGCCATGATCCCCGCGATCCGCGCAGCGGAGAGCACGTCTCCCTTCGGCGTCTTCCCGTCGCGTACGAGACCGACCGTCGCCGCGGAGAGCCGGACGGATCCGCGCGCCGTCGCGCGCCGCTCCGTCGCCGGCTTGGCGCCGACGTCGACCATGCGCGCCGCGCCCTTCTCGTCGACGTGCGTGAGCCCTGGCGGCCGC
>WNFU01012889.1_pt1 | contig 10546 bp, 11 predicted proteins | sample 5400121 | NCBI WGS metagenome assembly WNFU01 (sample SAMN13153360, study PRJNA577476) | soil metagenome | isolation source: 100 cm soil or saprolite under grassland replicate 1 | place: USA:California | collected 2016-06-15
TCCTCTCCCACATGTTGGGCGTGCGACGCGAGGGCGTCACCAATGCAGCCCGCGCCCTCCAGCAACGAGACCTGATCAGCTACGTCCGAGGCCAGATCACGATCCTGGACCGAGCGGGCTTGGAAGCGGGGTCTTGCGGATGTTACGAGATCGTCAAATTGGATGTCTTGGCTAAGACTGACAAAAGAAGGTAGGACGTTTGCAGGCGTCATAACAGACGGCAAGACCAACGACGGGAACGATTCGCACTTATGCCATACAGCGCATAAGTGCGAATCGTTCTCGAGGCTCTAAGCTGTCTCAAGCTTTTTGTCTGATGGATAGACGTAGGGGTACCCCAAGGACGTCAAGCAAGCCATCGACCATTACCTGAAGCTGGACGCCGGGCGTCGGCAACACCTTCACAGCGACGGCGACGACGCCTTCATCTTCCAGCCGATCGTTAATTACCGCACGCTCGAATTCGACAAGGCGCTCTCGGCCCGGCATATTTGCCAGATCGTCAACCGGTGGGCGGACTTCGCCGGACTCAATCAGAATCCGGACAAAGGCGACCCGGATCGCCTGGGATCGAGGAAGAAACCGAAGCCGAGGTTGAAGCTCTCGCCCCATGATCTGAGGCGCACGGCCGTCACCCGCGCGTTAAGCTTGGGATTCACCTACCGCCAGGTGCAGAGCATGACCGGGCACAAAGACATCGGAATGGTCGTCAAGTACGATCACGAGCGCGGAAACATTGAAGACAACGCGATCAATTTCCTCAACTACGAGGAGAAGAAAGAAAAATGAAGTTCTCGACGAGAAATGCGGATCGCAGTCAAGCGCGACAAGTTCAGCGCCGAGGTCGCCAAGCGGTTGAAACGTGAGCCTTCGGGAAGCAGGCTTGACCGCTGAACCCCCGGCTCGAACCGGATCTCCGAAGGCTTACGCCTCGGCAGAGGAGAAAAGTATGAAGCTGAAGACCCTATGCATTGCGTTGTTCCTGATGACGAATCATGCGTTAGCCCAAGACTCGTGGGAACGTTACAAGCCACGCACCCTCAATCAAATCATCCAACAACATGCGCCAGAACTGGTCAAAGTGCGTGGCCTGGAGAAGGTCGTTTCAATTATCTCTTCAGACTCTTTTCCATCCAGAGTGAAGGCCATTTACACGGGCGAATCAAGAAGCGTCTCTGCGAAGAAAAAAGAATTGATCTTCAACTGGGTAAAATCTTTCGGCTATAGGCTGGAGATTGCCGATCTGTTCGAGTCAGAACTTTCATTCAAAGAAGGTTCCGTTGAATATTGGCTTCCGGTGCAAAAGCAGGTAAGCCCCTATTTCGCGCAGGAGCTGAAAAAAGGCGATGAGGTGACTTTACTGCTTATCTGGGTCGGGGTAAGGAGAGAGTCAGAGCAGACCGATTGGGTTTTCCTAGTCAACGACTTCGAGACCACAGATCAGCAACAGGGAGCGCCACAAAAATCCGCCAGCGTCGCCTCTACGCCAGATGCGGCAATCGTCAGGCTAATCAAGGAGGGTATAGCGCGCGTTGATATTGGTAGCCAAATCGCAAGAGGAGGCTGCGACTGCCAGCCGGAGAAATCATGTCAAATAGTTCAGTAATTCTTGAGTTCAACAACAAAGACGAGGATTTGGCCGGGTCTCTCTCCGCCGCTTTATTCGCCCAAGGTCATCTCTGGGTGGCTTCGGACGAAGCGACCAGTGTCGAGCGCTTGTCGACATCCGACGACCTGACCTTTGACCGCCACAGATCGTTCCCGCTTAGCGATTTGGTCCGTCTTCCAGCCCTCGGCACGGACTTCGATCGGGAAGTCGACATCGAAGGGATGGGAATTCAGGGCGACTTCTTATGGGTTGTCGGGTCGCATAGCATCAAGAGAATGAATATCAAAAAGGTACAAAATGGAAGCTCCGACAATGGCCCGGACCAGATCAAGCGGCTGGCCAAGATAGAGAGGGCGGGCAACCGCTATCTCCTGGCCCGTATTCCGATGGTCTCGAACGCCCAAACCGGTGAGGTGGAGCTCTCGGCCTCAGCCGGCAATAGGCAGTCAGCTCAACTTCCCGGAGGCGTCGACAAGAATGCGCTGACGGATGCGATCAAAGGTACTGGGCAACGCCAGGGAGACCGGCGCCTTGCGCCTTTCATGGACATACCCGGGAAAGACAATGGATTTGACATCGAAGGGCTGGCCATTGCGGGCGAGCGTGTGTTTATCGGATTGCGCGGCCCGGTCCTCCGAGGGTGGGCCATCATCCTTGAGCTTTCTTTCAACCCGGACGCCGGTTCGCATCTAGAGCTGAAGGACATTGGGCTCGGCGGCAGGCTATATCGGAAACACTTTCTTCAATTAAAGGGCTTAGGTTTGCGTGACATGTTCTTCGCAGGGACAGACCTGATTATGCTTGCCGGCCCCACAATGGGCCTTGACGGCCCGACCACTGTCTTAAAGTGAAGGAGCGGCCAACTCCAACTCCGAGAGTCTTATCCGGAGTGACGACCTGAGAATGCTGTTCACTGTTCCGCATGGCGACGGGAATGATCATGCTGAGGGCATGGCGATGATGCCTGCTGATGGGACGCCAGCCCGAGTCCTCATCGTATACGACAGCCCTGCGAATCACCGGATTGTGGGCAGTAACGGCGTACGGGCCGACGTGTTCCGACTCCCGTGAAAGCTACCATTTATTGATGTCGAGACCGGGAAAAACCGGGGGCTGAGAATAATTCGAACCACTTGGGAACAGGGAAACCTTTCTCCAGTGTGCAAGCAACAGAATCACATAAGAACGCTTTATTGAAAACAAGCGAGATATCACTAGCCCCCGGTTTTTCCCGGTCTCCTATCTCAGTGTGACTATCGTCAATAGTTGGTCACGCATAAAAATTCTACGATCAGGAATTCTTCGGTTATGGGTGAGATTACCTTCGAGATTATCTTTATTGTGATTCTGCTGATTGCCAATGGCGTCTTTTCAATGTCCGAGATGGCCGTCGTTTCGGCGCGCAAGGCCCGGCTGCAAAAACGCGCTAACGACGGCGAAAAAGGAGCGCGGGCCGCGCTTGAACTGGCCAACAATCCCGGCTCGTTTCTTTCGACTGTGCAGATCGGCATTACCCTGGTCGGCATTCTGGCGGGAGCTTTCGGCGGCGCAACCATTGCCGAGAAGCTTGCGCCGCCGCTAAAAAGATTTCCCGCCATCGAGCCGTATGCCGATAACATCAGCTTCGGTTTGGTCGTGCTGGTCATCACCTACTTCTCTCTGATCGTCGGCGAGCTGATTCCGAAACGGTTGGCGCTGCACAGCCCCGAAAAGATCGCTTCGGCAGTGGCTGCGCCGATGAGGAGGCTGTCGGCGCTCACGTCGCCGCTGGTGAGACTGCTGGAAGGTTCGACCAACGGATTGCTGCGCCTTTTCGGCCTGCGCGAGTCGAGCGAACCGCCGATCACGGAAGACGAAATCAAAGTTCTGATCGAACAAGGCATTAGGGCGGGAGTCTTTGAAGAGGCGGAGCGCGACCTGATCGAGCGCACCTTCCACCTGGGTGATCGCACGGTCGGCGAATTGATGGTACCGCGCCCCGATGTCGTCTTTCTCGATCTCGACGATCCGCCGGAGGTCATCAAAGAGGTAGTCAGCGGCAATCGTCTTTCGCGCTACCCGGTCATTCAGGGCGCGGCGGACAACGTCGTCGGCGTCGTGCGGGCGAAAGATCTGCTCGCCCGTGAATTCACCAATCAACCGTTCGATCTGAAAGCCGCGATGGTTCCCGCGCTCTATTTCCCGGACACGATGCCCGCCTTCAAAGCCATCGAGATGTTCAAGTCATCCCGGCGTCATATGGCGATGGTGATTGATGAGCACGGCGGCGTCGAAGGGCTGGTGACGGTCAACGACATTCTCGACGCCCTGGTCGGCGACATTCCTTCGATGGATGAACAGGAGGAACAGGCGGTCGTTCGACGTGAAGACGGCTCTTTCCTGCTGGATGGAGCGCTGTCCGTCGAGCGACTCAAACAGACCTTACAACTCAAACAACTGCCGGGTGAAGAGGACGGCGGCTTTCAGACATTGGGCGGATTTCTGATGATGCAACTCGGTCGCCTGCCGGCGGTCGCCGATCACGTGGAGGTCGGCGGCTGGCGCTTTGAAGTCATGGATATGGATCGCCGGCGCGTGGACAAGGTGCTCGCAACTCAGGTCTTGGGGTTCCGGGAGAATTGATGCCGGCTCTGTTGCAAAAAATATTTTGACCACATTCTATAGTGGGAATGAATCGGTACTTGCCACAATATCTTGTGTGGCCAGGGAATTTTTGCAACAGAGCCGTCAATCTAGTCCACGGCGCCTTCTATCGAAGGAATCCAGTTGAGGATCTGCTTGCTGCGTTAATGGATGGATTATCACGAGAGCAGGTTGAGATCGATATGATCAAGCTCTCGGGCCCGGCCTTCGCCGACGTGGACAACCGGCTCATGAGCCTCCAACTGGTCGAGCGCGGACTAACTGATGCTGCGATGTTCACCGCAAACGGGCAGGTCGTGCAGCCGTCGGAAATCCTTTACAAGCGGCCGATCCTGGTCGAGCGCGGCAGTTTCCGCCCCGCCACCAAGCTGACGCTTGATCTGCTGGACCGAGCCAGAGAACAGTTTCTCGAAGAGCCAGGCGTGGTCGGGGAGAACCCGGTAGTTTTGGCGGAGATGACGCTGCGCAGCCTCACCTCCACTCCCGATTTTGGTCATCCTGATTTTCTTGCACGTGCGGACATCCTGGGTGCTCTGGGCTATGACGTATTGATTTCGCGCTTCGAGCCTTACTACCAATTGGCTGAATACCTCGCGCGCTACACGGACGGCTTGATCGGCTTGGCAGTCGGGCTGCCGAGCATTCGGGACATTGTCGATGAGAAATACTACCCGGACTTGGCCGGCGGCGTTCTTGAATCCGTTGGTCGTTTGTTCAAGCGATCCGTGAAAATGTACGTGTACCCTACTCGCGATCCAGTTTCCGGTTTGATCCAGACGGTGGAGCAACCGGATGTACCGGCTCCGTGGCACCACTTGAACAAACTGTTGCTAGAGACTGGGCGCGTTGTGCCGATTCGCTCGTACGATGAGTCCTACCTTTCGATTCACACCCTCGATGTCCTGGCCATGATTAAGCAGGGGGATCCCGCTTGGGAGTCGATGGTGCCGGCCGTTGTCGTTGAGATGATCAAGGCCAAGCATCTCTTCGGCTGGCAGACCTCATGAGCCCCTTCATTGAAATAAGAAGGTCATGTCATTCCATTTCTTGTTACTACTACAGCTGTAGATAGTGGCATGTGATAATTTCGGGTTCGAGAACGATTCGCCTAAAAATTCTCCACCTCACTAATCTTGAAGACATCCATCATCACCACCTGCACCAATTGGGCGCCTTCGGGCGTGGTCCAGTTGCCAGCAAGCTCCGCGATCAGCTGGTTGGCGCTGGTCAGTGTTACGCCGCCGCGCTCCATCCGGCGCAAGGCGATGTCGTCGGACATCTTGCTCGGCGAGCCGCCGGCATCAGCGACGACCTGTACCTCGTAACCTTCGCACACCAGGCTCAGCGCCGGAAAGACTGTACACACGTCGTTGGTGACGCCGGCAACGATCAGCTTCTTGCGCCCGGTCGCTTTGACCGCCGCGGCGAAATTCTCGTCGTCCATTGCGTTGACGATGCCGGAGCGCTTGATGCGGGCGGCAAATTCGGCCGGCAGGATCGATTGCAGTTCGCTCAGCAGTGGCCCCTGCGCGTGATCTTCCATGCTGGAGGTCAGCACAACAGGCAGCTTCAGGATGCGAGCTGCCTGCGCCAGCATCAGCGCATTGCGTTTCATCTCTTCGAACGAGATGGATTTCACCCAGCCCATGGTCCCGACCTGGTGGTCGCTCAACAGCAGCGCGGCATTGTCGGCGCTGAATTTCTCGTAAGTCATTACGGTTCTCCTAACAGTTTGAGTCGCCTGACCTCGGAACAGCGACATTCAAGATGACGCCCGTTCCGCCGACGACAGTGACCTTCACTCCCTTGAGGTCGAGACTCGTAGCATCGCCGCGACGCCATGCCAAGTTCTTGTCTCACTTCATAACAGTAATAGTCCTTTCATGACGGTCATAGCCCTTCCCGCGCCACGTACTCCCGCACCGTGGTAGGCCGGATCGACGGGTACCGGTCATTCATCAGCTCGTCGAGCTTCCCTTCGCCATTGAGCATCGACCGGTAGTACATGAGCGGCAGGTAGGCGAGCAAGTTGGCGGGGGCCGCCTTCTTCATCTGATCGATGCGCGCGTCCAGGTCTTCAAGTGAACCCAGCCGCTCGACACGCAGCTTCTTGCCCGATCCCGACTCGTAAGCGCGGACGAGGCCTTCGAAGTCAAGAACGTCACCGGCGACGGAGAAGATGCGCGGGACCGGCCGTTCGTCAACGGCGACCTCCGCTGTGTACCGCGCCGTGTCCGCGTAGGTGGTCCAGTCCATCGGCTGTTTGCCGTCGCCCCAGATGTAGGCCGTCTGCTTCTCGACGTCGATGACGCGTATGAAGCCGAACAGCACGCCACGATCGAGGAATCCGCCGTTCAGCACGTGGACGACATCGACATTACCGCGCTCGGCGTCTGCGACCGACGCGAACTGGCGCCGCCACTCGGAGGTGGTGATATTGCCAGGCTTCACCTTGAACAGATCAAGCGAGTAATCCGACGGGATGAAGTGTTTAACTCCGGCGTCCCGCGCGGCGCGCAGCAACTGCGTCTGGCCATCGATGATGATATTGGGGCCGCCTTGAACTGCGGAGATAACGGTCGATGCGCCCTGGCAGAGCAAGGCCAGTGCGCCGCCGGCATCCGGCCCGATCGCGCCCTCGACCACCTGTGCGCCCCGCTTCTCGAGCCCGGCGGCCTTGTCACGACTGTCGGGGCGGACGAGCAGCCTGAGCTGCACGTCCGGCTTGTCGAGCACGGCGTTGCCAATCAGCGTTCCCAGTCCGCCCGTACCGCCAATTAATGCGATTGTCTGCTTGCTCATAGTCTCTCTCCATCAGGTCACGTTTATGGCTTCATGCGGCCCGCTCGATAGCGCTTGATCGCAGACGCGATCTGTTCCTCGCTACTCATGATGAACGGCCCGTAGGAGACGACCTGTTCGCGAAGTGGACGTCAGGCGATCAGCACGACGTGCGCGCCCCCCGTCGTGGCGCGCAGGAACACGGCGTCGCTGGCGGCGGCGAAGCTGGCGGCATCAAGCGCGCCCAGCCGGCGGACCTCGTCGCCGACAAGTACGCTTCCTTCGATGACGTTTGCGCTCGAATACCGGAACCTCTGGCCCGTCGACGAACATCACCCGTGGCGCCTGCATCTTCTGTGCCGCGGCAAGGTTCACGAACACCTGGAGGCCATGCGAGCGCTTCCCCATCTGCCGGGGAAACTCGTCATGCGGGACGCCGCGGCCCGTAACGGCCCAGATGACTGCGCCCGGCTTGGCCACGAGCTGATGACCGAGGCTGTCGCGGTTGACGAACTCGCCTTCGCTGTCCTCGAATAGATACGTCACCGCCGAGAAGCCGGCGTGCGGATGCGGCGCGAACACTGGCGCCCGAATGTTGAAATGATCAATGGTGATTACCGGATCGAGGTCACGCTCGACGGATGCGGCGGAGACGTTCGCCGCGCTGAACTCAACGGAATCGGAGGATGCAGGCCATCGGGTTCGAGAACGATTCGCCCAAAAATTCTCCTGTCGTTCGCCAAAACCCCATCAGCCTTTTAATTCTTACAGTTAGCATCTAAGGTTCGAAGATTAATAGAGGCAAATTAACATGTTAAGGGCTTAAGAGGAGAAGTTGGATCGAGTTTTGGCGAACGACAGGTAAACCCCAACCTTTCTTTTTGAAATTGTCTAGTATTGAACATCGCTCCTTCCCGATAGGTATATGCTTCGAGAGAACCGAGCTTAGCTCACTCTTCATTCAGCTCCTTTGGAATCCTCCAGACTATCTGAAACCAATAGCTCACTTACCAAGGAGTTATCAATGTTTAGTCAAAATGATCTGCGGGAGCTCAAAGCCACTTCTGGCAAATGGTTTCACAGCTCTAAATTTTTTATTATGCTCATCGGGGTAGTGGTCGGGCCACTTGTGTTGTTCGTTATTGGTGGACGCAGCTTGAACACTCTAGGGGAGCCCGGCGTGGTGTGGTCCTCCCTGGCCATCACACTGCTGCTCCTGATAAGCATAGGCATCGGCATCAGGATGTTTGGGCGCGTTGCGAAAGATCTCTCTATCAGCCCAAAGTACAAAAGTACATCATCTGAAAGGGTGGACGTGAAGGCGAAGACCAATCATTCGCCCTCATCACCGTAAGCGTCGATAGGAGATACAATCTTGATTCAAGAGAGTGTTGCAGATTTCGATCGGCGCGGAGCCGGAGAGATGGCAGGTCGTCGCACTGAAAGGCGCCGCTCCAAAAAAAAAACAGACCGAAGAGCACAGCCGCTATCTGTAGACGCCTGAGATCATCCGACGGCATGACTGAGAACAAGACGAATTGCTGCCGTCGCTAAATGAGACTATCGGAGGGCGAATACCGGAGATCATCCGCTCCTGCCGGAGATCATAAATTTCTGCCGCCGCTTTTTGTCCCTGAAAACAGATAGTGTCAAAAAACGATGGCAAAACTCGGATGATCTCCGGCAGAGTCACCTCGATAGGGACACTTAAAGTTGGTAAAAATTCGCGATGATCTCAGGTATTTGATCGGATGATCTCCGGAGGCGCTCGACGAGGCCGTCAAGCTGATTGGCCGGAACGTGACCGGCGTGCGCGGCGACGCGGCCAATCTCGACGACCTCGACCGCCTGTTCGATACAGTCAAGCGGGAAAAGGGCAAGATCGACGTCCTGTTTGCGAGCGCTGGCACGGGCGAAGCCGTCAAACTGGGCGAGATTACCGAGCGGCACTTCGATGCGGCCTTCGGCCTGAATACGCGCGGCACGCTGTTTACGGTTCAGAAGGCGTTGCCGCTGTTCAACGATGGCGGATCGATCTTCATGAACGGGTCAGTTGCTTCGGTGAAAGGTTTTCCTGGTTACGGCGTGTATTCGGCGAGCAAGGCGGCGTTGCGCTCATTCGCACGCACTTGGCTCAACGAACTGAAGGGCAGGAATATCCGGGTGAACGTGCTGAGCCCGGGGCCGATCGCCACACCGATGCAGGACCAAGTTCTCGACGAGGAGGCGAAGCGGCAGTTCGAATCCCTGATCCCGCGGGGAAAGATGGGGCGTCCTGAGGAAATTGCGACGGTCGCGCTGTTTCTTGCTTCAGACGATTCGAGCTTCGTGAATGGGGTGGAGTTGTCTGTCGACGGCGGCTTCTCGGCCATCTGAATTCGCGCCGAACAGCGTGTGGGGGGCCCTGTCAACTTGACGAAGATGATCCGAGGATGGGCGGTTTGTAGGTGTAGGCGCCGGAGATCATCCGAGCACATGATTGAGAACAAGGCGATTTTCTGCCGCCGCTTTCTGTCCCTATCGGAGGGCAAATACCGGAGATCATCCGGTATCTGCCAGAGATCATCCGCTCCTGCCGGAGATCATAAATTTCTGCCGCCGCTTTTTGTCTTTATCGCCCATTCCTCAAAACAATGGGGATTGGGCGATGTATCGATCAACTTATCGCCCGGGATCCCTCCGATTTGGGGTTCCGGGAGAAATTTTGATTTTTGTTACCCCAGCAGCTTCAAAACGCAAAGGCTAACCAGAATCAAAGGAGTTGTAGCTGAAGATATCCCTCTCGTTGGCGCCTAAAGGCAGGAATCAAGGGCGTGCAAACCATTGGACGAAATGGACTTTCATCTTACAGTAACAAAAATCAAAATTTCTCCCGGAACCCCAAATCTCGGCGCCTGTTCAGATTTCTACAGTCTGAGATGGTTGCCTACATATGTAGACTAATGCAACTATGATAAGTGTCTCCCTGCGGTGGCGCGGCGTGACAAAGTGAATCCAATCGGGGTTCGGGCTTGGCCGATGTTGGCGCTTGGCTTAGTTGCCGCAAGGATACAAAAAATCATCATCGAGAGCCATAACCATACCTGGGAATACAAATTCATAATCACATAGTCGAAGACTCATTTGCATATCTTCAGACTTTGCTTCACTTTGATCGTGATCTGGGCGAGCAGTCATCAAACCACAAAGTTCATTTAAATCATTCGTTTGAGTGACAAGTTCCCTAAAAGAATCTTCTCTCACTATCGGGACAACCGGGTTACCAAGAAATCCAGTTCCCTCAAACCCTCGGCATACAACAACGCCTTCAATTGCTCCTATCTGCTGGTTTTGAGATAAGCCAAGCTTTGTCTTTAGAAAAGGATGATTAGTTCTTACTGGACTTTGGCGAAAAATCGCCCATTTTCAAGTAGTTCAGTCTGCTCTTTGAATAACTTTGGGCAACACTCCTCCGACCCAGACGTAATCTTCGATTTTTCGTCCGGTGGAGTGTGTTACCTGTTCGACATCGAG
>WNFU01023494.1_pt1 | contig 10545 bp, 7 predicted proteins | sample 5400121 | NCBI WGS metagenome assembly WNFU01 (sample SAMN13153360, study PRJNA577476) | soil metagenome | isolation source: 100 cm soil or saprolite under grassland replicate 1 | place: USA:California | collected 2016-06-15
ACCCGCATCAGCGGTTAGGGGGCACTAGCCGGTGGCCGAGCCGAAGATGATCGTGTAGGTGGCCTGGTTGTTGTCGGAGACCGCCTCGCCGGCAACCGGCTCCACCACCACCTCGACGGTGGTCTCGGTGCCGGGCTGGGGGAGGGTCTCGATCGGCAGCTTCACCGTCCCCGACTCGCCCGCCTGGAGATCGATCGTGTCCTGGATTTCGGACCCGTTGATCGTCACCACCACGGTGATCCCGGCCTCGTCGGACTCCCCCTGATTCTGGACCTGGACCTGGACCTCGCGGGAGTCGTCGGGAACCGTGGTGGTCGAGTCAGCGCTCAGGGTGGTGTCGCCGATCGAGGTCTGGAGGAGGCCGAGCCCGTGGGTGCCGCCGGCGGCATCGCTGGCGGTGAGCCCGCCGAAGACCTCGGCGATCTTCGTCTGGTCGAGCCAGTCGAGCGCGTCCTCGGGCATGAAGTTGCCGGCGGGCAGGTCCTGTGCCTCCACCTGCTCGCCCTGGAGGACGTTGTCGATCTCGGGCCGCGCCACCTGAGTCCAGAGGATGTCGCTCGCGTAGAGGCTCCCCATCCTGTCCTGGATCGTCGTGATCGCGTCGGCGGTTTCGATCCGTGCGGCGGCCGACGTGACGTTCTGGGAGATCGTGTCGAGCGCGTCCCGCCGCAGTCGCAGCGAGAGAACCGCGGCATCCTGGGCATTGTCCATCTGCCCGGGAACCCCGATCTTCTGGGCGCGGTCATAGAGCGACTCCGAGGCGCTGCGGAGGCTGCTGATCCGATTCTGCAGGGTGACCGGGCTGTTGTCCGGGCTCTCGATCGTGTCGAAGAAGTCCTTTCCGCGCTGCTCGGACTCCTGCATGATCGTCCCGATGTCCTGGGTGTAGTTGCGGAGACCGCGATCGGAGCGCGCCTCGAGGCAGCCGCGAAAACCGACAACAAGCAGGACGACGAAGCCGAAACCGACCCCGACCGCGATCAGCCGTCGGAGCAGGTACTGCTGGCGGCGCCGCTCGGGTCCGCGGAACTCCCGCCTGGGACGCTCGGGTCCCTCCGGCGCGGCAACTCGCTGCTCTTCCTCGTCGAGGAACGCCACAAGGGCGGAAGTCTAGGCCGCGCGGCGCCCGTACTCCCGTGCGGCCTGGCGAAGGAAAGGGCCTCTTCCCGTGGAACCGGAAGGAGCGATGGTGGGCGAGCGCATCCTGGACAGGTTCCTGATCGAGGAGACGATCGGCAGCGGTGGCTTCGGCACCGTCTACCGGGCCTGGGACGAACGCCTCCAGCGCTCGGTCGCGGTCAAGGTGATCGACGGCGACCACGGAGCGCCACGGGTTACCCGGGAGGCCCAGGCCGTGGCCCGGCTCGCCCACCGCAACATCGCCACCCTCTACGAACTGGCGACGGACGGCGAGCGGGCCTTCCTCGTATCCGAGCTGATCGACGGCGAGACGGTCCGCGTCCTCGGTCGGCGGGGAGAGCTCTCCGACCGCCTGGTCGCCGAGCTCGGCGCCGGCGCCTGCGCGGCCCTCGCCCACGCCCACCGCAACGGCGTCGTCCACCGCGACGTGAAGCCGGAGAACATCCTGGTCGCGGTCGGGGGAGAGGCGAAGCTGGTCGACTTTGGGATCGCCCGGATCACCGGCGAGAAGAGCCTCACCGCCAGCGGCGACGTCGTCGGGACCCTTGCCTACATGGCCCCCGAGCAGGCCGACGGGCTCCGGCCCGGTCCCGCCGCCGACGTCTACTCGCTCGCGCTCACCCTCTACGAATGCTTTTGTGGCGAGCACCCGCTGATGCGTCAGGGCCCGGCGGCGACGGTGCGGGCGATCGGCGAGCCCCTGATCCCACTCGGGGATCTGCGGCCAGACTTGCCGGTGGCGCTGACGGAGACGATCGACGCCGCGCTCGACCCTGACCCGGAGCTGCGCCCGCTCGCCTCCGAGCTGGAGGCGGACCTGACCGTCCACGCTCGGGAGCTGACCGGAGAGCGGCTGCCGCCGGTCCTCCGACCGGGTGAGGAGGCGGAGCACCCGCGTCTCCGTCGTTCCCCTCCGGCCCGGATCCTCACCGCGCTCGGCGTCGGCGGTCTCACTCTCGGCGGTCTGATCGCGGGCGGCGCTCCCGCCCCGGTGCTCCTCGCCGCCCCGCTCGCCGGCTTCCTTGCGCTGGTCCGGCCGCAGCCTGCCCTCGGCCTCGGTCTCGGGGTGACGGTTGCCTGGCTTCTGGTCGGCGCCGGACAGCCCGGCTCGGCCCTGCTCGCGATCGTCCTCGTCCTTCCTCTCCTCGCCCCGATGATCGCCCCGGGAGCGGCTCCCCTGCCGGGTCTCGCCCCTCTCCTCGGGCTCGCCGGGCTCGGCCCGGTCTACCCGGCCCTCGCCGGACTCACCCGGGGCATGGCTGGGCGCGCCCTGCTGGGAGGGCTCGGATACCTCTGGCTCGCCGCCTGGGAGGCGGTCGCCGACCGCACCCTGCTGCTCGGCCCCGAGATCGCCGCCCCTGATGGCTGGCAGGGCTCCCTTGGCCTCGCCCTCAGCGACGTGGTCGCTCCGCTCTTCGGCTGGGCGGTGCTCGGACCGGCCGCGGTCTGGGCGCTCGCCGCCTTTGCCCTACCCCTGCTGGTCCGGGGCCGGGCGCCGGTCCTCGACGCCGTAGGGGCGCTGATCTGGGCCGCCGGGCTGATCTCGGCGCACCGCCTGGTCACGGGCCCACCTGAGGAGCCTGCGATCAGCGTTCTACGCAACCTGGAAGCCCGGATCGAGGGACTAGTCGAGGGCGTCTTCAGCCGCGCCTTCAGCTCCGGCGTGCAGCCGGTCGAGATCGCCCGGAAGCTCGCCAAGGAGATGGACGCGCACAAGACGGCCTCCGTGCAGCGGGTCTACGTCCCCAACGAGTACACGGTCTGGCTCGCCCCCGACGACTACGGGCGCTTCAAGGACTACGAGAGCTCGCTCACCCAGGAGCTCAGCGGGCACCTGCTCGAGCACGCTCGGCATCACGACTACGACCTGCTCACCCGTCCGGTGGTCAACATGGACCAGGCCGAGCGCCTCCGGCTCGGCGAGTTCGGGATCCAGACCCGGCTGGTGCGGCCGCCGCCGCGCCAGGGCGCCGAGCCGACCCAGGGCGAGCACGGGCACACGATGGTCTACTCGGCGACCCAGGCGGAGAAGGCCCGATCGAAGCGCCGCCCTCAGCAGGCCTACGCGGAGACCCGGGCGATCGTCTCCATCGATGACCGGCGCTACGTCCTCGATGGCCCCACCGCGACCCTGGGCCGCTCAAAGGACTCCGACTGCGTCCTCGACGACCCCAACATCTCCCGCCGGCATGCCGAGCTGCGGCGCTCGAGCGTCGGCGACTGGCAGATCGTCGATCTCGGCTCCACCAACGGCGTCAAGGTCAACGGTCGCCGCGTCTCCTCGGCTCGGCTCTCACCCGGCGACGAAGTCACCCTGGGGACAATCGTCTTCAGCTTCGATATCGAGCAGTGAACGACCTCGAGCCGCTAGCGGTGGCGCTCAAGTTCGGCTTCCTCGCCCTGCTCTACCTCTTCCTCTTCTGGATCACCCGGATGACGCTGCGCGACCTCCGCGGCACCGCCTCACCCGGGATCGAGACCGGCTACCACGAGGTCGCAGGTGGCCCCGAGCCGGCCTCGACCGACGCCTTCCTGGTGGTGGAGGAGGGCGGTGGCCTGAAGAAGGGCGAGCATTTCGATCTCTTCGGCGGTGTCTCCCTGGGGCGCTCGCCTGACGCCGACATCCGCCTCGACGACCGCTATGCCTCCGGAATCCACGCCCGCGTCTTCAGCCGCTCGGGCACCTACGTGGTCGAGGACATGAACTCCACCAACGGCACCCTGCTCAACTCGCAGGAGCTCCACGGCGAGGCGGAGCTGCAGCCGGGCGACTCGATAAGGATCGGGGACACCGAGTTCCGCTTCGAGGTCTCGTGATCCGGGGAACCAGGGAAAGACCTTGCTGACGGTCGCCGAGCAGGCATACAAGACGGACACCGGGCGCCAGCGCAACGCCAACGAGGACTCCTACTTCGTCCATGCGCCGGTGTTCGCGGTCGCCGACGGGATGGGCGGCGCCCAGGCCGGCGAGGTCGCCTCGAGGATCGCAGCGGGAGCGTTCGAGCAGGGGGTGGACGAGAAGGCCTCCGCCGAGGGGCAGCTGAAGGAGATCGCCGAGGGCGCCAACCGTCAGATCCACGATCTCGCCCAGAAGGACTCCTCCCGGGCCGGGATGGGCACCACCCTGACCGCGGCGCTGGTCCGCGGGGACGAGGTGGCGCTCGGGCACGTCGGCGACAGCCGCGCCTACGTCCTCCGCGACGGTCAGTTGAAGCGCCTGACCAAGGACCACTCGCTGGTCGAGGAGCTCCGCCGGCAGGGACGGCTGACCGAGGAGCAGGCCGAGGAGCATCCGCAGCGCTCGATCATCACCCGGGCGCTCGGCCCCGAGCCCGAGGTCAACGTCGACACGATGACCTACCCGGCCAAGAACGGCGACGTATTCCTCCTCTGCAGCGACGGCCTGACGACGATGGTCAGCGACGAGGAGATCCAGAAGATCATGCTCGAGGCCCGCACCCTCCGGAGCGCCGTCAACAAGCTGGTCGACGCCGCCAACGGGATGGGCGGCCGCGACAACATCACCGCGGTCGCCTTCCGGGTCGCCGAGGAGGGTGAGGAGACCGACGAGGGGGCGACCCTGATCTCTCGCACCGCCGAGCAGGCCGGGCTCACCGCCGAGCGCGCCCGGGCGGCGGCCGACCGCCTCCGCGGGCAGGGCCCGGTGCCGGCTTCGCGCCGGCGTCGGCGCGGGATCAGGATCGCCGCGATCGCCGCGGCGGTCCTGGTCGTGGTCGGCGGGTCGGTGCTGCTCGTCCGGCAGGTCTACTTCCTCGGCACCGACGACAGCGGCCGAGTGGCGCTCTACCGCGGGCTCCCCTACGAGCTGCCGCTGGGGATCAACCTCTACTCCGAGCAGGAGGTGATCGGCGTTCAGGCCTCGACTCTCTCCCCCGAGCGCCAGGAGGTGGTCACCGCGCACAAGCTCCGCTCCAAGGACGATGCGGTCGACATCGTCGACGACATCGAACAGCGCGAGGGCGCCCAGCCGGCGACCCCGGCGCCGGCGCCGGCCGCGCCCGCGAAGGGCAAGAAGCAGGCCGCCCACGCCAAGAGAAAGTCGGCGGCTGGCCAGCCTTGAGCGCCCGCACCCGTGAGCTGTTTGCGCTGATACCCGTCGCCTTGCTGGTCACGGTGGGCTTCACCGCGATCCTGATCGTCAACTCCGACGAAATCGGCAACCTCAGCGTCCTCTACGGCGCCTACTTCCTCGCCCTCTGCGTCGCCACCCATTTCGTCATCCGGGCCCGGCTCCCCGACGCCGACCCCTTCATTTTTCCGCTGGTGGCGCTGCTCGCCGCGTTCGGCGTGGTGATGCTCTACCGGCTCGACGAGGGACTGGCCCGCGACCAGGCGAACTGGTTCGTGCTCGGGCTGGTCCTCTTCTCGTTGACGATCATCTTCCTTCGCGACTATGAGGCGCTGGAGCGCTATCGCTACCTGATCGCGCTGGTCGGGATCGGCCTCCTGATCCTGCCGCGGGCCCCCGGCCTCGGCGACCAGATCAACGGCGCCTACCTCGGCGTCGACCTCGGGCCGCTCTCCTTCCAGCCCACCGAGCTGGCGAAGATCTGCATCGTCGTCTTCCTCGCCAGCTACCTGAACGAGCGCCGCGAGGTGCTGGTGGTGGGGGCGCGCAACATCGCCGGCGTCGTCGTCCCCCCGCTCAAGCACCTCGGGCCGCTGCTGGTGGTCTGGGGCGCGGCGATGTTCATGCTCGTCTTCATCCGCGACCTGGGCAGCTCGCTGATGTTCTTCGGCGCCTTCCTCGCCGTCATCTATGTCGCCACCGCCCGGATCTCGTTCGTGATCATCGGCATCGCCATGTTCGTGCTCGGCTCCTGGTTCGTCGCCAGCACCGTCGGCCACGTCCAGGAGCGCTTCGACATCTGGCTCGATCCCTTCCACAATGCCGGCGACACCGGCTACCAGGTCGCTCAATCGCTCTTCGCCCAGGCCGACGGGGGGCTCTCCGGCCGCGGCCTCGGGGAGTCGCTGGTCCAGCTCCCCGGGATCGACAAAGAGTGCGCCGCCGAGTTCCCGAACTGCGGCGCGATCCTGCCGGCACCCCACACCGACTTCATCTACGCGGTGATCGTCGACGAGCTTGGCCTGATCGGCGGCGGCGCCGTCGTCCTGATCTACGCGCTGATCGCCGAGCGCGGCTTCAAGACCGCGATCCTCGCCGAGGACGGCTTCTCGAAGCTGCTCGCAACCGGCCTCACCGCGATCCTCGCCCTCCAGGCGTTCGTGATCATCGGCGGCGTCACCCGGGTGATCCCCCTGACCGGGGTCACCCTGCCGTTCATCAGCTACGGGGGGAGCTCGATCGTCGCCAACTTCGTCCTCCTGGCGCTCCTCCTGCTGATCTCTGACAAGTCGCGCCGCCGGGTGCGGCGCGAGGGCGAGGTCTGGGAGGAGACAGCGTGAACGCCCAGATCGTCAAGCTCTTCGGCTTCATCCTCGTCCTCTACGCGCTCCTCTTCGGCTTCACCTCGTACTGGTCGGTGTTCGACGCCGACAGCCTCGAGGCCAACACCGCCAACAAGCGTCCGCTGCTGGAAGAGCAGCAGATTCACCGCGGCGACATCCTCGCCAGCGACGGCTCCGTCATCGCTCGCTCGAACCCGGTCGGCAAGGGCAACGACCGCACCTTCGTCCGCGAATATCCCGAGGGCGACCTCTTCGGGAACCCGATCGGCTACAGCTTCGTGCAGACCGGACGGGTCGGCTTTGAGCTCTCCCACAACGACGAGCTGGTCGGCAATAGGACCGAGTTTCTCTCGATTCTCGACGAGCTCCGGGGCCACGCCCAGGAGGGCGACACGGTGCAGTCCTCGCTCGACCCCGAGGCCCAGCGGACCGCGGTCGAGGCGCTGGAGGGACAGCGCGGCTCGGTGGTCGCAATCGTTCCCTCGACCGGAGAAGTGCGGGCGATGGTCAGCATTCCCGGATACGACCCGAACCAGGTTGAGAACTCGCAAACGTTCCAGCGGCTCAATCAGGATCCCGACGCGCCCCTGTTCAATCGCGCCACCCAGGCCGGCTACCAGCCCGGCTCGACGATGAAGGTGGTGACCGCCGCAGCCGCCCTCGACAGCGGCGAGTTCAGTCCCGATGACACGGTCAGCGGGAGGTCGCCAAAGGAGATCTCCGGGGTTCCGCTCGAGAATGCCGGGGGCGAGCAGTTCGGCGAGATCACCCTGACCGAGGCGCTCACCAACTCGGTGAACACGGTCTGGGCGGAGGTCGGCGAGAGGCTTGGCAAGGACACGATGTACAAGTACATGGACCGCTTCGGCTTCGACGAGAAGCCGCGTCTCGACTATCCGAGCTTCCAGCTCGCCACCAGCGGCGTCTTCGAAGGCAGCCGGCTGCTCACCGCCGACGACTCGATCGACATCGGCCGGGTCGCGATTGGGCAGGAGCGGCTCAACGTCACCCCGCTGCAGATGGCCGAGGTGGCGGCCGCGGTCGCCAACGGCGGTGAGCTGATGGAGCCGCGGCTGTGGTCGAAGGTGATCGACACCGACGGCCGCGAGGAGAAGCTCGATCCCGACCGCCAGAGCCGGGTGATCAGCGAGGACACCGCCAACAGCCTGACCGAGATGATGACCGACGTCGTCAACGAGGGAACCGGCGGCGCTGCTGCGCTGGCCAGCGATCAGGTCGCCGGGAAGACCGGAACCGCGGAGATCGACATCGAGCGGGGGATCAACCAGGCATGGTTCATCGGCTTCGCCCCCGCTGACGATCCGCAGATCGCGGTCGCCGCCACGGTCGAGCGGACCACCGGCTTCGGCGGTGAGGTCGCGGCGCCGATCGCCCAGCAGGTGATGGAGGTGCTGCTGGGTCAGGGAAGCGACGAGGGAGACCAGGGCTGATGGCCGCCCCCCGCACGGGCACGATCGTTGACCACCGCTACCGGCTGAAGGAGAAGATCGGCTCGGGCGGGATGGCCGACGTCTGGCTGGCGGCCGACAGAGAACTCGACCGCGACGTCGCGGTGAAGATCCTCCATGACCGCTTCGCCCAGGACTCGGAGTTCGTCGAGCGCTTCCGCCGCGAGGCCCAGTCCGCCGCGGATCTGGTCAAGGGCGGGATGAGCACCAAGGACGCGATCGACTTCACCCGCCAGATCCTCAATGCCGCTCGCTTCGCCCACCGCAAGGGAATTGTCCACCGAGACCTGAAGCCGCAGAACGTCCTGATCGACGACGAGGGCCGTGCCCGGGTCGCCGACTTCGGAATCGCCCGGGGCGAGAGCTCCGACATCACCGCCACCGGCTCGGTGATGGGGACCGCCCAGTACCTCTCTCCGGAACAGGCGCAGGGCAAGGAGATCACCCCCCGCTCGGACATCTACTCGATCGGGGTGATCCTCTACGAGGCACTCACCGGCCGGGTCCCATTCCAGGGCGACAGCGCCGTCGCCGTCGCCCTCAAGCAGGTCTCCGAGGCCCCCCGGCGCCCGAGCGCGATCAACCCGAACGTGCCGCCGGCGCTCGACGCGGTGGTGATGCGGGCGCTGGCGAAGGACCCCGAGGCGCGCTTCAAGGACGCCGACGCTTTCCTCAAGGCCCTCGACGCCGCCGAGAAGGCGCCGGACCGGCCCCGCCCCGAGGACACCGCCGCATTCGCCGCAGTCGCGCCTGAGGGTGAGCCGACCGACGTCCGCGAGGCCGAGCCCGAGGAGTACGAGGAGTACGAGGAGCGACGCGGCCGGGGGCGCTGGATCCTGATCGCCCTCCTGGTGGCGGCGGTCGCGGGGCTGGTCGCCTTCGCCCTCACCCGGCCCGAGCAGGTCGCCGTCCCCAACGTGATCAGCCAGGAGGTAGGCACCGCCACCCGGCTGCTCGAGGACAAGGGCTTCGACGTCGACATCAAGCCGGTGCCAAGCACCGCCCCCCGCGACACGGTCACCGAGCAGGACCCAATCCCCGGGGAGAAGGTCGATGAGGGCTCCACGGTGATCCTGACGATCAGCGCCGGGCCCGCATCGGTGGCGATCCCCGACGTCCAGGGGCTCTCCGAGGCCGACGCGACCAAACGACTCGAGGGCCTCGGCCTCCGGGTCGACCCGGAGTTCGGCTTCTCCGACGCCGTCCCCGAGGGCCGCGCGATCGGCACCGACCCCGGGCCCGGGTTCAGCGTCAACACCGGCCAGACGGTGAAGCTGATCATCTCCCGCGGCTCGAACAAGGTCGAGGTGCCCGCGGTGATCGGTCTCCAGGACGACCAGGCGCTCGCCCGGCTGCAGAGCGCCGATCTCGCGGGGACGGTGGTCCAGCGAGACTCCGACGAGCCCGCGGGCAAGGTGGTGGCCCAGAGCCCGACCGCTGGCAGGCTGGTGAAGGCCGGCTCGCCGGTGACGATCTTCGTCTCCAGCGGGGCGATCGCGGTGCCCAACGTCCTCGGCCAGGACCGGCGCTCTGCGGTGACCACGCTGAAGCGAGCGGGATTCGTGGTCGCGATCAACGAGCAGCCCACTGCCGATATGGCGGAGAGCAACCGGGTCGTGAACCAGTTTCCGCCCGCTGGATCGCGCGGCCAGCGCGGCGACACGGTGACGATCTCGGTCGGGGTCTTGGAAACCACCACTCCGTGATGAGGATCGCGGTCCTCCGCGGCGGGCGCTCGAGCGAGCACGAGGTCTCGCTCCAGTCAGGGAGCTCTGTCGCCGCGGGGCTGCGGGAGGCCGGCCACCAGGTGGTCGAGGTGACGATCGGGCGCGACGGCCGCTGGCTGGCCGCGGGCGAGGAGCTCAGCCTGGTCCCGGCCCGGGGCCTGCTCGGTTGCGAGGCCGCATTCCCGGTCCTGCACGGGCCGGGCGGCGAGGACGGCAGCGTCCAGGGGCTGCTCGAGTGCCTCGACGTGCCCTATGTCGGCTCGGACGTCGAGTCCTCGGCGCTCTGCCTCGACAAGCTCGTCTTCAAGCGGCTGCTCGGTGCCGCCGGAATCCCCCAGGTTGACTTCTGTGAGGCCGGCGAGGAGGGGTGGCGGGAGCGGGCCGCGTCCTTCGGCGAGCCGGTCTGGGTGAAGCCCGCTCGGCTCGGCTCCAGCGTCGGGATCGCGCCCGCCTCCGGGGGGGAGGAGCTCGAGGTTGCCGTGGAGGTGGCCCGACGGCACGATCCGAAGGTGATCATCGAGGCGCAGGCGCCCGGGAAGGAGGTGGAGTGCTCGCTGCTCGGCAACGAGGAGCCGGAGGCCTCCCCGCCGGGCGAGATCGTCACTCAAGCTTCCGATTGGTACGACTACGAGGCGAAGTACGCCGAGGGTGGGATGGAGCTTCGGGTGCCCGCCGAGATCTCAGAATCGGCAACGGCACGGTTGCGGGACCTGGCGCGCTCGGTGTTCACCCTCTGCGGCTGCAGCGGCCTCGCCCGCTGCGACTTCTTCGTCGAC
>WNFU01012932.1_pt1 | contig 10543 bp, 11 predicted proteins | sample 5400121 | NCBI WGS metagenome assembly WNFU01 (sample SAMN13153360, study PRJNA577476) | soil metagenome | isolation source: 100 cm soil or saprolite under grassland replicate 1 | place: USA:California | collected 2016-06-15
GAACCCGCCACGTAAGGGCGCAGGACCGGCTGGCGGTGGAGAGCCAGAAACGCGACAAGACGCTGCACGCTCATCGGCAGGGACACGCTGACGCCGTCGCAGGCGAGCGCGAACGCACCCAGGAGCGTCACGCGCACGCGGCCTGGCTCGGACGCGTCACGCCGGCGGTCGCGCGCGGGGCGCTCGGCGACGCTCATTGCTCGAGCCCGGGACGAAAAGAGTGGCGACGCTGCCGGCGCCGGCCCATCGGCCGCAGCAACGTCAAAGGCCGCACCTCACCGGCGTCCCCCTCTGCGTCCCGTTGCTGAGCGGCCAATATACGCGCGCCGCGCCGGGGCTGTCAAAGCACCCGTTTCGCCGTGACGCTGCGGTGACGTTCGGGTGACGCGCGCCTGTGAACATCGACGCGTGGGCTGTTGCGGGCAAGGGCGCGGGGCACAGCGGGCAGATCACCGCAGGCGTTCGTTCAACGCGGTCACGGGATCGGACCCTCCCCTTCCCTCCGCAACACCGACCGACGTGCGCCTCGAGCAAGTCGGGCGAAGAAGCCTGCGCGTCCGTGGCCCGGCCACCGGCCGCACGTATCTGTTCACGCCGGCCGAGCCGGTGCACGCCGTGCATTCGGGCGACGTGCCGACGCTGCTTCGCAGCGGGCTCTTTCGTCAGGCGAGTCGAACGTGACGAGGATGTGCGCACGTGGCTAGACCGCGCCAACCGGCCAAATCCGCCGGTAGGGACCGCATGAAGGTGCAGTTCACGGTGCCGTTCGAGGAGGCGCCCGAACAGCCGCTCGACCTCGCCGCGTACGTCACGGACCGCATGACCGGCGAGGTGACCCAGGCGCAGCCGATCAAGGAGGGACGCTTCGAGCTCGAGCTCGATGCGTCCCGCCTCTCCCGCGTCAGCATCGGGATCGCCCCGGTGCGCCCCGATCTCGGCGACGAGTTGCCGACGCGCGGGCAGCTCGGTCGGCTCCGGATGTACGAGCCCGTCTTCACGTTCGATCCGAAGGAGAAGCGGTACGAGCTGAAGCCGATCCCCTCCGACCTCTCGCGGTTCTGGTGGCTGTGCTTCTGCCGGGTCCGCGGCAAGGTCGTCAAGCCGGTCACCTCCGGCGGCGTCACGATCGACATGCCGGTGTGCCACGCCCGCGTGCACATCTGCGAGGTCGACCCGATCTGGTTGATCCTCGAGCGGCTCCCCGATCGGGACATCTTCCGGCTGCGGGATGACCTCATCGAGGTGATCGAGCGGCCGATCCCGGTGCCCCCCGAGCCGCCGTGGCCGTTCGGACCCGAGCCCGGGCCCGGCCCGATCGGACCGATCGACCTCGGGCCGATCGAGGTCATGGATCGCGAGGTCGAACGGGCACCGCTGCCGACGGGCGTCGAGGCTCTCGACCGACCCGAGGCAACGGCGGCATTCGCGGAGACGGCGGAGCGCCCCGTCGCGCGATCGCTGTCGGCGCAGCTGTCGATCGAGTCTCATGTCGCGCTGACGTCACCGTCGGCGCAGAGCGTGCGCAAGGCTCTGATCGACAACGCGGTCTTGATCTATCCGTGGCTCTGCTGGTGGTACTGGATCTGGCCGTGGTGGTGGCGCTGCGACGAGGTCGCCGTCGTCGACACCGACGACAACGGCCGCTTCGACGTGACGATCGCGTACCCATGCGACGACCAGCCGGACCTCTACTTCTGGGTCGAGTACTTCATCAACAACGCGTGGACGACGGTCTACGAACCGTGGCGACCGTGTGGAACGTACTGGGATTTCGACTGCGCGAGCGAAGTGACGATCCGCGTGACCGATCCGCGCGTCCCGTATTGCGACGGCCATGATTCGCCGGAAGGGAAAGTCGTCGTCGTCAAGACGATCGGCAACAACACCAGCATCAGCGAGATCCTCGGCTCGGCCGCGGGTGCGCGCGAAGGGCTGACCGTCGGCGAGGGCGGCTTCGGCGGTCTGGACTCGCCGTTCGCCGGCACGCTCGAGCTGCGCACCGACTTCGGCGACGACCTCTTCGCCAGCGGCGTCGAGAAGTACCAGTGGTCACTTCTTCGAGGTGTGGAACGCGGCCTCTTCGACGACGCCCGTGGGCGACCATCTCTGGCAGGTCGACGACGCACACGAGGACCTCGTCAGCGCGTTCTTCGAGACGAGCGGGCTCGATCCGACGCTCACGCGCAACACGAGCGTGCCGGGGCACCACATTGACGACGCCAAGGCGGGGAAATACGAGCTCAAGCTCGAGCTGTTCCACGCCGACAACTCGCTCGTCGACTGGACGGCGGAGGGGATCGGCCTGTTCGAGGCCAGCGTGGCGGCGCCGTTCGGCGTCAACCCGATGACGACGCAGTCGTCGCCGAACGCGCACCGGTTCCTGAACCCGGGCGGACACACGGTCGGCTTCCGCCTCGTCATACACGTCGACAACAGCTTCTGCGACGCGGCCATCTTCGACGTGACGTCGGGCGGGAGCGCCGCAGGACCGTGCGGCTTCATCGACTACCACCCCCACGCGACGGCGCACGTCTCGTTCCTGGCGCGGCACGTGCACGACTTCGCGGTGTTCTGGTTCAACGTCGTCAAGGGCAGCTCGGGAGAGGTCGCTCCGGCCAGCGTCGACGCGTGGGCACCGACAGGCGTCACTCCCGCCAACGGCTTCGTGCGCAACGCGAGCTGGGTCTGGGCCAAGGACATCCCCATCAGGGGCGCGAACAGCCTTGTCGACTCGCCGTCACCGTGCCCCGACGGCCGTGCCGCATTTGCCGAGACGATGTACGTGGCCGCGACCGCGACCAACGGCTGGGACCGGGCCTACTGGCTCGACGCGAGCGCGACGCCGAAGGCGTTCGCGCTGAATCCGCATCCGTAGCGCGACCTACTCGCCGATCGCCTTGACGAGGACGCGCTTCCGCCGCTGCCCGTCGAACTCGGCGTAGAAGACCTGCTCCCACGGCCCGAGGTCGAGCCGCCCGTCGGTGATCGCCAGCACGACCTGGTGCGCCATCAGCTGCCGCTTCAGGTGCGCGTCGGCGTTGTCCTCGCCGTTGTTGTGCCGGTACTGCGAGACCGGCTCGTGCGGCGCCAGACGCTCCAGCCACTCGTCATAGTCCTGGATCAGGCCACGCTCGTCGTCGTTGACGTAGACGGCGGCGGTGATGTGCATCGGGTTCACAAGGCAGAGGCCGTGTTCGATCCCGCTCTCGCGCACGAACTCCTCGACCTGCGGCGTGATGTTGAGGTACGCGCGCCGCTGCGGCACCTCGAACCAGAGCTCCTTCCGCGCGTGCTTCACCCGCCGAGAGTAACGTCGCTTGCACACCTTCGGCCGCGCGGTTAGGCTCGCTCGAATGGCTGCGACAGAGGGCCGGATGTCGCGCTTCACATCGTTTCTGCAGACGGGGACCGGCATGGTGACGGCCGCGGCGACGCTGATCGCCGCAATTGCGGGCCTCGTGACCGCCGTGACCCACCTCACCGGCGGCGACGAGAAGCGGAGCGCCGAGCCGGCCGGCGTGACGACGATCGTCGCAAACGACACGCCTGCACAGCGCGAGCTCCGCGCTCGGATTCCGGCTGCGATCCGCCCGTCGTGCGGACCGCCGAAGGACCCCGAGGAGAACGCCGTTGCCGCGTTCAACTGCACGTACCGCGAGATCGTGGGGCTTCAGTACAACCTCTTCGCGTCGCACGCCGACCTCCAGCAAGGGATCGCGCGCGTGCAGCAGCGGTATGGGCGTGGGTCACACGAGTGCGGCACGAAGCCGCTGCTCTGCTTCGTCCGCGACGGCGTCGCGTCGATCGTCTGGACCGAGGGTTCCGACATCCTGTCGTTCGCCTGGCGCGACGACGGCAAACTCGACGCGCTCTACGAGTCGTGGAACGAGGCGATCAAGGGCTGACGACGTCGTGACGGGCCGTTGGCGATCGGCTGGTGCAGGGGCGGCTGCGGCCACGCTGTGGGGGTTGCAGGAGCCGCTCGATCAGCGGCTGTTCGATTGCGATTACTCGGATATCGCGCTGCTCGGCAAGTTCGCGACGCGAGGCCGGCACTGGCGCGCGGCCGGATTCGCGATTCACGCGCTGAACGGTGCTGTCTTCGGGCTCGTCTTTCACGAGTTCCGGCGCCTGCTCCGAGCGGACTCGCAAAAGCTCGCGCTGGCGCTGGCGCTGACCGAGCACGCCACGCTGTACCCGCTCTACTACTTCGTCGACCGCTACCACCCGGCGCGCGGTCAGGTCGGCCTGCCGCCGGTCCTGACAAACTCGCGTGCATTCGCGCAGGAGACGTGGCGGCACGCGCTCTTCGGGATCGTTCTCGGCCGCCTCGCCTGACGGGATGGGGGCACCACCGGCAGGCGCCCCCGTCGCTGCGGCAGCTCTAGGAGCAGCTACCCGAGCCGATGAGGCGCGGACCGCCGTTCTGGCGGATGAAGAGCGGCCGCGCAGTGGGCAGCGGGCCGCCGGTCGTCGGGTCGGTGAGCAGCGTGTCGCCGGTGGCGATCAGGATGCAGCCCCGCCCGTCGAGGACGTTCGTGAAGTAGTCGCCGAGGCGGCGATCCTGCCCCGTCGCGACGCACGTCGTTCCTCCCTGGCAGACCCAGCCCACGTGCACGACGCGCCCGGCCGCGTCGACGATCGACTTCGCCGGGCTCTTGCTCGTCGCGTTCGTGATCGATGCGTTCATCACGTGCACGTGACCGGTCTGGCAGTCGAGGTCCGGCAGGCCGTCCTGCTTCTCGGTCTGGTACCAGACAACGGACACCTTGCCGGCGTCGCCCGCGGCGATCCACGGCCAGAAAACTCGCGTCCCCGGATGCGCGATCGTCACCGGCGCGGACCACGTCTTGCCGAGATCCTTCGTCGCCACGAGCATGATCGAGTTCGCAGCGGGAGTGGACGCGCCGTCGCAACCACCGCTCGTGCCCGCCTGGCGGTCGTTCGTGTCCCACGTGACGTACACGGTGCCCGCCTTGTCGATCGCGATCGCCGACCAGTGCGAGTACATCGACGTGCCCCGTACCGCCTCGTGCGGCGTGAACGCCGCGCCGCCCGAAGGCAGCGTGCTGATGCCGACGCCGAAGCTGCCGTCGCCGTAGTCGAAGATCGCCGGCTCCACGACCGTTCCGGTGTGCCCGTCGTAGTAGAGCTTGCCGTTGCCCGTCCACGAGCCGCCGTCGGGCAGCGAGCCGTTGCCGCGGATGCCCGTCGCGCTGCACGTGTTGCCGCCGTCCGTGGAGACGAAGACCTGATGTCCGCTGCCTTCTCCCTCGAGCGTGTTCGTCGCCAGGAAGACCTGCTCGGCAAGCCCGCCCGCCAGCCACGGCCGGTCGCCGTTGTGGCAGTAGCCCGTCCCCTTGTCCCACGTCTGTCCACCGTCGATCGACGAGAACAGCGCGTCGTTGGCCAGGTCGATGCCGGTGTTGTAGACGCGTCCGCCGGCGTCCTGTGTGAGGTCCGGATCGCTGAACCCTGTAAAGGTCGGGTTCTGAGGACAGATCGTCCCCAGGTAGCGGTCGCGGTACCAATTCGCGCCGCCGTCGGGCGACGTCCACGTGTTGACCTGGTTGCAGTAGTTGGAGACGAATGCGAAGTTCCCCCACGGCGAGCTCGTGATCCCGTCGCGGTAGAGGTGCGTCGTGCCCTCGTGCGACGTGTAGATGAGCCTCCCGTGCAGGTTGTCCGCGAAGACCTCCGGCTCGCCGCCGGCGAGCTGCTGGTCGACGTACACGGGCGGCGCGAACGTCGGCGGCGTCGCACCGGCCGAGCCCGAGCCGGGCAGCGCGCCGGCGAGCGTCGCGAGACCGAGTACCACGCCGCAGAGCCACGCCTGCCGCCGCCGCAGCGGCAATGTCTGGGGGGTCAAGAGATTCCCTCCTTCCGCAGTGACACCATTCGGAGGGGTGGTACCCCATGGTCAGAAAATCAAGCCTCCGGCTACAGGCGAATCCCCTGTACGGCGAGCGACGCGCCCACGGCCTCGGAAAAGGCGCCGGCGAGTCGTTCCGCGGCCTGGCGCTCCTGCGCGAGGATCCGCTCGCACACCCGGGCCGTCTCATCGTCGCCGGCGTGGCGGGCCACCCGCTTCAGCTGCTCGTAGCCCCCGATCTCGAGGTGCTCGAAGGCGCGCACGAAGGCCGCCAGCTTGCCGGGGGTGTCGGGATGGCCGCGGAAGAACGCCTCCCAGTTGAGCGCCCCGAGCCGCAGGGCCGCATCCTTCAGGGTCGACGGGTCGCCGCCGAGCGCGCGCAGGCGTTCCTCGACGAGCTCCGCGTGATCGCGCGTCTCGGCGAGATGGTCCTCGTAGAGGTGGGCGAGTGCCTCGCTGCCCGCGAGCTTCGGCCCGCGCTCGAGCAGGGCGATCGCCTGCTCCTCGATCGCGTGCGCGTCCCCGAGGTACTTGCGCAACTGCTCGGCCAGATCGTCGCGCCCGACAGCCTCCAGTGACGCGTCGACCGCGACGTCGAACGTGTTCTCGAGCCTCGTCATCATCGCGCGCTCGTCTGCGCCGACCCGGCGCGCGATCGTGACCACGACGTCCTCGCGCGCACGCTCCGCCACCTCCCCCAGCAGCTCGTAGGAAGACAGCTCGAGCGCCTCGTACGAGAGGGCGTGCGCGTGCAGCTTCCCCGGCGTGTCCGGCTGCAGCCGCGCGAACAGCAGGAAGCCCTTGCCGCCGACGGCCATCACGGCGTCCTTCGTCCGCGACGGCTTCGCGTCGCGCGCCTCGAGGGCGAGCCGTGTGGCGCGCTCGTGCGCTTCCGTCTCGACCAGGTGCTCGCGGTACATCGCCGAGAGCTCGGGATCCGCGACGATGTCGGGGGCGGTGCGGAGCTGCGCAAGCGCCTGCACCTCGATCGAATGCGCGTCGGCGAGGTACTTCGTCAGCTGCTCTTGCAGATCGCGCACGGCACTAGGCCGTTCCCTGATACCGCCGCTTCAACACCACGAGCCCTGGCGTGCCGGGAATCACGGGCAGCCAGAGATTGAAGATGCGGTATGCGAACACCGACAGCAGCGCCGGTGCGAGCGGGACGCCGACCCACGTGAGCGCGAACGGCAGCAGCGCCTCCACGGCACCCGCGCCGGCGAAGGGAAGCGTTCTCCGGGAGAGCGCATATCCCGTGGCGTACCCGACGATCAGCGCCGACACGGACGGCGTGCCGGAGAACGCCACGAGGCACGCCCAGAGCGCGAAGATGTCGCCGGCCCAGTACAGCGACATGCCGGCCGCCGCGCCGAGGCTCGTCTTGCGCGGCGGAGTGAACAGGTGCGCGAGCCTGGCGACGGCTTCGAGGAAGCGCCCGATCGCCTTGCGGACGCGGCCGCCCCGGCGCATCCATTTCCGGTGCCGCAGAAGTAGCAGCGTCAAGGCTGTGCCGACGGGGACGCCGATGATCCACGACAGCTGGATGCCCGCCCGATCGCGAATGCCGTCCACGAACAGGAACAGCGCTGCGCCGAAGGCCGCGGGGGCGAGGATCGCGTACTCGAGGAGCCCGAGCCGGCGCACGCGCAGCTCGGCTTCCGGCGACGGGACGCCGGCGTCGAGCAGCGCCTCCTGGTCGAACGCGAATCCGCCGCGCGGGATGAACAAGGCGAAACCAGTCGCCACGAGCGTGCCGGCGTGCCGCACGGGCAGGATCGGCCCGTCGTCCGCGCGCGCCAGCTCCCGGTACGCGACCGTGTAGCCGGCGAGGCTCAGCACCGTTCCGCCGAGCGCGACCAGGAACCACAGCCAATGCGGATGCCCCAGCCGGCTCGCCACCTCCCCGAACCCGGCCGTCCAGGCGACGCCGACGAGAGCCGCCGCCGCCAACGTGACGGCAATCGCGAGCGAGATGACGACCTCACGCCGACCGTGTTCACGGTGGTGGCGCGAGACGTACTCCGCGAGGATTCGCTTGAGCACGCTCACTCTCCCTCGGTTACCCGTCCCGGCCACTACGTAGCCTTGTCGGCATGATCCTCGCCCACCTCGACCTGGATGCCTTCTTCGCGGCCGTCGAGGAGCTCGAGGAGCCGTCCCTGCGGACTCAGCCGCTGATCGTCGGCGGAGATCCGCACGGGCGCGGCGTGGTCGCGACTGCCAACTACGTCGCCCGCGCCTTCGGGATTCACTCCGCGATGAGCGCCGCCGAGGCACTGCGGCGGTGCCCGCATGCGGTCTTCGTCCGCCCGCGGCACTCCCTGTATCGCGACTACTCGCGTGCAGTGTGGGAAAGCGTACGCGCCATCGTGCCGACGGTCGAGCGCACCGGCCTCGACGAGGGCTATCTCGACCTCGGCGAGGTGGCGGCGGACTTCCTGCGCGCCCGCGAGCTCGCCGAGGCCGTGCAGACGGCAGTGCGCGGAACGACGCGGCTCACGTGTTCGCTCGGCGTCGCATCGACGAAGGTCGTCGCGAAGGTTGCCTCGGACCGCCGCAAGCCCGGCGGCATCACCGTCGTCCTCCCCGGTCGCGAGGGCGCGTTCCTCGCGCCGCTCGCCGTGCGCAAGCTGCCCGGCGTCGGGCCGCGCAGCGCGGAACGGCTCGCGCGCGCCGGCATCGAGACCGTCGGTGCTCTCGCGGCACTCGACGACGACGAGCTGCGCACGCTCATGCCGGGTAAGGTCGGCAGGCTGCTGCGCGACCGTGCGCGCGGCCTCGACACGCGTCGGCTCGAGACGGCGATCGAGCGGATCTCGATCTCGAACGAGGAGACGTTCCCGCGTGACATCGACGACTCTGCGCTCTTGCATGCCGAGCTGCGCCGCATGGCGGAGCGGCTTGCCGAGCACCTCCGCCGCGACGGCCAGGCCGCGCGCACCGTCACGACGAAGCTCCGCTACCCGGACTTCTCGATCCGCACGCGCTCGCTGACGCTCGACGTGGCGGTCGATGACGCTCAGACGATCAGCGACGTCGCCTGCCGTCTGCTCGATCGCGCACTCGCCGACCGGCCGGGTGCCCTACGCCTTGTCGGCGTGGGCGTGAAGGGGCTCGAGGGGCACAGGCAGCTCGCGTTTTCCTAGGGCTGAAGCTCCTCGAGCTCCCAGCCCTCGCCGCTGCGGCGATAGAGGAAGCGGACGTGCAGGCGGTTGGCCCGATGCTGCCAGAACTCGATCGCGTCCGGCACCAGGCGGTAGCCGCCCCAGAACGCGGGCCGCTCGACCTCACGTCCCGCGAGCTCCGCTTCCAGCTCGCGGACCCGCGACTCGAGCTGCTCGCGCGACGGCAGCGGCTCGCTCTGGCGCGACGCGAGCGCGCTGATCCGGCTGTCGCGTGGGCGCGCGAGGAAGATGGCGTCCGACTCCTCGGCCGAGACGCGCTCGGCCACACCCTCCACGCGCACCTGGCGACCGAGCGCATGCCAGTAGAAAAGGAGCGCCGCGTGGGCATTCTCGGCGAGGTCGCGACCCTTGCGGCTCGCATAGCCGGTCGCAAAGACGAACCCGCGCTCGTCGGCGTCCTTCAGGAGCACCATGCGCAGCGAAGGCTCGCCGGCCCGGGAGGCTGTCGCGAGCGCGCACGCCTCGGGAAGCGGAAGCGCCTCCGCCTGCGCCTCGCGGTACCACGCAGCGAACTGCCGGAGCGGGTCGTCGAGGAGGTCTCCCCGCCGCAGCTCCCGCTCCCGTCCGCTCAGCGCCACCTCAGCGGAAGAGGTCGCGCGCCGCGGGCATGACGAGGTCGCGGGCCGAGCCGTCGCCCCCGGGGACGAAGCCGCGGATCACTGCTCCGGGCGTGCCGCTCGTCTTTCCCATCACCAGCTCCGCCGCGCCTGCGAGCTCGTCCGCGACGGCGATCTGGGTCGAACGGAGCTCGTAGCCGACCGCATCTCGCATGCCGCGGAGGTCGCGCAGAGGCGCCAGGCCCGCGACGCCGATCGCGACGTCCGTCGTCCCCTGCCGCCACGCGCGCCCGAACGAGTCGCTGACGATCACCGCGACCGTGCGGCCGGTCAGCTCTCGAATGCGCTCCCGGAGGTCACGGGCGGAGCCATCGGGATCGTGCGGCAGCAGGACGAGCGTTCCCGCCTCCGGCGCGTTCGACGCGTCGACGCCCGCGGACGCGCAGACGAAGCCGTGCCGCGTCTCGGAGATCACGAGCGGCGCGCGTGCGCGCACGATCCGGACGGACTCGCCGAGGACGACCTCGACCTGGCGCGCGTCCGCAGCGGAGCCCGCGAGCTCCCGCGCCCGGTCCGAAGGCTCGATCTCGTCGAGGCGCACGACACGTCCTTCGGCCTTCGAGACGACCTTGTGCGCGAGCAGGACGACGTCCCCCTCCTCGACCACGTGGCTCTGAGCGACCAACTCGGCGAGATCCATGCCGGACGCGACCTCGGGGAAGCCTTCGAGCGGCGTGATCGTCAGGCTCACTGCAGCCCGGTGACGCGCAGGCCGGCGTGCGTCTTGTAGCGCCGATTCACGTTGAGGAGTACGGCTGTCATCGCCTCCAGCGCGCGCGCTGCGGCCAGCGGGCCCGCGTCGATTGCCCGGCCGTCGACGATCTTCCCCGCCAGCTCGAGCGCGAGGCGCTTCGGCGCTTCCTCGTCGC
>WNFU01010069.1_pt1 | contig 10542 bp, 8 predicted proteins | sample 5400121 | NCBI WGS metagenome assembly WNFU01 (sample SAMN13153360, study PRJNA577476) | soil metagenome | isolation source: 100 cm soil or saprolite under grassland replicate 1 | place: USA:California | collected 2016-06-15
GAATTGGGAATAGGTCAGATCGCCGATCGTGTTGCGTTCTGCAAGCCGCGCCAGCAGCGAATTCGTACAACGAGTCAATTTGATGAAGGTATCCAGCGTGCGCATCTCTGCGCGGGAACCAGTGAAATGGGTGGGCATAGATAATCTCTTTTGACGTCAAATAGTTTGATATCAAAATATTATCGCCGAAAAATTGGATTGTCAATAAGTGGTGACCTAGCTTTAAGACTAGTTGTCCACCTTGCAAAACCTGCTGCAAGTATTACTTTAGATATTGTGCAAGGAAATCCATGATTATCTGGTTGATTTCTGCCAATGTCGGCGGGTCAGACCGTCAAGCTTGCCAACTTTCGTAACAAACCTTGCAGTTAGTGCAATCGAGTTTTGCCAATGTAAATTTGATTAAGACTAAATTTTGGGGGAAATGTCAACAGAAAATGTATGGCTTTTTGTCCACACCGTAAGGATGAAAAAAATCTAGTATTGGTTTTACCACTTCATATATGTCCCGCTTGTTCCATTGTGGGATGATTTGCTTAACGTGCCAGCTTGATATTCTCGCAAGGATCCATCAAATCGTAGAAGAGCCGTCCCATCTGTTCGGCTGAAAATGGCATTTTGTTGGTGATCCATTGGGTCAATAACATGTAGGCGCCTCCAGCCACATAACCAACAATAAATTCTTGCAGACGCGGATCAATACCGGGCTTGCGCGCTTGGACGGCAATTTCTTTCATGATGACCCCGACATACTCTTTAAGGCGTTGCAAGAGAATATCCGGATTCTCTGCTTGAATCACCATCCGTAACGTTTCGGCGTAGCGCTCCCAATATTGGAATAACATTAAGCTGAACCGCTTCCGATCAATATTGCCTCGCGCGATCTCTCTCGATATTTCCGCGTGAAATTCATCGAAAATAATATCAACATGGCTGAGGAGCAAATCCTCCTTAGAGACAAAGTGCAAATAAAACGCGGGACGAGATACCTGGGCGCGCGCTGTAAGTTCTGTGATTTGAATGTCCTGAAAGGGTTTTTCTTTCATCAATCCAATCAGCGCATCCTGTAACCATTTGCGGGTACGGCGCACCCTCAAATCATTGCTTTGATTTGTAGATGAAGTGGCTGTTCTTGGGTTTATTGACATAATGGCTCCTTTGTCAATTATTTGTCAGAAGGCTTGACAAGCTAGTGACGCGTCGTTATTATACACACGTAAATAATTTTACGCAAGTTAATAAAGTTAAGTAAAGAGAAATATGATGACAAAAGGACAGATGAATATCCTATCGTGGACCTTAGTGGCAGTCTTCACCGTTGTTACACTGGTGTGGCGTCTGGTTCCCGGCGCGTTGCCGGCCCTCGTGTCGATAGCGCTGATTACTCTCCTGCCGTTTGTGTTCGTCTTCGTGCATGGCTCGGTCAACTATCGTTTCAGAGATATGGTAGTTTTCGCGGCCATTACCCTGGTTGTAAGCAATATCTTCGAGAACATGAGCATCCTCACGGGTTTTCCATTTGGCCACTATTACTATACGGACGGTCTGGGACCCAAGTTATTCCTGGTGCCGATCCTGATCGGTCCGGCGTATCTGGGGACGGGATATTTATCCTGGATGCTTGCCCGCGTGATCCTAGGAGCCATGGAACAACGGCTTCCGGGTAATTCCATCTTTACTATCCCGCTGCTTGCTAGTTTTATCATGGTCTCCTGGGATCTATCGTTCGATCCGACTGCCTCGACCATCAACCATAGCTGGATTTGGCAGCAAGGCGGGAACTATTTCGGTGTTCCTTTCAGCAACTTTATGGGCTGGTTCCTCACGGTCTTTGTGTTTTTCCAGTTGTTTGCGCTGTATCTGCGCGGGCGTCAAAACGCCTACGCCCAGGTTCCAGCGATGTCGAGAGGCTACTGGCTGCAGGCAGTCGTGTTCTATGGTGTCGTCACCTTGAGCACCCCATTGAACATGCTGACCCAAACCACCAACGCGACTATCGCCGACGCAGCGGGCGTGCTCTGGCGTACACAGGATATCTATGTTGTTTCTGGGTTGGTCTGGATCTTCACGATGATCGCCTTTACTGTCCTCAGCTTGATGAAAATCGCTGAATTGCCCTCTGCTGTTCGTAATACCGTCCCAGAAGTCCGCCTAGCATTAAACGCGAAATAAAGGGGAGCAAACGATGATGAAGATTCTTCTCAACGGCGCTACTGGAGCGATCGGTTCTCGAATTCTGAACGAAACCATTGCGCGCGGGCATGATGTGACAGCGGTTGCGCGTGACTCCCACTTCATCAAGACACAGGTAAATTTGTACTCTACAACTCTGCTAAAGAAAGGAATAAATCATGAAAACGATTGCAGTTTTTGGGGCATCGGGCAATACAGGTAAGCCATTCACTGAAATGGCACTCAAGAATGGATATGCAGTGAAAGCCTTAGTTCGTACTCCTGCCAAGTTAGGTCTTCAGCATCCTAATCTACAAGTCATTCAGGGAGACCTGACCGATTCCGCCAAAGTCGAAGAAACGATTCGTGGGACAGACGCCGTGATTAGTCTCATTGGCGCCTCCTCCGGCTCACCCAATGACATCAAGGTTATTGCGACTCGACATATCGTCGCTGCCATGCAAAAAAACAACGTGAAACGCTTTATTCGTTTGGGTAGCGCTCCCTTTGGCGTATTTGCTGAAGGCGACAAACTGAACTTTGGGCGGCGACTCAAGGCCTCCCTAACCAAAACCGTGATGGGGACGATGGTTGACGATGAGAGACAGAGCGTACGTTTGACAGAACAAAGCGATTTGGATTGGACGGTGGTACGCGCACCCTTTCTCGATAACCAGTCACCCAAAGGCAACTATCGCGTCGTGCATTTGGGCATTGATGCGGGTAGCAGTATTACTCGCACCGATCTGGCAGCTTTTCTACTGGATGAATTAAAGAATGCCAAATATGTCAGGCAAATGCCTCTGGTCAGTAATTGATTAAGCGAATTAGGCAAAATGGCGAGTCAGTCGTCATCGTAAACGCAGCTAGTTACAGGTCTGTGCATTTGGCAGCACTTACAGTGTGCTTCGCGAAGGCACTGCACGCTTCGCAGTCGGCCGAAGTTGATGCTAGGATAAGAAGCTCTGTTCATCATTGAAGTAGGATGCTAACAAAATCACTTGTGAGCCTTCATGATTAGGTCACAATAGCCTTCTGCAGTAATTTCTTTTTTGCGAAGGCTACCTTTCGTTAGCGCGGATCCAATTCAAGAACTAGTCTCAGCTTTTGAACAGGCAAAATGGTTTTGGACTACAACGTTGCCGAGAACCCACGCATACGATTTATACAGATCCAACCGACTATTCAATCATCTTAAGGAAAGCCTCAACAACCTGCGGGTCAAAATGCTTGCCGGCTTGCTCGCGGACATAAGCCAACGCTTCTTCCTGAGACCAAGCAGGGAGATATGGGCGGTGAGAGCGAAGTGCATCCCAGACATCCACGACAGCAAATAGCCGTGCGGTCAGAGGGATGTCTTCGCCTTTCAGCCCATGTGGGTAACCTGTTCCATCCCATTTCTCGTGATGGTAATAAGGTATGTCTAGCGCCAATCTCAGGAAGTCAATTGGCTGCAGAAGCTCGTAAGCATATTGAGGATGCTTCTGCATGATGGTCCATTCTTCTTCTGCTAGTGGTTCAGGCTTAAGCAAAATATTGTCCGGCACGCCCATTTTGCCAATATCATGTAAAAGCGCTCCCCGGCGGATATGTAACAGTTCTTCTTTAGTAAAACCAAATCTGCGCGCAAGAGTAAGCGTCATTTCAGTGACCCGCTGAGTATGTCCTTCGGTTTCTTTGTCACGCAGGTCGAGGGCTCGTGACCAGCCTTCGATGGTTGTATCATAGGCTTTGACAAGTTCTCGGTTGGAGGCTTGAAGCTTTTCAAATAGGGTTGCATCATCAATGGCAATTGCTGCTTGTTCGGCCAAGGAATGAAGAAAATCAAGCCATTCAGGATAGGGCTGGATGGGCGTCCGATGGAATACCTCTAACACACCTTTCACTTTCCCTTTGGCAATCAATGGCAGGCCATAGTAACAGACGAAATCTTCACCGGCCAATAGGATGGAAAGTAATAGATCTTCAGGCTGATGTTTGATATTTTCAATTTTGATCAAGAGACGTTCTTTTGCTACCCGCCCGGCAAGACTTTTACCAATGGGCACCCGCGCGGTTTCTGCTGCATGAGTGCGGAATCCGTGGCTTGCACCATACTCTAATACTTGTTCATCGGCATTCAACAATAAGATATCTACCGCATCAACTTGTAATTGTTTACTGACTTCTGAGATAATTGTGTTTAGGGTGAATTGGAGATTAAAGTTCGAGGTGATCGCCTGATCAATTCTCCTCAATGCAGAGAGTCGCTCTATCTGTTGGTGGATTTGGATTTCTGCCAGTCTACGTTCGGTGATGTCTTGAGCCATTCCAATGAAGCGCATGGGCTTCCCGCTTGAATCAAATGTGAGGGCACCTCTGCACTGGAGGTGACGTAATTCACCATTCTTGCGGAAAATGCGAAAATCTAATTCCCTTGGTTGCCTACCATTTCTTATATCTTCCATCCATTGGACAGCCGTAGGATGGTCCAATGGGTAGATCAGATTCAAAAATGCTTCGCCGGTGTGAGGGAACTCTCTTGGAGATACATCGAGCAGGCGATACATTTCATCCGAATATTGCAAAGAATTCATGATAAGGTTATAGCTCCAGCTACCCACATGGCCAATTCGTTGTGCTTCAGATAAGAGGCGTTCATTTTCTCTTAATGCCTCCTCCGCCTGCTTACGCTCAGTGATATCGCGGTTCACACTCACATAACCCGTTATCTTGCCATGAGCATCAGTAAGCGCGATTGTATTCACTTCCACATAAACCGGCTGTCCATTCTTTCTAGAATGGATTCTTTCGCTTCGAAAAGAACCACTTTCTTTCAGCAGTTCTTGGGCTTCTGCCCGCTGATCATCACCGAGTCCAGATGTAAGGATTTCATCAGCGCTGCGCCCCATAACTTGTGCGGCAGTCCAACCATATATTCTTTCAGCAGCACGGTTCCAGGCTGTGATACGGATCTGATCATCGGTAGCGATGACGGCATCATTGATATGTCTGAGAAGACGGGCATGATACTTGATCTGCTCTTCTGCCCGCTTGCGCTCGCGACGTGATTCGGACTCGCGGAGTTCGCGTTCGATGGCTAGTCCAAGTCTTGCATATTTCCCCTTGACGAGAAAGTCATTTGCCCCTGCTTTTAGAGCAGCCACCGCAGTTTCTTCCCCGATCGTGCCAGATATTATGATAAATGGTATTTCCAGCCCACTGGCTTTTAGGATTTCCAACGCTTGAGGCGCATTGAATTTAGGCAGGGTGTAATCACTTAGGATCAAGTCCCAAGGTCTTTCGATGAGCATTGCTCGCATCGTCACATCTGTTTCGACACGTTCAAACTCTACTTCATAGCCGATCCGCTGTAGTTCGCGCAATAACAGTTCAGCATCATCTTCAGAGTCTTCAACAAACAACACACGCAGAGGTTTTCCCATTGACTACCTTTATTCTATTGATATCTTCTATAGCGGAAGCAATCCGCTGGCCAGTTTATCCTTGACGATATATCCATCTGCTCCCGTAGACTTGATTCTGTCGAGTAAGAAGCTGTTGTCATACCAGCCAGTCGCAACAATCTTGGCTTCTGGCAGGCCCCGGCGCAGTTCATGCAGAATTTCAAGTCCCATTCTGTCTGGCAGATTTATCTCAATTAAGACATGTGAGGGAGCTTCTTGTGTAGCTAGTCGCAGGGCATCGACTCCGTTCGCGGCGATGAGAATGCGAGGATTATTGAGTGTGTCCTGCAGCCATTTATGCAAGACAGATTGGAGAATTGGAGATGGTTCGACAAGCAAAAATACTGGCGCTGCGTTCATTGCGTCAGTATTTTCATTTTCTGTTCTTTGTTTGTCTGTAGGGAAATCTTAATAATTATCGAACCTGTGAATTTTGTAATCCCTCTCTAAGCTTCGAGCTTGAAGTTCTATTCCAGTGAAATCACCCCATGCTGGATAGCAAACTTAACAAGACCAGCCATATCCTCCACGCCGATTTTGCCCATCAGACGACTCCGATAGGTATCAACCGTTTTGGGAGAAATGGAAAGTCTTACCGCGATCTCCTGGCTTGTTTTGCCCTCTGCCACCAGTTGCAGGATCTCGCGTTCGCGCGGGCTAAGTTGTTCGAGTGGGCTGACTTCCATTGACACTTCCAAATTTCGGAAGGAGACATCTGTAAGTAGATCGCTAATGCGCTGACTCAGATAACGCTCCCCGCGATATACAGCGCGTACAGCATCGACCACTTCCAGACCTGCTGTTTCCTTGATAAGGTAGCCTTTTGCTCCTGCCTTCAACGTTCGATAGACATAGGGTTTGGTTTCGTGGATGGAAAGCACTATAACTTTAATGTGTGGATGACGAGGCAAGATCTGAGCAATGGCTTCGATGCCGTTCAACTCCGGCATGGATATATCAATTACGACAACATCTGGTACATGCTCGTCCACCAGCCCAACGGCTTCGCGGCCGTTTGCTGCTGTTCCCACCACCTCCATATCGGGTTGGTTTCCCAGCATGACGCGCAATCCCTCACGGATAATAGCATGATCATCAGCCACAAGAACGCGGATTTTCAAGAAGGCCTCTCGATTTCAAATGTCACCCGTGTACCATGCCCCGGCTCGGATTCAATCTGGACTTTCCCGCCGATGGACTCAATCCGTTCGCGCATGATCTTCAATCCCCAGGATGGTGCCTCTTTTTGGAACGCCGCGTTTGGATCGAACCCTCGACCATCATCTTCAACCCTCAAGCGGACTCTGCCATTTTCCCTGTGCAGACTGACTGCCAGTTGTGTGGCGTCTGCATGCCTCAACACATTGATAATTGCCTCCTGCGCTGAACGGAAGAGAGCAATCCGCACATTCGAAGGCAGACGCGGAGGCGTCAGATCCGTCAGGTCGGCAATCAGTTCCAGGTTTCCGCGTGAAGCCGCTCGTTCTGCATAGATCTCCAGCGCGGCGGCAAGTCCATACTCTTCCAGTTCGGGCAGATGCAATTCTGCCATGATATCGCGAATCTGACGTGTAATATCCTCCAATAGAGTCTGTGCATCATCGAACTTTCCGGCTAGCGTCTGCCCTGTTTCCTCGGACAGCAACGCCTTCATGTTTTGAAGAATAATGCTCAGACCGGTGAGATTTTGTCCTACACGGTCGTGCAATTCGGTAGTGAGTGCTCGGCGCTCAGACTCCTGCACTTGGAGCAGCTGGCGGGATAACTGCTGCAATTGTAGTTGACTCTCGCGCAGTGCCTTTTCCGCTCGCTCAAGGTTTGCATAGGACATCGCATTCTGTAGGGCGATTGATGCGATTCGCGACACGGCGACCAGTTTCTCCATATCAGATTCAGAAAATCTGGCTCCGTTCTTCTTGTTGTTAACTTCAAAGAATCCGATGACTTCGCCTTGCGGGTCGAGTATTGGTGTATCAATTGCTGCCTTCACACCAAATCGCTCACGAATTTCCGAGATAATCAGCTTATCCGACTGGGCATCATTCATCACATAGGGTACTTTATGGACCAGGACCCACCCTGGCAAGCCGACCCCTGGGGGCCACAAGTATTTGAATGGAATGACTTGCAAATCCCGCCCAATGTGTGTGTGACAGACCATCCCTTCCTCGGTGCGCAGGCCTGACCAACCAATCTCGGCGTCGATCAGTTTTATCGCTTCGATGACCAACGAGTCCAATAGAACATCAATGTCGAGTGTGGCGGTCAGCTTTTCGCTGATTTGCAGCAACGAGCGAATCGTAAATTCCGCCTGCTTGCGCTCGGTGATATCTATCGTTGTGGATAGTAGCGCGGGCTGTCCATTGTATTCAATTGGATTATTGAAAGCTTGAACCCAGACCGTTGAGCCATCCCTGCGCAACATTCGTAGTTCAATAGATGGAGAGAGTGCCTCGCCGGTCATACGATTGCGGACACGCTCTACAGCGATAGGGCGATCAATAGGATGTGTGAGTTCTATGATTTGCTCTACTGACATCGATTTTAGTTCTTCGACCGTGTACCCAGTTATCTTGGATATAGCAGGATTCGCATAAACCATTTTTTGCTCTTGAAAAATAGCAATACCCTGCAGGGATTTATCGGCAAGAGTACGGAAATTGCTCTCAGACCTGCGCAGGGACTCTTCCGCCCGCTTGCGCTCGGTAACGTCAACGTTCGTTCCATATACACGGATGGCTTGGCCCAACTCGTCATAAACGACAGTGGCGCGGCCGAAGATCACATGGACGCCGCCATCGGGCCACACTACGCGATACTCAATGTCGCTCGGACCTCTTTCAGTGAGCAGTTGCACGCGGCGCTGCATCACATATTCGCGGTCGTCCGGATGCACAGTTTCAGCGTAATCCTCGAAGTCCCCACCCTTGCTGTGGTCATTGCCGAAAAAGAGGCGTAGATTCTCCTCCGTATTGAAGATTTCGCCCGTTACCAGATTCTGTTCCCAGCTACCTGTATGACCTAGGGATTCCGCCTCGCGCAGAACCTGTTCACTCTTTCGAATCGCCTCCTCTGCCTGCTTGCGCTCGGTGATATCGAGCACTGCGCCGTACATTCGTACAGGCTGGCCAGTCTGGTTGTATACAAACCTGCCCCGACCAGCAATCCAATGGATACTGCCATCCGGCCAGATGACGCGATACTCATGGGCATATTCGGACTGTTCCTCGCGGGCGCGCTGGACTACCCTATTCAATTTCTCTACATCTTCGGGGTGTACACGTTTCTCAAAAGCAGCGTACGTGCTATCAAACTCGCCGGGGCTCAACCCGAATAGCTTCTCGTGATGACCAAGCCAGATGATTTTCCCGGAGACCAGATCCCAGTCCCACAAACCGATATCCGCCGCATCAATCGCGGCTTGCAGGCGCGCTTCGCTCTGCTCACGTTCGATGATTTCTTTTTTCAGTTCCTCATTCGCAGCCGCAAGCTGGGCTGTCCGTTTTTCTACGCGTTGCTCCAATTCGCTATTCAACTTCACCAGTTCCTCGTGTGCACGCTTGAGCTGCATGCCCTCGAGCGGTTCCCAGATGCCCTCTCGTCTGGCGAGCGTGAATTGATGGTGATGCGTGATGTCGAGCACATGTGCTGCGGAGTAATGGTTCAGGTTATAGGCGCATAGTCCTTCGATTCGTAAGTTGCGCATGGTCTCTTCCAACTTGCCTTCATACCTAGCAAAACTTTCCCAATCACGTTTTTCAAGCAAGATATTGGCTGCAAAGCGTACGCCTGAAAATCCTTTTGCCAGAGCCTGGTCCAATTTATCAATCCAGCCTTGAAGTACACGTTGTTCATCAAAATGTCCCTCTTTGAGATACCAATCCGTATGCGGAGTGATCTCAATTTGCCCTTCTGCTAGATACCGGTCGAACTCAGGAATAGCCTGGCGCATTGCACGCTCGGCATCTTTCGCAATTAAAGGTTCCGAGGCTACACATAGGCAGAATTCATGATGGAGTAACCCCGCTTTAAAAAATGGGATGAAAAAATCTAACAAATCTTCTCTGGTCTCATAAAATAAACAGAAATGTGTTCCCCAAGACATATCCCCCAGCACCTCAATCCCTGAAGGTCTAAGATTGGTATCCATACCCGAAGTCTCCTACAAATAAGACTTAACTAGTCAGTACTACCTTGCTGGCTATCTTAAATAACTCACCAGCAGGTAGTTTCCTCCGCTTCTGATTCTGTGAAGTTAGGATATTGAAATCGGATGTTGGAACTATAAGGCTATTCGAGTTGAAAATCAAGAGTGAGGCGCCGGGTCAGGAATGTAGAACAAAGGCATGAGCTGCAATGATATAGACACGAAGAAGTAATCATTCATCACCTCCAATACCATTTGTAGCCACTGACCGAAGATGCAAAACGCGTACGATTGTGTGCATCTCTTGCCCTTCAGATTCTATGGCGATAGGCAAATTGCGCGTCGCGGAATTCAGGCTATTGTGCAAGCTACTGGAAGATAATCATAACTTGGTGCGAGCGGCGATGAGTTATCTCTCCTTTTCTCTGCGCTCTCGGTGAAAAAGCCAACTTCTACAAGGATCTAATGAAAAATAAAAACAACTTGATGATCATTCCATCGATCACAAAATAACCGAATAAATTGCCTCGGTTGCTCGTTTAATGAGTGTGGCATGCACATCATGAATTTTGCTGGTGGCTTTGTTATACGTACGAATTCATTAAATTGGTCATCCCTATCTGCCCTGGAATCTACATCGCTCTAACGATACCTTTTTAAAAAGTCTGTTTCGAGACCAACCTGTGGAAAAAACCATGAAAGCGATTGTATACACCGAGTATGGACCGCCGGAAGTTCTGAAGCTCAGGGAGGTGCCAAAACCTGAGCCTAAGGATA
>WNFU01010070.1_pt1 | contig 10542 bp, 10 predicted proteins | sample 5400121 | NCBI WGS metagenome assembly WNFU01 (sample SAMN13153360, study PRJNA577476) | soil metagenome | isolation source: 100 cm soil or saprolite under grassland replicate 1 | place: USA:California | collected 2016-06-15
GATGCCGATGGCGGTGCAGGCCCACTGGCGGGCGAGGTCCAGCAGGGCGCTGATCGCCCCGCGCAGCCGCCCGTCGCGGGTCGAGGCTGGCAGCCCGTCCAGCACCAAGGGGATGTCGATGCCGACACCGAGAGGGTTGCCGTGGCGGTCAACTTGCCAGCAAGCCAGGTGCCCGACGTTGAGGTCCACCGCCAGGACCCCACCGGCGACGGCCTGCTGGACGGTGATTGCTGGTGGTGTAGGTCGTGTCCAGCTGGCCGAGAGGTACCAGCGGCCCCGGTCGGGGTTGCAGTCGATGTCGTATCGGACCGCGCCGCTGGCGACCTGCACCGCCCACTCATCCCCACGATAGCCAAAGCGGACCGGGCACGACAGCCGATAGCGGCCGTGCGGGGCGTTTGCCAGATCGGCCAGCGGGACGGGGAGCTTCAGCTCCAGCCAGCCTTGTTCGGGGTGCACCAAGATCGTTCCGTTGCCAAGTGGGTATTGTGCGTCCCCATCGGCGGTCAGGAACAGCCGCTCGGCCTCCCAGCGTTGCCGCCACTGCCCCTCGGTGAGGCTGGCGTCCTCAAGATGATGACGCTCCTTAGCGAGTCGCCGGCCGCCGCGCACCACGCTCACCCGCCCCTGCCCGATCCGGCGTTCCAAGAAGGCCAGGCGTGCCTGGAGGTGCTGCAGGCGCTGCTGCTTGGCCCACCGCTCCCGGCGGGTGGCATACCCGCGGTTCCGGCCACGCCGCCCACCGACCGGCGCCGCCAGCCGCCGCTGGAGCATCCGGATCGCCCGACGCAGGCCAGCGCGGGCGTCCAGCAGGTTGCGCCAGCCTCGCTGCCACTGGTTGTTGCTGGTCCGCGTGACCGCCCCCGCCCATCGGCTGGACGACTGCGCGGTCAGGGAACGCTTGCGGCCGGCGCGGCCGTCGGCGCCCGGCCCCACCGCGCAGCGGCGGGCGAGATCGCCGCCGGCCAGCCCGCCCAGGTACTCGCCGACCAAGTGGAGCACCGTGACGTCCTGCTGGCTTGGCCGGATTCGGGTCCGTACGCGGGCGCCGGCGGGTGGGGCGACCACGAACGGTGCGGTGATCGAACGCATGATCGGATCCTATGAGGCTGCCGCGACAAACATGCCGGGCTTCCACAACCCGAGGCTCCCGGCCGTCGATCACCAATTGCGCCAAGGCGCAACGGCAGCCACGTGCGGGTGACCGACCGGCCGCTGCCGCCGCTCAACGAGTTCCCCGAGGCTGGCGCCAGCACCGGCATCTTCCTCGGCGACTACATCGGGCTGGCGGTCGGGTCGGACGGGCAGGCCCACCCGGCCTGGGCCGACACCCGCAACCCGATCTTCACCCAGAGCGCCGGCGACGTGCGCCAGCTCGTCAACGCCGGCCAGGGCTCCGACATCTACACCCGCAGCCTGCCCGGATAGCGGGCGGCCACCTCGACCAGCGGTGGGGGAGGATCGCCTCCCCCACCGCTGGCTCTGCCGATCCCGCTCGCCGCCGGGCACCAGGCCCGGTAGCCTCTACACATGCTCGTCACCGCCCGCCTGCGCCCGCCCGACCGCACCGTCGAGGTGCGCGACGTGCGGCGCGTCACCGAGCTGCTCGCCCGGCTGGAGGTGCTGCCGGGGGCGGTGCTGGTGATCCGCGACGGTGCCCTGCTCACCAGCCAGGACGAGCTGCACGACGGCGACCGGGTCGAGGTCCGGTTCGCCATCTCGGGGGGTGGGTGAGCGATGGCCATGCGCTGCAAGCGCTGCCGGCAGGCCGCCGTCATCGAGGTCCGCAGGCACAACGCGGCCTTCTGCCGCGACTGCTTCCTCCACTACGTCGGCCAGCAGGTCACCAGGGCGATCGCCAAGCACCGCATGCTCGCCCCCTCCGACCGGGTGCTGGTGGCCGTCTCCGGGGGCAAGGACTCGCTGGCCCTGTGGGACCTGCTGCTGGAGCTCGGCTACCGCGCCGACGGCCTGTACCTGAGCCTGGGGATCGGCGCCTACTCGGAGCGGTCCAAGCAGCTCTGCCAGGCGTTCGCCGATGCCCGCGGCGCGACCTTGCTGGTCCACGATCTGGCCGCCGAGCACGGCTACAGCATCCCCGAGGCGGCCAGCAAGGGCGGCCGCTCCTCCTGCGGGGTCTGCGGGCTCTCCAAGCGCTACGTGTTCAACCGTGCCGCGCTCCAGGGCGGCTACGACGTGGTCACCACCGGCCACAACCTCGACGACGAGGCGGCGGTGCTGTTCGGCAACACCCTGCGCTGGGACGTGTCAGCGATGGCGCGCCAGTTCCCGGTGCTGGAGGCCACCCATGCCGGCCTGGTCAAGAAGGTCAAGCCGCTGTACCGGGTGGCCGAGCGGGAGACGGCCGCCTACTGCGTGCTGAAGGGCATCGACTACGTGGTCGAGGAGTGCCCGCTGGTGGCCGGCAACACCCAGATGCGCCACAAGCAGACCCTCAACCAGCTGGAGGAGGCCGCCCCCGGCACCAAGCACAGCTTCCTGTTCGGCTACCTGGAGCGGGCCGCGGAGCTGCTGAAGACGGCCGACGTCGCCGCGCTGGCCGAGTGCTCCCGCTGCGGCATGACCACCCAGGCGCCAGAGGACCCGGCCTCCGCGCCCGTCTGCGCCTTCTGCCGCTCCAGGTCGCGCCTGGTCAAGACGCTGCCCATGGCGGAGGCGGCCCACCGGTGAGACCCCTGGAGGCGGGGGAGCGGGTGCTGCTGCAGGACGCCAAGGGTCGCCGCTACCTGCTCACCCTCGAGCGGGGCGGCAGCTTCCACAGCCATCGGGGCCAGCTCGCCCACGACCAGCTGATCGGCGCCGTCGAAGGCAGCGTGGCCCGCACCGACCTCGGCCAGAAGCTGCTGGTCCTGCGGCCCACCCTGGCCGACTGGGTGGTGAAGATGCCGCGCGGCGCGCAGGTCATCTACCCCAGGACGATCGCGCTGATGGTGATGGCCGCCGACGTCCAGCCGGGCATGACCGCGCTGGAGGCCGGCGCCGGCTCCGGGGCGCTGTCGATCGCGCTGCTGCAGGCGCTGGCCCCAGGCGGCCGGCTGCTCTCCTTCGAGCTCCGCCCCGACTTCGCCGCCCAGGCGAGGCGGAACGTCGAGGCCTGGTTCGGCAAGCCCCCGGCCGCCTGGGAGCTGCGCGAGGGCGACGTGGTGGAGCAGATCGCCGGCGCCGGCCCGGTCGACCGCGTCCTGCTCGACCTGCTGGAGCCGTGGCTGGTGGTCGGCGGTGCGGCCGAGGCGCTGCAGCAGGGCGGGATGCTGGTCGCCTTCGTCGCCACCATCCCCCAGGTGATGCGGACGGTCGAGACCCTCGAGGCCTCCGGTCGCTTCGGCCTGGTGGAGACCTCGGAGGCCATCATCCGCCCCTGGCACGTCGACGGCCTTTCGGTGCGTCCCGAGCACCGGATGGTCGGCCACACCGGCTTCCTGGTGTCGGCCCGCCGGCTCGCCGTCCCCTGGCCGGCCCAGGGGCCGATCCGCTGACCCGTGCATCTGCCCTGGTCAGCGGCCTCACCGCCGTCCGTCCGAGGGTGCGGGTAGCATGGCGGCAGGGTCACTCTCGTGTCCCCCGAAAGGTTGGCACCCCTGACCTGGGCGCGGTCCCGGCGCGTCTCGGCGGGCTATTCCAGGTTTGGTCACAAGCGCGCTATTGGAAGAGCCGATAGGGTTTAAGCAGGTCTACCTACCATCCCCGGACGTCAGGACTAGTCAGTCGCCGGCAGCCTGATCCACCGCCGAAGGGGGGACATACGTGAAGGACGCCGACCGCTCCAGGCAGCCTCGGTCCCGCCGCGACCCCGACCCGACTCCTGAGGAAGCGATCGAGCCAGGCGAGCTGCAGCGGCAGATCCAGTTCCTCGAGGAGGAGACGGCGCTGCTGCGCCGCCGCCTCCAGGACTCGCCGCGCCAGGTCCGCGTGCTCGAGGAGCGGCTGCTCGAGACCAAGGGCCAGCTCGCCCAGGCGCTCTCCCAGAACGAGCGGCTCGCCGCCACCCTGCGGGAGGCCAGGGAGCAGATCGTCGCCCTCAAGGAGGAGGTCGAGAAGCTCACCGCGCCCCCGAGCGGCTTCGGCGTGTTCCTCGGCGTCAACGACGACGGCACCATCAACATCTCCTCCGGCGGGCGCAAGCTGCGGGTCAACGTGCACCCGGAGATCGACCCCAAGTCGCTGCAGCCCGGCCAGGAGCTGATGCTCAACGAGGCCCTCAACGTGGTCGAGGCGTGCGCCTACGAGGTCCAGGGGGAGGTCGTCAGCCTCAAGGAGACGCTCGGCCCCGACCGCGCCCTGGTGATCGGCAATGCCGACGAGGAGCGGGTGGTCCAGATCGGCGAGCCGCTGCGCAACCGCCACCTGCGCGCCGGCGACTCGCTGCTGATGGACGTCCGCTCCGGCTTCGTGCTCGAGCACCTGCCCAAGCCGGAGGTGGAGGAGCTGATCCTGGAGGAGGTGCCCGACATCTCCTACCAGGACATCGGCGGCCTGACCGACCAGATCGAGCAGATCCGCGACGCGGTCGAGCTGCCCTACCTGCACGCCGACCTGTTCGCCGAGCACGAGCTGAAGCCGCCGAAGGGGATCCTGCTGTACGGCCCGCCCGGCTGCGGCAAGACGCTGATCGCCAAGGCGGTGGCCAACTCGCTGGCCAAGAAGGTCGCCGAGGTGACCGGCCAGCCCAGCGGGCGCAGCTACTTCCTGAACATCAAGGGCCCCGAGCTGCTCAACAAGTACGTCGGGGAGACCGAACGCCAGATCCGGCTGATCTTCCAGCGCGCCAAGGAGAAGTCGGGCGAGGGCGTCCCGGTGATCGTGTTCTTCGACGAGATGGACTCGATCTTCCGCACCCGCGGGTCGGGGGTCTCCTCCGACGTCGAGAACACCATCGTGCCCCAGCTGCTGAGCGAGATCGACGGCGTCGAGCAGCTCAAGAACGTGATCGTGATCGGCGCCTCCAACCGCGAGGACATGATCGACCCGGCGATCCTGCGGCCCGGCCGGCTGGACGTGAAGATCAAGATCGAACGGCCCGACGCCGACGCCGCCCGCGACATCTTCTCCAAGTACCTGCTGCCGTCGCTGCCGCTGGCCGAGGACGTGCTGCAGGCGGCCAGCGGCGACCGCGAGGCGGCCCTCGGCCGGCTGATCGACGAGGCGGTCACGCGGATGTACTCCGACGCCGAGGAGAACCGCTTCCTGGAGGTCACCTACGCCAACGGCGACAAGGAGGTCCTGTACTTCAAGGACTTCAACTCGGGGGCGATGATCGAGAACATCGTCAACCGCGCCAAGAAGATGGCCATCAAGCGGTTCCTGGAGACCAGCGAGAAGGGCATCAAGGCCACCGACCTGTTCACCGCGGTCACCGAGGAGTTCAAGGAGAACGAGGACCTGCCCAACACCACCAACCCGGACGACTGGGCCCGCATCTCCGGCAAGAAGGGCGAGCGCATCGTCTACGTGCGGACCCTGATCGAGGGCGGCAGCTCCAAGGACCTCGGCCGCGCGATCGAGCAGGTCAACACCGGCCAGTACCTGTAGGCTGCGGCCGGGGGCTCGCGCCGGCGAAGGGGGATGGATGGCCATCACCAAGGTCATGGGCATCGAGACCGAGTACGGCATCACCGTGCCCGGCGCGCCCGACTCCAACCCGGTGCTGGCCTCCAGCCTGCTCGTCAACGCCTTCTCCGGCCGCGGGCGCAAGGTCCGCTGGGACTACGAGGAAGAGTCGCCGCTGCGCGACGCCCGCGGCTTCGAGGCGGCCCGCGAGCCGGAGACCCCCGCCGAGGACGACCTCGGCCTCGCCAACGTGATCCTGACCAACGGCGCCCGCTACTACGTCGACCACGCCCACCCCGAGTACTCCTCGCCGGAATGCCTCGACCCGCGCACGCTGGTCGCCTACGACAAGGCGGGGGAGCGGATCCTGGCCGAGTCGGCCCGCCGGGCGGCCGAGCTCGCCCCGGGCGGCCGGCGCATCCAGGTCTACAAGAACAACACCGACGGCAAGGGCACCTCCTACGGCACCCACGAGAACTTCCTGGTGGACCGGGCGACCCCGTTTGCCCGCATCGTCAGGGACCTGACCCCGTTCCTGGTCACCCGGCAGGTGTTCGCCGGGTCGGGGAGCATGGTGCGCGACCATCACGACGGCTCGGTCGCCTACCAGATCGCGCAGCGCTCGCAGTTCTTCGAGGTCGAGGTCGGCCTGGAGACGACCCTCAAGCGGCCGATCATCAACACCCGCGACGAGCCGCACGCCGACCCGGAGCGCTACCGCCGGCTGCACGTGATCATCGGCGACGCCAACATGAACGAGGTCGCCACCTTCCTGAAGACCGGGTCGCTGGCCACCCTGCTGATGCTGATCGAGGACGGCGCCATCCCCGGCGACGAGTGGCAGCTCGCCAACCCGGTCCAGGCGCTGCGGGCGATCGCCAAGGACCCGACGCTGCGGACCACCGTCGAGCGCAAGGACGGCCGCCGCCTCACCGCCTGCGAGGTCCAGTGGCTGTACCTGGACGCGGTGAAGGCCTACCTGAAGGACCGCGAGATCAGCCACTGGCAGGCCGAGGTGCTGGAGCGCTGGGAGGCGGTCCTGGCCCAGCTGGAAGAGGACCCGATGAAGGCGCACCGGACCGTCGACTGGGTCACCAAGTACCAGCTGATGCAGCAGATCGCCAAGCGCGACGGGCTGGACTGGGACGACGCCAAGCTGGCGCTGGTGGACCTCCAGTACCACGACGTCCGCATCGACCGCGGCCTGTACTACCGGCTGGCCGCCGCCGGCCGGGTCGAGCGCCTGGTCGCCGAGCAGGAGATCACCAGGGCGACCACCGAGCCGCCCGAGGACACCAGGGCGTTCTTCCGCGGCCGCTGCCTGGCCAGGTACGCGCCCCAGATCGCCGCGGCCGGCTGGGACGCGATCATCTTCGACATCGGCAGGGAGACCCTGCAGCGGGTCCCGATGCTCGAACCGACCCGCGGCACCGCCGCGCACACCGCGGCTATCCTCGACGCCAGCCCCACCGCCGAGGACCTGATCCGCAACCTGCAGAGCTAGCCGGACCCGTCCACAGCCGCCCAGCGCGGCGGCGACGACGGCGGCCGGGCCGTGAAACAATCGCCGCAGAGGACGTCCAGGGAGGCACGATGGCGAAGGACAGCGGCGGCGCCGAGCAGAAGCGGCGCGCGCCCGGCAAGCAGGACGCCGAGCAGGACGAGGCCCAGGCGTCCGCCGACATCACCGAGAAGGGCGAGGAGCTGAAGGAAGAGCTCGACTCGCTGCTCGACGAGATAGACGACGTGCTCGAGGAGAACGCCGAGGAGTTCGTGAAGCAGTACGTCCAGAAGGGCGGAGAGTGAAGAACCCGTTCGAGGGGCCGGCGCTGTTCAGCCCGTCGTTCGTGGACGCGCTGCGGGTGTACGCGCCGGAACTGCTGGAGCGGCCGGGGCTGGGCGGGACGGTGCCCGAGGTGCGGCACGCCACCACGGTGGCGGCGGTCCGCTACGCCGACGGGGTGGTGATGGGGGGCGACCGGCGCTCCACCGAGGGCATGTCCATCGCCCAGCGCGACATCGAGAAGGTCTTCCCGGCCGACAGCTACTCGGCGGTGGCGATCGCCGGCGCCGCGGGGCCCGCCGAGGAGATGGTCCGCCTGTTCCAGACCGAGCTGGAGCACTACGAGAAGATCGAGGGCTTCCCGCTGTCGCTGGAAGGAAAGGCCAACAAGCTCGGCCAGATGGTCAGGGGCAACCTCGGCCTGGCGATGCAGGGCCTGGTGGTGGTGCCGCTGTTCGCCGGCTTCGACACGCGCCGGCGGACCGGCCGCATCTTCCGCTACGACGTCACCGGCGGGCGCTGGGAGGACGCCGACTACCACGCCACCGGGTCGGGCGGCAAGGACGCCCGCGCCACCCTGAAGAAGCGCTGGCGCACCGACATGCCGCACGAGCCGGTGGTCGACGCGCTGGTGGAGGCCCTCTACGACGCGGCCGAGGAGGACGCCGGCACCGGCGGGCCCGACCTGGTCCGCGGCATCTTCCCGCTGCTGGCCACGGTCACCGACGACGGCTACCAGCGGCTGCCGGACGACGAGGTGCGCAAGGCGGCCGAGCGCGTCGTCGCCGCCAGGGCCAGAGGGGAGGGCTGAGCCGTGTCCATGCCCTTCGGCTACGTCTCGCCCGAGCAGATCACCAAGGACAAGGCCGACTTCGCGCGCAAGGGCATCGCCAGGGGCCGGCCGCTGGTGGTGCTCGAGTACGCCGAAGGGATCGCCTTCGTGGCCGACAACCCCTCCACCCACCTGCACAAGATCGGCGAGCTGTACGACCGGATCGCCCTCGCCGCCGTCGGGCGGGTGTCGGAGTTCGAGAACCTGCGGGTCGCGGGGGTCCGCCTGGCCGACATCCGCGGCTACTCCTACGGCCGCGAGGACGTCACCTCCCGGTCGATCGCCACCTTCTACTCCCAGACCCTCGGGCAGATCTTCATGCAGGAGCCCAAGCCCTACGAGGTCGAGCTGTGCGTGGCCGAGGTCGGCCTGGAGGGGGCCTCCAACGCCCTGTACCACGTGGTGTTCGACGGGACCTACGTCGACCGCAAGGGCTTCCTTGCGATGGGCGGCCAGTCGGATGAGCTGACCGCCGAGCTGCAGCGGGACTACGACGAGGGCATGGACCTGGACGCCGCCCTGCGTCTGGCGCTGCGGGCGCTGCGGCAGGCCGGCCCGCAAGGGGAGCCGGGCTCGCGGCTGGAGGTCGCCGTGCTGGAGCGGGACCGGGGCCGGCGCGCGTTCCGGCGCCTGCCAGAGGAGGACGTCGCGTCCCGGACAGCCGACGCCACGCCGTGACCGCCGGAGGGCCGCCCACCGGCGGCCCGCCGCCAGGGCGCCGGGTCAGCCGGCCCGTCGCCACCCTGATCCTGCTGCTGGTGGCCGCGCTGGCCGTGGCCGGCCTGCTGCTCGGCAGCCGCCGCGGACAGCCAGCCGGGGTGGCCGTGGCGCCGGGCACCAGCCGGGCCGGCGGCGCCCCCACCACCACCAGGGCGCCAGCCACCGGCAGGCCGCCGCGCGCCCCTGCCGCGGTCGGCGCCGTCCAGGCCGGCGTCGCCGAGCTGCGCGGCCTGCGCTTCCTGCGCCGGGTACCGGTCACCGTCGAGTCGCCCGCCAGGCTCTCAAGGCGGCTGCTGCGCACGCTGGCCGGCGCGACCAACGAGCAGGACCTCGCCCGCCAGGGCCACGCCATGGAGCTGCTCGGCCAGCTGCCGCGGGGCACCGACCTGCCGCGGCTGCTCCGCGGCATCCAGGCCGAGAGCGTGCTCGGCTTCTACGTGCCCGGCCGGCCGCCCAAGGGTCGCCTGTATGTGCGCTCGACCCGCGGCCTCGACCCCTACACCCGGGTGGTGCTGGCGCACGAGCTGACCCATGCGGTCACCGACCAGCACTACGACCTGACCCGCAGCGACCGCCTGGCGGCCGCGACCGGCCGCGACGACGAGCAGGCGGCCTACGCCGGCCTGGTCGAGGGCGACGCGACCCTCACCATGCAGCGCTACCTGAGCGAGCGGCTGTCGCCCGCCGAGCAGGCCGAGGCGGGCCGGGTCGCCTCCGGCCAGCGCACGCCGAGGCGGGACGCGGCCCCGGCCGCCATCCGCCAGTCGATGCTGTTCCCCTACCAGGAGGGCCTGCTGTTCGTGCGGATCCTCTTCCAGCAGGGCGGCTGGGCGGCGGTCAACCGCGCCTACCGCGACCCGCCCACCTCCACCGAGCAGCTGCTGCACCCGGAGAAGTACCTGGGCAGGCGCGACCGGCCGCAGCCGGTCGCCGTGCCCGACCTGAGCGGCCGGCTCGGCGGCGGCTGGCGGCCGGCGACCGAGCTCGGCTTCGGCGAGTTCGACACCCGTCTGCTGCTCCAGGGCGAGATGGCGGTCACCGCCGCCGAGGCGGCGGGGCAGGGCTGGGACGGCGGCCGGCTGCGCACCTTCGAGCGGGAGGGCCGCACCGCCCTGGTCCTGCGCACCGCCTGGGACTCCGCCGCCGAGGCCGAGCAGTACTGCGCCGCGATGGCCCGCTGGGCCAATGCCCGCTTCGCCCGCGCCCCCACCCGCGCGGCTGGCGGGGTGGAGCGTTGGTTGGGTCTCGGCCAGCAGGCCGCGCTGGTGTGCGGCGGCGCTAGGGCGGCATGGCTGTCTGCGCCGGACCGCGCCGGCCTGGAGCGGCTGCTCGACGCCCTCGGGGGCCCGTAGCGCGCCCGGCCGGGTGGCACGCGGCACGCACGGGCGTTGACGACCGTGCGGTCGCGCGGCGACCATGGCCCTGCCGCCCCTGATCCTTTGGAGTCGATCCTGCACGCAGCAACGACCGGGGCTCCTCGCCGCCTGCTCGGCGGCCTGCTCGCCGCCGGCCTCGCCGCCGGCCTGCTGGCGGCGACCAGGCCGGACCGCTCCTCGCCGCCGCTGATGGCCGCCGGCCTGCTCGGCAACCGCAGCGGCCTGCTGGCGGTCACGCCGGAGCAGGCGCACGGGGCGGCCTA
>WNFU01019410.1_pt1 | contig 10541 bp, 9 predicted proteins | sample 5400121 | NCBI WGS metagenome assembly WNFU01 (sample SAMN13153360, study PRJNA577476) | soil metagenome | isolation source: 100 cm soil or saprolite under grassland replicate 1 | place: USA:California | collected 2016-06-15
TGTCCGACTCCGAATCCCCAAATGTATCCCGGGCCGCCGCCCACCTTCTCGAATCGCTCGCTTGCCGCCATCTGCGGCTTGAAGCGATAGAGAATGGACTTGTCTTCCCGGACGATAACCTGCGGCAACGTTGCCGGATCATCGGCTGAACGCGACCAGGCAAACTGTCGCGGTACCAGGTGTCTTGAAGCGTCGAGTAATCGTGCGGGCGGATCAGCTTCGGAGAGCGAGGTAAACATTTGCGAAGCGCGCGTAATTTCACCGAGCACTTCCTTGTCGCGATCCGTGGTGTAGGTTATGCCGTAACCGCGAGCGGGATCAGGCGTTAGAATCCAAAACATCGCGCCGCCAGAGCCGGCCCGAACATTGCTTTCGAGAAAAGCGCGATACCACTCCACTTGCGAAAAACCGTTGTAGCCTTCTACCCCCATCCCGAATTCCCCGAACACAAGTGGCTTCTTCAGTGAAAACGTTGCGGCTGCTCGGTTTTCAATGAACTCGCCCAGCGCGCGGGGCGAATCAACAAAACTGTCGCCGTCGTCACGGGGATAACTGTGCACGTCGCAGTAGTCGATATTCGGCAATTGATGATCAGCCAGCCACTCGCGCCTTTCCGCGGCTGTGCGATAACCCCAATCACCGGGAGCGATGATGTGGTTGGGATCGAGCGATTTTAGATAAGTGCTCATCTCCGCAATCCACGCGCGGCGTTCCGACCAGCGGCTCGTTACCGCCTGAGCTTCATTCATCAGCTCCCAGCCAAAAATGTTTGGATCGTCGCGATAGAGCGTTCCAGTTACGGTGTTACGCCGCGTGGCAAGTTTCTCCAGATGCTCACGATAAAGACGCCGTGTCTGCTCATTTGTGTAAAAAAGCATCGCGCGTTCCGTGTTGATGCCAAACCGAAACTTCTCATCGGCGGCATCAGTGATGCCGGCCCAGCGAAGATACTGTGTGACGCCACCGGTATCGCGCCACCAGTTTGCCAGACAGAGTTGCACCAGGAGTTTGTTGCGCGCTGCTTCCGCGATGACGTGGTCAAGATGAGCAAGCGCTTCTTCATTCCATTTGTCTGGTGCCCAGCGTAAGGGATGCGTGCGCGGCCAGTCCGCCAAATCGGCAACCGGCCCGACCTCGCCCGGGCCACCTTCACCTGAGGCCCAAACCCGCACTACGCGAATGCCTGCCTGGGAGGCTTGTCGCAGAGTCTCCGGCATGCGCGCGCGATCCTCGTCGCGATACATCACAGAAACGTTGGCGCCTACAAAACGAAACGGTCGACCATCGATCACGAAGCGACTCCCGCGAGTTCGGACGAAAGTGTCTGATCTCGATCCGGGAAACGAATTACTCCGCCGCACAATCAAGAAAAAGGCCGCGCTCACAAGAAGTGTGAGCGCGGCGATAATTAGAAGTCTCTTTCCCATCAAGAAAATTCTACCGCCCGCTACCGCAGCCGCTACTGAACAATCGCTAGCGTGGGTTAGTCAGGCTAATAAAACCCAGAATTGCGCAGACAGCGCCCAGGACAACGAATAAATTGAAAACCGCCACCATACCAAATGCCAGATCAGTGTAATTACTTATAGCCCCGAAACCGATCGCGAGGATTTGAATATGAAATAGCAGCAGGCATACAGCGGCGAATGAAAACCACCTCGCCGATGGCCCAAAGGCGCGCGCGCGCGCGAAGCCGAGCACCGCCGCCACCAACGAGGCAATGGCGCCAAGCATGAACATCCCCAGGAACACCGGGATGAAGTAAGTAGGCTTGTTAAAAGTTGTATCCACTTGCGCAAGCATTAACATCGACCCTATAAACATTCGCCTCTCCTAAACAGTTTTGATCTTTATGACAAACTAAGCGCCGTTTGCGCAACAGAAGCCGCTACTGTGCACAAACGGCGTCAAATTCGGTTTCTATAACAACTACAGTGGCGCGCAATCAGCTTTGTCGGGTGTCAGCCAAATATACCGCGAACGAACCCAGAATGCCTGGAGTATCGCAGCTTACTGCGTGATGTGAATCTCTTCTTCCTGATTGACGTGACCCAGGAAGTAGATTAGGCCGCAGACGAACGCAACCGCAGCCAGGCCCAGTGAATACCAGCCGTACTTGTGGCCGCCTCCCGGATCCTCCCAAGTCACAAATATGTAGAAGAAGTAGATCGCACCAACGGCTGAAGCTAAACCCAACACCGCGGCCAACAACTCTTTTATCTTCATTTTACCCTCCGGTAAATGAGTCGCTATGAAGGTTTATGGAAAAAGCCGATTATGGCCAGCATGTTAACGCCACAAATCGCGGAACGCAAGTTTTGAATTCCCGTTTTTGGATGATTGGCAATGCGACCCGGCAGGCCGCTGAAAAAGGGACTCGAGCGCGCCGGCAAGAGTAGCGCGACGACGCATTTTATTACCGAATCTTGTTCTCAACTCCAAAGCTTGGCCGCTCGTGCGCATTCCCACTCCTATCTCTTCACCAAACGGCAGGAAGTCATGCCGCGCGACAATCCAGTGCAGCAGGACGTGCAAGGCTCGACGCGCGATAGTTACGAAATTTCAGAGTATTAGACGCTGGTCTCCCGCGCGGCGTGTGATGTGTTGACTATCGAGAAATTCGAGCAAGGGGATAGCGTACTTGCGTGAGACTCCCGCCAGACCCTTAAATTTCGCAACGTCGATGAGTCGCTCCGGCTCATGCTCGGCCGCGTACTGACGCAACAGCTTTTTCAAACGCTCGAGCGCCGTGGAATGAAAAAACATCTCGCCTTGCACACGCACCAGAGTTCTATCGTCGATGAGTAGTTGCAGAATCTTTCTTCCATGCGCTCGCTGCGCCGCTGAAACTCCAGCCTCTACGAGTACCTGATCGAAGGTTGGCGCTGCGAGTCCGGCTTTCTCATAGACTTTTGCAATTTTTTCACGGAGCTGGATGTCCGCAGGCGATAGTTCAACTCCGTGCTCGCTCAAGCGAACGACATCTTTTTCTGTAACAAGCGTGCCGCCTTTTTCGAGAGACGCAATGATTGCGCGAAATACTTCTGGAGCGGCATGAGCGAAATGACGATCTCGCAAGGTCTCGCGCGCCAGGCCGCGAGAGAGCGGCTCGCGCTGGTGATGAAGCTTTACTGAGTCAACTGCTGCCCGGGCGAGCCGGTCGAAATTCTTCCTGGCTATAAGCACCCCTTCGGCCTCGACTATCGTTGTCCCCCGGGCCTCGAGCGCAGCTTGCGAAATCACTTCGTCGTTCCAACCCGTTCGCGCCGCTATGTCTGAGAGTCGTAGTCCCGCATCACTGGACGCTTCAACGAATACTGCGAGCTTGTCAGAACGGTTGCCGTTAGATAGCACGCGCAACCTTCCATGCGTCCTGGCCATTTCCCTGCCGCGATGCTTTGTAGCCTGAGGATCCAAGACCAGGCCACCGGCAATTGTCTGCGCGGGTGAGTAAGAGCGAACGATGAAACGCTCGTCGTGGAGGGCCACAACCGGGCTCTCGAAGCGCAACTGCGCGAAGGCAGTTTCGCCCGGTGGAATTTCGCCGCGAACGTGGAGCACTTTAACGCGAGCCAGCACTTCCGCCGCTCCCAGGTGAATGCGCAGACGGGCACGTGTGCGGATGGCCCGAGGCGCGCCGGGCAAAACGCTGAGCTGAACGTCGATGATTTGCGTTGGACGTATGCGGCCTATCGGCGCCAGCACCATTCCCCGTGCGATGTCGGCTGTATCTACGCCCGCCAGATTCACCGCCGTTCGCTGACCGGACTGTGCGCGAGGAACTGAAGTCCCGTGCACTTGCACGCCGCGAGCACGCACGCGAAGACCGGCCGGAAGCAACTCAAGCTCATCGCCCGCGGCAATCTCTCCCGACACGAGCGTGCCGGTTACTACTGCGCCAAAGCCTTTCATCGTAAAAGCACGATCGATTGGCAACCGCGCCACAAAATCCGAAGAACGCGCCGGCACGTCGCCGGCGATTTGGCGCAGCGCCTCGCGAAATTGCTCCAAACCCTCTCCCGTGCGCGCGCTCACGGCGATGATAGGCGCACCTTCCAGAAACGAACCGGCGACGAGTTCTTCGGCCTCGGCGCGGACCAGGGCGAGCAGGTCCTCTTCAGCCAGATCTATTTTGGTGAGCACCACCAGACCCTGTCGAACTCCGAGTAGCCGGCAAATGTCGAAGTGCTCTCGTGTTTGCGGCATCACGCCTTCGTCTGCTGCAATCACAAGGGCCACGGCATCGATTCCATGCACTCCCGCAAGCATGTTTTTGACGAAACGCTCGTGACCGGGCACATCGACGAAGCCGACACGGATCTCCCCGAGATCAAGATCGGCAAAACCAAGATCGATGGTTATGCCGCGCCGCTTTTCTTCGGGTAAACGATCGGGATCCTTTCCTGTCAGGGCTTGAACGAGTGCGCTTTTTCCGTGGTCGATGTGGCCGGCGGTACCGATGATAATGGAGCGCACAGGCATGATATCGGGTGATGGATGTCGGGTGTCAGTTAGCGGCATCGCACCGAATCAGGTTCGGATTAAAGCATTACGTAAAGCGTAAAGTTGTTTTCCAAGAGAACTTGTTTCCAGCAATAACTCTGTCAGTTGATCTGATTGCAGATATTTTAGACGGGTTGCAGTCTCCAGTTGCGTTTCAACTTCCGCCAAAGAAGCTTGAGCCATTGAAAGATGATGAAGGTACTCCTTGATATGTTCCCTCGTATTACCTTCGGCGATATTAGAAGGAATTGAAATGACTGCGCGCCTAACTTTACTCGTCAGCGCATAGGTTTCTTGCTTCGGAAAATCCCGAGTCAGAACATAAACCTCCAACGAGGTCCATTGCTTTCTGCCAAACTCTCAATTCTCGAAAACTCTTCATAATCCCTCCTAAGGTTTCGGAGTTAAAAAGCACCCGAGGAGTCCAATTCATTAGGGTGATTTGAGGTTTCGACTGACGCCCGGCACCTGCCACCTGATACCCGATACCTAATACCTATTTAACAACTTCAAAATCGATCCATTGCGTAGCGACTCGGTGTTTCTCATCAGCGAGCGGATCGATGACTATTACCTGCAACACGTATTCGCCTGGCGAGAGGTCACGGCCTAATTTTAATGCACCGCCAAATGTAATCCGTTTCAGGTCGGGCTGGCTTGTGTTAGTAAAACTCGTTTCTTTGCCCGTAAAGATCGGTTGCCCATCGCGAATTAGCCGCACCTGCGTCGTTAACGGAGGCTGAGCGGTTGCTTTTACCAAACGCGCGTTGTAGATCACGAAAGAGTATCGCAAGATCTGGCCGGGCTTAAACTGGCGTGTGGCAGCGCTGGTTCTAGCACTGGCCACTTCATTCGCTTCGGTGTTTTGATTCCCTGGCGATTCGTTAGCATCAGCGGTGCCAGCCTCGGCAGACTGCTGCTTCGCTGCAGCTGGATCTATTGCGGTTACGAGGATGCCGGACACAACCAACCGGTTCTTCTTAAGGTCGGGTACTTCGATAAACTGGCTGGCGGATCCTATGTGTTCCGATCCGTGATCGCGCAGCGCGGCTCGCAGTTGGTAAGCGCCGGCCTTCTTGATCGGCACCGTCAACAAATAAACGAAGCCGTTCCTTCGAATACGCTGATAATCATTTCCATTTATGCGCATGCTGTAGGCTCGGCCCGCCTCATCGATTATGTTGCCATTGTCTCCAAACGTGAGGGCCACGACATCAAACTCTACTTTGTGCGAGCCACCTGGAAGATCCGTAAAAGTCAGATCATCTGCATTTACGTGAAGCAACGAACGCATGTATGAACCAGCCTTTGCGTCATTCGCGAACAACGTGGTCAGTCGCAAACGCACACCCGCGGCGCCAAAGGGAGAAATCAGCGCGTTAATCATGCGTTGGTTCGGCGTGGCTGCGATGGCATTATCTTCGTTATCAGCAACCCCAAAGAATCCATTGCGCATTCGTACGCTGAACTTTCCCGGCCGCGAAACCTTCAAACTCAATTTATGAAACGTGCGTCGTCCCGTCTTCGCATCGAAGGTAGATTCCTCAGGGCGGTAGCCGATCAAGTAATAGCTTTTTTGATCCTCAATCACGCGACGAATTCCGCCGCTGAGATCGTTGTTGTTGCGAATGGCTATTCCGCCGGTCTCCCTGGCCAGGTAATCCAGTCCTTCCTGCGATTCGAAAGCCGCGGTGCGACGATTGCTCAACTGCTGTTCGAGTTGCGCAGAATCCATCCGAGCGGTTGAATCGGCCGCTGTAAGTCCTACCGTCTGTAACCCCATTGCGTTCATTGTGTAGATTACTACTGTCGCTCGATTTGCTTCGTCTATCAGATGGCGCAGGGCTGATAGAGCTCGGTAATTACGGCTCGGATCGTCGCGGCTATAAATTCTGAAGCCGTCAGAAATCAACAAAATTGACTTGCGTCCCGGCAACTCATGCATACCCCTGACAACGTACCGAACGGCGCCGAGCGTACCGACGGCAAAAACATCCTCACGTACGCGTTCAACGGCGGCGTAGAGTTGTCGTTTGTCGGCAGTGAATTGCTGCAGAGCTCCAATGCCGCCGCTGGTGCGTATGATCGCCACCAGGTCACCAGGCTGCATCTGCTGTTCTACAAATTTCTTGAGCGCGCGGCGCACGTAATATGTGCTTTCGAACGAGAGGCCGAGATCGTCGACAATGAGAGCGATGGTGCGGCGCACGTCCTCCGGATGCAATTTAACCGGCGGGAGCGGCGGTGCATTCTTATCTGGAGGCGCGGGCTGCGTCAACGCGGTCACCGGGGATTCTGAAGCGACAAATGAGAAATGCGTTATCTTCTGTTGATGGCCATCTTCGAAAATTTGAACTTCATCTGAGCGCAGATCCGTTACCGGCTGCCCTTTTTTGTCCACGATTACGGCATCAACCTGAACCAGATTTGTTGTGATCCTGACGACGTCTTCGTCGCCTCGCCGCGCCGGTTGTTGTGGTCCGGTTTGAGGTTTCGTCTGCCGCTCTTGAGAAGTCGCCTCTTGCGCAAAACCTAATGATGCAAGTGGTCCCAGGATGAGTTGACCAGCAAGCGTGGCAATGAGGAATATTCTTTTCATCTAAACTTTTCCCCGGGGCTTTTGCAAGACTTGTTCGTAAAACTCGATATATCGCGGTATGACAATGTCGGTACGATAGTGCGTCACGGCGAACTGTCGCGCCCGCTTCCCCATCTCGCGCCGCAACCCTGTAGCACTCAGAAGTCCCGCCGCATCCGCAGCCATCTTCTCGACATCGCCCACCTCGCTCAGAAATCCCGTGTCGCAATCCGTAACGACTTCCGGGATTCCGCCAACGCGAGAAGCAATAACTGGTACTTCGCAGGCCATTGCTTCGAGCGCGGCAAGGCCAAAAGACTCTTGCTCAGACGGCAACAGCAAAACGTCCGCGGCCGAGAGATAGTCCACGATGTTTGGTTGCTTACCAACGAAAACGCACTTGTCGTAAACACCAAGACAACGCGCCCGGTGCTCGACATTTGTCCGTTCGCTACCGTCTCCAACCATCACCAGGCGCGTGGCAACTCCTTTTTGCAACACGCGCGCAAGTATCTCTACGCAATCAACCGGTCGCTTCACTGGACGAAAGTTTGAAACGTGGACCAGCAGCGGCTCGCCCTCGGGAGCAAGCGACGAGCGCAAATCTTCAACCGGATGACGCGCGTAATCAGTCTGACAAATAAAGTTTGGAATAACCTCGATCTCGTCAAACTGAAAGATCTCTTTCGTCGCTTCTTTCAAGTAATGCGAAATTGCGGTCACGCCGTCTGACTGAACGATACCGTAGCGTGTGATTGGAAGGTATGAACGATCGGCGCCCACGAGGGTGATGTCTGTCCCATGGAGCGTGGTAATCACGGGCAGGTATCGCTTTGGCTTCAGCGATTCGCGGGCGAGGATACCGCTGATCGAATGCGGAATTGCATAGTGTACGTGAAGCAAATCCAGATTCTCGGTTTCCGCGACCTTCGCCATTTTGGTCGCGAGCGCCAGGGTATAAGGCTGATGCTCGAACAGCGGATACGACATCATCTCGACTTCATGGAAGCGCACGCGCTCGTTAAGTTCTGTGAGCCGGGTAGGCAAAGAGGAGGAGATAAAGTGGATGGTGTGGCCGCGTGCCGCCAGTTCTTTTCCCAGCTCAGAGCCGACGATGCCACTGCCGCCATAGGTGGGATAGACCGTGATGCCGATGTTCATTTCAAACCTGGTCTTTGGTCTTGGGTCCTTGGTCTTAGTTCGCTCTGGGTACTTACGCGTTTGATAGGATCAAGTATTCCTTGCCAAAGATCAAAGACCGAAGACCAAAGACCAGGGGCCCGAAGGCCAAAGCAAAAAAAGCGGAGGCAAGCGACCCTCGCAATCGCCTGCCTCCATCTCAACTTGGCTCACCTTATTTGTAAGGGGGGCAAGTGAGGGGACGGAGTATATGCCCGCTTGCGCTCTTTGGCAATAGTTGGCTTCGACTGGATGCTCGAACGTTATGGGCAGGTCGCAATGTCGCGGCTCGATAAATCGCAGTTGCTCGCGGTTTCGCAAAGTAAGCGACGTGCTGCCGGTGTCTCTCGTCGTCTCGCATTTGATTTCATTGGTGTTGAAAATGCGTTTTCCCCCTTCCGTTTGCCGAGTCGAAGCACGGGTGACGCACAGCGATGCACCTGGAAGGTCGTAACGAAGTGGAGAACCGGAATGGAGCTAGCGCAATGAAGGTTGCGTCGCTGGGCTGCCGTGCGAAGATGAGAGCGAAGGAAGAGGGAAAGATCAGGAAGTCTCGTGTGAGTTTCAGAAGAGAACGCGAATATACAAAAGAGAATGCGAATGAGTACAGAAGTGGATGCGAATTAAGCTAACCGCTGATTCCCGAAGAATCGCTACGACCACCCGAATAACGCTGTGCCGGTTACCTGCAACAATAGGAAGAGTGAACAATCCCGAGGAACGTGCGCGGCAACGACGTACTATGCGATAGTTTCTCGTTTTGCAACACAAGAGGCTATAAGTGGATAGAAGTTGTTGGGCCGCCCACCATTTGATTGGGGCTTCCCAAGGTGAAGAGTCTGCATGCGTGACTTGTCGCTCACAGCCAAAACACTTTCGCGCTGGCTACGCCGCGCCGGAACACTGCCTCGCGGCACAGTCACCGACGTGCGCATCGAACTCGAAATTGAGACTACTATCTCCAAGCTCGTCTTTCTGACGGTAGCGTATTCCGCTGAAGCGCAAGCTGACCTGCCTCGACGCTTGGTGGTCAAATCGCCGCTAATCCCACCCACATTCAGTGATGGAAGCAGCGAGGTACAGTTCTACCGTCAGCTTGCGTCGATCATCGGAACGCCACCGGTGGTGCGCTGCCTCGCCGCGATAGAAGACTGTGATACGGGCACTATCGTGCTCGAAGATCTCCGCGCTACTCATGACCATCCGCCTTGGCCACTGCCCCCGTCCCGGACTCATTGCGAACTCGCCCTCGATGCGTTAGTCCGCGTCCATGCTCAATGGTGGGAGGAACCTACGCTCGGTCATGCGGTCGGTAAACTCCATACACCGGAAAGCTTGACAAGAATGGTGCAAGATATCGCTGCACATCTGCCTGCATTCATTGACGCCCTTGGTGATGCGTTGACCGTCGAGGCCCGCAACGTCTTCGAACGAGTTTTCAGCTCATCACTGAAACCATGGATGCGTCTTACTGACCAGCGGGCGCTCACGGTCACCCATGGCGACGCGCATACGTGGAACTTTCTTTTTCCGCGCTCTGGCGAGGGAGCCGCCTTTCTGATCGACTGGCAACTTTGGCACGTTGATGTCGGCGCACGGGATCTGGCATTTCTCATGGCACTACATTGGTATCCGAGTCGACGCCGCGAGCTCGAGCGCCCGCTAGTCCAGTACTATTATGAGGGTCTATTAGGGCAGGGTCGGGAAGACTATGCATTCGACGAGTTGTGGCTCGATTACCGCCGCAGCGCTGTGCGGAACTTGACGATTCCGATCCTTTTCTGGAGCCGCGGTATGAAGCCCGAAGGCTGGTGGCATCGACTCGAGTGCGCCTTGTCGGCCTATCGCGACCTAGCATGCGACGAACTTCTGTAGCGTCCGACTCGGTTTCGTCTGATAACAAGCGGATTCGCCGGCCTCCTCGAATGGATGGCTCTCGTTGTTGTTCTTCATGGTTCCCGGATACGCAGGTAATGCGGAGTGGGTCAATCGAATGGGAGACAAGTTCAAAAACCGTTCGCATCTTCTTCTGTATATTCTGAAACCGTTCGCATCCACTCTTGTACGTATTCGCATCCTCTTCTGTGCAAAAACCCCGTTTTGCCCCCTCTCATTCGCATCTTCTTCTGAAACTCACACTCGTTGTGAGTTCTAGAAGAGGATGCGACTGTACAAAAGAGGATGCGACTGATTACAGAAGAGGATGCGACTGAGGGTAGGTGCTGATCCCTGATGATAGGGAATTATTTTAGATTGGTGCCTTCGCGAGTCTAGGCGGTTT